>Ga0209536_100001496_pt1 | contig 38526 bp, 18 predicted proteins | sample DeeMarSeWOR28_12_FD_187461 | JGI IMG/M metagenome (GOLD analysis project Ga0209536, IMG submission 187461) | Marine sediment microbial communities from White Oak River estuary, North Carolina - WOR-2-8_12 (SPAdes) (version 2) | ecosystem: Environmental > Aquatic > Marine > Intertidal zone >... | reverse complement strand
ATTGAATTGAAGCCTGTTCCCTCTATCCTTCTCTTTATGTTCTCAGCGAGTGGTGTCGGTATCGATACCGTTGTGTACTTGTTATCAGGCATAATGTCACCTCATTATATTTAGTTAAAGATAATGGCATTTAACTATAAAATAGTTTGGATGACAGATGTCTTAATTGACCTCGACCGTCATTACCTATTTATAATCATATCAATCCAGACCCTTCTTCGGCCTTTCCCATATCTCATCCTTGATATATCTGAATACATTCATCGGATTTACTGTGTCCATGAAGAAGCGGTAGTCCTTCTTCTTAAACTCCCCGAATAACCAAAGGATACCGACATACATACAAGTTCCTACAAACGCCAGGCCTACAAGGAAATACCACTTCAACGGTTCTAGATGTGTGCCAATCTCCCATACGGTCAGTCCCATAATGGAACCAGCCACTAAATGTACAATGACCTTGGTCCAGCGGAACCTCACCTTGGTTATCCTTCGCGAATATCTGTGGAATCCGATGAACATGACCAATGCCGATATCAGAGCGGCAAGCGCGGCCCCGCTTGGACCGTTTATGTCAAATTGACTCAATAGGCCGTTCTCTGGTATCAACAGCAGATTGAAAAACACATTCATTATTCCGCTGATGATAACGACCCTGGCAATCGTTTCGGGTTGGTCCATACCGAGAATCAAGTACCGGAATGGCATGCAGAGAGTAAGTACATAGGTGTAAATAGTCAACAGCTGAAGACTCAACTCTGCGGGCCGAAATGAACTGTTCAACACTATGTCGATAATTGGGACCGCGAATACGATAATGATGAAAACTATTGGTACAGTGACCATCGATGAGTACCTTTCGGAGTTCCTCGTAATATAAGCAATGACCAGGTTAAGCTTCTTCCTGTCATGTTTATACTTGGCATCCAAAGTGGAAACTGTAGGGTATAGTACAATGCCAACAGCGCTCGAAATCATTAATACCATCGTTGTAAGCCGCTGTACAGCGAAATAATGGCCAACTTCGGTAGAGGTCCAAAAGTAACCGAGCATAACCTTGTCAATGTAGAAAATTATAAAAGTAAAGAATATTGGGACCATCAGAGGGATGGCAAATTTCAGATAGAAACTGAAATATTCTCTAGTTGGTCTTTTAATAGGATACTCTCTTAATAAAAAAAATCCCATGATGAACATGGCAAATGCTCCGAAGAAGTAAGCGAAGGAAAGCGCGCCAATGGCATTCGTGGCTAAATAATCTTGCAGGTTAGATAAAAATGATGGCCATACAACTGTGGGAGCAATATTGATAATCTCAGTTGATCCTTCAAGAGTAACATAGGCCCCTGTAACACCAGCAAGAGCTACTAGAACCATCAACGGAGACCTAATCAGATATTCGATAATGAGTGTGAATTGGCTCTTAACATTCTTTCTCAATCCGTTGAATGTCATTATTGGAATTTGGGCAAGGGCAAAGAAGACATAGAAGCCAAGGAAGATATAGATAACACTTTCCTTAGTAGCATCGTAGAACTCTTTATTCAGAATATATTTCCAAATAGCTATACCGCTGACGACCGAGAGTACCAATATCGAAACTAGAATGAGTTTGATAGCTAAAAATGTCCCGTTGCAGGTGCCCAAATCCTTTCCTTCCGAAACCTTTTTAATGTGAGTGGCATCAAATCCCATATTTGTGATAAAGGAGAATGTACCTACGAATGCCATCCCGAACCATACGACCCCCAACAGGCTTGGAGCCGAGCTCCCCCATAACTTTGATACGGCGGTCAACGCAAGAAGCCCTATCACGGCACTTAGGGCCTGTGTAACCATGATGACGAAAGACTTCCTGGCTATCATTCTTGGTCTCCTTCATGATGATGTGTTGCCGTGCCTATCGTGACGTGAACATCATATGTCAACATCGGGTCCTCGCGGTATAACAGGCTTCTGGGCCAGTGCACCGGTGTCCTCCTGCATATGCACCACCCGCTGCGGGAACGGTATCTCTATGCCGACCTGCTTGAACTTGTGGAACATCGCCTCTCTCAGCTCTGCGGCGACCCTCCACTGATCGTCCAGGTGATATACCCAGGCATATAATTTAATCATGATGGCCGAATCTGCGAACTCAACGGTCCTGACGAACGGAGCGCGCCCTTCCTCCTGCATCACTCCCTCGTGTTTCTGTGCAATGGTCAGCATGATTTCCTTTGCCTGGTTTATGTCCGTGTCATAGCCAACACCCATCACGACGTTAATCTTCATCTTGTTGTCCGGCTCGGTAAGGTTGATGACCTTCTCGTTGGCTATCTTGCTATTGGGCAGGATGATGACATCGTGGTCGAATGTGTTGTATAACTTGGTACTCCTCATGCCGATATGTTCCACACGGCAGTAATCACCGTTCTCCATGAGGACGAGGTCACCGACCTTGAACGGGCGGTCAGTAAGAAGGAACATGCCGCTGATGAAATTGCCCAGCGTGTCCTGGGCCGCGAAGGCTATCACCAATCCCATGACGCCCATTCCGGCGACCAGCATTGTCACGTCAACCCCCAGAAGGTTCAGTATCATGATGATCGCGATAACGATGATGACTATCATGCCCACCTTCTCGAACAGGGGCAGCATGATGTCGTCGATCTCCGTATCCGTCTTCTCCGAGTAGGTCTTCCCCCATATCAGCAGAACGTCCTTCAAAATTTTAAAGGACATCCAGGCCACGAGGACAATGACGAGCATCGCATACAGAAGCTCGATCGAGTTCACCACGGACCAGGGAACGTTAAGCACCTTGATCGAATCAACGATGCCGTATACCACTATCAACCCGAAAACCGGACCCTTGACAATAGCCAATATCTCGTCATCCAGTTTGGTCTCGGTTTTCTTTGTCAACAGCTTAACGAACGGGTCAAGGACGAAGAAGATGACCAGGCCAATGAAAACCCAAAACAATATAGCTATAATGAATACCCCGTATTCGTTATCCAGGGCATCCACGCCCATGTCAGCAAAGAAGTTTGGTATGAACCCGAGTGCCTTTGTCGGCGGTGTGTAAGCCCCACCGGTGATGGTTGTCGATGCAAAGCCGATCGGTTCCACCCAGTACTCACCTGTCACGAAATCCCTCTTGCTGGCATTCAGGTAATATGAGAAATCAGGATAGTCTCTTGAGTTCGGTGCCGTGACAGTGAGCTCGATCACATGGAATTCCTGGGGCTGCAGTTCGAAATGATACTCGTTGACAACGGCAATCCAGTCATAATCCCCTGTGGACATCTCAATGAAAACTTGGTGAGGATTCGTACCGTTGTTGTACACGCTCCAAAGGTAGGTCACGCTCTCACCCATGTTGACCTCTTTGGTATAACTGTCCGGATTGTATATGTGTATGTCGCCCGGACTGGCAAGCACGCTCATCGTGCTTCCGACCGTAATAGTCATTATAGCAACGGTTATAATAGATATTGCCAGTTTATGAGTTCTCATGTCACTCAACTCCGTTAATCATTGGATATTATTCCTTTTATAAATATATATCTATCTACTATTGGCTAGGTTTGGATGATTTCGACATTTATAAATACGGACTTATCAATGACAAATAGGATATGGCTGACATCTATACAATTTCGAGGATACTCATAGGCATTATCATATTATCATTGGCCGCTGCCTCCGACTGGAGGACCAGGAGGGTCTCCAACGTGGCCTGGCTGGTAATGGGCGGCCTGGGGATGCTCCTCCTGGCCATCCAGATCTACGAAATGGATTACCCCTATGTAACTTTCCTGATTCTGCCTGTCATCGCCATACTGTTCTTCGACATATTCTGGGACAGGGAACCGATGGTCAGCAAAGGGCACCTCAGCCCTATTCCGTTTATCCTTCACATTATCGCACTGGCATCGGCGATATACATCATCCTCGATGTCGGATTGACAAGAGAGGTCATACAGCTCCTCTCCGTGCCCGCAATGATACTCGTCGCAGAGTTGTTCTTCTACGTGGGCCTCCTGCACGGCGGAGCGGACGCGAAGGCCCTGATGGCCCTTGCCGTCCTCTTCCCCTTCTACCCGATTGTCGAGGGACTGCCCATGATCGGTTACCCGGCAGGCCTTTCCGGTGACGTGGAGCTGTTGTTCCCGTTCTCATTCTTGATATTGATGAATGCGGCCATCATTCAGGTGATAGCCGTGCCTCTGGGCCTTATCGTCAAAAATATCGCTAGGGGAGACCACGGTTTCCCGGAGATGCTGCTCGGATATCGAATGAGGACTGACGATGTGGAGAAGAAGTTCGTCTGGCCCATGGAGGTCGTGCGCGACGGCGAGGTCGTCCTGATGCTTTTCCCGAAGCGTGACGGCAACATCAAGTCTGAGTTGGCCAGTCTCAAGGAGATGGGTATGGATGAGATATGGGTCACGCCGAAGGTCCCATTCATCATCCCCATGCTGCTCGGATTCATCTTCAGCATCATCGTCGGGAATCTGATATTGTTAATACTTTGATGCATGATTACAGAGACCGGACACTGGGCATTCCTCACATCCCGGATTCGATGTCCTGCAATACCGCTTGCCCAGCTCAACGAATAGTGCGTGGTATTCATTGTACACCAGGATGTCCGGAGTCGTGTTCTTTTCAAAGAAGGATTTGATATCATCATATTTCTCCGAGTCAATCAATCCAGCGCGCTGGCACACACGCACCGTGTAGGCGTCCACTACAAATGTCAGCTTTTCTCCGGCGTAAAGGAGTATTGAGTCACAGGTCTCGGGTCCTATGCCGTCGAGGCCCAATAACTCAGGGCGCAGCTCTTCCAGGTCCTTGGAGAACATCGAATCAACATCACCTCCATAAACATCAACCAGATACTTGCAGAAGGTCTTCAGGTATCTGCCCTTCTGCCTGTAGAACCCTGATGGACGTATGAGCCCCTCCAATTCCTCGGCTGTCATCCTGACAATCTTATCCGGGTCAAGCACATCCGCAGCCTTGAGATTCGCTATGGCCTTCTCGACATTGCGCCAGTTCGCCTGCTGGGTCAGTATGGCTCCGACGATGACCTCGAATGGCGATCCAGCGGGCCACCAATTCCGGGGACCGAAGTGGTCCATCAGCTGTTCATAGAAATCCATGACATTGGTCATGATATCAAAGACCGACCCTTCTGCCGCTGGCCGTTCTCCTGGAGCTACCGAAGTCGCTGGCATCGGCCAAAGTATCTCCGTTGAAGACGGGGCCGTCCCTGCAGACGGTTAATCCGTCTATCTGGCAGGAGCCGCAGATGCCGATGCCGCACTTCATGTACCTCTCCAGCGACACTTGGATGGGGACGCCCTTCGAACGTGCAAGGTCCACGCATTTGACGAGCAGGGCTTCCGGACCGCAGGCGTACACCCGGTCGAATCTTTGGGTATTCATCAATTCCGAGACGACCTCCGATACGAATCCATGATGACCCACGCTTCCGTCGTCGGAAGCCATCCTCACGACCGCACCGGCCCGGGCCAGCCTGTCAGCGAAAAGGATGTCGCATTCGCTTCGTGCGCCTATGGCTGCCGTGACCGATAGCTCATTCGCAACGGCATGCTCTACCAACGGTCCCAGCGGGGCAACCCCGCTGCCGCCTCCGACTACGAGAATCTTGGGCCCCGCGATCTCAAAACCGTTGCCGAAAGGTCCCCTGATGCCGACCGTATCCCCTGGTCTCAGTGAATGGAGGGTCGAGGTTGCCTTACCTTTCCTCTCCACCGTTATCCCCGCTTCATTGCTTATATAAGACAGGCTCATGGGAACCTCGTCGATGTCGGGCAGCCACACCATGACGAATTGTCCCGGAACAGCGCTGGTTTTCAAATTAAATTTCAATGTTTTTATATTATTACACTCATCAATTATTTCGATGATCTCCGTGAGTTCCATTGTCATCCCTTTGCGATGCCGATTATGTCCCCGAGGCCTTCATAACCGTGTGATTCCAGGAACGTCTCAAGCTCGTTTGCCACCTCTCGGAAGACTGTAATCCCCCTGTAATGAACTCCAGAGCCTATCTGCACCGCCGAGGCTCCAGCCATGAGATATTCTAGCGCGTCATTACCTGTCATGATGCCTCCGACTCCGACGACCGGTATATCCACGGCCGAGGTCATTTCGTAGACGCATCGAACACCTATCGGTTTGACCGCCGGGCCGCTGAGCCCGCCGACCTTGTTCTTCAGCACAGGCTTCCCCACCTCCGGTGCGATCTTCATTGCCCTGATGGTGTTGATGGCAACGATGCCGTCGCCCCCGGCTTCCTCAACAGCCACTGCGGTCACCGAGATGTCCGGGACCATGGGGCTTAATTTTGCCAGGACCGGAATGCGGAGGGATGATTTCACTGCCTTGACGATATCCCTGACCATGACCGGGTCAGAGCCGATCTCGAGGCCGACCCTGTCGGCGTGGGGACAGCTGAGGTTCAATTCGACCGCGTGGGCCCCGTATCCTTCCATCTTCCTCCCAAGTTCGGAGAAGTCATCGGGATCAGAGGCGAAAATGCTGCCGATGACAGGCACTCCTCCCTCTAGCGCCTTTCTTATCTCCCCGCCGAAATCGTCGATACCGGGATTCGGCAGCCCCATCGAGTTCAGGATCCCGTGTCCGGACTCAAGCACGCAGGGGTTCCCGTGACCATCTCTCTCTTCAGAACCCAGTGATTTGGAGACGACGGCACCGGCCCCGCCTTCCCGGGCGATGCGTAAAAGGGATTCTCCTGTCTGGCCCAGAATTCCGGAGGCCAGCATGACAGGATTCTTCATCTTCAAACCAGCTATCGAGGTGGTGATGTCCGCCATCTAGGGTCGTTGGAAATGTCCCGCACACTTAAAACTTTGCATTATTCGTTGAAAAACGAAGGATAAGTATTTTAACTCACTCCATATGTCTTTTACAGGGAGGTTCGGATGATCGACTGGCTGACGACGTTGTTATTGATATGTTCAATGATATCGCTAGCGCTTTTCTTCTTCATCGTCCGATTCGCCGTCAAAACAGAGATGGTGGTCACCGCCGGTCTATTCACTTTGATAATCTCTGTAGGCGTATTCTCGTGGGCCATGCAAACGTTCTTCGAGGACGAGGGCCTGCTGAACCTCTGGTACAACGTGGGTTACCTGTGCGGGATACTCATGTTCCCGCTGCTGATATTCCTGTTCCTCCAGCGGGCGGGAAGCACATCGTTCCTGGTGACGACCGTACACGGCAGGATGATAGTGTTCGTTCCGTTCGTGATACAGATACTGGCACACTATCTTCTTCACGAGGATTCCTCACGTTTCTCCGATTTCATATTCCTCATTGTTTGGCTGGTCATAACTGTCCATGTATGGCAGATGCTGTTCACCAGGATGCAGGAGGCGTCCTCTGTGATCCGGAGGAACCAGATGGTGTTCATGCTGTCGACCTTTTTTGTAGTAATAATATATAATTTAAATATTATATTTAATTTATTTATTTCATACGAAGCAAATGATTATACGTTCATCTACGGGATCGCCGTACTAGGCGCGCTGATAGTCACAATAAGGGGATTCGTTCAGTACCAGACGACGATAGGGACTGAGCTCCTGGTGCGGAATTCCCTGATTATGCTGCTGACTTCGATCATTTGCGTTACCGCCTTCGTCATAGGCCAGCTGGTTGTACTATCAATGTCCGATTATTTTGACCCTACCGTTCACATTGCGGCAAGCACGGGGCTGGTAATCGGTATCATTCTGTTCATCAATCCCATCACAGCCTCTGCCACATATATCGTTGAACGGGTATCGCCGCAACTCAAGTGGAAGGAATCGGACGTGAGGGAGATATTCATCCTTCACACCAACGGCCTCGTGATCGCCCATGCGAGCTCCCATGACGCGGGTCTGGAGATGGACAGGGACCTTGTCGGCGGCATGCTTACCGCTATCCAGAACTTCGTCATGGAAGCCTTCCTGACCTCGGAAATGGAAACACTAAAATCCCTGAACGTTGGGAATCTTCGGATGCTGATCGAGGCAAAGGGGGACATAGTGGCGGCCGTGCTTTTCACAGGCCACGAGGCGAAGGAGCTGAGAAAGGATGTGATGCTCCTGATAGAAGAGCTCGACCACCGGTTCGGGCATAAGCTCCATTCATGGAAGGGGGAGAAACGGGACGTTCGCGACGTCCAGGAGTGGTTGGAGAAGGTTCTCACCAATATGAAAAGGCGGGCATGAAATATAATAAGTTTAATATTCAGTTCTCCTATTCGGGCACGTACACATGGAAGAAGTGCTGAAGAAGGTCGTCCTTCTGGGCGACTCGGCGGTCGGCAAGACCAGTCTCATGAACCGCTTCATTCATAATGAGTTCAACGAAGAGTACATCAGTACGGTGGGTGCGCGCGTATCGAAGAAGGTCGTCAATGTCGAGCTGTACGACCAGGAGTATGCGGTGAACATGATGGTCTGGGACATCATCGGAAGCGAAGGTTATGAGTCGACCCAATCCCGGCACATCGCGGGCTTGAACGGCGGCATACTCGTCTCCGACCTGTCACGACCCGAGACCATCAAGAAACTGGGGAAATACTGGCTCCCGCTCCTTTCAAAGACGACGGGAGAGACGCTACCGCCGATATTGTATGTAGGAAACAAGCTGGACATAGCCAACGAGGCCGTGGCATCCCAAACCCCCAACCTTTTCTCCGAAATGGACAAGAACGTCAGGGAAAAAGACATCATAGAGCGGTACAAGGTCCTTGATCCGTACGTCATCACGAGTGCCAAGACGGGTGAGGGGGTCGAGGAGGGATTCAGAACACTGGCCATCATGATGATGATGGAGCATCATTCCTATGACCCCCTGACCCGGCAGATGGACGAGGTCATTGCGGAGTCCATTTACGCCGAGGATGAACGCAAGACGGCCAGGTCGGTTCTTGACATGATAGTCGCCGATTTCCCCTTCGTCGTCCAATCCTCGGAAGTGTCAAGGACGATACTGCAGGATTGTTTCGGCAGGACCGATATGTCAAAGGACGAGCCCAACCCTGAAGGAATACGGAGAATCATTGAATGCTTGACCAGATTGGCACTCGATAAAGGGGCAAAGGGTTCGACCGTGAAAAAATACAAGGAAAAGTGGTTGGAGACCCTGTCCCGATTCGGGTAGTTGAACTATCTGGCTTGTTTAATATAAAACATACTTTTACGTAATAGCGAGGCTAATTGCGCCATGCTAATTGCGAAAGATATATATAGAAACATATGTTTCTCAAAGCCAATAGGCCTGAAATAGCCAGAGTTTCATTCGGGCCGTTTTAACAGTCCCCGACGGAGGAGGATGTTCATGAAAAAAGAGAGCAAGGCTTTACGAGCTAAGAGAGTGGGAATTGCAGCCGTACTGGTTTTTATGATGTTGATTTCTACTGTATGTGTCATCTCGCCGACGAACGTCATTGCACAGGACATCGGCGGAGAGTTCGGCGGAGATTTCCGTATCGGCTTGAAGGAGTCACCCAACACCTTCAACCCGCTGGACGGCACAGCGAACGACGCTGCATTACAGATTATCGACCTCGTCTACGATTCCCTGGGAAGAGTGAAGGCGGACAGCCTGATGCTGGAACCCTGGATAGCCAAGAGTTGGACGGTCGATGCTAATAACGAGAAGAACGTAACCGTGACCTTGAGGGAAGATGTGGTATGGCACGATATGACGCCGCTTACGGCTGTGGATGTGAACTACACGTTCGGCGCCAACGGTTACAACATACCGTATATAGCAAGCACAACTATCGTCGACGACCATACTATCATATTCCACCTGGACGCGCCAACGGCACTGTTTTTCAGCGAGATGATGGAGATGAAGATCGTGCCGAACGGTTACACCACGGCGAGCGAGATCAACGGCTGCGGACCGTTCTCATATGCAGGAGCTTCCACCCAGGTGTTCTGGGATAAGGGATCCCGCACCAGGAACATATGGACCATCGAAGCGTTCGACGATTACTTCAACGGGCGACCTTATCTCGATTCGATCGTTTACATCTATTACATCGAAGGGTTCTATTACTGGGACTCCTCGACGATGGTCGGTTCAAAGACCGGAGCCGGTTACGACATGCTCAACGGGACCATAGACTTGATCGGCTGGGACCTGACCACGAATGAGACCGCAAGCACGATCATCGAGATCGGCAGGACGTGGGGCATGAACACCACGCTGGCCAACCCTGACGAGAAGAACACGACAATCCACTCCGAGACGGGCTTGGAATACCGCTACCTAGGGATGAACACGAACCGCACCCACATCCTAAACGACCTGAACGTCAGGATGGCCATTGCGCACGTGATCGACAAGAACATCCTCGCAGCCTTCGACATCTCGGGAGGTCTGGTGGTATCTGACTCGATTATCAGCCCGCAGGTCACGCCCTGGTTCAATACGAACCTGGCATCGTTCGAGAACGACATAGATCTGGCTAATTCCTATCTGAATCATGCGGGTTACTTCGACGCGGACAACGACGGATACCGGCAAATGCCCGGCACACCCGCTGGGAGCAGCACGGGCCTCATCGAGCTTGAGCTCCTCATTCCGACCCAGGACGAGGACATAAGCGCCCCGTCAATGGGAGACGTCCTGTGGAAGGCCATCGACCAGGGATTGGGCCTGAAGACAACGATAAACGGTACACTCGACGAGGATGCCAGGCTGCAGAGGGTGCTCGACGACAACTTCGACTTCTTCCTTTCAACGGAAAAGAGGGCGGCATTGGACCCCGGGTTCATGTACGACCTGTTCCACTCCGAGAAGGTCAGCCAGACCGACGAGAACCACAACATGTTCAACTTCGAGGGTAGGGCAAGAGAATATTACGGGATCGTATCTGTCAACAACACGACGATGGTCGGGCAGATGAACCACACCAACGTCTTCGATGACGGGACCGCCAACATAACTGCCTACCGGAACGGTGAGGTGTGGGGAGTCGCAGAGGGCCAGGAGGCCTGGGTGGCCGATACGTCCATCGTCAGCGGCAACGTGAACGTTGACCTTCTCAACAAAAGCATTGACGACGGCTACAAGATATACAGGAACCGGTCATTGAGCAAGAACAGGGTCTGGAACGCGACCTTGAACGATGTCATAAACGAAACCGTGCATAATGTGCCCGTTACAGCGGTCAACGGCGAAACCCTCATTTCAGTCAACACGAGCGCACAGGCCGGTGTGGCTGTCGCATCAACCCCGAGGACAAACGTTTTCGAGGAGGTCCTGACCGGAGGACCGCCGCCGGACACGCTGGTACACTCACCCGTCGAGACCGGGACCCTGGAGCTCTGGAAGGAGAGTGACATTCAGGAAACCGTACCGTTCTCAAGTTTGGGCGTCCAAAATGTACTTATCGTTAACGCAGACCCGAATTACGGATATTACCAATACTATGAATGGTCCGCGTTGAACCATTCAGCCACGGTGACCGTCTGGGATGTCGGTGGTTCTGGGAAACCCACCTCAGGGGATATGGCCCCCTACAATATCGTCATCTGGGTGGCCGAACCCGACATGAACTTTGACGGTTCCGCCTTCAACCCGACGGACGAGGGCGAGGTTGGGACATACCTGGACGGAGGAGGTAACTTCTTCTTCTCAAGTATCTCATGGTCAGATTATACAGATGGAATGAGTTATAATTATGACGCGGGTGACTTTGCTTACGATTACTTAGCCTTGGACGCAATTACTGATCCCTACTCCGCTGACGAGACTTCAATCAACGATACTGGAATCGCACCGTTCGCAGGTGTGGGGACATATGTACTCGATTGGTCTAGATGGGTCCCTGGAGGAGGATTTCCAACCACTTCAAGCGATGAACTCTTGCCTACTGCCTTTGGAGACGTGGGATTCTTCAATGACGGATTAGGAGCCCCACCGGCTGGACCCACCCATGTTCAATATGACAGCGGAGTATTCAAGACCATGTTCCTCGGAGTTCCGTTCGAAGTGTTATCTCCGGCGGACGCAGATCAATTCATGGGTTTAATGATTGATTGGTTCGTACCCCCAAGTGGCGGCTCAGTAGGTCAATTGTCCAATGGAGGTCAAGCCAACGAGACCATTATTAATTGGCATGTTTGGGACGACACTTCATCCGTTTACCTCCAGAACACAACGGATTACACCTTGGACCCAGGTACAGGTCAGATTAACACAGTAGCCGACCTATCAGGCAATACAATCATCGTCTTCTACAATTACACCACGACGATGGTCGAGGGCACGGACTATAACACGCTCACCACATACAACTACATGAATGGGATAGTTAATGTTACGATATCATACAACGGTGCAGAGGACCAGATAAAGGCAAACTACACCTGGTATCCCTACGTCGCCGGCGGCAACCTGCCCCTGGCGGTTGACGGCGACGGTGTCACCATGGAGATTCGTAATGACAATTACGTGATATGGTGGGACAACGGCGGCGCGCCCATAAACTGGGCCGGGAACTTCGTGCTGGACAACGCGACAGGGGCCATCACCTTCAACAACCCTCTCGGGCCCGGCGAGAACGTGGAGGCAGATTACACCCTGTTCAATCCCACGTATTACGGAGTGCCCTTCACATGGCAGCTGGCCCACGGGGCCGGTGCCAACGAGGACATCGCCACGGCCGACTTCCACCTGATGAAGAACGGCGTGGACATGACGGGCACCCAGTACACGCTCAACCCGACACCGGGAACCGTGGATATTCTGGCCCCCGGGGTCCTGACCTACAACGACGCCCTGACCGCGGACTACTGGTACTATGACCCGGCCACGTGGCCATCGTCGATGACGTTCCAGCTCGCCCACGGAGCACCGGCCAACGAGGCGGTGACCGATATCACAACCGGCACTTATGCGGGATGGCCGTATGTCAGGGTCATCAATGCGATAAACGGTGTGATCACCGATTACACGACCGGGACCTGCAGTGCCAACCTCAACGACGGGACATTCACGCTACCCGGATACGCCCCGGGAGACCTGGTCCTTGGCTCGTACGCATATTACGACCCGGCAACCATTGTCTATGCATACGACCTCGCACCCGAGCCACTTTGGGGTAACAACGCGAATGACTGTATCTCGGAGGGCACGTTCGTGTTCTACCTCAACGATGCGGTGATATCGCCGGCCAATTATGTCATTAACTACGCAACCGGCCACATCGACCTGAACGCGGCGAACGTGCCTCTGGGACCGCACGACAGGCTTGACGCTGATTACTATTACCTCAGGTATTACCCCGGATCGGACTACTCGTTGGACCAGACCAACGGGATCCTGACCGTATACTCGAATGCGGACCAGTTCAACCACACGCAACCTGGAGACGTGATCCTTGCTGATTACACCTATGAAACATATACCATGCGGGATCATGAGCTGGGCCAGATCACGATATTGAATAACCTGGACCCGGTGAATGACACCCTCACAATGAGCTTCGATTTCCGGAAGTTCGATGAGCTCATCGAGAAGTCGAACGAGCAGATGACGTATGAGATGAGGGCCGAGTACATCAAGGACGCGCAGGGCTTCATCGCAGAACAATTGCCATGTATACCCTTGTTCTCCTCTAAGGTCGCCAGCGCGTTCAACAATACGCGATACGAGGGCTGGGACTCGGGTTCAATGCCCGGAGGGATCCTGAACTTCTGGACGTTCACCAACGTGAGGAACAAGATACTCGGCGAGATGCAGGTCTCGATATCGGCATTCCCCGGATTCGTAACCGAGGGGGATGACATCGACCTAGAGGTCAGGGTCGAGGACCTGGACGGCAATTCCATACCAGACGTGAACATCGAGTTCGAAGGCAGCGGGACGTTCGGTGCAGTTGAGGCCCAATGGCAGGATGATAACGGCAACGGCGTCTGGGATGCCGAGGAGACCGGATTCTACGTATCAACGCTAACGGCGCCCGCGACCAGCATCTCAAGGACGATAATCATAACCGCCACAGCCACGAGACCGTCGTACGTCATGGGAGTCGGTCAGGTACAGCTGACCGTTCACCCGATCATCAGCCAGTTCGACATCGAGATCACCAGAGGAGCGACATCGATCGGATCCGGGAACCAGACCGACATCACCGTCACGGTGAGGGACAGCGATACGCAGGAGCCGGTGACGGGAGTCCAATTGGCACTGGCAGTCTCCCCGCTCGGTCTCGGAGGATCTCTCCAGGACACAACGGGCACCACGGACGGCGCGGGTGAGTTCGCCACCGTGTTCATGACGGCGAACGTGACCGTAGACACGACCTTCACGATATCGGTCACTGCCTCGATGGACGGTTACGTGGACGAGACCCAGACGTCAAGTGTCAGCGTGTCAAGGGACCCGAACATAGAGTTCGCGAGCGACAAGGGTTTCCTCGGACTTCCTGCCCCGCCGTTCCTTGTCATACTGGTTCTTCTTGGCGGTCTGTCGATAACCTATGCAGGCTACCGCAGGAAGAAGCGGTAATTCCTCAGGATCCAAGGCAAATGCGATTTAATACAGTGTGAGCGAGGTATGGTATGGAATTCAGAGAGGACCTGATCGATCTGCTCAGGGTCGCCGGTTCCGTCGTGGTCGTAACGGGCTCCGGAGTATCTGCGGAAAGCGGGGTGCCCACGTTCAGGGGAGAGGACGGGCTTTGGAGGCGATATCGCGCCGAGGACCTCGCCACGCCCCAGGCGTTCTCCTCGGACCCTGCCCTTGTTTGGGAATGGTATGACTGGCGAAGGGGGATCGTGGCCAAGGCGAAGCCAAATCCCGCCCACGAGGTGATCGCGGACATGGAGAGATATTATCCCGATTTCCTGCTGGTCACACAGAACGTGGACGGCCTGCACAGGAAGGCCGGCAACGAGAGGATGGTCGAGATACACGGGAACATCTGGAGGGTAAGGTGCGTCGCCGAACTCGACGAGCGTTTCCTTTATGATAATCCGTTGGAGGTGATACCGCCCAAATGCGAATGCGGCAGCCTGCTGAGGCCTGCCGTGGTGTGGTTCGGCGAATCCCTGCCCTTTGAAGGCCTAACAACAGCATCCGAGGGAATACAGAACTGTGAGGTCTTCCTGACCGTGGGAACCTCGGGAGTGGTGTATCCTGTCGCTTCATTCCCGATGTTAGCCAAATCCTCGGGCGCAAGTGTTGTGGACATCAATAAGGACGCAACACCGATCACGTCTATTGCAGACCATACGTTGATGGGAAAGGCGGGAGAGATACTCCCAGAGCTCTGGCGGGCAATCAAAGGTTAGTCCCTGGGCGCGTATTCCTTGCACTCGTAACAATACCACCTGTCATACTGCTTTATGTAGGTAAGTGGCTCGTCGCAGTTCCCGCACAGACGTATCTCTATGTCTTCATCGTCGTCGGCATCGTCATGCATATTAGCCTCAGGCGGTTGCTCGGGGGATGCCAGCCCCGGGACCTCCAGGATGATAGTTCCGGGTATGTACTGGTGGACCACCTTCGTGGACGTCCACAACATGGTTCCTCCGGCACGGCAAATCAACAATCCCGCGGACAGCATGAAGAATGCTGGATTCAGTATAGTTTCGAAAATATCCTCGAGGGCATTGTCAATGGCGTTCTGGTCTCCCCCATCAATGATATTGCCCAGGTCGGATACTGTGCTTAATATAGATACGATATACAATAATATCAAAGCGATCAGTAGGATAATTGGGAGTGTCCGCGAAAGAGTTGCCAATGTCACATTGTCAAGCATTAGGTATAATATGGCGAACACCAGACCCAGGACCAGAAGGAATGGTATGAGCATGGCGTATATCTCTATGTCCCGCGAGAAGTTCAGAGCCATAATGAATGCTATCAAGGCCACGGCGAATCCGATGATGTACAGGGTGATGCCACCCGCCTTGTCCTTCATCACCTGTTTCTTCAGTTCTTCAGATGGTTCTGGAGGGTAATATGTGATCAGGTTGGGCTCCCTGGGGTAGGCCAGGTCTTGCCTGAACATGATGCTGCCGTGACCGCTTGCTCCTCTATCCCTTCCGTCGTCCCGCATGGTTACACCTTACGGTTGATTGGCCATTATCCTTATAATCCTTCGCTGTGTTATTATATACCGATATGTTTAAATATAATAACGATACCTATTCCCCTTGCATTAGAAAATGATGATTTCACTATCAAGATTGCACGATTGAGGATCAATACTCACAAACCAGACGAACCTGTTGGATAATGGGTGAGCGGAGAATTTGGAGAAGTTGACAACCAGTAGGAGACTGGTGTAGTAATACAATCTTGTACAGAACATCATTAGAGACAAACATATAGAGGTGAAAGAATGAACTTAGACCCAAATACTACAAAATACCTGATAAAGGGTAATATTTCAGCGGACGGCGTGGTTGAGAAACCGGACGTCGTCGGAGCCATCTTCGGGCAGACAGAAGGGCTCCTGGGGGAGGAGCTTGACCTGAGAGACCTTCAGAAAGGCGGGAGGATAGGCAGGATTGAGGTCGAGATATCCTCGTCCAAAGGCAAGTCAGAAGGGGCCATCGAGATCCCGTCGAGCCTGGACCAGGTGGAGACTGCCATACTGGCCTCCGCTCTCGAGACCATCGACAGGGTAGGACCGTGCAAGGCAAAGGTCAGGATCACCAGCATCGAGGACGTTAGAGTCACCAAAAGGAGCATTATCGTCGACAGGGCCAAGGAGCTGCTCCAGGAGATGTTGAAAGAATCAAAGGAGGTCAGCATCAACCTTGCGGACTCGGTTATGGAAGGTGTGCAGATACAGGAGATCCTGACCTACGGTCCGGATAAGTTACCAGCGGGACCCAACATCGACCAGGCGGACGCCATCATCATCGTCGAGGGCAGGAACGACGTCCTCAACCTGCTGAAGGCCGGTATCAAGAACGCGATAGCCGTCGAGGGAACGGACATACCAAAGACAATCCAGGAACTCACAAAACAGAAAACGGCAACCGCATTCGTCGACGGCGACCGTGGAGGAGAACTTGTACTCAGAGAGCTGCTGCAGGTCTCTGAGATAGACTTCATCGCCAGAGCCCAGAAGGGCAAGGAGGTGGAGGAGCTCACGAACAAGCAGATAATGAAGTCGCTGAGGAACAAGGTCCACGCGGAGCAGTTCGTGACCATGTACAGCCTGGAGAACGGCAAGGGCAGGTCAGAAATGCCCAAGTCCGAACCACCCAGACCGGCAAAGGAGAAGGTTGAGGAACCCGCCAAGAAGGAGCCACCAAAGCCCAGCGGTAGGAAATTGCTTGGCCGCAAAGCGGAGGACGAACCTCCCAAGGAAAAGGCGGAGCCTGCCCTGTCAGACGAACAAAAAATGTACAGAGATATGTACAACGAGGTTTCCGGCAAGGCCCTGGCAAGAATAATCTCTGAGGCAAATTCGGTAATAGCCGAGATGCCTGTCAAGGACCTTGCGGAGGCCCTCAAAGGTCAGAACGATACCCAGGGTGTCAAGGCAATCGTGTTCGACGGCATCGTTACCCAAAGACTACTTGACATAGCCCACGACATGGGGATAGGAACACTGGCAGCCTCAAAGGTGGGCAGTGTTTCGAAATACCCGGACGGCATGAACGTTCTAACGAAGGACGATTTCTAATAGACGGTGATAGAATAGCCGAGGAAGAGGAGAAGAGAGAGGAAAAGGCCTTCCTTGATGCAAGCCAGGGATTCAGTCTCAATGACATGGAGACCACCTATGACATCATCATCCCAGCCGACCCCCTGAAGCGTGTGATAGGTCAGGAGGAGGCCATAAACCTTGCATCGATCGCCGCTTCCCAACACAGGCATCTTCTCCTCGTCGGACCTCCCGGAACAGGGAAGTCCATGATCGCCCAGGCCCTTGCTCTGCATCTTCCCCATCCTACCGAGGAGATAAGGGTGGTCGATAACCCGGAGAACCCGGAGAGACCGCTTGTCCAGGTGATGCCGAGGGAGGAAGTCTACAAGGAAGTGGAAGAGAAGGAATCCGCCGAAGGGGAGCTCATAGACCCCAAGACCGCGCCCGTAAACGTGGCCGAGAGGTTGGGTTACAAGTGTATGAACTGCGGGACATATTCCAGCCCGAAGGAGAGGTTCTGCCCCAAGTGCGCGCGCTCGAAGAGCACGGCGGTCGCGCAATCCACAAACAATCCCTTCGGTGACCTTCTCGGCGGCATAATGGAAGTGACAATGGGCCAGATAAGCGCCAACGAGCGCGTTACAACCACGAGAAAACGGTTCGGCAAGGAGGAGGTGGTCGTGTACCAATGCGCGGGCGAGATGATCGAGATACTCGACCAGAAGGCCCTGGAAAAGCGCAGGGAGATAGAGAAACTCGGCCCGTCCAAGACTGTTGTACCGCTTGAAAGGACGCCTTTCATTCTCGCCACCGGGGCCAGCGTTACGGAGCTGCTCGGGGACGTCCGTCATGACCCTTACGGCGCACATCCCACGTTGGGAACGCCTCCGTTCGAAAGGGTTGTGGCGGGCAGCATTCACGAGGCCCACCAGGGTGTCCTGTTCATAGACGAGCTCCCGCACCTGGGCCATCTGCAGAGGTTCATCCTCACTGCAATGCAGGAGCGCAGGTTCCCCATCACTGGCAGGAACCCCCAGAGCGCCGGCGCGAGCGTGAGAGTGGACAATGTCCCGTGCAATTTCATATTCGTCGGGGCCTGCAACATCCAGGACCTGGAGCACGTTCTATCTCCTCTGAGATCTAGGATAATCGGCTCCGGCTACGAGGTGCTGGTCGAGGTCACCATGCCGGACCACGAGCTTAACCAGGCCAAACTTGCCCAGTTCACCGCGCAGGAGATCGCAATGGACGGCAGGATACCCCAGGCCAACAGGGAGGCCGTCGAAGCCGTCATCGAGGAGGCAAAGCGCAGGGCGCAGGTCATCGACGGCGTGGAAAAGGGCCTGACCCTCAGGTTAAGGGAGCTGGGGGGTTTGATACGCACGGCCGGGGACATTGCGATAATGCAGGAAGCGAATATCATAGACTCTAAGCACATACGGCACGCGCTCAAGCGCAGCAAGACCATCGAGGAGCAGATCAAGGAGAAGTACGGCTCATACCAGAGAGGAGTGGCCAGCGATATGACCGGCGCCCAGAAGCACGCGAGCCCCTACCATTATTGGAACACCGACTTCTTCGATGACAAGACCGGCTACGAGTGAGTGGGAATATCGGGCCCTTAGTAGGGTACTAATTTAGTTTCTCCATATTAATCTTGTATTGCGCTTCGGTCATTTTTCCTTCCCTGTAGGCCTTCTCAACGCGTTCTTTGATCTCCGCCTTGGATAACTTCGCGGGTCGGGACGGGGGCGGTCTCGTCTGTTGAGGTTGATTCTGTGGAGGTTTTGATATAATGGGTGTCGGGATGGGCGGCGGCGGAGATGTTTGAGTCCCGGGAGTCTCCTCGGGAACATCATTTTGCGTGTCAATGTCGCAGAATGGGCAGCCGCCGCCTTCCTCGATAAGGAAACCGCAGATCGGGCAGACCACGGTCTTGTCCCGGTTCCTATACATGACCCACATGATCAGCATTATGCATACTAGCGACACCAGGATGAACAGCAATATCAGCCAGAGATAATCCCAAATGTTATCCTGGAGATCATCATTCGGGATGAGCGGATCGGGATCGATGCTGTCCCGGATCCCATCGCCATCATCATCCGTATCCGCGTTGTTTCCTATTCCGTCGCCGTCGGTATCGACCGTCTCGTCTGGATCGAAGGGGAAGTCATCCTCCGTATCCGGCACACCGTCGCCGTCCGAATCGAGAGGTGGTGTTACTACCGATATCATGGTCACGGCAATCTGTGTGTTCCCGGCAGCGTCCTCCACCGTCAACATGACCGAATACGTACCAACATCGTTGAACGTATGGGACACATAGCTTCCGATGAGCATGTGCTGGGAACCATCTATGAACTCCCACACATAACTCGTTATACCTATGTTATCGGTAGACGCCGAGGCGTCCAAAGTAACGACCTCCCCAGCGTAGACCGTTATATACTGGGTGATGACCGGCGTTGGCGCGTCATTATCCAGGACGGCAAGCGTCTTTGGCGGGGTCGTTGCGGTGTTCCCCGCTTCATCGGTGGCCCTTATATAATAATGTACTGGGTCAATAGAGGTGTAAGGGATTATTGTGGAATGGCTGAACCTTGAGGGCACGGACTCGGTCAGGGCAGCCGTGACGGAGGTGCCGTTCCCATACCAATATGTGATGCTGACATTGGAGACGACGAAGTTCTCGAATACAATAGCCTGGAATATGTACGTGTCGCCGGTCGTGGGGTTGACGTCATTCATGTCAAAGATCACAGGAGGGGTTTGGTCAAAGGCTGCGCAAGCATCCGCGGTCGTTGGTGGTGATTCCACATGACCCGCCTGGTCGCATGCGATGGAATAGAACTCGAAATATCCGTCATCCGGGTATTGGAAGGACCATGACCAGATAGGCCCCATTAAATCGACGCCATGACGTGACCAGCTGCCCCACGTGAGGTTGTTCTCGCTGAACCGGTACCACAGCTCAACATAGGCCACTTGCCCGTCTAGGTCGGAGGCGGTGGCAAAGATCGTACTCGGTGTGGCAGTTTGCCAATATGGAGTCAAGGCGGTCACGCAGGAATACGGCGGAAGGATATCGGGCGGTGTTGTGATGTTCACTGACAGGGTTCGCTGGTTATTGGTCAAGATTGTCTCGCCAATTACCGGAACGGCATATACCGACAGATTATGGACACCACCTACAATGGGAGTCCACTCGAAAGACACGATCTGTTGGGTCCCGGATATTATGTTCGGGATTACCTCCGTTTTGTTATTAACCCCGTCGATCGAGAATTGTACTTCAACGTTCATTTCATCGTTCATTCCCTGGTTGAGTATCGTGCTATTTACCCATAGCAAACTCCCAACCTCCAGAATACCTTCTATCTTAATATCTAGCACGCGGATGTCGTGCGGGGGAGGCAGCACTGTCAGGTTGACGGGGATCCTGATGGCCGGATTATGAATATCATTGCTGCCGACCGTTATGTTGCCTTGATAATCACCTGGTGACAATTCGGACGCATCCACCTGGACTGATATCAGGTCATTGCTTCCGCCTGGCGGTATGATTCCTACATTGGGTGTCTCGGTCAGCCATTCGACGTCCGAACCTCCGGTTGTCTGGATAAGCACGTCATCGATGTGCCACCAATCGAGCGTCCCCCCGGACCCGCCAGTCTGCCTGAACCTCATCCTGAATCCAGGATGAAGTGCATCCGGGGGAAGGTTATAGGCCTGCAGGCCAAAGATGTGGCCCCCGGAATATGTATCACCCAGGTACATGTCCAGCAACACCCAGGACCCAATGTCGTTGTAATACTCCACGAGCAGGTTCTCGCCCGAGTCAGGGTTCTCGCTCGGCGGGGTGCATCCACCTCCGCCTTCGCGTATCCAATATTCGACCGACAAAGAATGGCAGGATGAGGTGTCGTATGTCTGCGTGGTGACAGAAACAATACCGGAATATGTGTGCATGGACCAGGACCCGGAGTTCGATGTGTGCGTGCCAGCTCCTGCGATACCAGGGCCCGCCGACACAACCCAATCAGATATGTCACCGTCCTCGAAGTCGTCGTCCAGGAAGGTGACGTATGAAACGATGTCATCGGTAACGTTGTAGCTCAGGGTGGAATAACCAATATTTCCTACCGTTAAGACATTCGAGCTCGTACTGCCCGCCTGCACGGCGAAATCAAAGCCGCCGGGACTTACCCATATCTCTGGTACTCCGGTGACGACCACCATTTGGCTCATCCTGTTGTTGGTAGTGTACGTTTCACCGGCCACGGGCACCGCATAAATCGAAATATCGAAGTTACCTGTGGTGACCGGTGTCCATACAAAATAGACCGAGGTAATCGCGCCCGATGAAAGGAACGGAATTATGTAAACGTGCTCCAATACCAGGTCGATCTGCAACTGCACGTTTATATTTGATTCTGAGTTCATCCCCTGGTTGTGGACGGTCCCGTTTATCCAGAGCGGCTTTCCGGCCTCTTGAGTACCCTGGACGGACAGGGATATCACCGCCAGATCATGGGGATGTGTCGTAACGGTGAGATTCACGGGAATGATTATCGTCGGCTGCCCAGGATCGTTGCTGGTGACCGAGATGTTGCCCTGGTAATATCCCGGTGTTAGGGCCGTGGTGTCGACCGTTACCGTGATCAGGTCGTTGCCGCCGCTTTGAGGAATCGAACCGGTCATGGGAGATTCGGATAGCCAGTCGACGCCAAAGCCGGAGGTCGAGTAGACCCAAACGTCATCTATGTGCCAGTAATCGAAGTTAGGTCCGCTTGCCATCGATTGCCTGAAACGCACCGCGAAGTTCGGATGTAAGGCATTCGCGGGCAGCGAGTGGTTTCGGGTGTAGATTACACCGTTGGGTCCGGCACCGAGGAACTGGTCCAACTGTATCCAGCTTCCTACATTGTTGCGGTATTCCACATATAGGTCCTCATTGGGGTCCGGAGGTTCGCTGAAAGACGAGTCGCCTTCCCTGATCCAATACTCGATATTCACACCCGCAGTGCCCGAGAGGTCAATGGTCTGTGATGTGGCAACGGCCGCACCTCCATGGGTGTTCATCGACCATACACCAGAGTTGGCGGTCTGCGTGGTCACCTCCACCGTCCCGGTCCCGGTCTTGAGCCAATCGGAGATGTCCCCGTCCTCGAAGTCGTCGTAAAAGAACGTGTGGGTCGTATAGATGTCGTCGGTAACGTTATAATAAAGTGAACCTAAACCTGTGTTGCCAATCGTCAGGATGTCGGAGTCCGTGCTGCCCGTGGGCACTACGAAATCAAAGCCGCCGGGACTCACCCAGATATCTGGTGGTGCCGTGATAGTCACAAGTACGTCGTCCTCGTTGTTGACGGTGTTTGTCTCGCCGGGGACCGGGGCGACAAAGACCGATACTGTGTATGTTCCTGTGCTCGACGGCGTCCAGACCAGCGGTACAACGTTAATCTGGCCCGACGGCAGGAAACCGATGACCGTGGAATCCTGAACCACGGAGTCGACCCTTAGTTGGACGTTGACATTGGATTCGTCGTTAACTCCTTGATTCTGGATAGTCCCGTTTACCCAAAGGGGTTCACCGACCTCCTGAGTACCCTGGACGGTCATCGCAATGACCGCGAGGTCGTGCTGGGCCGTTATCACTGTCAGGTTCACCGGGACTATGTATGGGTCCTCGTCCGGGTCGTTGTTGGATATGGTTATGTTGGCCTGATAATAACCGACAGGTAGTCCCGCGGTGTCAACTGCGACCACCAGGTTTGTCTGGCTCATTGCCGGGACCGTACCCTGGTCGGGAGTGACGGTCAACCAGCTCGCAATTGGACCTCCGCTGCCGTACGGATATTCCAAGGTGTCTATCTGATTGCCCAAGAAACTCCTGAGCGAAACTCCCGAAGGGGTAAGCCCGGCAATGGTCTGTGACACGGTGTTGATTAGGGTGGAGCCCGATGAATCGTACAACCTTCCTATAAGGCTGGTGGAGGTCATCCATTCTATTTCCATCCGGTACCAACTTGCCGTATAGACCTGAACGACGGAGTTCAAGTTCATGAAACCAGAATAACCAGTGTTTTGCTGGAACATGAACTGATTGGTGTTGGGGGCAAAAACAAGTGACCAGCATCCCGATGCTGTGGCCCCGAAGCCGAAGTATACTCGCCCGTCCACGCTCGGACTTCGGACCCAGACTGACATCTTATCGCCGGGATTTCCCACCGTGTAGTCGGTCCTGTATCGCCAATTGTTCGTGGAACCCGTATCGGTCAGACCGTAAGAGCCGTCATGGGCCGCGGCCGCTGATTTGATGCCTCCGCCCCCAACCGGGCTTATCCAGGGAGCCCAAGGCCATGACCCGGCATTCTCGAAGTCCTCGATTGTACCCGAACTTACACCTATCGTGTAATTCAGGATCCCCAGACCGTTGTTACCGATCGTCATGATATCTGAATCGGTCATCCCAGTCTGGACCGCGAAATCGAAACCGCCTGGATTCACCCAGATGTCCGGTTCTGCGGTTACCACGACAGACCGTGTGTCATAGTTGTTCGCCGTGATTGTCTCTCCTATGACAGGCACCACATAAACCTCGATGGCGTAAGTGCCTGCGGCGGGTGGTATCCAAACGAAGGGTGTTACTATCGTTTGGCCCGAGGCGATGAACGCGATGTTGTAGGTGTCCACAGTGGCAGAATTTACCCTCAAATTGACGACGACGTTCGCTTCGTCATTCTGACCAAGATTATGAACAGTCCCGTTTATCCACAAGGGTTTGCCGGCCTCTTGGGATCCGGCAACCGTCATGCCCAGCACCGCGAGGTCATGAAGGGCTGAGAGAACCGTGAGGTTTACCGGTATATTGTACGGGTTCTCATCCGGGTCGTTGCTGGCAATCGATATGTTTGCCCGATAAAGCCCCGGGCTCATGCCTGCGGCGTCAACCCCCACATTCGTGTTTGTTTGACTCGATGGCGGGACCGTTCCCATGTCCGGTGTGACGGTTAACCATGACGGGAGCCCTCCGGACATTCCCATGCCCAGGACAATCTCGTCCCACCAGGACTGCGAATTGTGGAAATTGTACAGGTAGATCGTGTCTATCGAGTTAGTGATTTGGGCAAAGGGAATGTTGGCCTGTACAGGTGCCCCGTCTATCACCAGGTCGAAGAAATGGGTCGTCCAGTTGATGTTCGAGAATTCGATGTGATACCAGACATTGGCCGAGTAAGCGAACCGAGGCAGACTGTTGACTATGAACATTCCGTTGTCATCGGCATAAATATACATCGGCAGTTGGTTGCCTAGTTGGAACAGTACGTAGGCGTCGGCCGCCGTGGAGGAGGCCGAGCGGATGTAGAAGGATATGTGCTCGGGTGCGCAGACCCCTATGTTCTGGGATACGCCGTTGCGGTGGGCACTGGAACCTCCGATCTGAGTGAAGCTGTACGTTGAACCAGCGGCTGCGGTGGCAGAGGTCACGGTCCTCGTGTAAGTACCTGAGCCATGTACCCAGCCATTGTAATTGCCGTCCTCGAAATCGTCCTCGAAGCAGGAGACCTGCGAATATATGGACCAGTCGAGGTTGGCCAGACCGTCATTCCCTATCGTAAGTGGGGCAGAATCCGTCAATCCTGTCTGCACCGCGAAGTTGAAATTCCCGGGATTGACCCAGATGTCGGGTTCGGCCGTGAAGGTCTCGGTCATGTTCCACCAGTTGTCCGCGACGAGCGTTTCCCCCGGAACGGGAACCGCGAGCAACGTCAAATCGTACTGGGTTCCCGAAGGCGGTGTCCATTCGAATGACATGAAGTCCAATGTTCCGGAAGGCAGGCTCGTTATCACGGTGGAATTCTGCATCACGGTGTCGACCGTGAAGATGACTTGAATATTGGTCTCGTCACTGGTGCCCTGATTGAGAATGGTACCGTTCACCCAGTGCTTCTTACCGGCCTGAAGGTTGCCAGCCAGTGACATGTTTATCACCGCAACGTCGTGAGGCGCCGACAGCACGGTCAGGTTGACTGGGACAATAATCGCAGGTTCTCCCGGGTCATTGCTGGAGACAGTGATGTTACCCTGATAGAAACCCGGCGTTAACGAGCTCGTGTCCACGCCTACGGTGATCAAGTCATCGCCTCCCCCGGGATTGATCGAACCCGTTATCGGATTCTCGCTGAGCCAGGCCGGTGTAGAAATGAATGCCGTTATAGCGACATCGTCAATATGCCAGTAGTCAAATCCAGTTCCGCTTCCTCCAGTCTGGTAGAACTGAAGGCGGAAGTTTGCGTGGTTTGCATCGGCCGGTAACGGGGAATACACCGGAGTGTATATAGTACCTGCCGCATCGGCGCCCAAGAAGGTGTCGAGTAGCACGTAGGAGCCTACATTGTTGTAATAATAAATTTCCAGGTCCTCGCCGGTATCCGGGTTCTCACTGTTGCCGAAGGCCCCACCCTGCCGTATCCAGAGACTCAGTTCAACCGTTGAGGCTGTGCTCAGGTCCATGACCGGTGAAGTCCATGTGTATGTTCCATGTGCGGTGTACATCGAGTATATTCCTGACTGCGCGGTGTCCGTGCTGACGCCGCCGATTCCTGTACCGGCTACTCCAGTCCAGGGCGAGGGGTTGCCGTCCTCAAAATCGTCTTCGAATATTGTCAGATTACCGATATCGGAAACGTCGTCTGTGATGTTGTAGAACAGACCGCCGAGACCCGTATTGCCAATTGTCATCACGTCAGAATCGCTCAGACCTGCCTCGACCATGAATGTGAATCCTCGCGGTGTGACCGTGATGTCGGGTGCGGCAGTTATGTTCGCGGTCTTGTTCCACCAGTTATTAGAAGTGTTGTTCTCTCCTGGAGCCGGCATGACGTACAGGGTCACCGTGTACTGTAAGCCCAGGGGCGGCGTCCATTCGAACGAGACGTCCTCCTGAGCGCCCGGTCCGATCACCGCGAACACCGTGAAGTTCGTCAACACGAAATTCACCAGAAATCTTACCTGGACCGGGGATTCGCTGCTGGCCCCCTGATTCATGACGGTACCGTTGACCCAGTGCAGCTTACCGGCCTCGAGGCTGCCGTCGATCGTAGTATTCGTAATCACCAGCTCATGGGAGGAAGGGGCGACCGTCAGATTGACCGGCACAATCTTGGGGTTCTCGTCCGGGTCATTGTTAATGATCGTAATATTGTATTGATAAAAGCCCGGCGCAAGCGTTGTCGTGTTCACCTTGAGGTTGTGGTCGATGGTCCCAGGAGGTGCTATAGAACCCTCCCCGGGGGAGATTGAAAGCCAGTCCGGAAGCGTGGTAACGGTCGCGTTTGCCATCCAATGGGCTGCGTTCAATAAGAGTTGAAGGAGGTTGGCGTCCGTCCAGGCATTATACGTGCTGTACCGTCCGACCGTGGCGAAATGAACGACCGTTCCCGTGCCGTAGCTCCAGTAGGACAGCTCATCACCGGCCAGAGAACCGTCGACCAGTTCAACAGCTCCGGCCTTTCTGCTCATAACGCCGAACGAGTGGTGGACCGTCGTAAAGGGGGATGGAATACCCTGGGTAATCGGATGCGAGAGCATGACTGTGCATGTTTCGACGTCATGGTTTCCCCCTCCCCTTGTCATCGGGACCATGGGAGCCAGGGTGGTGTACCTCCCGCTTTGCACGTGAAATCCTATCCATTCTGTCGCTATCACGTTCCCGCCGCTGCTTACGTAGCTCTCGATCGCGGTCTGTCCTGCAGCGGGCATGTCAAGCGTATAGTCATCGCCAATGAGCAGAATCACGACATCGAAGTCGTTCGGGTCAGGCACGCCGTTGTATGATGAAGGGACACCAGCATCTGTCACGTTGAATCCCTCCGCAATGAGCGCATCGATTGCCTCGGTGGAACCCGCGTTTGCCCCGTCGAGGAGCAGCACTTTGTTATTGGCCGAAGCCCCGACGATCGAATAATTCAGCATTGATGTCCCGTTGTTGCCTACGGTCAATACGCCTGTATCCGTGTCGCCTGCCACCAATGAAAAATCAAAGCCGCTGGGATTCGTCCATATGTCCGGGTCAGCGTTCATTGAGGGAATCACATCCTTGCCAGAGACCAGGCCAAGACTGCTTTGAAGGATGATGAAGGCTGTCATCAAATAAACAAATAATAAACTACTTCTCCGCAACGGCCTACCTACTTTGTGAGCATTATACTGCAAGGTGGCAATTGCCAAAGGCTCCCTCCATAGTCCCAACCAAAGATAGTAGAATCTAGAAGTATTTATTATTTTTCTTAATTTAAGGATTTCCGGCAATATATTGTTTAATAAATGATGTTTAACTTAACAAATCTATATCCAATTTGTCATCATGATTCCGTCCTCACCATCCAAATAATACCTCTCAAGCAACGATACGACCTGAAATCCGCGTTTTGTGTAGAATTCCTGGGCAATAGTATTTGATGTCCTGACCTCGAGGACAACACTACAGATGCCCTCCCAACCGCAACGCTCGAAAAACGTGTTCAATAACGATGAGCCAACGCCTTTGTACCGTAACTCCTTTTTCGTGGCCATGATAAGGATCCTCGCTTCATCAGGTGACGCTCTGGTGCCAAGCAGCAATCCTGTGAGGACTCCTTCCTCCGATGCGACCAAGAAACCATCTGGCCACTGTGCGTGAAGAGTAAGATACATAGACGGTGAATAATCCTGTTTGAAGGTCTCGGCGACGAGCCTCATCACGGCACCCAAGTCCGTGGGTACGAAGTTGCGGATATGCATCGAACGAACATCCGAACCTTATTATGAATACTTTCGCCGAACCCCCCTGTTCACCCTTATATACTGCAGCGGGGTAGTGCTTCACAAGGTGAAACGATGGGAGCGTTCGAAGATATTGACGACTGCAGCTGGCAGGAAGCCTACATCCTGAACGGATGCTGGGACCAGTTCAAGGCTCAGAATTAACCAGGTAGTGTATATTCTCGCAAATCTACCATATCCATCCCGCAGGGTCGGGGGACTTGGCCCTCCGACCCGAACCCTATTTTTTTATAAAAATGCAGATGCCGGGATTCTACGCCTAACAAGTCAGGCTAGCTCGCAATGAATGTCATTGCTCGTGAACCTTCGGTACAAATCCCTTTGATATAAAAATGCAGATGCCGGGATTTGAACCCGAGCAGTTGGCTTGGAAGGCCAAAATCCTAACCAGACTAGATCACATCTGCACTCAGACAAGTTATGTGGCTGAATTTTACTGGCTGTAAAGGGCTTCAGGATAAAAAATCTTCTATCCGATTGAATATCCTGAAGCCGGTTTTGGCCATTTGGGTAACTCTTGTCAATCAACTACCAGTTAACCGTCCAGAGCGTGTCCGCAGGAACGTGGACCAGGTATCCCTCTCCGGCCTTCATCACGTATGTGTCCGGGACCTCTATGAGGTTGTAGGGCTGGCCAAGGTCGCAGACCTCGACCTTGTCATAACCGGTTCCGGCCAGGGCCGTAGCCACTGTGACACCGGTGGTCAGGGTCGGGTATCCGACCATGTTGGTGCCAGCAAACAGCTGTATCCATGTCGCGGGCGGTATCGGACCGTTCACCGTTAGCACGCAGGCAGAGGTCGTGTGGATCCAGAATCCCATCTTGTGGTTCAGCATATTGAGGTCGTTGAGGACCGGGGGTTTGAAGGTTGCATAGGTCTTCCAGTGGTCGGTCGTGTCCAGAACGTCATAGTATTGGACCATGTCGTATTGACCGGTTATTGAGGCCAGGACAGCCGTGACAGATGTGTTCGTCTGTATCAGCGGCACGGATACCAGGTTCCAGCCGAGGACCAAGGGTATGTCGAAGGATATCTCGACGAAGTGGGCGTTCACCGCCTTGTCGCCGTCCATTAGTATCCAGTCAGGGTTGGTGGAGCCCGTGAGGTCCCCGCTCCAATGGTCGAACACCCATCCCACGCTGGGATTTGCGATGAGCTGCACGTTCTGACCGTAGGTGTAGGTGGGTTGGTCAGGGTTCAGTATGACCGAGCCGCTTCCGATGATGGTAATTGTCAGTGTGTACTGTTCCTCGACGAAATGGGCGTTCACGGTCGTATCACCGAGAATGATCACGGTATCGGGATTGACCGAGCCGGACATATCGCCGCTCCAGTGGTCGAACAGCCATCCGACGGCAGGGTTGGCCGTCAGCTGCACCGAGGTTCCGTACGTATAGGTTGCCTGGTCGGGTGATTTCACCACCGAGCCGCTGCCGATGACGTTCACCGTGAGAGTATACTGGTCCTCGGTGAAGTGCGCGGTCACGGTCGTATCGCCGAGTATGGTAACCGTATCCGGGTTCGCCGAACCTGACATGGCCCCGCTCCAGTGGTCGAACGACCACCCGACCGAGGGATTGGCCGTCAATTGGACCACGGTTCCGTACGTATAGGTTGCCTGGTCGGGTGATTTCACCACCGACCCGCTGCCGATGATGTTTATCGTGAGCACGTACTGGTCCTGAGTGAAATGAGCTGTAACGACCTTGTTACCGTCCATGAATATCGAGTCTGGATTTATGCTGCCCGACATGTCGCCGCTCCAGTGATCGAAGCTCCAGCCTGCGGTCGGGTTAGCGGTCAATTGTACCCAGGTCCCGTAAGTGTAAGTGGCCTGGTTGGGATTCTTCACCACCGAACCGCTACCGATGATGTTCACCGTAAGGGTATACTGGTCCTGGACGAAGTGCGCGGTCACGGCCTTGTTGCCGTCCATGAATATGGAATCCGGATTTATCGAGCCGGACATATCCCCGCTCCAGTGGTCGAAGTGCCATCCTACCGCGGGATTTGCGGTCAATTGTACCCAGGTCCCGTAAGTGTATGTGGCTTGGTTGGGGTTCTTCACCACCGAACCGCTGCCCGCTATTGAAACGGTTAGCGTGTACTGGTCCTCCAAGAAGTGTGCGTTGACCGACTTGTCACCGTCCATGATTATCGTGTCAGGGTTTGTACTTCCCGACATGTCACCGCTCCACTGGTCGAAATGCCAGCCTACACTAGGATTTGCCGTCAGCTGGACGGGAGTGCCATGTGTGTATGTGGCCAGGTCCGGGTTCTTGGTCACCGAGCCGCTGCCTATGACGGTAATCGTAAGTGTGTATTGGTTTTGTGTGAAGACGGCGGTCACCGTCTTGTCAGTGTCCATTGTGATTGTGTCGGGATTTACGCTCCCTGTCAGGCCGCCTGTCCAGTGAGAGAAGGTCCAGCCGGTGTTGGGATTGGCCGTCAGTGTCACGGTGTCCATGTAGTAGTACGGACCCGGAGGGCTTGCACTTATCGATCCTCCAGCACCTGGTGATGGTATCAGTGTCAGTGTCATCACCCTTGGACTGATAACAACGGTCGATGCGGACGCCACTGCGTTATTGCCCTCGTTGCTTTCGGTCACACTGCCAAGGTCATCTGCTATCAATCCGTAATAGTAAGTGCCGGTCAGGCCCATGGGCAGACCGACGTTTATCGTGCCGGTGTTCGTGGTCCCCGCCGCCTGGTTGCCGATGGTGAATGAGTAGACCAGCGTGTCACCGGTCGAGATGATGCTGTTGGTTGACAGGTATAGACCGTATCTGAAGGAACCCGAATCCCTGGTCCCGGAGTTCGAGAACGACCTGAATATCCCTACCGTATCACCCTCAGTGCAGCTTGCAGGCCCGCTCACGGAGTTGGCAACAAGGTCTATGTGCACGAAATGGGCGGTGACGCTCTTATCGCTGTCCATTAGTATCGTGTCCGGATTGGCCGAGCCGCCCAGGTCACCGCTCCAGTGGTCGAACGTCCAACCGGCGCTCGGGATTGCCGTAAGCGTTACCGTGGTCCCGTCAGGGTAAGTCGCCTGATTGGGATTCCTGTTGATTGTTCCACTGCCGACCACTGAGGTCGTTAGCGTCCACTCGGAGATCGGGGGATCGAAATGGACCTCCGTGTTCTGGTTGCCCCGGTCCAAGCCCTTCGTCTTGGTGGCGTTCCACTCGTCCCAGACGATCCTTGGCCACCACTTGCTGTCATAGAAGCACATGTCCACGGACACGTTGTGTGCGTTGGCCTCCGGGAAATCCGGGTCCGGCCAGCTCAGGACAATGTCTTCGCTCAATCCGGTCCAGCTTTGAGGTTCTACGGGAACGTCGGTGAAGGAGTTGTGGATCTCCCACGTGCCCTGAGGGCTCTTGTCATCCTTCTCCGTCCAGACAACGTGGACCTCGGCTCCGGCCTTCCCCGTGTACCTGCCCAGCGATATCGAAACATCCTCTGGGACGTAGCCGTCGAACCTGTCTATCTGTTCCTCCACTACCTCCCAGCCGGCCCCGAAGTCTCCCAGATAGAAGATGCCGGTGGATGGTGCCCTGAGCGGGGTCGGGTCCTCCTGCGCCCAGGCGATTAGAACCTGGGTCCTGTCGGATGTCATGGACACCGAGTCGATTATACCGTCGATTGCAGGTTCGCTGATGGCCTTCTCCTCGCCCTGCCATGAGTCGCCTTCGTCGTCGGACATGACCCAGAATATCTCGTCACTTGGTACCGCAGGGTCCAACTGCGACCAGCCCACGTGAACGAACTTGCCTGTGTCGCCGGTGGTGGCGATGCAGGGGTTCTTGGCCCATTCTGGGGTTGCCGGGCTGCTGATCATTTGATTGACCTCAATACCTGACCAGGTGAACCCACCGTTCACCGAACGTGAGTAATATATCTCCTGTCCGTCCTTCTCCGTGTACTCGGGCCATACAACGTGCAGTATCTCGGAGGCCCTTGGTATCGTGTTGTCAAACCCGACTGTTATCGAGGGGCCGCCTGGCATCCTCATTGCGTCATCCCTCTGTCCGTAGAATCTGCTGACAGGTATGTCGCATCCCGGGTCCTGGCCGACCTCGGCGCTCCAGGTCTTGCCGTTATCCTTTGATTGTGAGTAATGGACTTCCCAGAAGCTCTCTCCGTTGTCTACGTATTCCTGAGCCCAGACCACGTGAATAATTCCTTGACTGTCTATGACTATGCTAGGATCCACGGCGTCTCCCATCACAGGGGCCCTTCCCTTGCGGCCCTCGCTGATGATCCTATCGCCTTCGTCGTCATTTGACCACTCGAGGGGGTAACCGCTCATTTCAGGAACTGTGCATGAGTGATGGATCTCACGGTCGCCGGTGGTCTCGTCTATCTCGTCCCATACGGCATGGACACTTCCAGCCCAACCCAAAGGCTCGGTTATGGAATTGTAAGGAGTACAGGCCACGTCAGGGTGAAGCGCATCGAACGCGCCGGGCTCATCGTGGCTGACCACGAAATCGCCCTCTACCCAACCCCTGGCGTCTTCGCCGGTCGGGGCTGCGAATACCGCAGCTGGTACGAAATAGGAGATGCTCATCATCAACGCTATCGCTATCACTAGGCCCATGCGTATAGCCGGTGTTCGTCTTACGTTATCCTTCATACGGATCACCTTTCTTAGGCTAATCTGGGATTTCATGCGGATGCCGGTTTATATAGTTTTGGAGTTAAATCCCTAGTTTTACACCAGGGAAGTCGATATTGATCACCAGTCCACGGTCCAGGTCGCATCGGCCGTAACCAGTATCCAGTAACCCTCTCCGGGCTGCATCATATATGTTCCCGGCAGCTGTGCTATCTTGTAAGGGGCCGCGCCGCTGTAACCGTCCGCCCTTTGGAAATTGGCCACACCGGCGAACGAGTCAGTCACGCTCTTGGACGACTGCGCAGGATATCCGACGTGGTTCCAGCCCGCCTTGAGCGGGATGTCGGTGTGGTTGGTGTAATCCCCGTAGATGGTCAGGTCGCCGTCGCCCAACGCGACAATGTTGATCCAGAATCCCATCTTATGGTCGATGTCGGTCAACGTGTTCAACGATGCGGGCATGAAGGTCGCGTACGTCTTCCATTGACCGGCTCCGCCGCCCCTGTCAAAGAACTGGACCATGTCCCAAGTGGTCGAGGCGTCGCCCCAGCTGTCGTCGAGAACCGCAGAAATGCCGGTGTTGTTCTGGACCAGCGGTACGGATATCAGGTTCCAGCCGAGATGGACCGGCACGTCGAAGGTCGTGTTCGTGATGTAATGGACCTCGGTGTTCTGGTTACCTCTTGACGGCCCTATCGCTTCCTCCCAGAATATCTGCGGTCGCCATTGTCCTCCCATGAATGCCGTATCCATTGCCACATTATAGGCATCCTTACCGTCCGGAAGGCTCAGCACTATGTCCTCGACCTCTCCTGTCCAGAATGAAGGGGGAAGGAAGGGATTGCTGGACATCGAATAATGTATCTCGGACGTCCCGTGAACGTTATCCATTTCCGTCCATGTAACATGAGCTTCCTGTCCACCGGGTGTTGTTGCTATAACTGGGAACCAGGCATCGTTCCCATCAGGGAAGCTCACCATGATATCATACATTTCACCGTTCCACGTGTCTCCCCTGTCCATTGAGCCCGAATAGAATACCTCGGATGGGCCCATCTCGGACTGGTCCCATATCACGTGCACGAAGTCGCCCCAGGCGTCAATCCTTGCCCTGTAGGCATAGGAATCCGGCATTATGAAGCTGATAGGCCGCTCCATCTCCCACGTGCCATCGCGACCGAAATCCATTGACCTCGCATAGAACACGTCGCCCGCATACACGCCAGGCATGAGTTCGATCTCCTGGGTCCATACGACATGCACTATCTCCCCGGCGCCCCCGCCGACGGCTATGTCCGCGTCCCAGGCATCGGGGTAACCCGGCATGCTTATTATCTGACCCATACCCATGGCCTCTGACCAGGTGTTCCCGAAGTCCTCGGAACGGGAGTAATGGACCTCCGTGCCCTCTCCCGTGGACGAGACCTCGCTCCAGACAGCGTGTAACACCGGCGGGTCGGGTCCTCCGCCGGGGCTCACGTCTATCCTGGGCGGGTATATCCACCAGCCGTCCTGACCTGTTCTCTCACTCACAAGAATGTCCCCGGGGCCGTCGAATCCTGTCCAGGTCAGACCGCCGTCCTCTGAACGGGAGTAATGTACCTCATAGGTGCCGTCCGGGTAGCTTTCCGCCCATATCACATGCAGCCAGCCGTTGGGATCGACAGCGATGGACGGGTATTGCGCATCCCCCGAGTTGGCCTTTCCGACGGCACAGGAGCTTATTATCTGGTCTTCGGTCTCACCGGTCCAGACCATTCCCCTGTCCTCCGCCTCTGATTTGGAGTAGTGTATCTCATAGTAAGGGTCCTGCGGGGTGTTGTTCAGCTCGAACCACACGGCGTGCATAGAACCATCAGGAGCCACCACGACGTCCGGCGCTGAAGCATTCATCTCGAAACCGGGTTCAGAATAACTGATGATGAACTCGTTGTCCACCCAACCCAGTGGTGCGGGTTCTGACCCTCCGCCGCTGACCGGCACCCTCTCGAACTCGGGTAACGCCCTATCAGGGACCTCATTGACCGGGTCCGAGTTCCCAACGCTGAACAGCGGGGCCGTGTATCCCGTTACAAGAAGCACTCCCAGCAATGTTATTGATGACAATAGGAAAATCCTGCGATAGCCCACGATTATATCCATCCTTCTTCCTCCTGCTTAAGTTATGTATGGAGTAAATCCCTTAAATAAATTTCTACACTATGATTTATCAATTATGCTCTGCATTTCATTGCGGATGATTTTGGTAAGGGATTCCATCTGGGCCTTCTCCAACACCTTCAGGGCCATGGAGTAATGGTCCAACGCCTCCTGGTTTTCTCCGCGCCTGATGTATGACCGTGCCATTGAGCGATGGGCCATGGCTATTCGCTTGTCCTCCTCGATCTCCCTTGCGAAGTTCAGGCTTTCAGCGAAGTACCTGTCCGCGGTCGGGTAGTCGCCTTCCAACGATGCGAGGGTTCCCATCAGCATGTAATCGTAGGCGAGTATGTCTGTGAAAGAGTGCTTCTCGGCAAGTTCAAAGGAGCGCTGGCTGTGTTCCTTGGCCTTGGATATCATATCAAGCTCCAGCTCGACCTCGGCCATGTTGCTCAAGGCCTGGGCTATGCCCCAGGTGTCGTCAGCCTTCTCCATCATCTCGAGGTTCAACTCGTGGTTGTTCAGCGATTTCCCGAACTCACCCATCAGGAAATATGCCTCCGCGATGTTGTTATAAATGTTGGCAATGCCCACCTTGTCGCCTATCTTCCTCTTGAGCTGCAGGCTTCGCCTGAAATAATCCAGGCACTTCTCGTGCTGGCCGAGGTCGTTGTAAAGCACCCCCATGTTGTTCAGGACGCTTGACATCCCCTTGACGTTGCCCAGTTTGCTCATGATTTCGTTCGACTTGCCATAGTATTCCAGGGCTTCCTCGTACTTTCCCAGCCAGAAGTGGCCCACCCCCAGGTTGTCGTTGACGTATGCGATCCCCTGGTCGAACCCCGCCTCTTCAAAACATTTCAGGGCCTCTTTCCAGCTGTCAACAGCCATTTGGTTGTCCCTGAGTTGCACATACACCACACCCAGGCCCATGTATGCCTGCCCCATCTCTCTCTTCTCGCCCGAGAGCTTGCTTTCCTTCAGGTATTCCGTCTGCAATGCCAGGGCACTGTCGTAGTCCCCCTTTCTCAGGTGTATCTTGCCGAGGTATCCGTTAATCCTGGCCTTGAGTAGGTTCTCACCGATGCTCTCGGCAACCTCTATGGCCTCCCCGTAATACTTCACGGCCTGGTCATAGCTGCCCTGGTTCTGGAACGTACGGCCGATCTTCATCTTTAGCTCAGACACTGTCGAGGGCTCATCGATGATGGTCAACACCTTTTCGTATGAATCGAATGCGTTAGTGTAATCGCCGTCCAGCTCCTGCAGGTCTCCCAGCTGCTCGAGTATCTCGGGGGACCTCTTCTCCTCGACCTGGCCTTCTTCTATCAAAGCGACTGCCCTGTCAAAGAACTGGATGGCCTCCCTCGGCGCGAAGTTGTTGGTGGCCTTGTATCCCGCCGATATACTGTAATCGATGCCCTTCTCGTATTCCTTGGTCCTGCCGAAGTGATATGCCAGCTTGAAGAGCACTGGTTCGATGTCGTCCCTGTTATTGTCCTCGATTATCTCGCCTGCCTGCCTGTGCAGCATCCGCTTCCACCTGTCGCTCATGCCCGAGTAGATGACCTCCTGTATCTTCGCGTGCTGGAACCTCAGCTCTTGAGCGCCTATCCTGTCGAGGATGTTGACCTCAACGAGATGGTGGATCAGGGAGGAAGCATACTCCTCGGTGAAGCTGAATCCGCTCCTGAGGACCGGCTCCTCGAATCTGCGACCGAGTACGGCGCCCGATTCGATTAGTCTCAGGGAATCCACGTCGATGGCCTCAAGCCTCCTTGAAACCAGCTCCACGACGGACGTGGGAATGGTGTCCTTGGGGCTGCGCTTCATCACCCAAAGGTCCTCCTCCTCCACCAGCGTTCCCTCGGCAACCAGCGCCCTGACGACCTCGATCGTGAAGAAGGGATTGCCTCCGGTCTCCTCTTTCAACTTCACCAGCAGTTCCTCGGGCGCGTCCCCCCCGCCCAATTGGTGCCTGACCAGACCTTCAAGGCTCTCCTCGTCAAGGTTCTCGAGACCTATTTCCAGATAACCTATCTCCTGGGCCATGGATTCCAGTATCTGCCCGAGGCTCTTGCCCTCGCCCTCTATCTCCTCGGGCCGATAGCTCATGCAGAAAAGGATCCTGTCATTCAGGATGTTCCTTGCCAGGAAAGGCAAGGCCATCATCGTAGATTCGTCCGCCCAGTGTATGTCGTCGAGTATCAGCAGGAGTCCGTTCTCTCTGGAGGCTTCCATGATCAGCTCGTGAATCCTTGTCTGGACCTTCAACCGCTCGATCTCCAGGTCAACATCGTCCAGGTTACGAGTGACCCTGTATTTCCTCCCGCCCAACGAGTGCAGCATCGGGAGGGTGCCGGAGAGCTTGTCAAGGTCGCCGTCCCAATCGGCCAATATGTCGAAGTACATCTCCTCTATCTGCGAGACCTGTTTCCTCAGGTCCTTGCGCATGTCGGGATGCTCCTCTCCCGACGTGACGGCGGCGATGTATACCAGTTCACCGTGCTCGATAAGGATCTTGGTGTCCTTGTACTCGAGCTTGCCCAATCCACCCTTGGACGCCTCGCCGTCGTCGCCGATGCCCCCGAACGAATCCTTGACGAAGTCCTGGACGGCCGTCAGCATTGAGCTGAGGATGTCCTCGTCTATGCCCTCTTCGTCCGAGGTCGATACATTGGCTATCAACAGTCCGACGTTGGATATCAGGAATATCTCGCTGAAGTGGCTGAACTCCTCGAGCGTGAACAGGACCTCATCGGTGAGCGGGGCCAAGGCCTCCTCTAAAGGACTGTAAGGTTCTGCCAACTCCTGCTCCGTGCACTCTCCCTTGAAGACGGCCAAACCTCTCCTTTCCGCCTCGTCCTCGAGGAATTCTATCAGGGTGGACTTGCCGATGCCCGCCTCTCCGTGGATGATGACGTTCCGGCCGTTCTTCTCACCTAAACTGTTCAATACGTCGATCAAGAGGCTGCGTTCTCTTTCCCTGCCGATCAAATCGACTTTACCCATTGAACTAGTAATTACATGAGTATAATTAATGGTTTTGAAATATCAATAGTTGGTTAGAATAGGTTATTCCAGGCGACGTACGACCTCAGTTTGATTAGCGTGCATATTCGGTGCACGTCTATCTCTGCCTTGCCAGAGTTTCTTATGTAGATATTAGTGCTCGAGATTCCAGGTGTTTTTCCCATGCAAGAGTTTACACCAGTGCACGTCAATCTCGGCTTTACTTCGAGCTGTCTGATTACGCCTCT
>Ga0209536_100001495_pt1 | contig 38544 bp, 37 predicted proteins | sample DeeMarSeWOR28_12_FD_187461 | JGI IMG/M metagenome (GOLD analysis project Ga0209536, IMG submission 187461) | Marine sediment microbial communities from White Oak River estuary, North Carolina - WOR-2-8_12 (SPAdes) (version 2) | ecosystem: Environmental > Aquatic > Marine > Intertidal zone >... | reverse complement strand
TGCTGATCCCGCACGTCATCGGCTTCAAGCTGACCGGCAAGCTGAAAGAAGGCACGACGGCGACCGACCTGGTGCTGACCTGCACCGAGATGCTCCGCAGGAAGGGCGTGGTCGGCAAGTTCGTCGAATTCTTCGGCGACGGCCTCGCGGAGATGCCGCTGGCTGACCGCGCCACGCTGGGCAACATGGCGCCAGAATTCGGCTCCACCTGCGGCATCTTCCCGATCGATGGCGAGACGATCCGTTACATGAAACTGTCGGGTCGCGACGATGCCCAGTGCGACCTCGTCGAGGCCTACGCGAAGGCGCAGGGCATGTGGCGCGAAGACGGCCAGCCCGACGCGCTGTACACGGACGTCCTGGAACTGGATCTCGGCGATGTCGAACCCAGCATCGCCGGCCCGAAGCGCCCGCAGGACCGCATCGCGCTGAGCAGCGCGGCCGCGTCCTACGAGAAGATCCTCGCGGACACGGTTGCGAACCGCGACGAAGGCGGCAGCGCCGTGGCGAAACTCGACGGCGCAGACGTCGAAATCAGCGACGGCGCGATCCTGATCGCCGCCATCACCAGCTGCACGAACACGTCGAACCCGGCTGTCATGCTGGCCGCCGGACTGCTCGCGCGTAATGCCGCGGCGAAGGGCCTGAAAGCCAGGCCCTGGGTCAAGACGAGTCTGGCTCCGGGCTCCCGGGTCGTCTCGGATTACCTCGAGAAGGCCGAGCTCATCGACGACCTCGAGGCCGTCGGCTTCTACACCGTGGGTTACGGCTGCACGACCTGCATCGGCAACTCCGGACCGCTGAAGCCCGAGATCGCGGATGCCGTCACGAGCGGCAACATCGTCGGCACGAGCGTGCTGTCGGGCAACCGCAACTTCGAAGGCCGCATCCACGCGTTGGTACAGCACAACTTCCTCGCGTCGCCGCCGCTCGTGGTCGCTTACGCACTGGCCGGCAACATGAAGGTCGACCTGTACAACGACCCGCTCGGCCAGGACCGGGATGGCAACGATGTCTACATGCGCGACATCTGGCCGACACAGCAGGAAATCCACGACGTCGTCGCCGCGAGCATCGACTCCGACATGTTCAAGTCGAGCTACGGCACGGTGTTCGAGGGTGACGACAACTGGAAGCGCGTCGCGTCGACGACCGGCGATATCTACCAGTGGGATCCGGACTCGACTTACGTGCGCAACCCGCCCTATTTCGACGGTATGTCGAAAGAGGCCGGCGCGGTCAGCGACATCAAGGGCGCACGGGTCCTGGCACTGCTCGGCGACTCGGTCACCACCGACCACATTTCACCGGCCGGTTCGATCGCCAAGGACAGCCCGGCGGCGCGCTACCTGGAGTCGCATGGCGTCAAGCAGGCAGACTTCAACTCCTACGGCTCGCGGCGCGGCAACCACGAGGTGATGATGCGCGGCACGTTCGCCAACATCCGCCTGCGCAACCGGCTGGCGCCGGGAACCGAGGGCGGCTGGACCCGTCACCAGCCGAGCGACGAGCAGATGTCGATCTACGACGCCTCGGTCAGGTACCGAGACGAAGGTACGCCGCTGGTCGTCCTGGCAGGCAGCGAATACGGCACCGGCTCGTCACGCGACTGGGCAGCCAAGGGCACCGTGTTGCTCGGCGTCAAGGCCGTCATCGCAAAAAGCTTCGAACGCATCCATCGCTCGAACCTGATCGGCATGGGCGTGCTGCCGCTGCAGTTCGTCGACGGGCAGGATGCGGAATCGCTGGGTCTTACGGGCACGGAAGTCTTCGACATCGAGGGCCACACGGACCCGGCCGCGAAGACCGTCACGGTGACGGCAACCCCGGCGGAGGGCGACGCCGTCACGTTCACGGCGAAGATCCGGATCGATACGCCGAAGGAGCGCGACTACTACGAGCACGGTGGCATCCTGCACTACGTGTTGAGGCAACTCGCTGCCTGAGCTGCCGGAAGCGCTCGTCGAGGCACTGCGGGACGCGCGCCACGTCTGCGTCCTGACGGGCGCCGGCGTGTCCGCCGAAAGCGGCGTGCCGACGTTTCGCGAGGCGCAGACGGGCTTGTGGTCGAAATACGACCCGATGGAACTCGCTACGCCGGACGCGTTCGAGCGCGACCCGGAACTCGTATGGCGCTGGTACCGCTGGCGGCGCGAGCTCGTCGCCCGGGCCGAACCCAACGCCGGCCACCGGGCGCTCGCGGAGTTGCAGTCCCTGCTTCCGCGCCTGACGCTCGTCACACAGAATGTCGATGGCATGCACCAGCGCGCCGGCAGCCGTAACGTCATCGAGTTCCACGGCAACATCTTCACCGACCGCTGCTTCGCGGACGGCCGCATCGTCGAGGTCGACGCGGGCGAAAGCCTCCCCGCCTGTCCCGACTGCGGCGGCCACGTGCGCCCCGGCGTAGTCTGGTTCGGCGAGTCCATTCCCGAGGATGCGCTCAACGATTCCTTTGCGGCTGCTGCGGATTGCGACGTCTTCATCTCGATCGGCACTTCGTCGCTGGTCTTCCCGGCGGCGGGGCTCGGCGACATTGCCCGGCAGGCCGGTGCCATGACGATCGAAGTGAACCCCAACCCGACCGGCCAGTCTGAGTCCTTTACGGCGAGCCTTCGCGGCAATGCGGGGACGGTGCTGCCGCAACTGGTAGAATCGCTGGCCCACTAGAGATTTGACGAGTTGACCGTGAATCAGCAATCCGCAGCCAGCATCATGTCCCGGTCCCGCTGGACCAAGATCCTCGCCGCAGCCGTCGGCGCCCTGTTCCTGTTCCTGGTCGTGCTGGGCATGTACTGGTCGCCCATGCCGAAGCTTTTCTGGGTCAACGAATACGTGGACGACCAGAGGAGCGTCGTGGGCTACTCGACGACCAATACGCTGATCCGGGTCGCGGAAACCCTGCTCGACAAGCGGGGCGGCTACATCTCCAACGACAGATTCCCCCCGGGGCTGTGGCTGGATAACATGCCTAACTGGGAAAAAGGCGTGCTGACGCAGGTGCGTGATCTCTCGCGCGCGATTCGCAACGATTTCAGTCGCAGCCAGTCGCAGTCGAAGGAAGACCCGGACGTCGTGGAAGCTGTCGAGAAGTTCTTCTCGGAGAGCAACTCGTGGCTGTTCCCGCCGACCGAGCGACGCTACCGGGAAGGCGCCGAGGCGATGCGCCGGTACCAGGATCGCCTCACCGGCGCCGCACAGCCCGAAGCGCAGTTCTACGCACGCGCCGACAATCTGCGCGAATGGCTGGCCGAGGTCGAGAAACGGCTGGGCAGCATGTCGCGGCGGCTGGGCAACAGCGTTGCGTCCAGCGTCATCAATGAGGAACTGGCAGGAGACCCGTCGGCAGAGGCAGCACACGCGCAGCCGGACATCATCGACGTGCGCACGCCGTGGCTGGAAATCGACGACGTGTTTTTCGAGGCGCGCGGCACGGCTTGGGCGTTACTGCATTTCTTCCGCGCCGTCGAATTCGACTTCTCGCAGGTACTGGCCGACAAAAACGCCGAGGCGAGCGTCCGGCAGATCATCCGCGAACTCGAGGCGAGCCTGGAGCCGATGCGGTGGCCGGTCGTCCTGAACGGCGGGGGCTACGGCCTGACTGCGAATCACTCGCTCGTCATGGCGAATTACCTGGCGCGTGGCAACGCCGCGGTCATCAATCTGCGCGAGCTGCTCGATCAGGGTTGAACCGCGGCAAAGGTCGTTGTTTCGTCCGGCGTCCCGGGTTCCAGGGGCACGATCTCGACGCGGATCATCGATTCGAGCTCCGCGGCGCTCAGAAGCGCGACCGGCTCGCCGGTCGCGCACCCACCGAGCGCGATCAGCATCGCGCATCCCAGCAGGATTTTGGCACTTCCTGTGCTCATGGTGCTTCCTCCGTGTGTGCAGCAAGGCTGCCTGCATAGTTGTTTAACGAGCTTGCCCGTCGCGCGTTGACAAGGCGCTCGGCGCACCGGGATTGATACCGGGCCCAAGATTAGAAATTAATTTAAAAACAAGATATAAGTTATTGTTAGTAAATGCATAACCAGGTCGGTATCTTCGACCAGGATTCGCCCAGCTCGCGATCGAGACGCCGGTAGTCGGGCTCGTGCAGGCCGACTGCGCGCCAGAAACGGCGCGAGTGGTTCATGTGCCGGGCGTGGCAGAGTTCGTGGATCATCAGGTAGCGCACCAGCGCCGGCTCGAGGAACAGCAGGCAGTAATTGATGCTGATGGTGCCGGTCGACGAATGGCTGCCCCAACAGGTCTTCTGGCCCCTTACCTGCATGCGTCTGAACGAATCCCCGGTGCGGGCCGACAGGGTTCGAAGCCACGGTTCGAACTCCTCTTTCGCAACGGCCGCAAGCCACCGCTTGAGCGCCGCAATACACTGCGACTCGTCCGAGGTCCCGCCGCTCAGCACGAGCAGGTCGCCGTGCCGCCGATACCGTACCGTGTCCTTGTCCCGTCGCGGGCGATACGCCACCCGGTAGCTGCGGCCGATAGCGGACAGGTCTACCCGGTCGGGAAGCGCGAAGGGCTCGGGGGGATGTTTTGCCGCGAATGAGGCGCGTGTCTGTTCAATCCAGTCGCGATGCTCGTCGACGAACGACTGAACGTCCCGGGGGCGGGTCCGCTTCGGCACGACGACCTCGACGCGTCCCCGTGGATAGACCTTGATAGACAGGCGCTTCGCACGGCCGCTCTCACGCACGGAAAAGCCCGGCAGATCGCCGGGCTTCTCGATATCCGTGAATAGCTTCAGTTGTCGGGCTGCGCCTGGCACGCCCGAAGTTTACTGCTATTCAGGGCCTTTTGCCGCTGAAACGGACGGCGTCTTCCATCGTCATCACGCCCTCGACGCCGCCGACCTCGGCCGACTCGCTGATGTACAGCTTCACCTCGCGCTCGAGGCGGAGGACGCCTTCGACGCGCGAACCCGGGCCGATGACGACCCGCGGCGTGCGATTGTTGCTGTTCCGGCCGCTGGGCTTCTCGACGACCACGTTGCCCATGACGACCGCGCCGTCGGCCAGTTCGATGTCGCCGCTGACGGTCGAGACGTCACCACCGACCTCACTTCCCTCCAGCTCGATGTCCCCGTTCACGTTGCCGAGATTCTTCGCGACCTTGCTGCCGCCGCCAATCGTTATGCGACCGTTGACCGCCGACACCTCGCCGTCCACTGCGACGTCTTTCGCAACATCGATGGAACCGTTGACGGTGCTGAGGTTCCGGCTCCTGACCTTGTCGGCAACGCGCAGCCCGCCGTTGACGGTCTCCGCGTCAGCAATCGTCGCGCCTTCTTCGATCCGGATCGAGCCGTTGACGCTCGATACCTCGCCGGTCACCGTGGCGCCGGCGCCAACCGAAACCTTACCGTTCACCGTCGACGCGCCGTCGGAGGTCTCCCCGGCTTCGATCGCGATGCTCTTGTTCACGCTCGCCTGGGCCGGCAGAGCCAGCAGCAGCGCAACCAGGACCGTCAATACGGCACTTCTGTCCAGTGTTTTCGTCATGTTCCTACATCCCGTGGTTTTTGATTCACCAGTTTGATGCCGCTCGCAGCCCTTTGGTTGCAACGGGGCATGTTTACGCAGGGTAGCTGCCAACCGGGCCTTCGGATAATCTTACGCTCTTTGCCGGACGGATCCCGATGCAGATCGCACTCGAGGCCAGGAATCTCGTCAAGCGATATCCCGGCGTAGTTGCCGTGAACGACGTCAGTTTTTCGGTGACGGAAGGCATATGCTTCGGGCTCCTGGGGCCGAACGGCGCAGGCAAGACCACCACCGTCGAAATCATCGAGGGGGTCACCCCGGCAACCTCGGGCGAGGTCTATTACTTCGGCGAACTCGCCGGGCGGCGCTTCCGTGAGGAAGCAGGCATCCAGTTCCAGAATACGGCGCTGCAGGATTACCTGACGGTCCGGGAAACCCTGGAGATGTTCCAGAATCTCTACGACCGGCATGCCGACCTCGACCGGATCATCGAGGACTGCTCGCTTGGCGATCTCCTGGACCGGGACAACCGCAAGCTCTCCGGCGGACAGCGGCAACGCCTGTTCCTCGCCGTCGCGCTGGTCAACGAACCCAGGCTCGTGTTTCTCGACGAGCCGACAACGGGCCTCGATCCGCAGGCGCGACGCAATTTCTGGACGCTGGTGCAGCGGATTCAGGCGAACGGGACCACTATCATCCTTACCACGCATTACATGGACGAGGCACACGTCCTGTGCGACGAGATAGCGATAATGGACGCCGGCAGGATCATTGCCGGTGGGCCTCCCGATGAGCTCCTGCGGAACCGGTACGACGGACTGGTCATCGAGCTGCCCCTCGAGGATATAGCCGGCGACCTCGACGGCATAGAGCACGTCATCTATGAAAACCAGGGGATCGTCGAGATCATGTCCACGGACGTCTCCTCGAGCCTCGACGCGCTCGCGTCGCGCGTCAGGAACCTGAACAGAATCAAGATCCGGCAGCCGAATCTCGAGGACCTGTTCCTGGACCTGACCGGCCATTCGCTGCGTTCATGAGAGTGCTCGCGCCGATGCTGAAGAGAATCTACGCCGTCTTCGTCGCCCGCAACCGCGAGTTCGTTCGCGACCGCGGGACGCTGGCGTGGAATATCCTGATGCCGGTGATCCTGGTGTTCGGACTGGCTTTCATTTTTGGCGGCGAGGGGCGGAACCAGTACACCGTGGGCGTGCTGCAGTCCGCGGCCGAAATCGACGCCGGCGAACACCCTTTCCTCCAGTCCCGCTTTATCGAGTTCGTCCCGGTAAGCGACGAAGCCGACGGCTTTCGCAAGGTCGAAAGACACCGCCTCGACCTGCTGGTCCGCTTCGGAGACGAACGCCGCTACTGGGTCAACCCGGAATCACCCAGAGGCTATTTCGCCGAACGCCTGCTGCTGCAGTCGGATGCGGAGGCCGGGGGACAAATGCAGAAGGCACAGATCAGCGGCGACCCGATCCGCTACGTCGACTGGGTGCTGCCCGGCATCCTCGGCATGAACATGATGTTCAGCTGCCTGTTCGGCGTCGGCTACGTCGTCGTACGCTATCGCAAGAACGGCTTCCTGAAACGGCTGCGCGCTACGCCGTTGCGCCCCCATGAGTTCATCGTGGCACAGGTCGCTTCGAGACTCATGCTCGTACTGATAGTGACGGCATTCGTCTACCTCGCCACCCACCTGATCCTCGATACACGCATGGACGGCAGTTACCTGACGCTGCTACTGGTTACCATCGTCGGCTGCATCTCCATGGTTTCCCTGGGCCTGCTCATCGCCGCCAGGGTTACATCGGAGGAACTCGCGGGCGGCCTGTTGAACATGATCTCATGGCCGATGATGATCCTTTCCGGAGTCTGGTTCTCGCTCGAAGGGGCCGGGCCGGCCGTGCAGGGCCTCGCGAAAGTCTTTCCGCTGACTCATATCCTGGATTCGGCGCGAGCGGTCATGCTGGACGGGGCAACCCTTGTCGACATTGCGCCAAGCATGATCATGCTGACACTATTGAGCCTGGCATTTTTGGCCCTCGGAGCTTTTTACTTCCGCTGGGGCCCGGACTGACATCATGGAACACAACCTGGTCGACATCGGCGCCAACCTGGCCCACGACAGTTTCGACGATGACCGCGACGCGGTGCTGCAGCGCGCTGCGGACGCTGGCGTGTCCCGCATCGTCATAACCGGCAGCAGCGATGACAGCAATGAGAAGGCTGCAAGCCTCGCCAGGGACCATCCGGGCATCCTCTGGTCCACCGCCGGTGTGCATCCGCACCACGCATCCGACTATGGCGACGACAGCGACGCGTTAATCAGAAAGCTTGCTGCCGCGGGGAATATCGTCGCCGTCGGCGAATGCGGGCTGGACTACTTCCGCAATTTTTCGCCGCGCGAGGCGCAGCTTGCGGCCTTCCAGGCACAGCTGGATATCGCGGCGGAAACCGGTCTTCCCGTGTTCCTGCACCAGCGCGACGCCCACGACGATTTCGTCGAGGTGCTGGAGCCCATGTTGCCTAAACTCTCCCGGGCCGTGGCGCATTGCTTCACGGGCGAACACGAGTCGCTGCGTGAATACCTTGCGATGGGCCTCTATATCGGGGTTACCGGCTGGATCTGCGACGAGCGCCGCGGAACACACCTCAAGGAGATCGTGCCGATCGTTCCTGACGACCGGCTGATGATCGAGACCGATGCCCCCTACCTCATGCCGCGAACGATTCGGCCGAAGCCGAAAACGCGCCGCAACGAGCCAATGTACCTGCCCGAGGTGCTGCGCGTCCTTGCCGATGCACGCGGGCAGACGGAGGCGCATGTCGCGAAGATCACGACAGCGAATGCAGAGGCGTTCTTCGGGCTAAGCTGACCCCGCCCAGGCGCAGGATCGGACAGTCTCAGTCCGCATGCTGGTCGAGCGCGCCGATCGCGCGCTGGTTGTCGGACACGATCGCCTTTACGATATCGCCGATCGAAATGAGACCCAGGACCTGCTCGCCGTCGACGACGGGCAGGTGCCGGATGCGCTTTTCCGTCATCAGCATCATGCATTCGTCGATGTGCTGCTCGACACCGGTGGTGAATACGTCTGCGGTCATGATATCCGCGACGCAGGTGTTCTCCGTCGACAGGCCACCCGCCACGACCTTCCGCGCGTAGTCGCGCTCCGTCACGATGCCGCATAACGCGCCTTCCTGCATTACGAGCAAAGAACCGACACTCTTCTCCGCCATCAGGTCGACGGCTTCGGCAACGGTTGCCGCCGGCGCAATACTGAATATGTTGCTGCCCTTGTCGCTGAGCAGGTCTCCTACTCGGTGCAAAACGCTGCCTCCCAGGGTCCAGCTGAGTCCTGGGACCTAGTTTAGCAGCCTCGCGAAGAAGCCGCGCTACCGCTTCGGTAAACCGTGATAGAGTCCTAGCGATCGCGCTGGTTACCATGCATGGGAAGCCAAGGCAGGCTCGGGAGCTGACAAAGCGGCATGCAGGACATAGCTGACAGAATACTGCGGGAGTACTCGTTCTACCGCGACGGATCCCCAGAGCTGCGCACCGGGTTACTCCACCACGTGCGACTGTTCGACCGGAAGGACCTGAAGGACGGTCACCTGTTCCGCGTCGGCGACCGCTGCGACACGATCTGGCTTGTCGGCAGCGGCAACATCCGCGTGTATGTATCGGGAATGTCTGGCCGCGGCGTACTGCTATACAACGTGCGTGCGGGCGAGATCTGCCCGATCAACATGCGCATGGTGCTTGCCAGGACGGTGGCACTGGCAAATGCCGACGCCTCGGCCGACTTTGTCGCAGCCGTCCTGAACCGAGAAGGCGTGCGCCAGCTGTCGGCTCGATTCGATGAGTTCCGCCATTTCGTGCAGCAGTCTGTAGCCGACCGCTTCGAAGAAATCATCGTTCGAATCAGCGATATCACGACGCGTAGCGTGGATCACCGCCTGATCGACCTGCTGCTCGAGGAGTTCGGCAACTCCGAGGATCCACACCCGACGGTCGAGATGACAAACGATGACATTGCACTCGCCGTAGGCACCGCGCGCGAGGTCGTCAACCGCAAGCTGCGCGATTTCGAGCGTCTCGGGGCGCTCAAACTCGGGCGCGGCCGTATCTGGCTCGAGGATCGAGCCGCATTGCAGGCCCTGATGAAGCCCAAGCAGGCTGTCGAGGTCGCGCCGCGATAGCTTATTGGCTGACCCCGTCCAGCCCGAACCACATCAGGTAGTCCATGAAGCGCGTCCGGCCGAGCCAGAATTCGGCGGTACCGACTTCCTGAAACCCGTACGCCGCGTAGAAACCGGTGGCCCAGTCCGCGTCCTGCCAGACGCTTAGCCAGAGTCCCGGTGAGCGTTCTGCGCGTGCGGTCGCCAATGCGTGATCCATGAGCATTCGTCCGACCCCTCTGCGCTGCCGCTCCGCGTCCACGTAGAGCTGCTGAATCTCGATGGCCCCGGCGGCCGGGATGGCATCGGGGGCAGGACCGCGACGTGTTTTTATGAAACCGGCGATAGCATCTTCGTCGCAGGCGATCGTGTAGTGAACGCCCGGCTTGCGCAGCTCCTCTGCGACGCTGTCCCGTGCGAAATACTCGCGAACGTGCGCCGCAAGGTCGTCGGGTTCCGAGTATTTGCCGTAAGCCTGGGCGAAAAATCGGCCGCCCGCGGCCGCCAGGGCATCCGCGTCCGCAATGCCTGCCGCGATCACCCGAATGCCTGAACTCATGCGTTCCCGAGCGCGTTTTTCTGCAGCAGCTCCCAGTGCGGCTTGAACGCCTCGACCTTGCGCTGCGCGGCAGCCTTGTCTTTCTCGCCGAATTCCTCGAGCAGTTCGTCCAGCGTGCACACCATCGACGGAACGCCTTTTGTGAATTCCGCGCCATCGAGAAACAGCACGCGCCCCTCGACCGGCACCTGGCGCACGATCTGCCGGACAGCAGCAATCCTGTCGTAGAGAGCCGGCTGGGGATTCGAGAAGGTAAAGCGGCGGTCCTTGCTGATTACTGTCCAGTCCTGCATCTTGTCGCTGCCGAAGACCACGCCCTGCACATCCTTGATGTGCAGAATGAGCAGTCCCTGTGACGTCAGCAACAGGTAGTCGATCTGTATCTCGCCGTTGTCGGAGTCTGGAACGACGAGTCCCTCGATACGTGCGTAGGCGATTTCCCTGAGCACGCGCTGCAGGTGATCGCCAGCGGCACGGCGCCGATAGATCAACCACACGACCAGCAGCAGCAGGAGAACCGGCAATAACCAGGTCGCGTTAGCGGAATTCAGGACGTCTGCCATCTGCCGGAGTCAGCTCCCAGTTAACTGCCATATTAATGGCGACTGTTGGCGCCATCGTCAAGCACTCACGCAGAAAAGAATTCACTCAGCGCTGCATCGAGTGCTGCGAGGCTCGCGTCGATGGCGACAGACCGGCTTGGCCGCGCGAGGATTTCTGCAAGCCCCTCCGGCAACGGAACCGTGGCGCCGATCAGCGGCTCGACAATCGTTTCGAACTTTGCCGGATGGGCGGTCGCTACCAGAACCCAGTCGTGCCCGGCTTTCAGTTCATCATCCAGCTGGCGCCAGGTATGAGTCGCCGTCGCGGTATGCGGGCAGGTAGCAAAGCCGAATTCATCGTAATCACGGCGTATTGCCGCCTCGATCAGGTCGTCGCTGACCGCGAGTACGCCCAGCCGCTCGCGCAGGATCTCCGCATCGCCGACGAGACTGCGCAGCCTTTCCATGTTGCTTGGATCGCCCACGTCCATTGCCGAGGCAAGCGTCTGCACGCTGGGGCGTGGCAGCCACTTCAGAGTCTCGAAGTAGTCGCTGATCGTGCGATTCGCGTTAGTGGCGAGAATAATCGGGCCAATGGGCAGGCCCATCTCGCGAGCCATGACACAAGCGAGCGCGTTCCCCAGGTTTCCGGTCGGGACGATGAACCCGGGCTTGCGCCCGGTCTTCGCAAAGTGCACGAGGCTCGCATGCGCGTAATAGGTGCTCTGCGGCAACAGCCTGCCGATGTTGATGCTGTTCGCCGAACTGAAGCGAAAACGAGCGCCGAGGTCCGCGTCGGCAAGTGCGCTCTTGACGAGCGCCTGGCAATCATCAAAGGCTCCGCGAACGCACAACGACAGCACGTTATCGCCCCAGCACGTCAGCTGATGCGCCTGGCGCTCAGATACTCGCCCTTCCGGAAACAGCACCACCACGCGCATGCCGGGGCGTTCGTTGAATGCCGCGGCAACCGCGCCGCCCGTGTCTCCCGATGTCGCCACGAGGATAGTCAGTGGATCGGCCTCGTTGCCTTCCAGCCGCGTGAGGCAGGCTGCGAGGAACCCCGCACCGACATCCTTGAATGCGGCCGTCGGCCCGTGATACAGCTCGAGCAAGCCGGCGTATCCACTGTCGGCCGGCAACGGTGTAACCGGAATCGGGAAGCCGAATGTCTCTCCGAGGATGGCCTGCAGGTCCTGCCGCAGCGCCGAGCCGGAGAAAAACGGCGCCATCAACCGCGCGGCGACCTCGGGGATCGAACGGGCAGCCGCAAAATCATCGACCGTGAACTCCGGCAGCTTTTCGGGCAGAAACAGGCCGCCGTCCGCTGCAATACCGCTCACGAGTGCTTCATCCAGGGTAACCGGACCGGCGCCGCGCGTGCTGAAGTAACGCATCGTCAGCTTTCCAGCCTGGCGCCTTCCGCATCCAGGGGGCTCACCCACGACTGGCATTCGATACCGAGTGCCAGGCAGGCCTGCTCCATCGCGCTGGACATGTTGACCGCCTTGCGCTCCTCGCAGAGAGCGAAGATGCTCGGGCCGCTGCCCGAGAGGCTACAGCCAAGGGCGCCGGATCGCATTGCCACCTCCTTCACGGCCTCGAAACACGGCACGGCGGCGGCGCGTTGGGGCTCGATCACGACGTCACGTAGCGTTCGCCCCATTAGCTCGACATCCCCGGCCATGCAGCCCGCTATGAAAGCGGCGAGGTAACCCTGCTGCTGCAGCCACTGCTCCATCGAATAGCCTTTTGCGAGACCTCGTCGCGCATGCGCTGTATTGACCTGCAGTTCCGGGTGCACCAGCACGGCACTGACGCCAGCCGGTACCGGCAAACGCACGACGTCGGGCAGCAACACGGTGGGACACAACACCAGGCCTCCGAGCAGGCTGGGAGCGACATTGTCCGCATGCAGTCCGCCGCTCGCGTACTGCTCCCCCTGCAGCGCATATGGCAGCAACCCGGCGTGCTCGAGAGGCTCGTCCAGCAGTGCGTTGACGGCCACGACGGCCGCGACGGCGGACGCCGCGGAACTCCCCATGCCGGACTGCAGCGGCACACCCTTGTGTACCTTGAGTGACGCGCCACCCGACGCGCCTGCGGCGTCCCATAACGCCTGCGCGGCGATGGACGCTGTATTTTCACGCGGGTCGGACGACAGGTACGGATGAATCTCGCCATCGAGCCCGCGGACTTCCTCGATCGCTATGCCCGGCTCGTCGCGGCGCGAGGCGATTACCCTGTCGCCGGCACCGCCGGCGAGGGCCAGGCCCAGCATGTCGAAGCCGACACCGACATTACCGATGGACGCGGGAGCGAATGCCGTTACCGACTCAGACATAGCCCGCGCCGGTGCTCAGGTAGTTCGCAAGGCGCAGCAGGTCTGCAAACACCCCGGCGGCAGTTACCTCCGGCCCTGCGCCCGGACCCTGCACGACGAGCGGATTGGCCGAGTATCTATCCGACTTGAACTGCACGATGTTGTCGGTCAGGTTGATATTGCAGAACGGATGGTCGGTGTCGACTGCCTCGAGGCCGACGGATGCCTTGCCGCCCGCATCGAAGCGGGCAACGTAACGCAGGCGCTTGCCCTGCTTCGCCGCATCGCGATACAGCGCATCGATCTCGCCATCGTACTCCGGCAGCCTTTCGAGGAATTCCTCGATGCTGCATTCACGCAAAGCCTCCGGAACCAGGCTCTGAACCTGGAAATCGCCGATCCCGATCGATTCCCCGAGCTCGCGAGCGAGTATCGTGAGCTTGCGAGCCACGTCCATACCGGACAGATCGTCGCGCGGGTCCGGCTCCGTGTAGCCGTTTTCCCTGGCCTCGCGAACGATGTCCGAAAACGGCCGCGAACCGTCATAGACGTTGAACAGATAGGCGAGCGTACCCGAGAAGATCCCCTGCACCGAATGCACCTCGTCACCGGTATGGATGAGGTCGCAGAGCGTCGATATAACCGGCAGCGCGGCACCGACCGTGGTCTCGTAGAAATAGTGCGCACTCCCCTCGTTCGCAGCCGCCTGCAAGGCCTGGTAGCTTTCCATGGTGCCGCTGAAGGCCTTCTTGTTGGGCGTGATGACGTGGATGCCCCGCGACAGCCACTCGGTGTACTTCGACGCGATATGCTCACTGGCAGTGCAGTCGATCATAATCGCGTGCGGCAGATGATCCGGGTTCACGTGGGCCTCGAAGGCGGCCAGGTCAGACTCCACGGCATTGCTGTCGAATGCGGACTGCCAGTCCGTCAGATCGATGCGCCTGTCGCCCAGCAGCATCCGGTCGGAACGCGCGATGCCGCGCACGCGCAGGTCGAGATTGAAGCGGTTCTCGAGCCGCGCGTGCTGCTTTTCGATCTGTCGCAACAGTTCGCTGCCGACAGTGCCGGGGCCGATCAGGCCGATCGAGACCGTCTTCGCGGACAGGTAAAAACCCGAGTGCGCTGCCCGCAGCGCGCGGGTCGCCTCGTCGGAGTCGACTACGGCAGAGATATTGCGCTCTGACGAACCCTGCGCGATCGCGCGAACGTTGATGCCCGCCCTGCCCAGCGTACCGAAGAAGCGCGCTGCAATGCCCGGCGTCCCGGCCATGCCGTCGCCGACCACCGCGACGATGCTTTGCGAATCGGTCACATCGACGCTGTGAATCTGCCCGCTCGCCAGTTCCTCCGCGAATGCGTCGGAAATGACCTGCCTCGCCCGCTCCGCGAGGACCCTCGGGACTGCAATACAGATCGAATGCTCGGAACTCGCCTGGGAGATCAGCGTGACCGACACGCCTGCATTCTTCAGTGACGCAAACAGGCGATCCGCGGTACCCGGAACGCCGATCATTCCCGCACCCTCGAGATTGACCAGGGCCATGTCGCCAATCGCAGTGATGCCCTTGATGCTGTCCGCGAGCGCCGCGTCGGCTGCGATGCGGCTGCCCGGATGCTGCGGGTTGTGGCTGTTGCGAATGAAGACCGGGATGTCGTTGTCGATAACCGGGCCGAGCGTCTGCGGATGAATGACTTTGGCGCCGAAGTAGGCGAGCTCCATGGCTTCGTTGTACGTCAGCTGCTCGATGACGCGTGCCTCGGGCACGCGGTTCGGGTCGGCGCTCATGACCCCGTCGACATCCGTCCAGATACTCAGTTCGCAGGCACTCGAGAGCGCCGCGAAGATAGCGGCCGAGTAGTCGCTGCCGTTGCGGCCGAGTGTCGTCTGCAGGCCTGTCTCGTCGGTCGCGATGAAGCCCGTCATGACGGCGATGCCCGCAAAGTCGGCGGGCACGACGTCCCCGAAATTGCGGCGGGATTGTTCCCAGAGTACCGTGGGACCGAGTTCGGTCTGGTGCACCGTGATGACCTGGCGTGCGTCGATCCAGGTGCCGCCGCGCCCGGGCGCGAGCTTGCCGATCAGCGCAGCGAGCAGGCGCGCCGACCAGATCTCGCCATAGCCCGCCACGACGTCGCGGCTGCGCTGCGGCGCGGACCGAACCAGCGCAATCGCCTTCAGCACGTCGCGAATATCCTCCGCGTCCTGCCCCCAGGCATCGAGTACGCCGACGAGAGCCTCACCGTCGAGCAGCGCTTTCGCCGTCTGTGCGTAACGTTCCCCGATGGCGCTGAGGCCTGCTTCAAAGGCACTGTCGTCGCGCTCGGCCTGGCTGGCCAGGTTGAGAAGCGCGTCCGTCATGCCACCCATCGCGGATACGACCACGCCGATGCGCTCCCCGGGCCGCTCGATCATGAGACCGGCTACGCGGTTGAAACAATCTGCATCGGCGAGGCTGCTGCCCCCGAATTTATGGATTTTCCAGCGATCGTTCGCCAATTGCCCGTGCGCCCTTTACGCAAAACGCTGAATGATAGCGGCAGTTTGTTACGCCGTCGCCTGTTTTATCTGAAACGATAATAGGGAATTGGTGGGGGCACTAGGATTCGAACCTAGGACCAGCGGCTTAAAAGGCCGATGCTCTACCGACTGAGCTATACCCCCATGGAGTACGACGCACGGGCTCGGGTCGCGAGGCCGGGCATCATACCGGAAAGGCGCCAAATGACAAGCGCGGCGCCGCTCAGACGCCCTCCGTGCTCATCCTTTCGAGACGCTGACCGGCGAGTCTTGCTGCCGTGGTCTCCGGGTAATCTGCCCGCACTTTTGACAGGGCGGCTCGCGCCGCATCCCAGCGCTCCAGTTCGTAATTGCAGTAGCCCATCTTGAGCAGGGCGTCCGGCACCTTGCGGGAGCGCGGATGCTCGTCGATCACGGCCTGGAACGAGGACAGCGCCTGCTCGAATTGCTGCGTGACGTAATACGACTCTGCCAGCCAGTACTGCGCGTTGTCGGCAAGCTCGCTGTCCGGGTACGTGACGAGGAACTGCTGGAATGCCAGCGCCGCCGGCTCGTAACGCTGTTCCTTGAGCAGCTCGAATGCTGCCTGGTAGTTGTCGCGGTCCGAGCCACCCGGCACGGGTAACTGTCCCGGCGACAGCGGGCCACCGTCGAGCACGTTGACATTGCCACGTGCCTGCAGCGCGCTTTCGAGGTTCTGGATGCGAGCATCCAGGTCCGCATACAGCTCGCGCTGCCGCTCGTAGGTGGTCGACGCGTTGTAATCGATCTCCTCCGCGGTTCCCTGCAGCTCATCGACCCGCCGCTCGAGGACGCTCAGCTGTTGCGTCATCGTGACCAGGCTCTGGTTCTGCACAACCCGCTCGATAGCCTGCAACCTGCGATCCAGCTCGTCCAGCTTGATCAGCACGGGGTCTTCCGACGGTGGCGTGACCGCGAGGCAACCGGACATCACCAGGGCCGCCGGCACGACTGCAAGGGTACGACTGACTTTCACTTTCTGCTTACCCGTAGTTCTAGTTCGTGTACTTGATCTCGACACGGCGATTCTGCGCCCACGAATCCTCATCGCTGCCCAGCGCGACGGGCCGCTCTTCGCCGAAGCTCACCGTCGCTATCTGCGACGCCGAAGCCCCCTGGATCATGAGCATGCGGCGCACCGACTGCGAACGCCTCTCTCCAAGGCCAATGTTGTATTCGCGCGATCCGCGTTCGTCGGCGTGTCCCTCGAGCCGCACGCGAATGCTCGCATCATTCGCGAGGATCAGCGCATGGCGCGCAACCACATCGGTGAAATCGGCACGCACCTCCGACGAGTCAAAATCGAAGTAAATCACGTTGGTGAGTTCGCCCGCCGTGTAATCGTCGCCCAGCGCCTCGCCGCTGCCCATCGGGTCATCGCCGTATACATCGGTATCAGCGCCCGATCCGGCCGCATCATAGGTGCTATCCGCGGGATCGGGATCGGGCACCGTGTTCGACGCGCAGCCGGCAAGCAGCGCAATCATCAGTGTGGTTACAGCGAGTTTGTAGTTAAGCATCGTATCGTCCTTTGCGAAGTGTATTCCGGCCAGATCGGAATAAATTAAAAACTAGTAGCGGGGAAACGGTGACCAGACCGGCTCCCGCACGTCGCCCTGCCCGGAACTGACCCTCTGACGAATCAACCCGTCAGCGGTCACAGTTTCGAGCACACCGTTGCGCGCCTGCCGCGTGGCATAGATCAGCGTGTCGCTGTTCGGCGCGAAACTCGGGGACTCGTCCTGCTGTCCCGCCGAAACGACGAGCAATTCCTTGCTCCTGACCTCCATCACCGCGATCCGGTAGTTGCCGCGATCCAGGTGCACCATTGCGAGGCGCTTGCCGTCCGGCGACAGCCTCGGCCGGGCATTATAACTCCCCTCGAAGGTCACGCGCTCCGGTGTGCCGCCGGCCGCCGGTACCCGGTAGACCTGCGGCCCGCCGCTGCGATCGGAGGTGAAATAGATGTAGCGGCCGTCCGGCGACCAGCTGCCTTCGGTATCGATGGCGCGGTGCGTGGTAAGGCGCCGCGTCTGCCGCGTCGACAGGTCCAGCACGTGGATGTCCAGGTTGCCGTCGATGCCGCCCAGCGTAAGCACGAGCTGGCGCCCATCCGGAGAGAATGATGGCGCACCGTTGATGCCGGGCTTGTTGGACACCTGGATGCGATTGCCGGTGCGCAGCGTCTGTACCCACACGGACGACCGGTCATTCTCGAACGAAACATAGGCGAGTCGCCTGCTGTCAGGCGACCAGGCGGGCGACATGATCGGGTCCTCGCTCTGCAGGATTACGGTCTCGTTGAAGCCGTCCTGGTCCGCGACGACGAGCCTGTAGGTTCGTCCCTCCTGGCGTTGCTCCGCCGTGACGAACGCCACCTTCGTCGCGAATACACCCTTGATGCCCGTGAGCTTCTCGTAAATCATGTCCGCCGCGCGGTGCGCGACGATGCGCATCGTGCCGCGGCTTGCGGGAATGCGATAACCGACGAGCTGCTCGCGGCGAAACACGTCGAATAGCTGAAAACTGACGTCGTACGCATTCTCACCCGTCTGCACGACCCGGCCGACGACGACCGCCTCGGCTTTCACGAAGGACCAGTCGTCGAAATCGAGTTCTGCCCCCGTGGTCGGCTTTTGCAGCATGTTTTCCTCGGGGATAGGCGCAAAACGCCCGCTCCGCTGCAGGTCCGCCGCGATAACCTCGGCGATATCGAGCGGCATCTCGGCGCCCTGGCCCGTCCAGCCGAACGGCACCACCGCGACCGGCGTGCGCGCAACACCGCCCTTGGTGATCTCGACCGTGATGTCGCCCAGGGCGTTGCCGCTGAACAGCCACGCCGCGAATCCCAGGATGATTGCATGTCTATACACGATGAACGTCTACCTCCGTCATTGGCGGGCTATTGTTCAGGTATGAAGCGAAATCGCAAGTTTGGATCGAAAAGTAGCCGATTATCGGGCAAAGGCAATGGCGATGCCTTGTAGACCGCGGCCTCGATCGATCGTTCGGTAGCCGCGTCCCCATTACAACTTACCACGCGCGCCGAAATTACATCCCCCGTAGCGGACTGCCGCACCTGCACGACACAGTCCAGGCCGTCCGGCGCGCTTGCCGGACGTGCCCACATGCGCTGCACCTTCTGCTGCAGCGCAAACTGGTAGGCCGCCATCTCCGTGGAGTTCATGGCCGCCATGCGTTCCGCTTCCTCGTTGACGGCGCTCTGCAACGCGGCCTCCTCGGCCTCGCGACGCTGGCGCTCGTTTTCCGCACGCTGGCGCTCGATTTCCTGCTGCCGCTCGAGTTCCGCCTCGCGGCGCTTGCGCTCCAGTTCGGCCTCCTGCTCGCGCTTGCGCCGGGCCTCTTCCTCGCGCTTGCGCCGCTCGGCTTCTTCGCGCTTACGCTGTTCCTCGGCCTCCTGCTGCCGCCGCAGCTCCTCGAGCCGCTGCTGCTCGATCAACGCATCCTGCTGCCGCTTCGTCTCTTCCGCGGCCAGCCGCGCCGCCTCTTCAGCCGCGGTATCGACCACCGGCGGCGGTTCCTGCTCGACGACCGGCGGCGGCTCCGGTTCCGGCTTTTTCACCACCGGTGGCGGCAGTACCGTGCTGTCGGCCACCAGCGTGCCCTTGATGACGAGCGGCATCGGCGGCGGCTTGCGCGTCGTGAAGTCGAACGCGAGGAACATCGACGCCCCGAGCATGGCGTGCAGCAGCACCGCCATGAACATGGGAATGATGTTGTGGCGATCCTGGATCACGCGTTACTCGGGAATCGGGTAGGTGTCCAGCGGGTCGGTGACGAATCCGATACTTTCAGCGCCGCCCTGCTGCAGGACCACCATCGCACCCACCACGTTGCCGTAAGGCACCGCGCGGTCGGCCTTGACGAGTATCGGCGTTTCCGGGCTGGTGCGCAGTACGATGCCCACACGGCGAATGACTTCCTCGCCCGTCGTCGGTTGGTCCTCGTCGTCGCCGACGTTGATATAAAGATTGCCTTCCTTGTCGACGCTAAGCACCAGGGGTGGCGCGTTCGGCACATCGTCGATCGGCTCCGCCGCGGCTTTCGGCAGGTCTACCTCGATACCCTGCGTCAGCAACGGCGCCGTCACCATGAATATGACCAGCAGGACGAGCATGACGTCGATGTACGGGACGACGTTGATCTCGCCCATCAGCTTGCGTTTTTGCAGTGGCGTCGGCATCCGGGTTACCTCAACTTGGTGCGTGCGTGACGTTGCAGGATGCTCGAGAACTCTTCCATGAAGCCGTCGTAGCGATACTCGAGCCGCACCACCTTATCGGCGTAATGGTTGTAGGCGATCACGGCCGGAATGGCGGCGAACAGTCCCATGGCGGTGGCTATCAGCGCCTCGGCAATCGGCGGCGCCACCGTGGCGAGCGTCGCGGATTGCATGTTGCCGATCTCCATGAAGGCGCTCATGATGCCCCAGACCGTCCCGAACAGGCCGACGTAGGGACTCGTCGAACCGATCGTGGCCAGCGGCGCGAGGCCCTGCTCCAGGCGGTCCACCTCCCGCATTTGCGAAACATGCATCGAGCGGCGGCACTCCTCGACCAGCTTGTCCGGGTTGGTCTGTCCGCCCTGCAGGCCGCGATTGAACTCCCTGAACCCGCTCTCGAAAATACTCGCCATACCGATCGCGCCGCCCTTCTTCCTGGAGGCACTCTGGTACAGCGTATTCAGATCACCACCCGACCAGAACGACGCCTCGAAGTCATCGGAAGCCGCCCGGGTTCGCCGGATCAGCCGGCGCTTCGTGAATATGATCGTCCACGAAACCAGGGACGCGAGAATCAGCAGGATCATTACGATCTTGACCGGGATACTGGCCTGCATCAGCAGGCCGATGACCGATAGGTCGGCTGTCATGATGGTTTTTCCTCGAATAGTGATGCCGGCACACGCTGCGGTTTCAGCGTGTCGGCATCCAGAAACGCGGCGCGAACACCGCCCCGGCAGCAAATCGTGCCGTCGAGGCTGTCGCGGTAAATAATCTGTTCGATGTCGAAAGTAGCGCGGCTCAATCCTGACAGGCTGGCCGTGACGATCAGTTCGTCGTTGAATCTTGCGGGCACGATGAAGTCCAGCTCCGACCGGGTGACGACGAACATGCGGCGATCTTCACTGAGCATCCTCTCCTGGTTGACGCCAAGCGCCCTGAGCCACTCGGTGCGGGCTCGTTCCATGAAACGAAAATAGTTTGCGTAGTACACGACACCCTGCGCATCCGTGTCCTCGTAGTAAACGCGCACCGGCCACTGGAAGGGTTGCGCCGCCGTCACATCCGCCATCGCAGTATCACTCCCGGTCAAAAAGCGGCAGTTCGGGCGGCGCTTCGGAGGCCGGCGGCGTCAGGCCGAAATGCAGGTAGGCGTTCTTCGTCGCAACGCGGCCACGCGCGGTTCGCATCATGAATCCCTGCTGGATCAGGTAGGGTTCCAGTACGTCTTCGATCGTACCGCGCTCCTCGCCAATCGCCGCCGACAGGCTGTCGATGCCCACCGGACCCCCATCGAACTTCTCGATGATCGTTCGCAGCAGGCGCCGGTCCATGGCGTCGAAACCGTGCGGATCGACCTGCAGCATGTCCATCGCGCTGCTTGCCACCGGCCCGGTGACAATACCGTCTGCCTCGACCTCGGCGAAATCGCGCACCCGGCGCAGCAGGCGATTCGCGATGCGCGGAGTGCCCCGCGCCCTGCGGGCGATCTGCCGCGCGCCCTCGTCCTCGATCGGCAGCTGCAGGATGTCGGCCGAGCGCCGCGCAATCGATTCCAGTTCATCCACGGAATAGAACTCGAGCCGCTGTACGATGCCGAAACGATCCCGCAGCGGTGACGTCAGCAAGCCGGCCCGTGTCGTCGCGCCGACCAGCGTGAACGGCTGCAGATCGAGCTTTATCGAGCGCGCTGCCGGTCCTTCGCCGATCATGATGTCCAGCTGAAAGTCTTCCATGGCCGGGTACAGCACCTCTTCAACGACCGGGCTCAGCCGATGAATCTCGTCCACGAACAGCACATCGTTGGGCTCCAGGTTGGTGAGGATCGCGGCGAGGTCGCCGGGGCGCTCGAGCACCGGACCGGAGGTATGCCGCAGGTTCACCTGCATTTCATTCGCGATGATATGCGCGAGCGTCGTCTTGCCGAGCCCGGGCGGCCCGAAGATCAGCACGTGATCCAGGGCTTCGCCGCGCTTGCGTGCGGCTTCTATAAAGATGCCCATCTGTTGCTTGACGCCGGGCTGCCCGACATATTCGTCGAGGAGTTTCGGCCGGATCGCTCGGTCGAACAGCCTGTCCTCGGCCTTCGGCTCACCGCTGGTCAGTCGATCGTGTTCGATACCGGTCATTTGTTAAAGCGCCACCTGTCGCAATGCGAGCCGGATGATATCTTCCGCCGACTTGCCGTCGACGTCGAGTTCGCCAATCAGTTTTTGTACCTCGCGCGGCTTGTAGCCAAGCGAAATAAGTGCGTCCACGGCTTCCGACTTCGCCCCTGCATCCACTTCGACCTTTGTAGCGCCCGTTTGTGCGGATGGTGTGTCAATCCGGTCGCGCATTTCGATGATCAGGCGCTCGGCGGTTTTCTTGCCGATGCCGGGCACCTTGACCAGCGAGGCGGTATCTTCATATTCGACGCAGCGCCGGAAACCGTCGACGCTCATCGACGACAGCACGGCGAGGCCCATCTTCGCGCCGACGCCGCTGATCTTCAGCAGCATCCGGAACAGAGCCCGCTCTTCTTCCGTCGCAAAGCCGAAAAGCGTCTGGGCGTCCTCGCGCACCACCATGTGTGTGAACAGGAACAGTTCGTCGCCGGTTGGCGGCAGTTCCAGGAACGTCGACATCGGGGTCTCGACTTCGTAACCGACGCCGTGACACTCGATGATGATCGATGGCGCCTGCTTGAGCGTCAGCCGGCCACGGAGCGAGCCGATCATCGCTGCAGCGCCCTGGTTTCGCCCATGGCGAGCCTTGCCCGGACACGATGCTGGTGACCGTGGCACAAAGCTGCGGCCAGTGCGTCCGCGGCGTCCAGCGCCGGCGGTGCGTCCAGTTTGAGCAAAGAAACCACCATGTGCTGCACCTGCTCCTTGGTCGCGGCACCCGTGCCGACAATGGCCTGCTTGATCTCGCGCGGCGCATACTCGTAGACCTCCGTGTCGAATCCGAAGGTCGCACACAGCGCGGCCGATCGCGCGTGCCCCAGTTTCAACGCACTGCCGGCGTTCTTGTGCATGAAGACGCTTTCGATAGCCACGACATCGGGGCGATATTGCGCCACGATCTCGCTGACCGCGGTAAAAATCTGCCTGAGACGGTCAGGAAAGCTGCCGTCGGCACTGCTCACTATGCCGCTGGCCACGTAGGTCGGCTCGTCGCCCGCAAAATCGAGCACGCCGAATCCGGTCTTCCGGGAGCCCGGATCAATGCCGAGGATGCGTCGCGTCTTGGTCAAGTCGATTCTCAGAGCTGCGCAAGCACATCGTCGCTGATGTCCGCGTTGCTGTAGACCTCCTGCACATCGTCGAGATCCTCCAGTGTCTCGAGCAGTTTCACCATCGAGGCGGCATCGTTCAAATCGAGTTCCGAATTCGTCGAGGCCCGCATCGTAAGCTGCGCGGACTCCGGCTCCAGTCCCAGCTCGCGCATTGCATCACGAACCGTCTCGAAGTCTGCGGGCTCGGTCAGCACCTCGATCGATCCCTCGTCGTCGACGACTACGTCCTCGGCGCCGGCCTCGATCGCTGCCTCCATGATGGCGTCTTCGTCGGCATCTTCGGGATACAGCAACTGTCCGACGTGGTTGAACAGGTAATTGACCGAACCGTCGGCGCCCAGGTTGCCGCCGAACTTGGAAAACGCATGGCGAACCTCGGCAACGGTCCGGTTCCTGTTGTCGGTCAGGCAGTCGACCATGACGGCAGTGCCGCCCGGGCCATACCCCTCGTAACGCATTTCCTGGTATTCGGCGCCCTCGAGTTCACCGGCGCCCCGCTTGACGGCCCGCTCGATATTGTCCTTGGGCATACTCTGGGCCTTGGCTTTGTCAATCGCCAGCCGCAGACGCGGGTTTGCGTCCGGATCGCTGCCGCCCATCTTCGCTGCAACCGTAATTTCACGAATCAGTTTCGTGAAGAGTTTCCCGCGCTTTTTATCCTGGGCGCCCTTGCGATGCTGGATGTTCGCCCATTTACTGTGTCCTGCCATACCGTTTCGCTTGCCGTATCCGAGCCCCTGAAAGCCAAAACAGGCCCGGAACCGTTCACCTGCCGGTCCTCTCAGCCTGATACGATTTCATGCCCTATGCCCAAGTTTGAATCCGGCCGGGGCCACGGGGCCGAAATCAGCGCGTATGATAACGGTTATTGCCGGGACAGGCACACTGTGAAGTTCTGCCAAATGGCGGTTACGAAACCTGAAAATCACGACAACGGCGCCGAACAGGCCGATATCGTCGCCGCGGCACGCGATTTCGTGGCCGCGCTGCCGGCGCGACCGGGGCTCGCGACCGCTGTGCATGACGGCCAGGCCATCGCCGCCATCGTCGCCTCGCTCGGGCTGCCGCAGGATGTGGTCGCCGCGGTGCATTTGTACCCTCTCGTCCGAGATGGGTTTGTCGATGATAAAGATTTAGAAAACAGTAAATTAGAATCACTTTCTCAAGTTGTTTGGGGGCTTGTGCGGCTTGGCAGGTTCTCGCTGCCGGCAGACTGGCAGCCCGGCGAAGCGCTGGCGGTGCAGCAGTCCGAGGCCCTGCGCAAGATGCTGCTTGCCGTCGTATCGGACGTAAGGCTCGTCCTGGTCCGGATCGCCGAGCAGCTGCATCGAATGCGCGCGGCCAAGGGAGCGTCGCCTGCCGAAAAGCAGGCGCTATCCACCGAAACCCGCGAAATCTACGCCGCGCTCGCAAATCGCCTCGGCGTCTGGCAGCTCAAGTGGGAACTCGAGGACCTCGCGTTTCGCTACACGCAGCCCGAGACCTATACCGAGATTGCGGCTGCGCTGAAGGAAAAGCGCGAGGAACGCGAGGCCTTCATCGAAGAGGTCAAGCAGATCCTGCGGCGGGAACTGCTGGCTGCCGGCGTGGATGCCGAGGTCACGGGCCGCCCGAAACATATCTACAGCATCTGGCGCAAGATGCAGCGCAAGGACCGCGGCCTCGACAGCCTGTTCGATATTCGCGCGGTACGCATCCTGGTCAACGACGTGAAGGACTGTTACGCGGCGCTCGGCGTGGTGCATAACCTCTGGTCGTACCTGCCGGGCGAATTCGACGACTACATCGCGAACCCGAAAGAAAACGACTACCGCTCCCTGCACACCGCCGTAATCGGCCCGCAGGGCAAGACGCTGGAAGCCCAGATTCGTACCTTCGACATGCACCGGCAGGCGGAACTCGGCGTTGCCGCTCACTGGCGCTACAAGGAAGGTGGCGGTACGCCGGCGGCGTTCGACCAGAAAATCCGCTTCCTTCGGCAGCTGCTCGACCCCGGCAACGACAGCGGTGACCTGCTCGACCAGATCCGGGACGATGTGTTCGAGGACCGGGTGTATGCGGTCAGCCCGAAAGGCGACGTCGTCGAACTGCCCGCGGACGCCACACCGCTCGATTTCGCCTACTACGTGCACACGCAGGTCGGCCATCGCTGCCGAGGTGCCAAGGTCAATGGCCGCATCGTGCCCCTCACCTACAAGGTCCAGAACGGCGACAAAATCGAGATCATCACCGGCAGCCAGGCGCAGCCCAGCCGCGACTGGCTGAGTCCCCGGCTCGGCTATCTTGCTGGCGGCCGCAGCCGCGCGAAGGTACGCAACTGGTTCCGCCAGCAGGACAGGGACCAGCATCTTCGCCAGGGTCGCGAGATCCTGGAGCGGGAACTCGCGCGCCTCAATGTCAGGGATGTCGCGACCGATACCATCGCCGCCCAGCTGAAATTCAACAACACCGATACCTTGTGCGTCGCACTGGGCGCGGGAGACCTTACTCCTGCGGCCGTCGCGACCGCGCTGCAGCAGCTCCGCGGGACCGAGACGGCGCATACGCTGCGGCGTCGGCGCCCGCCGCAGCGCAAGACAGGACAGCCCGAGGGCGTGGCGGTCAGCGGCGTGGGCGATCTCATGTGCAACTTCGCGCGCTGCTGCCGGCCGGTGCCGCCGGAACCGATTTCCGGCTATATCACGCAGGGACGCGGGGTGAGCATCCATCGCCAGGACTGTGGCAACTTCCTCGGTCTCAACCAGCGCCATCCCGAACGCATTATCGAGGTGGACTGGGGCAGCTCGGAGTCCGCGACCTACCCTGCGGACCTGACCCTGCGCGCCTACGACCGCAGCGGCCTGATCCGCGATATCAGTACCGTGCTTGCCGATGAGGGGGCGAACGTCACCGACCTGAATAGCAAGACGGACAAAAAGACCCTGGAAACGGTGATGGAAATCAGCATCGAGATTCGCGATTTGCCGACTCTGAGCACCACCATCGCGCGGCTCGAGCAGCTGCCCAACGTCATCACCGTGCAACGGCGGTCCTGATTTCGGTTACTATTCCGCAGGGGCCAATAACCAGAACAAGAAAGGACGGGGGAATGCAGGAATTCGTCGATCTCATCAATAGCTACGTCTGGAGCCCGGTACTGGTCTATCTTCTGCTGGCGGCGGGCCTCTTCTTTTCTGTACTCACGCGTTTCGTGCAGGTGCGCCTGTTCAAGGAGATGATCAACCTGCTGTTCTCCAGCAAGGAGTCCGACCGGGGCATCTCGTCATTCCAGGCGTTGTCGGTGTCACTGTCGGGTCGCGTCGGTACCGGCAACATCGCCGGCGTCGCCGCGGCTATCGGCTTCGGCGGCCCGGGAGCCGTATTCTGGATGTGGGTGGTTGCGTTCCTCGGCGCAGCAACGGCCTATGTCGAGTCGGCACTCGGCCAGATCTACAAGGAAGAGGATGAGGGGCAGTTTCGTGGCGGCCCAGCGTATTACATCGAGAAGGCCATGGGCCAGAAATGGTACGCATGGATATTCGCCATCTCGACCATATTCGCCGTGGGCCTGCTGCTCCCGACGGTGCAGTCGAACGCCATCGGCAATGCGGCCGATCTCGCCTTCGGCGGTTCCGGCTCACTGGAGACCTCGCTGGGTTCGGTGACCTATACCAAGCTGGTCACCGCTGTCTGCGTGGTCCTGCTTCTTGGCTTCATCATCTTCGGCGGCGTCAAGCGTATCGCGCATTTCACGCAGGTCGTGGTGCCGTTCATGGCCATCGGCTACGTGCTGCTCGCGATCGTCATCATCCTGCTGCACATCGGGGACCTGCCGGGAATCCTGATGCTGATCATCACCGATGCCTTCACGCCGATGGCTGGCGTCGGCGCGGCAATCGGCTGGGGCGTGAAGCGCGGTGTTTACTCGAACGAAGCCGGTCAGGGAACGGGTCCGCACGCTGCCGCGGCCTCCGAGGTCGAACATCCGGCGCAGCAGGGGCTCGTGCAGGCGTTCTCGGTCTATGTCGATACGCTGTTCGTCTGCTCGGCGACGGCCTTCATGATCCTGATAACGAACCAGTACTACGTAACGGGTGTCGAGGCAACGGAGAGTGGCGGCATGCTGTCCAACGACGTGCTCGCTAACAGCCCTGCATTCACCCAGTACGCGCTCGAAAGCGTCGTCGGCGGCTTCGGCAAGACCTTCGTTGCATTCGCGCTGTTCTTCTTCGCGTTCACCACGATCCTCGCCTACTACTACATCGCCGAGACCAACGTCGCCTACATACGCCGCACGATACGTCTACCCGGCGAGATTACCGTCCTCAAGATCATGATGCTCGGCGCTGTCTTCTACGGCACCGTACGCACTGCGGACCTTGCCTGGGCACTCGGCGACATGGGCGTCGGCCTGATGGCCTGGCTGAACATCATCGGCATCCTCATCATCTTCCTGATGAGCAAGCCGGCGCTGAAGACGCTGCGGGACTATGAGGAGCAGATGAAAGCCGGCGTAACGAAATACACCTTCGACCCGAAGAAACTCGGGATCAAGAACGCGGACTTCTGGGAACGCGAGCGCTAGTTCATGTAGTTCAGGGCGCGCTTGTCGACGGCGAGCGCGGCCTCATGAACGGCTTCGGCCAGGCTGGGATGTGCGTGGATCGTCCGCTGGATGTCCTCGGTGCTGGCCGAGAATTCCAGCGCGAGCACGGCCTCCGCGATCAGTTCGCCGGCCATGGGCCCCACGATGTGAACGCCGAGCACTTCGTCGTCGTCTTCGGCCGAAATGATCTTCACCATTCCCGTGGTTTGCTCCATGGCCTTGGCGCGGCCGCTCGCGGCAAACGGGAATGAGCCTTTCTTGTAGGGACGGCCACTCGCCTTGACCTCGGCTTCGGTCTTGCCCACCCAGGCAATCTCGGGCGCGGTGTAAAGCACCGACGGTATGACGTTGTAATTGACCTCTGCAATCTCGCCGGCAATGAGGTCTGCAACCATGACACCCTCTTCCGAACTCTTGTGCGCGAGCATCGGCCCTCGGACGGAATCACCGATCGCGTAAACGCCTTTCACGCGCGTGCGGCATTCTTCGTCCACCACGATGAAGCCACGATCATCGAGCTGGATGCCGGCATCGTCCGCCAGCAGGCCTTCGGTATACGGCTTGCGGCCGACCGCCACGATGAGCTTGTCCACTTCGATGGCGCCAGGCCCGGACTTGTCCTCGTACTCGACCTTGACACCCTTCTTGCCCTTGTTGGCTGCGGTCACCCTGGCACCCAGGCGAATGTCGAGGCCCTGTTTCTTGAAATCCCGCGCCGCGGTGTTTGCCACGTCACGGTCGGCCATGAACAGGAAATCGTCCATGGCTTCGAGAATCGTTACCTCGGAGCCAAGCCGCGACCAGACGCTGCCGAGCTCGAGACCGATGACGCCAGCGCCGATGACGCCGAGGCGTTTCGGCACCGCATCGAGTTCGAGGGCGTCCCAGGAGTCGATGATTGTCTCGCCGTCGAACTTGGCAAACGGCAGCTCGATCGGCACCGACCCGGACGCCAGGATGACGTTCTTCGCCTCCAGGACTTCGACGTCGCCATCCGCGGGCGTGAATTCGACTTTCTTGCCGCCGAGCAGCTTGCCGTGGCCCACAAGGCCTTCCACCTTGTTGGCCTTGAACAGGCCTGCAATGCCGCCCGTCAGCTGGCGTACGATTCCCGCCCGGCGTTTCTGCATGGCGGCGATATCGAGACCGAGCTCCCCGGTCTTGATGCCGTGTTTCTTGAACTCGTGCGCAGCGCGATGATAGAGCTCCGAGGACTCCAGCATCGCCTTTGACGGTATGCAGCCCGCATTGAGGCATGTGCCACCGAACGCGTGCTTGCCGTCCCTGTTCTTCCATTCATCGATACACGCGACGGTCATTCCGTGCTGCGCGGCCCGAATCGCCGCAATGTAGCCGCCTGGCCCCGCGCCGATAACAACGACATCAAATTTTCTGCTCATCGTTCTGCCTGTTACCTCAAACCTGTAGCAGCAGCCGGCCCGGATCCTCGAGCTGCTGCTTGATCGTGACAAGGAACTGCACCGCCTCGCGCCCGTCGATGATCCTGTGATCGTAAGTCACCGCGAGATACATCATCGGACGAACCTCGATTTCACCGTCGATCACCATCGGCCGCTGCTGGATATTATGCATGCCGAGAATTGCGCTCTGCGGCGGATTCAGTATCGGCGTCGACAACATTGACCCGAAGATTCCGCCGTTGGTGATCGTGAACGTCCCGCCGGTAAGGTCATCCATGCCTATCGTGCCCTCCTGGGCCTTCTTCGCCATCGCAGACAGCTCGGCCTCGAAGCGCGCGAAGCTCATCTGATCGACGTCTCGCAATACCGGCACCATCAGCCCCCGTTCCGTGGAGACGGCGATGCCGATGTCGTAGTAGTTGTGATAGACGATGTCGTTGTCCTCGACCGATGCGTTGACGACCGGGAATTTCTTCAGCCCTTCTACCGCGGCTTTCGCGAAGAACGACATGAAGCCGAGACGTACATCGTGCTTCTTCTCGAAGGCATCCTTGTATCGGCTGCGCAATGCCATGACCTCGGTGAGGTCCACCTCGTTGAACGTCGTGAGCATCGCGGCCGTGTGTTGTGCGTCCACCATGCGCTCGGCAATCCGCGCGCGCAGCCGCGTCATCGGTACGCGCTGCTCGCTGCGTTCCAGCCCGACTACTGCGTGGCCTTCCTCCACAGCCGGCGCATGATCGCCCGGTGTTACATCGCTGCTTTCGTCGGCCTTCAGAAATGCCATGACGTCGGCCTTGGATATGCGGCCATCCTTGCCGCTGCCGCGCACCATCGTCGCATCGAGGTCGTGCTCCTCCAGCAGCCGGCGCACGGCCGGGCTGGTCTTGCCCGCTTTTGCCGCCCGCGGGGACTCGGCAGCCGGTTTCTCGGCAGCGGCGGCCTGCTCGGCTGCCTCTAACTGCTCCGCGGCCTCGGCGGGCTCTGCAGCCTCTTCCTCGGCCACTTCGCCCTCAGCAAGCACCGCCAGGACGTCGCCGGCCGTAACGGTGGCACCGTCCTCGACCTTGATTTCCTGCAGCACACCGTCGGCGGGTGCCGGAACTTCCAGCACGACCTTGTCAGTCTCGAGGTCGACGAGGTTCTCGTCCCGTCGCACCGATTCGCCGGCTTTCTTGTGCCAGGCAACGAGAGTTGCATCGGTCACGGACTCCGGCAGTGCCGGCACCTTGATTTCAATACTCATTTAGTTTTCCGTTTCGGCTCGCGTGGCTTGGCCGATTTGCTCGCCTTGATTTCGATATCGAGCGCCGCATCGACCAATGCCTTTTGCTGTTGAAGATGAACTTTGAATATCCCTGACGCAGGCGCGGCGGAGGCGTGGCGACCCGCATAATAGAGTTGCTGGTGATCGCGCAGGGGCTCCTGCAGGCGATGCCGGATCTGGTACCAGGCACCCTGGTTCTGCGGCTCCTCCTGGCACCATACGATCTCCTCGACGTGCTCGTATTGCTCGATCAGGGCGGCAAATTCTTCGATCGGGAACGGATAGAGCTGTTCGATGCGAATCAGTGCGACATCGTCGATGCCGTGCACCTGGCGAGACTCGAGCAGGTCGTAGTAGACCTTGCCGCTGCAGAAGACGATGCGACGCGTTGCCGCCGGCTCCATTTGCTCGATCTCGGGAATGATCAGGTTGAAGCGGCCCTCGGACAATGCCGATATCGGGGACACCGACATCTTGTGCCGCAACAGGCTTTTCGGTGTCATTACGATCAGCGGTTTGCGGAACTTGCGCAGCATCTGGCGGCGCAACATGTGAAACATCTGTGCCGGTGTCGACGGCACGCAGACCTGCATGTTGTGTTCTGCGCACAGCTGCAGGAATCGCTCGAGCCTGGCAGACGAGTGCTCCGGCCCCTGCCCTTCGTACCCGTGCGGCAGGAACAGTGTCATGCCGCAGAGGCGTCCCCATTTCGCGTCGCCGGAGCTGATGAACTGGTCGATGACCACCTGCGCGCCGTTTGCGAAGTCGCCGAACTGGCCTTCCCAGATGACCAGGGTGTTAGGTTCGGTCGTGGCGTAGCCGTATTCGAATCCGAGCACCGCCTCTTCGGACAACAATGAATCAATGACGCGAAACGCGTTCGGCCGTTCGACGATGTGCTGCAGGGGCGTGTATTCCTGGTTGTTTACCTGGTTATGAAGCACTGCGTGGCGGTGGAAGAAGGTGCCGCGGCCGCTGTCCTGGCCAACGAGGCGGCAATCGTAGCCATCCTCGATCAATGTCGCGTACGCCATGGTTTCCGCGAAACCCCAGTCCATCGAGATCTCACCCGCCGCCATGCGGCCTCGTTCGTCGACAATGCGCTGCACGCGACCGTGCAGCTTCAGGTCGCCGGGAAGATCCGTGAAATAATTGCTGGCTCTCTCGGCACGCTCCGGGCTGATCGTCGTATCGACGGGTTCGTCCCAGGTTGCATCGAGATACGGCGTCCAGTCGACGGTGAACTCGTTGCCGATCAAGCCCAACGATGCTTTCGGCACCGGCTCGCCGCGATCCAGGCGGTCGCGGTAGTCGTCCTGCAGCTTGCTGACACCGTCCTTGCTGATGAGGTTCTGCTCGACCAGCTTTGCCGCGTACAGGTCGCGCGTCGTGCGGTGGCTGCGTATCGTGCTGTACATGTAAGGCTGCGTCGCCGCAGGCTCGTCCGCTTCGTTGTGGCCGTGCCTGCGATAGCAGACGAGATCGATTACCACGTCCCTCTTGAATTTCTGTCGATACTGCAGCGCGAGCCGGGTGACGACAATCACGGCTTCCGGATCGTCACCGTTGACGTGAAATATGGGCGCCTCGATCATTTTCGCGACGTCACTGCAATAGTCGGTCGAACGCGCGTCGGACGGCCGGCTGGTGGTGAATCCGATCTGGTTGTTCACCACGATATGCACCGTGCCCCCGGTCCTGAAACCGTTGGTCTGCGACAGCTGGAACGTCTCGGTAACGACGCCCTGCCCGGAGAAGGCCGCGTCGCCGTGGATGAGCACCGGCAGGACTTCGACACGTTCGCTGTCGTTGCGGCGTTGCTGACGCGCACGGACCGAACCCTCGACCACCGGATTGACGATCTCGAGATGCGACGGATTGAATGCGAGTGCTATATGCACGTTGCCGCCGGTGGTCTTCATGTCGGCGGAGAAACCCTTGTGATACTTGACGTCACCCGAGCCCCTGAGCTCTTCGAGGTCGTAGTTGCCTTCGAACTCCTCGAACAGCTCCTCCGGTGACTTGCCGAGGATGTTGACGAGCACGTTGATTCGGCCGCGATGCGCCATGCCGATGACGATCTCGTGGATACCTGCTGCACCGCCCTGGTGGATCAGGTCATCCAGCATCGGAATGAGGCTGTCACCCCCTTCCAGCGAGAAGCGCTTCTGGCCCACGTAACGGGTATGCAGGTAGCGTTCGATGCCTTCCGCGCCGTTCAACTGCTCGAGGATGTGCAGGCGCTCCTCATCGCTCAGCGCCGGCGCGACCATGTCATGTTCGAAGTGCTTACGCAGCCAGAGACGCTCGCGGGCACGCGACATATGGGCAAACTCGACCGTTGCCTTGCCGCAGTAGATGGATCTGAGAAGCGCGATGATGTCGCGCAGCTTCATGCGCGCGTTACCCGAGCCCGCGAGTCCGCCCGTGTAAAACTCCGTTTCCATGTCGGCCTCTGTCAAGCCCAGGTAATCGAGCTTGAGGACGCCCGGGAGGCGCCGCTCCATCAGGCCGAGAGGATCGATATCCGCGATCTGGTGCCCGCGCAGGCTGTAGACCTGGATGAGTCGCGCTACCGCGGCCTGCTTTTCGGCCGAAGCCCCGGCCGGCCTGCGGCCGCCCGGCCGCAGCTGACGCGCCCTGCCACCGTCACGTGCGGACTCGAGTAACTCGTTGCGGATGCCGGAATGCGCGACTTCGGTGTGCGGATCGCCCAGCGACTCGAAGTATTCCCGCCAGGCCTTGGGGACCGAGCCCGGGTCATTCAGGTACTGCTCGTACATGGCCTCGACCGCACTGGCATTGCTGCCGAACAGAGGCGTCGATGCGTATTGGTCCTTGAGAGAACTGCCCATGAGAATGGATTATCGGGGCGATCTGCCCCGTGAATACCCGCTTATTTGTTCAGGCTGCCAAAAAGGCTGGCTAGTGTAGCCCAAGCCATGGGCATTGGAAACGATACGATAGTCAAAGCACCGCCAGCAGGTGCACGATCTCGTAGCACACGAGACAGCAGTAGACGCTGAAGAAAAACGTCAGGAAGAGCCCGGTACGGAAGCGGTTCATGAACCGGGACTTGGCGAGAAAGACCAGGATCAGGATACTCGTGCCGGTCATCACGACCTTGCTGATCGCGAAGGCCGTCGTACTCTGGCCCAGCATGGCGTCCATGATCGGGTTCGCCTCGATCATGCCATGCTGCATCAGCGTCAGCGTCAGGAATGCGTCGGCGCAGCTGAGGAGCATGATCCCGACCGCCAGGAAGAACAGCCATGGATGATGCCAGTCGATGAAGATGACGCCGCTGTCCTCGTCGCGGCGCGGAGTATGCCGACGGGAGCGCATGAAGCCGAAGAACACGGTGCGCCAGCTGAACTCGCGCCGCTCGGCAGCCGCTCGCCGGTTCGCCACATCCTTGGTCTCGACTATCGCGTCATCCATATCCACCAGAATCCCGCTTCCTGCTTTGATAACCATACGCCACCGTTCCGCTCAGGGTAACGCAACCGGCTCCCCGTAGGCTAGCCGCCATCCTGCTCGCCGGTCGCCTCGAGAAGGTAGGCGATGACGTCAGCCCTGTCATTCGCGCCCCTCACCCCCGGAAAACTCATCCGGTTGCCCGGCAGGAATCGCGCCGGTTGTGCGAGCCACGCATCCAGCGCCCTCGGCGTCCACACGAAATCCACCTCCTGCAGGGCTGGCGAGTAACTGTACTTCTCAACCGAACCCGCCGGCTTGCCGAAGAAGCCGTATAGATTGGGGCCGACCATATTCACGCCGCCCTTGCCGATCGTGTGGCAGGCCTTGCACATCTGTGCCAGGCGCTGGCCATTTTCGCGATCTGCGTCGACATACGGCGCCTGCGCCAGGTACTCGGCTGACCGCAGGACCGTCTGCTCGCCGAGCGTCGCTGCCGTCATAGGCGCAGCCGCCCCGTCAGCGCCGGCCGGCGACGTGCCCGAGTCTCCGCCGCAGGCCGCTACAAGACATGCCGATGCAGCGATTGCGACCGCCGTATTTCGAATCACCAGGGGCCAACCCTTCCAATCTGTTCGTAACACGAAACTATAAGGCAATTTGCGTTCCAGCGCTGCACACGCCTGATTTTTGGCTACTTTCCGGATTGCACGCGGTCCCCGTTATCGCAATATGTATAATATTTCGACGCTATTTCCGGTCACATTGGAGCGGTCGCCGTAAACAGGCGATAATTGCGGCCTCGACCGCGACGACGGGCACACGATGAAAGGTTATACGGGAACGCTGCCGAACGGCGAGGCAATCCACTATGTCGACCGCAAACGCTGGCTGTGGTCGCTTTCCGTGCTCTACCCGTTGCAGCCGTTCGCGGGCATTGCGCTGCACGCGGCTACCGGCAACGAGCTGTGGCTGCTGCTGCCGTTTCTTCTCAACTACGCCATTGCGCCGATCCTCGACATGGTTTTCGGCGTGGACACGAACAACCCGCCCGAGCAGGTCGTGATGCAGCTGGAGCGTGACCCGTATTACAGGCGCCTTACCTACATCGTCGTACCGTTGCATTTCCTGACGCTGATCGGCACCGCGTGGTATGCGGGCACGCAGGACCTCAGCGCCTGGGCGTTTCTCGCGCTCGCCGTCGTGGCCGGACTGACCGCGGGACTTGCGATCAACACCGGCCATGAGCTCGGCCACAAGAACTCGAAGCTGGAGAAACTGCTGGCGAAGATCGTGCTCGCGGTTCCGGCTTATGGTCACTTCACCATCGACCACAATCGCGGACACCACAGGGACGTTTCAACGCCCGAGGATGCAGCCAGTTCGCGCATGGGAGAAAGCATTTACAAATTCGCGTCCCGGGAATTCCCGGGCGCTTTGCTGCGCGCCTGGAGCATAGAGAAGGACCGGCTGAACCGCCGCGGCAAGTCCGTCTGGCACCCGAACAACCAGATCCTGCAGTCCTACGCGCTGACGGCGTTGATCTGGCTGGGCCTCATGCTGGCCTTCGGCTGGACCATGCTGCCGTTCCTGCTGGTGCACACCCTGTTCGCGTGGTGGCAGCTGACCAGTGCCAATTACGTCGAGCACTACGGCTTGTTGCGCGCAAAGGACGAAAACGGCAAGTACGAGCGCTGCGAACCCCATCACTCCTGGAACAGCAACCACATCTTCAGCAACCTCGTCCTGTTCCACCTGGAGCGGCACTCGGATCATCACACACATCCGCTGCGGCGCTACCAGTCCCTGCGGCATTTCGAGGACTTGCCGCAGTTGCCGAACGGCTACTTCGGCGTGTACATGCTCGCCTATGTGCCGTGGCTCTGGTTCCGGGTCATGGATAAACGTTTGCTGGCACTGCCACACATCCGCGGCGACCTCGACAGGGTCAACATCGATCCGGATGCGCGCGGCAGGATCTTCCTGCAGTACGGCCGCGACAAGATGACCGAGCCCGTAATCTCGTAACGAACGCAAAACCCGTCGTTTTGCCCGCTTAGTTGCGTTTCGGGCTTAACACCGGGCCGCTAATCTGCGTGGGACTTGAGCCGACGCCAGAACGAATATGCGGCCACCTGCACTTCGCCTACCTTTCCGCCAGTTGCTTGTCATCGTTCTCGCGCTGTTATTTGCGCTGATCGTACAGGCGTGGCTCTCGCGCTTTCTGCACGCGCATGGCTACGAGGCACTGCAAGCCCACTACCTCGCGTATCTCGTCGTGCCGCCGATCCTGCTGCTGATGCTCGCACCCGTCCTGCACGAGCACCGGGACTTCCTGCAGCGGCTTTTCAGCCCGCGTGGTTTCACGCTGAAAATCGCGTTTGCGGCAATCGCGCTCGGGGTAGCTTCGCGACTCGTGTGGTGGGCACAGCTGGCTGCTCGCGTCTCGCTCGGCATCTCCGTGAACGAGGACCCGCAGGCCATCGTCGGTCCCGCCTTTTCCTGGGCCTGCCCGCCGTTTCCCTCGCTGTTGCTCGGCCTGGTCGTAATGGCGGTAATGATCCCGATCATGGAGGAGATCATCCACCGCGGCTTGTTGCAGTCCGCCTTCGTGCACAAGGGGCCGCTGCCAGCCATACTGCTTTCCGCGGCGGTCTTTACCGTGTTCCACCCGCCGTCGTCCTACTGGTTCGTCTTCCTGATGGGCGTCATGCTGGGCGTGCAGTTCTGGCTGACGCGAACCCTCTGGGCCACGATCCTGACGCATGCGACCTACAACGGCCTCATCCAGTTCGACTGGCGCTGCCTGCAGGGTCAATGGAACCCGCCTCCCGAGAGTCTGCCGCTGATGGTGCCCGGCATCGTCGCTCTTGCTGCGCTCGCGGGCGCATTGCTACTGGTAATCCTGCTCCTCCGGATTCAGCGGGCCGGGGCTCAGGCAGCCCCGGCCACGGCTGCACCTAAAACGCGTTCGCAACCCTTTCGATAATGTAAGAGGTAGCCTGAACGAGGCCCTCGTAAATCTCGATGATGTCGTCGCCGACGGACTTCGTATCGGTGACGCCACCGTAGTTGTTGCCACCACCATCCGACGTGCATTGCTCCGCACCGCCGCCGACAAACCCGATTTCGCTCATTGTAAGTTCGCGCATGATTCAATCTCCTTATCGATCATTGCTGGACATGTTGCGCTTCCTGCGCACTGTTACCCTAACGTTCCCTCCGCCAGCCTGCGCCTCGAGAATCCGTCAGTTTCATGCGGTTTTTAACATAGTCCGGAACACCCGGGCCCGGCAGCTTGTGATGCGCCGCACGGAAGCCTCCGTGATCCCTGTCTAGGCTGGGTATCGACAATTCGCTCGGGTAAAAGGATAGCAATGATGAAGACTTTTGCGCTCAGGCTGTGCGCGCTGCTGGTGGCGTTCGCGGCGGCAGGCACCGCCGTTGCCGACCACAATTTCGGGGTCGGCGTCAAAGCCGGGACGCTCGGCATCGGTGTCGAAGGCACCTGGCGGCCACTGCCGTACATCGACCTCCGAGTCGGTGCCAACCAGTACGACTACAGCGACAGCGGCATCTACGGCGGCGTCAATTACGACGCCGAGATCAATCTCGACAATTACTACGTCACGGGCAACCTCCGCTTCCCGCTGAGCCCATTCCGCCTTACGGGGGGTCTGTACTCGAACGGCAACGAGTTCAACGCGGTGAGCGGCGACAATGGCGCCATAATCATTATCGGTGGCGATCCATACCCCGCCGATGCCGTTGGGACGCTGACCGCCAGCGCGGCATTCGACAGCACCTCGCCCTATTTCGGCGTGGGCTTCGACTTCACCGTCTTCGGCAAGGTCGGCATGAACCTCGACTTCGGCGTGCTGTGGCAAGGATCTCCGCAGCTGTCGATGGCGACCGACGGCCTGCTGGCAGGCGATCCCACGTTTGAAGCCTCGCTCGACGCCGAACGTGCCGAACTCGAGGACGAACTCAGCGACTACAAGGCCTGGCCCGTGGTCAGCCTCGGTTTCGTTTTCAACTTCCTCTGATCAGAAGCTGTCGAGCCAGTTCGCCACGGCGAGCCCCGTGCGCAGGTATGCGCGACGCAGGCCCGGCACCGGATAACGCCCGGGCAGTTCTCTGGCGAGCCGCGGCAGGTCGTCCGGGGCCGCGCCCCGAGCCATCCAGTCCGCCAACTGCTTGCCGGCCCAGGTAGCCGTATTGACGCCGTTGCCGTGGTAGCCGAAACCGAAATAGGTATACGGATCGTCCGTAAGCCTTCCGATACCCGGCCGTAACGATGCCGTAAAACATATCAACCCGTGCCAGCGGTACTCGATATCGACATGCGCCCATCCGGGCCAAAGCCGTCGGAACGTGTCGATGATCCTCCGGTAGGTCGCCCTTTCGCCTTCGCGAGTGCCGCGGGTGTGGCCCCGCGCGCCGAACAGGAATCGATTGTCCGGGAGCAGCCGAAAGTAGTTGAGCAGGTGTCGGGAATTTATCGCCGGGTGCTCGGTGTGCCAGCCTTCGTCCAGCCGCTCGTCATCGGTCAGGGGGCGTGTCACGACGATGGCGCTGACGACCGGCAACGTGCGGCCATGGAACTCGGCTCTGAGTTGCTCGGGCATGAACCCGTTGGTCGCAAACAGTACTTTCGATGCTCGCAGCGTGCCGCCCGCTGTCTGCAGCCTGTG
>Ga0209536_100001494_pt1 | contig 38555 bp, 26 predicted proteins | sample DeeMarSeWOR28_12_FD_187461 | JGI IMG/M metagenome (GOLD analysis project Ga0209536, IMG submission 187461) | Marine sediment microbial communities from White Oak River estuary, North Carolina - WOR-2-8_12 (SPAdes) (version 2) | ecosystem: Environmental > Aquatic > Marine > Intertidal zone >... | reverse complement strand
TGGCGGTTCGATCCCGCTCGGCTCCACCATCACCCCGCCTTCCAGGTGGCCGGTCATTCCGCTGGTGTTGGCGGTTCGATCCCGCTCGGCTCCACCATCTCCTTTCCTTGCGTGGACTGGAGGTTGCGCCTTCCGCGCACCGCGTCTTTGCGCCGGGGGAGGAACGGGAAGATGCAAGGCCGCACCGAGCCAGTGCGCGCGCCGTAGCCGCTCGCGATCCCCATGTTGCCGCGTGAGGGCTTCTACTTGTAGGCGAGACGCCCACGCTCGGGATCGGGGGGGGCCAGAGGTCACCGACTTGCTCAGGCTCGATCGATGAGGACCGCCATGCCCTGGCCCGCGCCGAGACACATCGCAGGCACCGCGTTGCCGGACCCTTCCGCTTCCATGTGTCGCATCGCGGTCAGCGCCATGCGAACGCCGGTGGGTCCGGGAGAATGCCCGATCGGGGGCGGTCTGCGCTCAGCTCGACACCGGATCGAGTCGCACGAGGTCGCGCTCCGGTGGAAAACCCATCAGGAATCGCACCAGGAGCGGTAGGGGAAACTCGGCTGCGATCCGATCGAATTCGTCACCGGTGACGACGACGGCGACGTAGTTCGCGGTCACGCCATCGATCTCGATGCGTACCTTCGGGTTGGCGACCAATTCGTGGTACCAGCCGCGCGTCCAATGGTGGGCAGACACGTATATCGGTCCGGAGGACGACTGGAGCCGGGCCAGGCGCCGTTTGTTGAGATTGCCCGCCTCGTCCGTCGTGACGATATCGAGCATCGGAATTCCGCTCTCTTCGAAGCTGGGCTGGAAGTGGCCGAGGTAGACGGATTCGAAGATCACGACGAATACGATGTAGACACCGACGATCCCACCGACCCACTTCAATGTCTTGGCCATGCATGCTCCGTTGCTTTTGATGCGCCTGTTTCAGGGTGACACCGACCCAAGGGGCTGTCGCCGTCGTTTCGAAAAGCAGAAGATCACTGTTGCCGGGTGAGGAGCATACAGCCCGCGATCGGGCCGCCGCCTGCTCCAACGACGGCGACCTGGGCATCGTCCGGCACCTGCCGCCCGCCGAGGCGATATCCGATCTCTCCCGCGAGATGACCGAGCTGTTCGGTTGGCTCCTCGCGGGTCATGCCGACGTGTTGCGCACTGGGGAGGGGTTCACTCTCCCGGAGGAGCAACCGGGGGGCAACGCGACCATCTCGGGCCGGACCTCTGCGAACCTTGACGAACGCCAACGAACCATGGGAATGTTCCGGCCGGGTGTTCGATCCCGCTCGGCTCCACCACTCTCCAGAGCCTGCGGCGCGGCAGGTGGTGTCGCCGACGGGCCGTTCGTCGCGACGCCGCGGCCGCTCAGGAGCCGATCCCGCTTGGCTTCACCCCCCAGGCTGAGCCCACGCGCTGCCGTTGCTAGAATGGTCGCGTGCGCTCGAGGAGCCCCCCGCTCGTTGCACATGACAGACCGGCTCGTCCGGCCTCCGCCCTCGCTTTCCTCCGGAGAGTGGGAGTCGCGTATGCGCTCACGACGGCGTTGGGCGGACTGGCCTGTGGCGAGTCCCAGGACGCCATGCAGGGCGGACGGCCTCCGGTTCGCGTGCAGGTCGCGGTCGCGGCGCCGCAGGATCTCCCGCGCACGATCGCGTCGGTGGGCTCTCTCGAGAGCAGCGACATGACGACGGTCTCCGCCGAGATCGACGGGCGTATCACCGACCTCGACATCCCCGAAGGCCAGCTCGTCGAGAAGGGACACGTGCTGGCCCGCATCGACGATGCCGAGAGCAAGGCGACGCTCTCGGTGATGCGTGCCCGACGCGACAATGCGCGAGATCGTCTCGCGCGGCTCGAGAAGTTGCGCAAGCAGAGCGTCAGCTCGGAACAGGCCTACGACGACGCGACGGCGGAGTACGACGCCGCCTCGGGCGCCTATCTCGAGGCGCGTAGCCGGCTGGAGAAGACTATCGTCACGGCGCCCTTTACCGGCGTGCTCGGGCTCGAGCAGGTGAACGTGGGCCAGTACGCAGAGAGTGGCATGCCAATCGTCGAGCTCACCCGCGTCGATCCGCTCGAGCTGCGCTTCAGCGTGCCACAGCGCTACGCCGCCGACGCGACGGTCGGGCAGAGGTTGTCGGGCCGGGTCGGCAGCTGCGGCGCTTCCTTCGCAGCCGAGGTGACTGCGATCGACCCGCGTATCGACGTGGCGACGCGCAGCCTGCGCCTGGAGGCGAGCGTCCCCAACCCGGACGGCACGCTCCTGCCCGGCATGGCGGTCTCGCTGCGCCTCGTCGTCGGCTCGATTCCGCAGGCGATCGTCGTGCCGCAGGAGGCGGTGGTGCGTCAGGGCACGAAGCACATCGCCTACGTCCTCGACGAAGAGGACCGGGCCCAGCAACGCAACGTCGAGCTGGGCCAGTTCTTCGTCGACGGCGTACACCTCGTGAGCGGAGTCGAACCTGGCGCGCGCGTGGTAACGGCGGGTCAGCAGAAGCTGCGCCCGGGCGCCGCCACGGATCCGGAGCCCTTCGAGCCCGTCGACAATCCGAACCTCGAGCTCGGTCGCATCGGGCCCGAGGGCCGCTGCGACCCGACGAAGTGAAGCTCTCCGATCTCTCGATCGAGCGCCCGGTCCTCGCGACGGTGCTGAGCCTGCTGATCGTGGTGGTCGGCTGTGTCTCGTTCTTCGCGCTGCCCGTGCGCGAGCTGCCCGACGTCGACCGCCCGCTGGTGTCGGTCTCCACCACCTATCTGGGAGCATCGCCCGAGACCGTCGAGGCGAGCATCACCGAGCCCCTCGAACGCGTTCTGAACGGCATCGAGGGCATCCGCGCGATCGATTCACAGAGCGCCTTCGGTTCCAGCTCGATCAACGTCGAGTTCGAGGCGGGCACGGATCTCGACATCGCGGCCACCGACGTCAGCAACGCGATTCTGCGCGCCGTCGACCTGCTGCCCGACGACGCGCGGCGCCCCGTTGTGCGCAAGGCTGGCGCCAACGCACGGCCGATCATGTGGATCAATGTCTTCGGCGAGGACTACTCCCCCGTCGATCTCACCGACTTCGCCGACCGCATCGTCCGCACTCCGCTTCAGCTCCTCCCCGGTGTCGCGCAGGCGATCATCGGCGGTGAGCGCCGCTACGCCATGCGGATCTGGCTCGACCCCGCCCGCATGGCCGCTCACGGTGTCGACGCGCTCGACGTGCGCAACGCCATCCAGGAGAGCAACCTCCAGCTCCCCGCCGGCGCGATCGAAGCCCGGGCCCGAAAGTTCACCATCAACGCCGACGCGCGCATCGCCGAGCCCGAGCGCTTCGAGCGCATCGTCATCCGCGAGGAGAACGGCATTCCCGTCCGCATCGAGGACGTCGGCCATGTCGAGCTCGGCTCGGAGAACTACCAGGCGATCACCCGTCACACCGCGCGCGACGTCGTCGGCGTGGGGATCGTGCGCCAGTCGCGCTCGAACGAGCTGGAGATTTCGCAGGCCGTCCGCGAGATACTGCCCTCGATCAACCGCTCTCTGCCCGAGGGCGCGCAGGTAGACGTCGCCGTCGATTTCACGCGCTTCGTGCGCCAGGCCATCCGCGAAGTGTCGATCACACTCGCGATCGCCTTCGCGATCGTCATGCTCGTGAACTTCATATTCCTGCGCTCGCCGACGACGACGGCGATCACCATCGCGGTGATCCCGGTGGCGCTCGTCGGCACGTTGGCGGGCCTTCAGGCGCTCGGCTTCTCCATCAACATCCTCACCTTGCTCGCGCTCGTACTCTCGGTGGGGCTGCTCGTCGACGACTCGATCGTCGTGCAGGAGAACATCTACCGCCGTCAGGAGCTCGGCGAGGCGCCGATGCAGGCTGCGCTGCGCGGCGCGCGCGAGGTGGGCTTCCCGGTGATCGCCACCACCGCGGCGGTGCTGGCGGTGCTGCTGCCGCTCTCGCTGATGACGGGTAGTACCGGGCGCCTGTTCCGCGAGTTCGCGATCTGCATGGCGATCGCGGTCACGATCTCCACCTTCGTCGCGCTCACGCTCGTCCCGATGCTCTGCTCGCGCTACCTCGTCTTCGATTCGGCAGAGACGCGCGAAGAGTACGGACGCGCCTTCGCGCGCCTCGAAGCCTGGGGAGACCGCTTCGAGCGCGCGCTCTCTGCGACCCGTGATCGCTACACCGACGTGGTCGAGCGAGCGCTCGAGCGCCGTGCCCTCGTCGGCCTCGTGCTGCTCGGCGTGGTGGTGACGGCAGCCGCGCTCTTCCTTTCGCTCCCGAAGACCTTCCTCCCCATCGAGGATCGCGGGCGGATCTTCGTCGTGATCCGTGCGCCCGAGGGCGCCACCAGCGCCTACACGCGGCGCGCGCTGATGCAGGTGGAGGAGGGCCTGCTGGAGCAGCCAGAGATCGAGGGCTTCTTCGCCGCGATCGGGATGGGCTTCGGAAGCCCGTCATCCTCGTCGCTCGGCATGGTCTTCTCGACGATGACGCCCTGGGACGATCGCGACGTGAAGCAGCAGGAGGTGGTGGGACGGCTGCTGCCGCGCTTCCTCGGCATCCCCGAGGCCTTCGTATTCCCCTTCAATCCGCCATCGCTCTCGCAGCGCAGCAACAGCGACGTCGAGGTGGTGATCAAGAGTTCGAGCGCCTCGCTCGACGAGTTCGCCGAGCTGAACGAGACGCTGCTGGCGCAGCTGCGCGAGGTGCCCGGACTCGTCAACGTCGACAGCGACCTGCGTCTCGAGAACCCGCAGCTCGAGATCCTCTTCGACCGCGAGCGCGCCGCCGACATCGGGGTGCCGGTCTCCGCGATCGCAGAGAGCCTGCGCCTGCTCACTTCCCAGGGGCCGACCGACGACTTCATCCTGCGCAACCAGCGCTACGACGTAGTCACAGCCCTGGCCGCGCCCTTCCGCAGTGTGCCCGATCAGCTTGGCGAGGTGCACGTGCGCGCGCGCAACGGCGCCATGGTGGCGCTCTCCGGGCTGATCACCCCGGCGCCGCGCACGGCGCCCACCTGGCTCAACCACTACGACCTCCAGCGATCTGCGACGCTCTCGGCGAACCTCGCGCCAGGCTCGGCTCTCGGCGAGGCCCTCGAACAGGTGCAACGCATCGTGGACGACGCGCTGCCGACGGGCTTCACCACCAACCTCGCCGGCACGTCTCGTGAGTTCGTCGAATCGGGCTCGCAGATCTATCTCACCTTCCTCATCGCGCTCCTGGTGATCTACCTCGTGCTCGCCGCGCAGTTCGAGAGCTTCGTGGACCCGCTCACTGTGATGGTGACGGTGCCGCTCGCGACGGTCGGGGCGCTGTTCAGCCTGTGGATCTTGTGGAAGCTCCACGCTTGGACGGGCGGGATGCTGGGCGGCGACTACTCGCTGAACCTCTATTCCGAGATCGGGATCATCCTGCTCATCGGCCTGGTGACGAAGAACGCGATCCTGCTGGTCGACTTCGCCAACCAGGAGCGCGCCCGGGGCACCGAGCTACGCGCCGCACTGGTGGCGGCGGGGCGCACCCGCTTCCGCCCGATCCTGATGACGAGCGTCACCTCGGTGCTCGGCGCGATGCCGCTGGCGCTCGCGAGCAGTGCCGGCGCCGAGAGCCGTCAGGCGATCGGCGTCGCCGTCGTCGGTGGCCTGCTCTTCTCGACCTTCTTCACCCTGGTGATCATACCCGTCGTCCACCTCGTGGTGATCCGGGCCGCCGAGCGCCTCGGCTGGGGCGCGCCGCCACCAGTATTGGAGATCGGCAGCTAGCGCGCCGGCTACCGCTGGTGGCGGAGCGCCTGGTGCGGGCCGGCACGGCGCCGTCGGCGCTCAGCTGGAGGATGTAGACGGCGCCGGTGTTGGCGCTGCCGGTGTCGTCGAGGGCGGCGCCGACGGCCAGATCGACGACGCCATTGCCGTCGATGTCGCCGATGAGTCATCTCGGCGTGCACGAAGTTCCGTGCGCAGGAGCCACTTCAGCACGGGAGCACCCGCCACCACGGTGTCGGCCACATGAGAGAGGACTAGCCCTCTCCGGACCACGCAGCCTGGACGACCCACCGGAAGCAGAGCGCGGCACCGGTCAGCAGCCAGAGCACGGAGGCGTAGTGGACGAAAAGGGAAGGGGTCCAGAGCCAACCGGTGTTCAGCAACTGGGCCGCGAGCGCGAGCGCGTCGCCCGTCATGATCCACCTGCCTCGGCGATTCAGCACGACGCCTCGCTTCATGATGGCGCGGTACCACCGATGCGAGATCAGTATGTACGCGACCCGGGTGAGCCCGAGGACGCCACTCGAGACGGCCCAGACCGCCGCATCCCCGGCGCCCGCCAGCATGGGGACGAAGGGCAGGAGACAGCCCCAGATCGCCAGCAGGCCGTAGTCGAGGAGGGATCGCAGAAAATCCGAGATCTCGTCGGAGACTGCGCCTTGCCTCCGGCTCGCAAACACGCCCACCAGGCTGGCGAAGCCCGCGAACGCCACCGACAGCTCGGCGGTCGTGAGGAGCAGGGACTGCGGGTCGACGTCCATGAGGGTCTCCGACTCGCCCCGGAGGTTGCCACATGTTGCGCGAGACCCATGACGGAAATCGCCGGCTTCCCCGAACCTCCGCGAAGCGCCGGGTGTGCAGCCATCCAGAGGCTCGCGCCCCTGCGCGATCGGCTCCTCGACGCGGCAGCGCCGTACCCAGGGAGGAATGACGAGCGCCTGCTCGACGCAGCGGCTCTTGGGGAAGCAACCGGGGTAACAACGCGCCCATTCTCGGGTCGGGTCTCCGCGAACCGCAACGGACGTCAACGGACCGTAGACCCGGGCGGTTGGCGGTTCGATCCCGCTCGGCTCCACCAGCATCCCGCCTTCCAGGTGGCCAGTCATTCCGCTGGTGTTGGCGGTTCGATCCCGCTCGGGAACCGCCCAGGAGCCGACGTCCTGCACCGCATCTGAACACCCCGGATTCTCCGTGACGCTCTTCGCTGAGGCCGACTCCCCCTGGCCCGAGTTCTGAGAACGGTTCCTGTCCCCGTTCTCCCGGACGTAGTAGGATCCTCCACGGAGCAACCCCCGGGGCGCCTTGAACGAAGAGGGACCGCGATCGAGCCTGCTCTGCCTCGTCTTCACCGATCTGGTGGACTCGACGGTGCTCAAGGCCCGCATCGGTGATGGCGCCGCGGGCGAGCTGATGACCCGCTACCACCACGACCTGCTCGGCCTCGTACGGAAGAACGGTGGCCGGGAGATCGACTCGGCGGGCGACGGCTTCTTCCTCACCTTCGAGGCGCCGAGCACTGCCGTTGCCTTTGCCCTGGAGCTCCAGCTCCTGCACCAGGCAGCGACCGATCTGCCGGCCGTCCGCGTGGGCATCCACCTGGGCGAGGTCACCGAACGCCCCGCGCCCGAGGGCTCGTCGAAGCCCATCCTGGTCGAAGGCCTGGCGGTGGATCTCGCCGCCCGTATCGGCTCGCTCGCCGGGGCCGCCCAGGTGCTCATGTCCCTGCCCGTCTTCAACGCGGCACGTCAGCGCCTCGAGCAGGGGGCGATGCCCCGGGAGATCTCCTGGCTCGCCCACGGTCCCTACCTGCTGAAGGGAATCGACGATCCGGTCGAGATCGGCGAGGCGGGCTTCGACGGCGTCTCGCCGCTGGAAGCCCCGGGCGACTCGGAGAAGGGCAGGCGGGCGGTGGCCGCGGGTGACGAGCTCACCCTCGGCTGGCGTCCCTCCGTCGGCATTGCGATCCCGGGCCGGCCGCACTGGCAGCTCGTCGACCAGCTGGGCAGCGGCGGAATCGGCGAGGTGTGGCTCGCGGAGCACGAAGGCACGCACACACGGCGCGTCTTCAAGTTCTGCTTTCAGGCCGAATCGTTGCGCAGCCTCAAGCGCGAGGTCGCGCTGCTGCGCGTTCTGAAGGAGGGACTGGGCGAGCGCTCCGACATTGCACACGTGATCGACTGGGAGTTCGATCAGCCCCCCTACTTCCTGGAGACCGAGCACTCGGAGTCTGGGGACCTCGTCGACTGGGGGCGCAACCAGGGGGGCATCGACAAGGTGCCGCTCGACACGCGCCTCGACATCGCGGCGCAGATCGCCGACGCACTGACGGCCGCACACGGCGCGGGCGTCCTCCACAAGGATCTGAAGCCCGCCAACGTGCTGATCCATGAGGATGCGGCGGGTCGTCCGCGCGTCTGTCTCACCGATTTCGGGATCGGCCTCGTCACGAACCGCTCGGCGCTCGAGGTGCCGGGCATCACGGTCGCGGGACTGACCGAGGAGCTGCTGTCCAGCACGGCCACGACGGGTGCCGGCACGCGTCTCTACATGGCTCCCGAGGTGATCGAAGGCCGTCCCGCGACCGAACGCTCCGACCTCTACGCGCTCGGCGTCGTGCTCTACCAGATGGCGGGCGGCGATTTCTCACGAGCGCTGGCCCCGGGTTGGGAGCGGCACGTCGCCGACCCGCTGATTCGCGAGGACATCGCGGCCTGCGTCGACGGCGATCCCGCCAATCGGCTCGACGGCCCCGCCGCGCTTGCGGGGCGACTGCGCGCGCTCCCGGAGCGCCGGGCGCGGGTGCAGAGCAGGATGCGGCGTCGCAGGCTGACTCGCGGGGCCATTGCAGCCGTGGTGGTCGGCTTGCTCACCTGGGGTGGTCTGAGCGGCTACCGCCTCTACCGCGACGCCCAGTGGGCCGAGACCACGGCCGTGCCCGAGATCATCGACCTCGTCGGCAAGCAGGGCTTTCGGGCCGCCTATGCGCTGGCGACCGAGGTGGAGCGACGCATCGGCGAGAACCCGCGTCTCGATCCGCTGTGGAAGGCCGTCAGCGCCCGTATCGATCTCCGGACGGTGCCGGCCGGAGCACAGGTCAGCTATCGCCACTACGAAGATCCGGAAGGAGAGTGGACACCGCTGGGCACGACACCCCTCGAGCTTGCGCGCGTTCCGCAGGGCGTGCTGCGCTGGCGCATCGAGAAGCCGGGCTACGAGACACGCGAGCTCGCCTTCCGGGCGCCCAACCTCTCGCGCGGAACCCCGCTCGAGCCCAGCTTCGACTACGTGCTGGACCGGCAGGGCACGACGCCCGAGGGCATGATCCCCGTCGACGCGGGCACCTACTTCGCGGTGCCGATTGCGGGCTTCGCGCCCATTCCGGAGCAGGGCATCGAGATCGGGCGTTTCTACATCGATCGCACGGAGGTGACGAACGAGGCGTTCCGGGAGTTCGTGGCCGCCGGCGGCTATCGCCGCCCCGAGCTCTGGACCGAGCCGTTCGTCGAGGACGGCAGGACGCTCGCTTTCGAAGAGGCGATGGCGAGGTTCGTCGATACGACCGGGCGGAACGGGCCCGCAGGCTGGGTGCTGGGGGATCCGCCCGAGGGCGAGGAGCGTTACCCGGTCTCCGGCGTGAGCTGGTACGAGGCCGTCGCCTATGCCGAGTTCCGCGGCAAGACCCTGCCCACCCTCTATCACTGGGTGGCGGCCGCACTGCCCGACAACGAGATCGTCGAGCCCCTGATTCCCGCGCTGATCGAGCAGAGCAATCTCGCGGGACGATCGGTCGAGGCGGTCGGCTCGCGTCCGGGTCTCAGCCTCGGCGGCGCCCTCGACATGGCGGGCAACGTCGCGGAGTGGACCTGGAACGCGCGGGGTGAAGACCGCTACGTGTTGGGTGCGTCCTGGGCCGATCCCGCCTACTTCTTCAGCGCCGCGTCAGCGGCTTCTCCGTGGCGGCGTCACGCGACGAATGGCTTCCGGCTGGCGATGATCCCGCCGGAGGCACGGCGCGAGGAGCTGCTCGCGTCCACCGCAGCCCCGGGCGTCGACTTCGCCTCCGTGGTCCCGCACAGCGACGGAGCCGTCGAGATGATGCGCCAGTTCGCGAGCTACGAGAAGACGCCACTCGACGCGCGGGTCGAATCGACTCGAGAGCCGGCGACGGGGGGAACGCTCGAGCGAGTGAGCTTTCGCGCCGCATACGGCGAGGAGCGCGTCTTCGCCTACGTGATGAAGCCCGAAGGCGTCGAGCCGCCGTTCCAGCCCGTGATCTTCTTCTCCGGCGCCAATGCCCTCTTCATGCGCGATAGCGAGCACTTCATCGATCAGAGCCTCCCCCTGCTCAGCTTCGTGGTCAGGAGCGGCCGCATGATCGTCATGCCGATCTGGGCGGGCACCTTCGAGCGCAACAGCGATGGCCTGACCCAGCGGCGCTTCCGCTCCGCCTCCTCGAGACGAGAGATCCTGCTCCAGTGGCAGAAGGACCTGGGCCGCACCCTGGACTACCTCGAGTCGCGCGGCGACGTCCAGCACGACCGGGCGGCGTACGTGGGTCTGAGCCTGGGCTCGGTCATGGGGCCCCGCTTCGCCGCCTTCGAGCCTCGCATCGCGTCGTTGATCCTGTGGAGTGGCGGGTTCGGAGGCGGGAGCGAGCGGGCAGTGGATCAGGTCACCTTCGCCAAGCGCACCCGCATCCCGGTGCTGATGCTGAACGGACGCTACGACTTCGTCTTCCCGCTGGAGACGCATCAAGTGAGCTTCTTCGAGATGCTCGGAACGGCTCCTGAGGACAAGCGCCACGTGATCTACGAAGCCGGGCACTTCGCGTTCCCCCTGGGCGACGCCATCCGCGAGAACCTGGCGTGGCTCGACCGGACCCTGGGCCCGACCGGCGCGGACCAGACCGCGCTCCCAGCCGCCATGCGCGCCACGCCACCCCGCGACCCTGCCGCGCCCTGACGCTGCGGAAGCGCTCGCCTTGGCGGGTGGTGTCCGCCCGTTCGGCCCTCGGATTCCCGGGGGAGCAACGCGACCATTCCGGGCCGGGTCTCCGCGAACTGCAACGGACGCCAACGGACTCTAGATCCGGGCCGGTTGGTGGTGCGCGGCCGGCGCCTGCACCGCCGGCCTGTTCGCCCCGATCGCACCTTCGGCTCCACCATCTCTTTCCCTTGCGGAGGCCGGAGGTTGCGACGCCTTCCGCGTATCGCCCCGTGGCGCCCGGGGAGCAACGCGACGATCTCGTTTCGCCGGGCGCCGAACTACGGCGAAAGGCGGGCGCGCCGCTCGTCCGATGAGCTCCTGTGCAACCGCGGGAGGCTTCTCATGGGGTGGATCATCGCGCTCGCGCTGCTGGCGCTGACAGGCTGTGCGAACGACGGGAAGAGAGAAGCGGCGTGTCGCGCGACCGACTGGCGCGCGATCGGGTTCGAGGACGGCGCACGGGGCATCGCACCGGAGGCGTTCGGCGAGCACCGCAGCGCTTGCGACGATTTCGGGGTGACCGCACGACTGGACGACTACCTCGAGGGCCACGAGGTGGGGCTGGAGCGCTTCTGCCAGCCGCAGAACGCTCGGTGGCTGGGCGAGAGCGGCTATCGCTACACGGGCATATGCCCGCTCGATCTGGAGGCCGCATTCCTCGAGGCCTACGAGCAGGGCTACGGGCTCCACGAGCATTGGCAGCGGGTCGAGAACGTTCGCTACCGGCTCGACCGCAAGCGCGCACGCTCCAGGGAGATCGAGAGGCTCGTGGTCGACAAGACGGCGAGGCTCGTGTCCCCCGCGGTGCCAGCCGCGGCTCGGGCGAATCTGGCGGTCGAGATCAAGCAGCTCGGCGAGGAGCGCATGCGCCTTTCCGGCGAGATCGCAGGCCTCGAGCACGATCTGACCCATGCGGAGCACGAGTACGAGCACTACCGGAGCGCAGTCGCGAAGCTGTCGGTCGACTGATCGTCGACGCGCGTCTGGCAACCGGGGGAGCAAGGCGGCGATCTCGGACCGGTCCCAGGGGTGGCCTGCGACCGCGCTTCTGGTTGCGACGCAGGCCCACGGAGAAGAGCCTGCGGATCGGCGGGATCATCGCGGGCCAGACCCTTCGGAAGAACCAGGGCGGGAGCACGTGGCCTCGCTCCTCGTGCATCACGCGTGCGAGGGGGTGATTCATGAGAAGGCGCGGGCCGGGGAAGCGATAGTTGCGCGCGTCGCGCCAGAACTCGACGGCGTTCACGTGCCGGACGCTCTTGCACCCGTAGTGGGCGGGTGCGATCAGCCGGAGCGGCGCGCCGTGGGCGACGCTGAGGCGTTCGCCGTCGAGGTGATCCGCCAGCAACACGTCGGCAGACAGCGCGTCTTCCAAGGGGAGGCTCTGCGCGAGGCCGTCCTGCGCGCGCAGGACGACGAGGGTCGCGCCCGCCTCCGGGCGCACACGGGGCACGACGAGCTGCTCGTAGAAGTCGCGAAACCGCCATCCGCCCCAGCGCAGACCGCGCTTCGTCCAGGTCGTCACACAGTGGAGGTCCGAGACCTGCTCCACACGCTCGAGCGATCCGAGCTCCTCCGCGAAGCGGAAGGCGAAGTTCGCGAGTCCGAAGCGCGGGAAGTCGTCGACCTCGACCTGGGTACAAGCGGCGCCCGCGCCTCTCAGCTCGGGACGCCCGTGCCGAACACGTTGATCGCACGGTTGAAGGGAGCCCGGCGCTCCGGGTCGTAGTCCGACTCGGCGATCGGTTCCGGCTGCCAGAGCAGCGTTGCGTGGGGCTCGGTCAGGTGGGCGCGAACGCTGGCCTGCGCGGATTCATCGAGCTCGCGCCAGTGCCTCCGAAGCTCTTCCAGACACCAGACCCGGTAGCGCGAGACCGGCAGCCCCTGGTAGCGACAGCCCTGGACCTCCTGAGCGAAGTGGCTCCGTCCCTGGGCATGGGCCCGGGAGTTCTCGCGCAGCTGCACGAGGTGGGTCTCGCACACCTCGTGGAGCAGGGCAGACAGCGGTGGATCGATGGCCGGTACGAGCTCACCGGCATCGTTCCCGGGGTCCGCTTGCCACATGCGGGCCACCCAGGTGTAGACCCGCGGTGCACGCTGACGCATGAGCTCGGCCGGGGTCGGGTCCTGGCCGAAGTGACGCAGCATCGGACCCACGAAGCCGAAGTCTGCGATCGTCGGTCGATCGCCGAGAAGGAAGGGGCGCTCCAGGAGGATCGCTTCGAGGTGGTCGAAGGCGGCCATCGCCGTGCGTTCGACGTGGCCGCGCGTGGTCGCCGTGACGCCGTCCCGGCGAACGAAGCCGCCGAGCTGCCTCCGTGTGAGTGCCCAGCGCTTCAAGAAGCGCGGCTGCCTCACGGCGCTGAGCAGCTCGTCGGCCAATACGCCACTCGCGTGCTGTCGGTCCTGGAGGAAGCTCCAGCGGTAGTGCATCGCGGGGCGCCAGAGCCATTCGTCGGCATAGTCCTCGAGCAGCAGCGCGACGAACTGCATCGCCGGGTCGGCCGGATAGATCGAGGGCCGGTCGTGCTGCGCCTCGAACCAGGCGATGATCGGCGTCGAGTCCGACATCCAGCGCCCGTCTTCCAGCCGCAGGACCGGACTCTGTAGCGCGCCAGCCCTCTCGCGGATCTCCCGCGCGTGGTCGACCATCGAGAGCAGCTCGTAGTCGATGCCCCGATAGCGAAGATAGGTCTCCAGCTTGCCGGCGTAGTAGGAGATGCGCGAGCCGTACATGCGAATCATGGTCGAGTCCGTCGCCTGGGTGGATGGTCGGGAGAGAGACGCGACCTCGATCGTCGGGCCCCGTCGACATCCGCTTCCGGCACCGACTCTACCGCTTGCCGCCCGCGATCGGGCGACGACTTCCATCTCGGAGTTCGATCTGGCTCGTCCTCGGCGGCTGCCGCAGCGCAGCCCTCGCGGTGCCGGGCGCGAGCGGCAGCCCCGGGGCTAGTGCGGACCCCTTTCGAGGTCGTAGAGCAGGATGCCCTGGGCGTTGCCGTGTCCGCCGCCCTTGATCCGCAGGCCGAAGGCCATGGTGCGTCCATCGGGGCTGATCACCGGGTTGTTCGCACCGAAGCCCGCATGCTCGCTGAAGTACGTGAGCCGCCGGTAGGCACCACTGCCATCCAGTTCGAGCTGCCAGATGTCGAGGTGTCCCGCCGGATTGCCTCCGTAGGTGTGGATCTCACGCTCCACTGCGATGGATCTGCCATCCGGAAACACCCCCTCCGCCTCGTCGTAGCCCCAGTCGAGCGAGTAGTTGGTCCGTTCACCGGAATCCAGGTCGACGCCCATCACCTCGCCACCCCGATAGGCGTAGGCGGTGAACAGGAGCTCGCGCTCGTCCGGCGGGCGGAAGTCCTGGGTCTCGAGGAACGCGAGGTACATGAAGTCGCTGCGGTCGATCACCTTCCGCCGATCCACCAATCGCGCGCTTCCCTTCTCCGCGGCGATGCGGCCGGTCCACAGCTCGGAGCGGCCGAAGATCAGCTCTTCCGGATAGTCCGACCGGGTCCAGGCGATCTGCATGTCGCGGCGCGACACCGCCGGTCCCTCGAAGCACGGCTCCTCGAGCGATTGCGCGGGAGACGTCCCCGCCCTGCTCAAGAACCAAAGCTTGCCCTGCCAGCGGCCCTTCTCCTCGCCCCCGGCGGCTTCCGCTCCGGGCCCGCACAGCAGGAGATCGCCGCTCGAGAGGTATCGCGCGCGGGAGAAGCCCCAATGCTCGAAGTGGGCGGTCAAAGGCCGGCTCGTACCGCTCGCGAGCTCGAGCTCGTGAACCTCGCCCACCAGGGCATCGAGATAGATCAGCCGGCGACCGTCCGGCGACCAGTCGGGCCGCGTCCCCGACTCCAGAAGGGGACTGATCCACTCCGGTAGGTCGTCGAGTGGCGAGCCGCTGCGGAATCCGATCTCCGCGGCGCCGTCGCATCCGGCGAGGCCCAACGAGAGGAGAAGCAACGGGATCACGCTCCCGACCGAAAGGCCTCCGTCCCGATTGCTCTTCATGCCACTACTCACCGCGGGGCGTCTGCTGATGAAGCGTTCCCTTCAACGCCGCGACCATCTGCTGGAACTCCGGGGATGCGCGCAGAAGCTCGCGCGCGATCCGGATCAGTCGGTCGACATCCTTCGGCTCGAGGCTGAGCGCCGTCGGGACGTTGTTGAAGAACTCGCGATCATCGGGGTCCTCGATCGCGTACTCGGCCACTCGGATCAGATGCGGGTTTACCGGCTGGCTCTTCGTGGACAGCTCCCGCCCCATGCGAGTCATACTCTCGTCGAGGAGTGCCAGCGTCTCGAAGTTGTAGCGATGGAGCTGCGTGTCCGTGATCGAACCCAGCAGCGAAGAGATGGAGGGGGCGCCTGGCACCAAGACGAACGCGCGGTCGGGCGTCGTCGAGGCATCGACCACGATGAAGCCGATGTGGTGGGGGCGTTCCAGGTGCAGGCTCTTGAAGCGCGCGACGATGCCGCCGCCGCCGATTACCTGATCGAGTGGGCCTCGGATCCCCAGGTTGTCGGCAATGCCACCGTCCACCAGATGGATGTAGGGGGTCTCCTTCCGATCGAGGTAGGCCGCGGTCTCGCTGGCGACCTGGAATCGACGGGGATCCAGCCTGGGGCTTGCGAGTGCCGTCGCGATCCACGCGGGCTCCTGGTAGCCGCAGGTCCCGGCCCGATTCTCGAGGGTAATGGCCGGAAACACCACCGGCACCGCGGAGGAGGCCGTGACGGCCCGCGCGACCTTCTCCTTCGACAGGTCCGAGCAGATCAGATCGAACTGGTCCTGGATGAAGGTGAAGCGAGACCCGGCCGACAGGTCGGTGGAGTTGATCTCGACCAGCGGTCCGTCCGCGGCTTCGAGGTCGCGGAAGCGCGCCCCGTCGAAGACCACCTCGTCGTAGTAGTCGATCGTCAGGGAGCTGCGGTCGAAGAACGGGAGAAGCAGGCGGAAGAAGTTCTTCGGATTGAACATCCGCAGCAGCAGGTCGCGCTCGACGTTCCGCTTGAGGAAGCGCTCTTCGAAGTCCTCGAAGAGACGGTCTCCGTAGAGGCCGTAGTACGCGGAGGTGAAGCTGCCACCGGATACCGAGCTGATTACGTCGACCTCGTCGAGGAGCCGCCGCGGTGCGCCATCGACGTCGATCTCCGTGTCGCGAAGCTCCTCGAGCACTCCGTAGGCCAGTGCCGCAGCGCGGGTGCCACCGCCGGAGAGGCTCACGACCAGGGCGACCTCACCCAGGTACCGGCCCCCGAGTGCGGTCGCGGGCCGGTAGCCGCTGTCGGGAGCGATCTGATGGATGGGTGGATTGCTCGCCCGCCAGGTGGCACAGCCCGTCGAGACCAGCACGCTGAGGCCGACCAGGATCCACACCGGGAACTGCTTGCGATTCACGGTCTTCCCCCGTCTCCTGATTCCACCCATTCAGTAAGCGACCATCGCCTCGGTCGGCCGGAAGAAGGATCCTCGGTAGCGTGGCGTGCCCTCGGGCTCGGAGCCGGGCGTCACGCGCCGCTCGATTCGCCCAGCTCCTCATCCAGTCGGCGTACGTGGCCCGTCGCGCCGACCTCGCGATAGGCGTCGCGGACCTCCCGGAGTCGGGCGTGTGTGGCGCTTGCGTCTTCGCGCAGTGCCGCAAGTCGTGTGCGCTCCTCGGCGAGCATCGGTGCGTAGGCGCGCGCGCTGCTCTCCTCCAGCATGCGCTCCGCATCCGCGAGGATCTCGGCGACGCGTTCGCTGCCGCCTTCGCCGTCGAGCGTGCGGAACACGCGCGCCTGCGCAATGCGCGCGCGCAGGCGATGGATCCGCGCGGCGGGCACCAGAATCGGCGTCTCCGCGGTCTCGCGAGCGGGGCCCGGCTGGCCGTTCGCCAGATATGCCTCGGCGAGCAGCCCGATCGTGAGGTCGGTCCAGGCTCGTGCCTGCTTGCGCTCGACATGCTGCTGGCGCGCGCGCTCCAGGCTCGCGACGGCTTCGCTCGGGAAGCCGTGTTGCAGCTCGGCCCACCCGAGCTGATAGAGGCTCGCGGTGGTCGACAGCGGGCTCCCGCACCGCCCCGCGAGCTCTACCGCCTGCTGCGCGTTCGAGAGCGAGGCCTGGAACTCGCCGGTCAGGTCCTCGAACTGGGCACCGGACCAGGAGAGCAGCCAGGATGCGACCTCCTCCTCCTTGTGGGCCCGCGAGAACGAGAGGGCCTTCTCGAGCAGCGGGCGCGCGGCGTCCGGTCGCCCCAGCAGGTACTCGCAGATGCCCATGCGTCCCTCGAGCCAGTTCCACATCGAGAAGCCGAAGCGGTCGATGCCCCAGGTGTAGTCCGGCTCGCAGAGCGCAAGATTCTCTGCTCCGAGGGCCGAGGCTTCGCGAATCCGGCCCGAGTGCCAGAACACGTCGAAGAGGATGCTCTGCGAGAGATACCGGGCCTCGACATCGAGACCCTCGGCCAGCTCGACCGCACGGCGGGCCGGGACCTCGGCCGCTTCGAGCTGGCCGTCGCAGGAGAGGCTGATCGCATAGCCCCAGGTGAGCGACGAGAGCGCGCGGCTGCGGTCGAGCCGCTCGGCCAGCGCGATCCCTCGTTCGGCGAGCTTCCGCTCCTCCTCTCCCACGTCGCCGAAGCGCCAGCCATTCGTGAGCAGGCTGTCGGCGGCCTCGAGCTCGAGGTGCTGCCACTCGGGGCTCTCCTCCAGGGAAGCCACGAGGTCGAGCACGCGGTGCCAGTGCGCTCTCGACTCGGAGGCGTCGCTCTTCAGCAGCCACCGGGCGGCGAGCCGGTGATAGCGCGCCGCCTCTGCCCTTTCGCCGGCCTCGCCATGGTGATGGGCGAGCAGCGCGGCGTTCTCGTCGAGCCGGTCGGGGTGCGCGGCCTCCATGGCACGCGCTACGCGTCCGTGTGTCGAGGCCCGGCGCTCCTGCAGCTGCGAGCCTAGCGCGACCTCCTGGGTGAGCGGGTGCTTGAACGCGTACTCGGTGACCGGGTAGAGCGACTGCTCGTACAGGAACTCGCCGTTCTTCAGCAGCTGAACGGCGGCCGATAGCTCGGCGTCGGACCAGTCGAGCACGCTGCGCAGGATCGGCTCCGGGAACTCCTTGCCGATCACCGACGCCGCCTGAAGCACCTGCTTCTCGCGCTCCGCCAGGCGGTCGATTCGGGCCGCAAGCACCGCCTTCACGGTATCGGGAACCTCGAGGCGCTCGATCGGGGTCGCCAAGCGGTAGCTGCCCTTCGCCCCCTCGAGGTGTCCGGACTCGATCAGTGTCTGCACCACCTCCTCGGCGAAGAAGGGGTTGCCGGCCGTGCGCTCGTAGACGAGCGCGGCGAGACCTTCCACGGAGGGATCGGTGCCCAGCAGGTCGTCGAGCAGCTCCTGGATCGCCTCGGCGCCGAGCGGCAGCAGCGGCAGCTGGCGGTACCACGGCTTCTGCATCCACTTCGCGTGGTACTCGGGCCGAAAGTTCACGATCAGGCGGCTCTGGCTACCCGAAACGGCATCGACCATCTGCTCGACCCACGCCTCGCTGCCCGCGTCGATCCAGTGCAGATCCTCGATCAGGTTGATGCTCGCGCCTTTGCCGCGCTCGACCACGCGATGCAGCACATTGAACAGCTTGCGCTGTCGGGCGTCCGGATCCATCGAGGGAGCCGGGTTCTCGGGGTCGGGCACGGCCATGAAGTCGAACATCACGGGCAGGAACTCGCGAAAGTCCTCGGCGATCAACAGCAGACGCCCGGCGATCTTCTCGCGCGCGGTGCGGTCGCTGTCCTGCTCGCTGATCCCGAAGTACTGCCGGAAGATCTGCAGGATCGGCAGGAACGGGATGTTCTTGCCGTGTGCCACGCCCGTGCCCGCGAGCACCTGCAGACCGCGCGCGCGGCAGCGCTCGGCGAACTCGAAGCACAGCCGGCTCTTGCCGGTGCCCGCCTGCGCCACGACGCCGACGACCTGTCCGTTGCCCGCCTTCGCCTGCGCGTAGGCCTGCTCCAGCACGTCCATGTCCCCGTCGCGGCCGACGAAGCGGGCGAGGCCGCGGCTGCGTGACAGCTCGAAGCGGGACACGATCTTGCCCATCCCGACCAGCTCGAACACGCGCACCGGCTCGCTCGCACCCTTGACCGTGGCGCTGCCGAGGTCGCGCACCTCGACGTACCCCGACGCGAGGTCCGCCGTGCTCTGGCTGAGACAGACCCCGTGTGCCGGCGCGACGCTCTCCATGCGCGCAGCCAGGCCCACGGTGTGTCCCTGCGCGGTGTAGTCCATGCGCAGGTCATCACCGATCTTCCCGACCACCACCTCGCCCGAGTGGAGCCCGATCCGGACGGCGAAATCGAGCCCCTCCGAGAGGCGCAGCTCGTCCGCGTAGTGACGCAGCTCGTCGCGCAGGCGGAGCGCCGCATAGCAGGCGCGCTGGGCGTGGTCCTCGTGCGCGATCGGTGCGCCGAAGAGCGCCATGATGCCGTCGCCGGTGTACTGGTTGACCGTGCCCTCGAAGCGGTGGACGCCCTCCGAGAGGATCTCGAAGAAGCGGCTCAGGATGTTGTGCCAGCGCTCGGGGTCGATCTGCTGGGCGATCTCCATCGAGCCCCGGACATCGGCGAACATCACCGTCACCTGCTTGCGCTCGCCTTCGATCGCCGACTTCGATCTCAGGATCTTCTCGGCGAGGTGCTGGGGCGTGTAGTCGCGGGGCGAGCGCTCGACGGCAGGCGCCGCCGGCTTCGCGACGGTCGCCGCGCCGCATTCGTCGCAGAACTTCGCCGCCGTGCGCAGCTGGGTACCGCAGGTACCGCAGGTCTCGGCGAAGCGCTCGCCACACTCCTCGCAGAACTTCGCAGAAGCGCGGTTCTCGTGATCGCAGGTGGGGCAGTGCATTCGGGGGAGCTCCGGGGTGACATGCGAGCGAGGTCCGCCAGTCGGTCGGGTCCTCGTGGTTCCCCGATTCCCGAGCGACGTTGGGATGCCCGAGAATACCGCTTCTCGGCCGGGCACGATGGCTCGGATGCACCGGACGGAGGGCGCGGGCCACCCGTCGGCGTCCTTCTCAGCAGGCCGCCTCGAGCTCCGTGCGGATCAGCGCAGCCACCTCGTCCGGGATCTCCATCGGCAGGAAGTGGGTCTTGTCGGGGAAGTGGATCTCGCGACCGTTCTCGAACTGGGCGGCGAGGCCCGGCCAGGTCGGCGACGTCGAGAACGCCATCGGTCCGACCATGTCGACCGAGGGTTCCTGAGCGCGCAGCACGAGGACGGGGATCTCGAGCAAGCGCGCGCTGTCGTAGACGCCGCCGTTGGTTCGGCTGGAAATGTAGACGCTCGCCTCGACCTCGGGTGGGCAGGCCAGCACGAAGCCCTTGCCGTCCGCGGCGGGCTGGAGGGCGTGCTCGCAGTAGTCGCGAAAGATCTGGGGGGCGAAGCGCGGGAAGGAGCTGCGGTCCTTCAGCCGCGCGATATCCGCTTCCACGGAGTCGAAGTGGTTGCGCCGCTTGGATGCCGGGTGCATCTCGCCCTCGCGGAGGCGCCACGGCTCCCGGGCGTTGGCGTAGGATTCGGGTGCCGCAACCACCGGGTCGATCAGGACAAGCCGCCGGAATCGGCCCGGACACGCGGCGGCGGCATCGATCATCGCGTGGGCACCCATCGAGTGACCCACGCCCTCGATGTCTTCGAGATCGAGCGCCTCGACGAGCGCCGCCTGGTCCTGCCCCATGAGCCGCTAGTGCAGGATGGGCTGGCTCTCGCTGCGACCGTGTCCGCGCTGGTGCAGCGCCACACTGTGAGCAGTTGGCAGGCGCGCGATGATCTGGTCCCAGACCCGCGCGTGGAACCCCGTCGCGTGCACGAAGAAGAGCATCGGACCGCGGCCCTCGAGCTCCGGATGGCGTTCGTAGTAGGCCAGCTCGCATTCATCGAGCTTCACCCGATGCAGCGCGGGTTCCGCCGGTGCCTGGGGAGCCGCTTCCGGAGAAGGGAGGCTCACGATTCCGCCAGGGAAGCGACGAACCCGGCGATCGCCTGGTTGACCTCGTCCGGGTACTCGGCGAAGACGAAGTGCGTTCCGCCGTCGATGATCCGTGCGGACGCGTTGGGCATTCGCTCCTCGAGGAAGGTGGAGTACTTCGGCGGCGTCATGACATCCTCGGTGCCCACGATCGCGAGCGCCGGAACGTCGATCTCGCCGAGCCGTTCGACGACGTCGAAGCGGTCACAGGCGCGGAGATCGTCGAGGAAGGGCGCGGGGCCAAGGGTGTTCGTGAGCTCGCCGAGCTCCTCGGCGAAGCCCGGGGCGACCTTTCGGAACGACTCGGCAAAGATCTCCGCGAATGACTCCGGGTGGTCGATGGCCTGCTCGAATGCCTTCAGGGTCGCGGGGTGCACGCGAAGACGCGCGCCGGAGCCGACGAGGATGATCCCGGCGACCTCGTCCGGGTGCTCGAGGGCGTACTGAAGTGCGATCGCGCCTCCGAGCGAATGTCCGACGAGCACAAGCGGCTCCGAGCCCGTCTCGCTCTGCAGCTCCGATCGCAGCCAGCTCGTCGCCTCCTCGATGGACGCGCACCGTGCCCCTTCGGGATGGCCGGGAAGCGTGACCGCCACCGACCCTGGGAAGTTCTCGGTCTGGTACCTCCAGACCCGTCCGGTTCCACCGGATCCGTGGATGAAGACGAGCTTCATACTCGGCACTCCTCGTTTCTGGAACGGCTCCGGCGACGCGCTGCGCCCTACACCTCGAAGCGGCTTCAATCCGGGTCGCGGGCCAGCACACACCAGCTCCCCCAGCCCGCCGGGGCTGCCCTGCCGCTCCAGGCTCCCGGTAGAGCCCGGGCCACGTCCGCGGCCGGCAGGTAGATCGGCGTGCGGTCGGCGCTGGAGCTCACCCACACCACCGCACCGTCCGGCGCCAGCACGCGATCCACCTCGCGGGGAAACAGGAACGCGTTCACAAGGACCAGCACGCTGGCGGCGTCGTCGGGAAGGGGGAGGCATGCGCCGTCCGCGCACGCCCGCGGCGGGCCGTCGGCCGGAGCCCTGCGCAGCATCTCCATGGAGAGATCCATCGCCACCACGCGGTGGAATTGCGCGCACAGGATGGGGAACGCGCTCCCGGTCCCCGAGCCCAGCTCCACGCAGAGCCCCGCCGGCACGCGGCCGCGCTCGAGCGCGTCCCGCAGCGGCGCCATGCTCGTCATGCTGTGGCGGGCGGACCACTCCTGGGCCATCCCGTCGAACAGCTCCGCCACCCGTGCCGCGCGCTTCGGCGTCCAGCTCTCCGGTGAGAACGCGATCTCTCGCGTGACCGCGCGGATTCGCTCCGCCCCCTCGCGCGGGCCGGGTCGGTCGGGCGCCTCTTCGATGACGCGGGGAAGCTCGTCGATCATGGGCTGGCTTCGAGAACGTCGATCGTCACCCTGAGGATGCCTCCTGGCTCGTCTGGTCTGCGCATCTCGACCTCGACATGCTGTCGGGCTCGCGAGGGCTGCGAACCCGTCTCGATGTCTCGACGGGTCCGTGAAGCCATACCGGAGCGGAGCTCGATTTCATCAATAGCACGACGGACGCCAACGGGCTCCGGGATTGCACAGGTCTCCTGGCGCTCTCTTCATGGGGCGCTCCGAGCCACGATATACTCGTCGATTCGCAACCTCGAAGGGAGCTTTACCGTGGAGCCGGAGCCGCGCGAGCAACGGGTGATCATCATCCTGGCGGACATCAGCGGCTATACGAAGTTCATGGTGGAGAACCACCTGTCGGCCGTGCACGGGCAGATGGTGATCTCGCACCTGCTCGAGTCCCTGCTACGCGAGGTCGACATTCCCCTCGAGCTCCAGGAGATCGAGGGCGACGCGATCTTCCTGTTCGCAACGCGTCCGGACGACGCGTCCGAGTGGGAAGAAGTCCTGAAGCAGGTGCAGACGAAGCTGCTGCGCTTCTTCGAGGTGTTCATCCTGGCCGCGGCGGGCCTGGGCGAGATGACGGCCTGCAAGTGCGCGGTCTGCAAGAACGCGGACCAGCTGAAGCTCAAGATCGTCGTGCACACCGGCCGCGCAGTCTTCCACTCGCTGGGAGGTCGCCGACAGGTGTCGGGTGCGGACGTGATCCTCGCGCATCGCCTGCTCAAGAACTCGCTGCCCGACGCGGAATATCTGCTGCTGTCGGAAGCGGCGTACCAGGAGCTCGGACGCGACCTCGGGCTGGAGTTCCACGAGAGCCAGGAGTCCTACGAGAGCCTGGGCACGGTCGCGGTCCACGTGCACTACCTGACGGACCGCGTGGAGCAGGCGCGCGACGTCTTCTACACCCTGGAGCCCGAGCAGGAGAAGGCCGCCATCCGCGAGTACATCGGCCAGGCGGGTCGGTCGTTCCTTCCGGCTGCGCTCGAGCAGCTCGCACGCCCCACCTCGAACGCCGGCTGGCTCCGCCGCGTGCTCTTCATCGTGAGCTGGGCCCTCTACCTCCCCCTCTTCAGGCTTCGCTATCCGCGGGAAGTCGCGAGGCACCTTGCGCAGAAACGCGCCCTGCGGGCCCGAGCCGGGGCCTAGACAGGGCCTCGGATCGCGATGCAGCACGACGGGCATCGAGCCTCCGTGGGGGCTGCGGGGGCTTCCCCATGCCGTCCCGTGGCGACTGGGGCGCAATGGGACGATCCGAGGCCGGTCCGCCGCGGGAGCTCGATCCGTGACGTCCATGCCGTACTCGCCGCCGCCGCCGGGTACCTTGTGGCTTGAGCGATGGGCTCGATGCGCCGACGAGCACACGACGTATCCTCGTCGCCCGGCCCTGGCGCAGCGCTGCGGGTGTCGCGTGCGATTGCGCGGACTCCAGGCAGATGGCATCCGGTCGGCGCAGGGAGGGGAGGAGCATTGGTCTGGGGAGTGATCCGTTGAGTTCGAGCTCGGGAAGCGACGGGCGGCGCCTAGCCGCCCTGGTTCTGTCGGCCGCCCTGCTGGCCCTGGTGGGCTGTGCGACCGGAGGGCAACCGCCCCGGTCCGGGACCGCGGACGCCCGGTCGGCGCCCGCGGCCGACGCACGCGCGCAGCCGGGGGCACTCGAGGTGGAGCCGACCCTCCTCGTCGCCGAGGCCCTGGAGGCCTGCGAATCCGCCCAGTCCCTTTGGCAGCAGGGCGATATGGAGGCCGCCCTCGACACGCTCGACCTGGCCTACGACCTCCTGCTCCAGATCCCGGACGACCCGGCGATGGTGCAGCAGAAGGCGGATCTGCGGCACCTGATCTCGCGCCGCGTCGTCGAGATCTATCGCTCGCGGCTCGTCACCGCGGCCGAGCCCGGCTCTCCGATCCCCATCGAGGTCAACGAGTACGTCGAACGTGAGCTCGCCAGGTTCGCAGGCCGCGAACGGCAGTTCTTCCTCGAGTCCTACCGGCGTTCTGGACAGTACCGCCCGATGATCGTGCGCATGCTGCGCGAGGCGGGGCTCCCCGAGGAGCTCTCCTGGCTCCCGCTGGTGGAGAGCGGCTTCAAGACCGGCGCGCTCTCGTCGGCCCGGGCGCTGGGGATGTGGCAGTTCATCTCCTCGACGGGTACGCGCTACGACCTCGACCGCAGCCATTGGGTCGACGAGCGGATGGACCCGGAGAAGTCGACCGCCGCGGCCATCGCGTATCTCACGGATCTGCACGCCATCTTCGGCAACTGGTTGACGGCACTGGCGAGCTACAACTGCGGCGAGCACCGGGTGCTCTCTCTGATCCGCCGCCAGGAGGATGGCCGTCTGGATCGGTTCTGGGATCTCTACGCCGCCCTGCCGTCGGAGACGGCCCGGTACGTACCCAGATTCCTGGCGACGCTCCTGATCGTGGACGACCCCGGCAAGTACGGTCTGGAGTTGCCGGAGCCGCTGCCCCCCGTCGCCTATGAGACGGTGTCCGTGGCCCGGCACGCGCGGCTCTCCGATCTGGACCGCGCGCTGGAGCTCCCGCCGAAGACGCTCGCGCACCTCAACCCGGAGCTGCGTCGCGGCACGACTCCTTCCGAGCCCTACGCCCTGCGGGTGCCCGTTGCGGCGGCGGCGTCGTTCGAGGCACGGCTGGCCTCGTTGCCATCCTACGTGCCGCCGCCCGCGCAGAGCTACGCGCGCCACCGGGTCCGGCGCGGCGAGACGCTGTCGACCATCGCAGCTCGGTACCGGACGTCGGTCGGTGCGATCGCGCGTGCCAACAACCTGCGCAGTCGCCACCGGATCCGGGTCGGGCAGAGCTTGAAGATCCCGCAGCGCGGTCGCTCGGGGCCGAGGCCCGTCTCCTCTGCGGCGGCAAGCTCGTGGCATCACACCGTGCGCCGGGGTGAGAGCCTCTGGAGTCTGGCCTCGCACTACGGAACCACCGTCGACCGCATCAAGCGCGACAACGGACTCCGCGGGGATCAGCTCGCCGTGGGTCAGAAGCTGAAGATCGAGACCGGTTCCGCGGCGAGCTCGCGCAGCTACACGGTGCGCCGGGGCGACACGATCGGTCGGATCGCCAAGGCGATGAACGTGTCGGTCGATGCGATCCTGCGCTCGAACCGGCTGACGGGCTCGAGCACGATCTATCCCGGGCAGGTACTGCGCCTACCCGACTGACGGCATTCGCGGCGCGGACGGGCCTCCCCGAGCTACGACGCGAGTGCTCTGGCGAGACGCTCCGCTCGACCCCTGGCGCCCATTTCTTCGTACAGGCGTCGGGCGATGGCGAGCTCCTCGCGGCGTCTTCCGTCATCGCCGAGCGCCTCCATCAGCGCGGCGCGTTCCTCGTGAAGCTGCGCCGAGTACAGGGCGGCACCGGTCGCCTCGATCAGCTCCGCGGCGCGCGTGAGCGCGGCCTCGATCTCGGGCTGCGCCGCGGCGCCGTCGCCTCGCGCCAAAAGGCCGCCGAGGGCCAGCATCGTGCGGAGCTCCGTCATCGCCGCGCCCATGGACCGGGTCACCTCGCCAAGCTCGCGCAGCGCGGAGAGGGCGCGCGCCTGCTCGCCCAGGGCGTGCCAGCCACGCGAGCGTGTCGGCAGCCAATGGCTCCGAAGCGAGGGGGGAATCCGCTCCCAGTTCTCGGCGAAGTCCGCCTCGGCCTCCGACCAGCGTTCCGCGCATGCGTAGGCCACGCCGAATCCGGTGCGTCCCTGCACGTCGATCCCGATCTCCCGGAGAGAACGCGCATGGGCGAGCGCCGCAGCCGCGTTGCCCGCTTCCGCCTCGAGGTGCACGGCGTTCGACAGGACGATCGCTAGAGAGGCAGGGTCCCCCCGCTCGCGCGCCATCTCGAGCGCTCGTTCCAGGCTGGCGCGTCCCTCCCCGAAGCGGCCCATCCAGCCCCGCCAGAGCCCGAGATAGCTGACTCCCGCCGCCAGCGGAGAGAGCCCCACGAGCGTCTTGCCGAGCTCGGGGCGTGCCCCGAAGCGCTTCTCGAACTGCTCCACGATGGCGATTCCGGCGGACGGGCCCTCCACCTCGGCCGCCGCCAGGCTCAGGAAGGGGACCAGGTCGGCGGCGGCGACCTCGTCGGTCTCCCCCGCCAGCGCAACCCCTTCGCGCAGCATCTCGAGCGCCTCGCTCATGTCGCCCAGGAGCAGGTTGGCCGAGCCACAGGCGCCGAGCATCCGGGCGCGGACGCGCGGGCTATCGCTACGACTCGCGATCTCGCGGCTCTCCTCGATCAGGCGATCCGGGTCCATGGGGGCGTCGACATTGGCGAGGATCGACATGCTGAGCAGGGCGGACCGCGCCTCGACGCCCAGCTCGAAGGCCTCCTCGGAGTCCGCCACGTCTTCGAGCAGCTCGTACACGCGCAGCCAGTGTCGCAGCGATTCGGGCGAGCGGGCGCGGCCGGACCAGAGAGCCGCCCGCTGATGCCAGCGGGCCGCGGCCCAGGCCTCGCCCGCCTCCTCCCAGTGATGCGCGATCAGCGCTGCGCGTTCGTCGAGCTTGGTCTCGTCCCCTTCCTCGAGGGCCCGGGCCGCGGCGGAGTGCACGCGGGCCCGGCGTGCCGCGAGCTGGGAGCCATAGGCGACGTCGCGCGTCAGAGGATGCCGGAAGGCGTACTCCGGCTCGGGGTAGAGGTACTCTTCATAGATCAGCTCCGCGGAGACGAGCGTACGCAGGGCATCGTCCAGGCTGTCGTCCGGAAGCTCTGCGACCTTCGCCAGCATCGAACGGAAGAACGTCGAGCCGATCACCGACGCGGCCTGCAACACCTGCTTGGCGAGATCCGCAAGGCGATCGATCCGGGCCGCCAGCAGGGAGTGGACGCTGTCCGGAATGGTGAGCCGATCGACCGGCCTCGCGAGCTTGTAGGCGCCCTTGCTGCCCTGGAGCACGCCTTCCTCGGCGAGCGCGTGCACGAGCTCTTCGATGAAGAAAGGGTTGCCCTCGGTCCGTTCCTGGATCTTCTCGGCGAGGCCCTCGAGAGAGGCGTCGGGACCGAGCAGATCGTCGAGCAGGGCGCGGATGTCGTCGGCTCGCAGCGGATGGAGCGGCAGCTGCTGGTAGAACGGCTCCTGCATCCACTCCGCGCGGTACTCCGGGCGCGTGTTCAGCAGGAGCAGGGTGCGGGTGCCGGGGACGGCCTCGATCAGCTGGCCCAGGAACGCGTTGCTCGCGTCGTCGAGCCAGTGCAGGTCCTCGATCAGCCAGACGGCAGGCTGCCGCTCGCTGCGGGCGCGTGTGAGGCGGCGGATGACCTCGAGCAGCCTGCGATCCCGCTCCTCGGGCTCGACGCTGGGCGGCGGTCGCTCCGGGTCGGGTACACCCATGAACTCGAACACGAGCGGCAGCGCGCGGGTCAAGGTCTCGTCACCGAGTACGACCCGACCGGCGATCTTCTGGCGCGCGATGGCGGGTGCGTCCCGCTCCTCGATCCCGAACTCGTTGCGCAGGAGCTCGAGGACGGGGAGCAGCGGGACGTTCTTCGTGTGGGCGAAGCCGCTGGTCTGCTGGACCGCGATGCCCTCGCTGCGACACTTCTCCAGGAACTCGGCGCACAGGCGGCTCTTGCCGATCCCGGCCTCGGCCACCACGCCGACCACCTGCGCGTTGCCGTCGAGCGCGCGATCGAGCGCCGCCTGGAGCGTCGCCTTCTCGCTCTCCCTGCCGACGAACTTCGAGAAGCCGCGCGCGCGCGACCGGTCCAGCCGGGTGCGGACGCTGCCGACTCCCTTGAGGGCGAACACCTCGATCGGGTCCGTGCTCCCGGCGATCCGCGACGGACCGAGCGACTCGAGCTGGAAGTAGCCGCGCACGAGTTCTGCCGTGGCCTGGGTCAGGTAGGTCCGCCCGGACTCCGCGAGCTGCTCCATGCGCTTCGCGAGGCCCACGGTGTGCCCCTGCGCCGTGTAGTCCATGCGCAGGTCGTCGCCGATCGTGCCGACGACCACCTCGCCGGAGTTGATGCCGATGCGCACGGCGAAGCTCAGGCCGCGCTCTACCCGCAGCTCGTTCGCGTAGGCACGCAGCTCGTCCTGCAGGTGCAGCGCCGCGTAGCAGGCGCGCTGTGCGTGGTCTTCGTGGGCGATCGGCGCGCCGAAGAGCGCCATGATGCCGTCTCCGGTGTACTGGTTCACCGTCCCCTCGAAGCGGTGGATCCCGTCGCTCAGGATCTGGAAGAAGCGATCCAGGACCTGGTGCCACTCCTCGGCGTCGATCTGCTCGGCAAGCTCCATCGAGCCCTTCACGTCGGCGAACACGACCGTGATCTGCTTGCGCTCGCCTTCGATTGCCGACCTGGAGCCCAGGATCTTGTCGGCGAGATGGGCCGGGGTGTAGGCGCGGGGATGGCGTGCGGGCGCTGCGGGGGGCGCCCCCGCCCCGGGCGAGGCCGCGGGCGTCGACGCGGTCGGCGTACCGCATTGGTTGCAGAACTTCGCGCCCGCCGGGAGCTCGACCTCGCAGCTGCCGCAGCGCACGGCCAGCGATCCCCCGCACTCGAGACAGAAGCGCGAATCGGACGGGTTCTGGTGGGCGCATTGGGGGCAGTTCATGGCTCGTCCGAGCGCCCATCATACCCGAGGCCGCCGGCCAGGAACTCGGAAGCCTTCTGCCTGCCCGCGGAATCCGTGGGGCTCCATGGGTCGAGCGCCCGCTCAGTCCTCTCCGAGCGCCACCCTCAGGATCCGGTCTCCCTTGAAGGATCCGATGAAGAGCTCCCGACCCACCTGAAGCCCCACCGTTCCAGCCCCCATGGGTGTCCCTTTGCTCTCGTACACGGTCCCGAGCAGCGTCATGGAGTCGGGGTCCACGGCGACGATCTCGAACGGGATTCGGCAGGCGCCGTGGGTGATGCTCACGCAGGAGACGAAGTCCTCCGCATCGAAGTCATCTCCGAGTGATGCAACCAGCAGGCGACCGTCCGGACTCCAGGAGAGGTTGTCCGGCGTGCCGACCGAAACGCGTCCAAGCTCGCGCCCCGTCGCGACTTCGACCTTGCGAAGACTGCTCTCGGCGGATGCGTTCATGTAGATGTACCGACCATCCGGAGAGGTTGCGATGCCATTGGGCATGCTCCCGTCGGTTCCCTCGATCTTGCGGAAGGCGGCGTCCGCCTGCGACCAGGCGAAGGCATGGCCAGTGACGTGAGTCGGCATCCCCTTCGAGAGATCCAGCGGGGGCTCGATCGGGGCCATCTGAGTGGTGTAGAAGTCGCCGTTCGGAAGTGCGGCGACGTCGTTCAGCGAAGCGTTGGCGGGAGCCGGCACGCAGCCCCTCCATTCCACGCGCCAGTCGGTTCCCCCACCGAGGACTTCGAAGAGCTCGATGGCTTCTCGGCCCCCGTGCTGTACGACCAGGAGCTGGAGTCTTCCGTCGTCGCGGCGCACGAGGTCGATGCCGTGGCTGTTGAACGCCTTCGAAGGAGGGGTGGTGCAGCTCGGATCGCCCCAGCCGGCCTCCGCCGTCGCCTCGCTCTCGCCGCCCCGATAGACCGTGCGCCGCACCTCGCTGTCGAGCTCGAAGACCACCAGTCCGCCCGAGTGCTCCTCCGCCGACGCTCCGTACTCACCGATCAGGATCGCCTGGTCGCCGGGCAGCGAGACCATGTCTTCGGGATTGGTGAACGTGCAGATGGGCCGCGCGTTCGGCTCCGGCTCGCAATCGGTGATGGGTTCGGACGCGAACGCCGGAGTCCAGACGAGTGCGCACGAGAGGAGAAGCAGGGGTCTGGTGAGCACGAAGGTTCTCCTGTTGGTGGGTCGATCGGTGGGTCGATCCGCTCGATCTGCCGGACCGTTTTGCCGGGCGATCGAGGGTAGGCCCTCCCGCCAACCGCGACGACGGGCCGCTGACGTGGATCCACTATTCCGGCGAGAACACCTCGAAGATCTGCACCGGCAGGAAGTCGTGGCTCGCGACCAGCAGGTAGCCGCCTTCCTCCATCTCGCGCACCACGTCCCGGGCCGAGCTCGTATGGCCTTCGTCCAGGGTCCAGGCCAGCACCCCCCTCAGGTCGGAGTCGGGCTCGATGACGGCGATGCGCCCGCCGGGCGCGAGGTCCTGCTGCAGGCGCTGGAAGTATGCTGGGCGGTTCTCGATGTGGTGGTAGGTATTCACGATCAGGACCACATCGATGGAGCCGTCGGGGAGCTTGGGGTCGTCGAAGTCGCCGAGCGTGGGCACGACCTCGTGGCGATCGCGGAAGCGTTCCGCCAGCTCGTCGACGCTCTCGGATTCGACCTCCACGGCGTAGACACGGCCCTCGTGCCCCACCGCGTCGGCGAGGTGAGGCACGAAGTAGCCCTTTCCGGCGCCGAGGTCCGCCACGCGGCTCCCCGACTTCACGTCCAGCGCCTTCACCACGTCGTCCGGATGCTGCCAGCTGTCCCGTCCGAAGGGGGGCCAATCGAGCTTCGAGAGGCCGCTGCAGCCGCTGGCGGCGATCAGGAGCGGAGCAAGGACGACGAGGGTGCGATGTGCGGGCCTCACGATGCGCCCCGCACCACGGGCTGCTCGGCCTCCACCCAGCCCTTGATGCCCGCGTGCATCACCCACACGTTGGTGTGACCGTGGGCCGTGGCCCTGCGTGCAGCGTCTCCCGCAGCGCCGCACATCTCGCTGCGGCAGTAGAAGACCACGCGCTGTGCTTTGTCGGGCGGGAGCTCGACGGCTGCGTCGTAGTCGCGGTAGCTGGAGAGCAGGACGGCGCCCGGGATGGTGCCGTAGCGCTGGCGCACGTCGGCGTTGTTGGCGTCGCAGATCGTGAGCGCTTCGTCGCCGGCCCGGAGCGCGGCCAGCTCGTCGACACCCAGGACCCGCAGACCGCTGACGTCGGCCTCGCAGGCGAGACAGAACAGCGCCATTGCGAGTATCGCGAACGTTCTCTTCATGAGGGTTCTCCATTCTTGTGGTGCAGGAGTCCGGTCACCAAGATCCGGACCAGGGTCTCCTGGGCGTCGGCCATGCTGATGGGCTGGGGGGCGGGATCCCAGTGGATGTGGACGGCCCAGGTCGCGACGGCCTCGATCACGAAGCGCGCCGCGACGGCGACGTCCGGTAGGGCCGGAATCGCGCCGCTCTCGACGCGTGCGCTCAGGTAGCGGGTGAGCGCATCGAGCTGGGCGAAGCGGCCCCTGCGGTAGAAGATCGAGCTCAGCTCCGGATGGTCGCGCCCACAGCGATCGATCAGCTTGATCGCGGTTCGGTGTCGGCTGGAGACGGCAAAGAGCCCACGCACGATCTCGTCGAGCTCTCGCTGCACGGGCCGGGCCTCCCGGCCCGATAGCGCCCGAGCCAGGGCGTCGGGGATCGTCTCCGCCGACAGCCTCTCCTCGAGCTCCCGCGCGATCGCGGCGGGCGAAGGTGTGGCCAGCGGGAGCTCGAGCTCCGACACCAGCGGCGCCCGGGCGTCGGCGTGGCGGAGCGCGGCGGCGAACAGCGCCTCCTTGCTCGCCACGTAGCGATAGACGGTGCCCTTGGCGACGCCCATCGCGCGTGCCACGTCTGCGATCTGGGTGCGCCGGTAGCCCTGGGCGATGAACTCGCCGGTGGCGGCCTCGATCAGCTGCTCGAAGCGGTTCTCGGGAATGGGCCGGGCCATCGCGAGCAAGATAAATGAATATCTGAGTCAGTCAATTATAATCGAAAACCGCTCTGATACCCGAGGCCTAGCGGATCGAGGGGCCCTGACGGAGCGGCAGCAGCAGGGCTTCCGCCAGGTCCGGGGCCTCCGTTCGATCCGGCAGCCCGACCGCGATGCGGGGTCGCCCGGCGGGCTCGCGAGGTAGGTACCGAGCAGCCGGTCCCGGAGCGCGAGGATCGTGCCGAAGTTGCGATTCAGCTCCTCCGGCCGCAGCCAGTGATGCCGGAGGTGAAGGGCTGGCGTGATCGGGATCCACGCGAGGCCCCGATCGTTTCGATCGGTCGGCTCGATGTCTCCGTGCTGGAGGAAGCTCGACAGCGCGAGTGCCATCTACGAAGAGCACCGGTGTTCACCTGCCAGCTCCCGCGCTCTCCGGTGTGGGGAAGCAGACGTTGCAGGCCGAGCGCGAGAGTCATCGCACAGTCGAAGCCCACCGCGCGGACCAGCCGGAACTGCGTCTCGTCCACGCCCAGAGACCGGACCAGCCAGCCGTCCCTCTCGACTCCGGGCCCGAGCACCGCCTGACGCGCTCCGACGCGTTACATCTCCATCTGGAGACGCATCACCACGAGAGGAGCCCTGAATGGTCAGCACGGAGTACGTTCGCCTCATGGCCGCCTATACGCATTGGCAGAACCAGAGCCTCTACACGGCTGCGGACGGCCTCAAGGACCCGGAGCGGCGGGTCGACCGGGGTGCGTTCTTCGGCTCGATCCACGCGACGTTGAATCATCTGCTCTGGGCCGACCAGCTCTGGATGAGCCGCCTCGCCGGTACACCGGAACCGAGCACGCCGGACATCCCCGGTTCCGTGACGCTGCACGCGGACTGGGTGGATCTGCGATCCCACCGTGCTGCGGCCGATGCGAGCATGCTCGAGTGGTCCGAACGCGTCTCGGAGAGCGAGCTGGCGGGTGAGCTGAGCTGGTTCTCCGGCGCGATGCAGGCCGAAGTACGACGCTCTCGCTGGACGCTCGTCGTCCAGCTCTTCAATCACGGCACCCACCACCGTGGCCAGGTCCACGCGATGCTGACCGCCGCCGGCGCCCGGCCCGCCGACACGGACCTGCCCTTCATGCCAGACGAGCACTACGCGTGGCGGTAGCCGCGGCGCAGGCAAGCGCTCAGTCGAGGTCGCCGGGCGAGCGCGGCACCCCCGCGCACGAGGATCTCGTAGCCCAGCAACGCAAGGCCAGGCGACTCCGGAAGCCTTCGGCGACCAGGCTGACCAGACGCCCGAGTTTCACGAATGACACCGGCGTTCCACTCGAGCCGGGCCTCGGCGCTCGACCCGGAGGGTGGCCGCGCCGGCAGTAGACCAGCATCGCCCGCTCCCCCTCCCCGATGAGGGTCTCCGTCTCGGATCCGGTCTCACCGACCCATCGAGCTTGACCCGCCTTCGCGCCGGCGATTACCGTGGGGCCTTCCCGGCGTCGTCCGACTCCCTGCACGCGGCCGCCTGCACGCGGCCTCGCGAGCCGCCTGGAGCCATCGTCGAGTCCCACTACCGAGAGGAAGCGCGCCATGCCGCGTCTGCATCCGATCTTGCTGATCTCGAGCCTCGCCTTCCTGATCGGCGTCGCACCGTTCTCCTGTGGCCCGCTGGCGAAGTTCGGCGCCCCGGAGTTCGAGTGCGTGAGCACGAAGCAGAATGCGGCGGGCGGCTACAGCCAGGCGGCCTTCCGTTCCTGGGCGAAGTGGGCGGAGCACCAGGACGACGCCAGGCGTGACGAGGAGCTGATGCGGGCGGGCGAGAAGCTCGCCCAGATATTCGGGAGGGCGGAGCTGAAGTCGCGGTTCATGGGCGTCGACTGCGTCGAGCAGACCGGAACATCGTCTTCGTGACCTATTGCACCTGCGACGTCCACTTCGGCGACGTCGACCAGGTCTACAGCGGCTTCTTCCCGGATGTCGCGATCAGTCACCGCGGCTTCGAGAACGCGAAGGTCGCCGAGAAGTTCGCACGTGAGCACTTCCTGAATCCCGATGTCGTCTTCGTCACGGGCTCGAGCGCCGGGGCCTATGGCGCCGTGTTCCACGGACCCCTGCTGCACGAGACGTGGCCCGCCTCGCGCTTCAGCATCCTCGGAGACGCAGGCAATGGCGTCATCACGTCGGACTTCCTGCGAAACGAGTTCGACAACTGGAACTTCCTGGCCAACGTTCCGGACGAGATTCCGGGGGTCGTCGAGTCGATCGAGAGCGGCGAGGGCATGGTCGCCTACATCGATGCGGTGGCGGACTACTACCCCGAGACCAACTGGGGCCACTACTCGACCTCCTACGATGGCGGCAGCGGCGGCCAGACCGGCTTCTACAACGTCATGCTCAACGACAACGACCCGCTCGCCGCCCTCAGCTGGTGGGAGGGGAGCTGCGATTTCAATGCCGTCATGGTCGATCAGGCCGACGAGACCGTGAGCCGGGTGCCGGAGAACTACCGTTATTACATCGGTGCAGGGTCGCGCCATACCATGTACGGCAGCGACAAGGTGTACACCGACCAGAGCGGCGGCGAGAGCCAGACCATCGTCGACTGGATCGAGGACATGATCGCGTTCGAACCGGGCTGGTCGAGTCCGAGCGACTGGCAGAACGTCGAGTGCACCGACTGCGGTCTGGTGCTGCCGGGCGATCCGACGCCGCCGGTCATCCCCACGGACCCCTTCTTCGACGACGGGGGGCAGACCGTCATCACCTGCTCCGAGTAGCGTTCGGGCCGACCCTTCGGGGGGAGAGAAGCGCGGGAATCGACATGACCAGCCGGCAATGCCGGTCGGACTCCCGACCCATCAGGATCTCCGCATGGCTCGTGTCGAAGATCCTGCGATCTGGCGCCTGGGCTCGCGCAGGATCCGCGCAGCGACGATGCCGAGCAGCCCGGCCGCGACCAGGAGATACGCGGGCGGTAGCGCCGGCACCGGGGCTGGGGCGGGGAAGATCACACCCAGGCTCGGTGTGGGCGCGTCGAGGTCCAGCACCAGCCACTCGAAGGGGCCTTCCCGGAAGGGCACGGCGAAGCCCGACAGGGCCGAGAGGTCGCCGCTCCCGAACAGATAGTTCGTGCCGAGGATGCCGTCGAAGGTGAAGCTCTCCAGCGTCACCGGGTCCATCAGCTCGATGTCGTGCACGAAGACGGGAGCGCTGACGAAGTTCAGGTGGTTCGGGTCCGTGTCGACGAGCGGATCACCCTCCATCGTGCGCACCAGAAGCGAGTCGGCAAAGAAGCCCGCGATCGTCTGCGTGCCCGCGATGCCGCTGATGTCGACGGTGAACTGCTCTGCAACGAGTGAGCCGTCCACGGAGTGCACCAGCTTCGCTGGCAAGGCGGGATCGTAGACCGGATCGCCCGGCGCCCAGTAACGCACGCCCAGGGTCAGCGCCATCGCGCTGGAGATCGAGGTGATCTGACTGCCCGTATCGAGCAGGAAGGTTCCACTTGCCTGGCTGCCGCCCAGGCTCAGGGTGATCCCGGGCGGCGTCGTCGGAAGCGGGGACACCCCCTCGAGGGCGGCCAGCGGATCGGGACCGATGAACGGGTTCCCACCGAGCGTCGGTGGGGTTGCACCCGCGGGCGCGGTCTCCGTGAAGCGATCGAAGGACTTCAGCGTGAGCTCGACGCGCAGCTCGGGGGCGAGGATGCCCGGGCCGGTCTCCGCAGGGAGCGCCGGGTCGTAGACGTGGGTATGGATCGTGTTGGCCGGCGTCAGCTCCGAGAAGGACACCTCGGCGAGCTTGGGATTGATCATCGACACCCTGCCGGCCATCGCCGGCGTGCCGACGATGCCGAGCTGGGTGAAGTCCGCGATGAAGAGCGCGGCGGATCCCGGCGGGCCGAGCTGCAGTCGCAGGCCCGGATCCTGTCGTGCATAGGCAGCGTCCGTGGCGTAGGGATCGGGCGGGTCCTGGGTGAAGCTGCCCATGCTCATGTGGACCGGGTCGGAGACGCCGAACGTCGTGGATCCGCCGACTCCGACGTCCGTGAACACCACGTCCGCGTCCAGGTGCTGCGCGACGGGCACGGAGAGGCCCAGCGCCGGGCCTTCGAAGAGGATGACTCCGCCGGCGCCGGTGTCGTAGATCATCCTGAGGTTGGTCAGGGGAAAATCGAACGAGTCGACTCCGGAGTACGGTGCCGCGCCAGCCGTCGGACGCAGGACCACGTTCACCTCGGGCAGACCGATGGACGTCGGCAGGACGCCCGGGATGTCGAGCGCCCGAGCCGGGCCGACCGCCAGGAGCCAGATTGCGGTGACCGCGCCCAGGGCAGCGAGGTCTCGACACCGGAGCTGGACCGCCACCTGTGCAGGCATGCTCTTCCTTGCTTCCCGCCGACGATCGCATGATCGCCCACTCGTCCGGATCCGGCTCGTGGATGCGCTGCGGCCAGGGAGCCTGAGAGCCGATTCGGCGCTTTCGGGCGCGGCCTGAAGGAGGAAGCAATCGCTCGGGTCGGGGCCTTCCGGGGGAGCAGCCGCGGGCCGGGAGAGGTCTCACATGCGGAAGCGAGCTCCAGGAGTGCGCAACTCCCTTCGCTGCCCACTCCACGAGACTCCTCCCGCAGTTGCCGGGATCGCTTCTCCTGGATCGCAGCCTCGCTCGTTCGGGCTGGATTCGGGGAACGGCCGAGAAGTAGTCTACGGACCCGTCACGGGGTGGCCCCGACGCACGCAGCGGTCCGACGACACGCGCTGGTAGCTTCTGACCCATGTCCGCATCGCTCGGCACCTCCAATCCCGCGATCCGCACGCTGCTGCTGTGCGATCTCGTGGCCAGTACGCAGCTCGTCGAGCGGGTCGGAGATGCGGCCGCTGCCGATCTGCTGGCGCGTCACGACCGTATCGCCCGCGACCTCCTGTCCAGCTTCAACGGCCAGGAGATCGACAAGAGCGACGGGTTCCTGCTGCTCTTCGAGCGACCCATCGAGGCGGTCCTCTTTGCGATCGCCTATCAGGCCAGGCTGCGGGAGCTCGGCGCCGCGTTCGATTCGGCAATGGCCTCACGCGTCGGCATCCACCTGGGTGAGGTCGTGTTGCGCGAGAACCCGCCGGACGATGTCGCGCGAGGCGCGAAGCCGCTCGAGGTGGAGGGACTGGCCAAGGCGATCGCCGCGAGAGTCATGTCGCTGGCGGGCAGTGGGCGCATCCTGCTCACGCGGACCGCCTACGACTTCGCGCGGCGCGCCGCGGTGGGAATGGAAGACGGAGCGCCGCTGCGCTGGGCCGTTCACGGGCGCTACCACCTGGCCGGCGTGGAGGATCTCGTCGAGATCTGCGAGGTCGCGGCGCCCGGTGATGCAGCGCTCACCCCGCCGGAAGGCTCCGAGAAGGCGCAGCGCGCGCACGACGAAGATGCCGGCCAGGCGGCCCCGTCCGCCGCACCGGAACCTCCGTTCGCCGCGAAGGGAGGACCCACCGACCCCATCGTCGCGGTCCTCGCCTTCGACAATCTCTCGAGCGATCCGGAGATGCAGTTCTTCTCGGACGGCGTCAGCGAGGAGATCATCCAGCGCCTGTCGCGTGGCGCCAAGCTCAGGGTGATCGGCCGTACGTCGAGCTTCCAGTTTCGCGGGGAGCGCAAGGCCGAAGCGGCGCAGAGCCTCCAGTGCTCACACGTTCTGGACGGCTCCATCCGCCGCGCCGCGGGCCGCGTTCGGATCAGTGCGCACCTGGTCGAGGCGTCGTCGCGGACGACGTTGTGGTCGGATCGCTACGACCGCGGCGTGGAGGACATCTTCGCGGTGCAGGACGAGATCTCGGAGAGCATCGCGGGGGCGCTCCATCAGGCGTTCTCGAGCTCGTCGACCCGGGCGGTCGATCCGGCCGTCTACGACCTCTACCTGCGCACGAGCTCGAGCTCCTACGCACCCGACGAGCTGCGGGCGCACATCGGGCTGCTGGAGGTCGTCACCCAGCGTGCGCCGCATTTCGTGGAGGCCTGGGGGCGGCTCGCCTACCTGCGGGCCTTCCTGCACCAGTACCTGCCCTATGCGGATCGCGCCGCGAACGCGGGTCTCGTGGAGCGCGAGGCGGCCCAGGCCCTGGCCGTCGATCCGGAGAACGTCGATGCCATGGTCGCGCAGCTCTTCGTGATCCCGCCCTTCGGGCGCTTCGTCGAGGGCGACGCGATCCTGGAGCGGATCCGGCGAGCGCCCGAATCGGGAGCCGGACGCGCATACATCGGTTGGTACCTCCGGACGATGGGCCGGGTTCGCGAGAGCCTCGTCGAGACGGAGCGCGCCTATCGCCTGGACGCCCTGGATCCGATGTCCGCGAACATGCTCGCGCTCGCGAGAATGGCCGCAGGACACGTCGCGGAGGCGGTGCCTCTCTACGAGGATCTCGTGGAGCGCGTGCCCGAGATGAGCTTCCCGGTGTCGAGCCTGTTGCGGGCCCATGCCTTCCAGCAGGATTGGGCGGCGGTCGACCGGTTGCTGGAGCTCGCCGCGAAGCGCCAGCTGCGTGAGTTCCAGGACGGCCTGCCCTTCATCCGCGCCAAGCGTCACCCCACACCGGAGAACATCGAGGGAATCCGGAGCGCGCTCGAGGCTCGTGTGGACGAGACGGGATGCGTGGACGTCTCCCGCCTCGTCTATGCCGCGCACCTGGGCCTCGTCGAGGATGCCTACCGGGTGGCCGAGAGCGCCCATCTGGGACCGCAGGGGACGGACGACGACATCCTGGGCCCGGATGCCTACCGCCCCGCACTGATGTTCCAGGCCGGAATGCCCGAGCTGCGCAACGACCCGCGCTTCGCCCG
>Ga0209536_100001492_pt1 | contig 38575 bp, 32 predicted proteins | sample DeeMarSeWOR28_12_FD_187461 | JGI IMG/M metagenome (GOLD analysis project Ga0209536, IMG submission 187461) | Marine sediment microbial communities from White Oak River estuary, North Carolina - WOR-2-8_12 (SPAdes) (version 2) | ecosystem: Environmental > Aquatic > Marine > Intertidal zone >... | reverse complement strand
ATCAGTTTGTTAACATTTTTCTTCGTCCTGAGGATATCACACTCGCCTTACATAAAATCGAGGACATTTCCATCCAAAACCAAATTGAAGGGACGATTGAGCAACTGGTGGTAATGGATAATAAGGTAATTTGCGTTATTAACCATGGATTTAAATTGATTGCTGAGGTGACACTTGCTACAAAACAAAAAATGAAACTTAAAGAGGGCACAAAAATCTGGAGCCTGTTTAAAGCAGCTGCTGTAAAAATGAATGCTCCCGGTATAGTCAACGCGAAAGAATTATAAATTTATTATAAATGATAAATAAACACGCCTTTTCTATTATTTCACTAATTGTGGCAATTCTTACTTGGCTGGTTTTTGTTTCATGCGATTCAACGAGGGAAATGAAGCCAAATTTCATCATAATTTATTGTGACGACCTTGGCTATGGCGATATTGGCCCATATGGAAATACTCTCCACCGTACACCCAATCTGGACAAGATGGCTGAAGAAGGGGTTGTATTTACGGATTTCTATGTAACAAGCGGAGTTTGCACGCCATCCCGTTCCAGCCTGATGACAGGGAGTTATGCCCAGCGGGTAGATATGCATGTAAATGCCCGGCCATGGGGAACAGTTGGACGCCAGGTATTATTCCCAGGTGCCAAAAAAGGTTTACATCCAGAAGAAATAACAATTGCAGAAGTATTGAAAGAGCAAGGTTATACAACAGCATGCATTGGTAAGTGGCACCTGGGCGATCAGCGGGATTTTCTTCCAACGCGTCAGGGCTTTGACTACTATTATGGCATACCCTATAGTAATGATATGAACCGGGATAATTGCCCGCTTCCGCTTATGAAAAATGAAAAAGTAATTGAAGCACCGGTTGATCAGAACACGATCACCAAAAGGTATACCGATGAAGTATTAAATTTCATTAAACTAAATAAAGAAAGTCCATTTTTTGTATACTTACCGCATGCGATGACACACAATCCTTTACATGCAAGTGATGAATTCCGGGGTAAATCTGCCAATGGCATATATGGCGATGCTGTGGAAGAGATTGACTGGTCCACCGGAAAGATCCTTGAATATCTGCGATCAACAGGTCTGGATAAACGCACGTTGGTCATGTTTTCATCCGACAATGGAGCTGCTCGTCCTTTTGGCGGGAGCAACCTTCCGCTGTCCGGATGGAAAGGGAGCACATTTGAAGGAGGTATGCGCGTGCCGGGAATATTCTGGTGGCCCGGGAAATTAGCTCCTGGAAAAGTGGAACATGCGATGGCTACGACCATGGATATACTGCCAACATTTATCCATCTTGCCCATGGAGAGATTCCAACGGATCGTACCCTGGACGGCCATGATATATTTGATTTAATGACTGGTAAAAGCACGGATACTCCTTACGATGTCTTTTATTACTACCAACTGGAACAATTACAAGCCATCAGAAAAGGACCTTGGAAATTGCATCTGCCCCTGGATAGCATGTATGGTAATTTTCATCGGGCTGAAATTATGGAAGGAAGATCACTATCTCTGTACAATTTGGATGAAGACATTTCGGAGTCAAATGATTTGGCAGAGCAAAATCCGGAAATTGTGAATGATCTATTGAAACAAGCAGAGAAAGCGAGGAAGGAGTTGGGAGATTTTGGCCTAAATGGGGACGGTGTTCGTCCTGCTGCAATTGTTGAAAATCCCGTACTTCAATTAATTGATTGAATAAGCTATGGAAAAAAAGTTATTGGATACCAGGATTAGTTTTATTCTTTATGGAGTCATCAACCTGCTGCTGATATTGATTTTATTGACGTTACTGGTATTGATTTTTAATGATATATACATTTTGAGCAGGGTGGGGTTTGTGATTTTCGTTGGTGTCCACCTTTTTTTATTATTCTTCATAAAAATAAATTATTTGTGCATTTTTTATGATGAAGGAAAGCAAAAAATTGAGTTTCATTACAACAAACGTTTTGGATGGAAGTGGCATCAAAGATCCAGGACGGTATTATTGCCTCTTGGGCAATTTGATGGCTATAAATTGCAGAAAGATTCCCTTGGATTGCTCTCCATCTCTTTTTATAAACTGGAGAAAAAAGAAAAATATGAACTCGGACCATTTCATATTGCTTTTTTAAACAAAAAAGAAAGACAGAATTTAGAGGACGCTTTTGGCGAATCGCTTTGATTAAACCATTTAAATTTATTTTTTTACTGATTCAAATAGAATGTAACCCAAAATTTGATCGCAAAACCTGTTATATTTTACGGGCGATACATTTAAAAAATTAATAAACTAACATAAACGATGTACTCAAAAATGAAAATTACTGCAAACGTTTGTATAGCAATGATTGTTATACTTTTTGGGGGGTTGACTACAACCCATGCTGGTGATGATGGTTGGGAAATGCTTTTCAATGGAAAAGACTTCACTGGTTTTAAGCAACTTAACGGAGAGGCTACCTACACCGTGGAAGATGGAATGATGGTCGGTACTACAAAGCTAAACACGCCCAACAGTTTTATGGCTACAGAGAAAACCTACGGTGATTTTATCCTTGAGGTAGACCTGCTGGTTGATCCGAGCATGAACAGCGGTATACAGATTAGAAGTCTAAGTACCCCGGCGTATAATAATGGTCGTGTTCATGGATATCAGGTAGAAATTGATCCTGCTGAAAGAGCATGGTCTGGTGGGATTTATGACGAAGCCCGCCGTGGATGGCTGTATCCGCTCGATGTTAATCAAAGAGGAAGAAAAGCCTTTAGAAATGGTGAATGGAACCGTTACAGGATCGAAGCAATTGGCAACTCGATCAGAACCTGGGTGAATGGCATTCCTACAGCCGATTTGATTGATGATATGACATCAGAGGGATTTATCGCTTTTCAGGTGCATGGAATCAGGAATGAATCACAGGCAGGCAAGCAGATCAAGTGGAAAAATATCCGGATTAAGACAAAGGACCTTGTACAAAGCCCATGGACAGATATATTCGTGGTAAACCTTATACCCAATTACCTGTCACCACAGGAAAGAGCTCAGGGCTGGCAATTACTTTTTGATGGCAATTCAACCAATAGCTGGAGAGGTGCTCATAAAGATGCGTTTCCAACTAAAGGTTGGAAAGTTGAGAATGGCGAATTGGTTGTGCTGCCACAAGGAGGAGCTGAATCCCAGGGTGGCGGCGATATTGTTACCAAAGATGAATATTCAACTTTTGAATTCCAGCTGGATTTTATGTTAACCGAGGGTGCCAATAGCGGCATTAAATATTTCATTACTGAAAAATACAGTTCAGGTAAATCTGCCATTGGATTGGAATACCAGATACTCGACGATGAAAAGCACCCGGATGCAAAAGCCGGCAAAGCAGGTAATAGAACGGTTGCTTCACTCTATGATATGATTCCTTCACATACAAATAAAATTGTAAATAAGCCTGGTGAATGGAACCAAGCCCGGATCGTTGTGACGGGAACGAGGATAGAGGAATGGCTAAGAGGGAATAACCTGGAAAAAACTGAATTTAAAGGAGCACATGTGGAACATTGGCTCAATTGCCGTAAAGTACTGGAATACGAAAGGGGAACTCAGGCTTTTTATGCCCTGGTATCCAAAAGTAAATACGATGAATGGGAAGACTTTGGCGCCTGGCAATCCGGCAGAATTCTGCTCCAGGAGCATGGCGATGAAGTGCATTATCGTAGTATCAAGGTGAGAAAGATTGACTAAAGAGATCTGAACGTTTAGTATTAAGAATCCCGGTGGTTAACCGGGATTTTTTTTGGAATAATTAATGATGGTGTTAACAAGATACTTCAAATCACACTTAAAAGTATATTGGGAACTAGATTATTAAATTTTAATATAAATTGGCAACATACTATTGATTTAGCCCATGAAAGCGCCTATGAATATAACTATATACTTATCCGGTGAAATACACAGCAACTGGCGTGAAGAGATTATTGAGGGATGCGATGCCAAAAATCTTCCCATCGAATTTTTGACCCCAGTGACTACACATGAGAGAAGCGACGATGTTGGTGCAGAAATATTGGGACCTGAAACTGAAAAATTCTGGCATGATCACAAATCAGCCAAAATAAATGCTATCCGTACCAAGACCGGCATCCGGAAGGCCGATCTTGTGATAGTAAAGTTTGGTGAGCAATATCGCCAGTGGAATGCTGCCTTTGATGCCGGTCAGGCAGCTGCATTGGGAAAACCGTATATTGTTATTCATCCGGAAGATTTTACCCATGCGTTAAAGGAAGTTGATGCACAAGCGATGGCAATTGCCAAAACATCTCACGAGGTTGTCGAAATTTTGAACTACATTGTTACACAGAAATAAATTTTTATGGATCGAACCGAAATATTAAATGAGATTCTTTCGGGAGGTATTGTAGCCATCCTGAGGGTGAAAGAATCAGATAAGGTCTTACCTGCGTCCAAATCCATACTTGAGGGTGGAATAACTGCCATTGAAGTTTCCATGAATACACCAAATGCGATTGAATGCATAGCCGAATTGTCGAAACTGGTGGGCATAATTCCAGGCGTTGGTACAGTGACAGATAAGAAAACAGCAGTTGCTGCCATTGAAGCGGGAGCGCAATTCGTAGTAACACCCATTACGAAAAAGGAAATTATTGATGCATCACATAAATTGGATAAGCCAATATTTTCCGGAGCATACACTCCTGGTGAGATCTTCCAGGCACATGAATGGGGGGCCGATGTGGTAAAAATATTTCCGGCAGAAACGCTCGGATTAAAATATATAAAAGCTATTAAGGCTCCCTTTCCAAATATTAAGCTGATGCCGACGGGTGGTGTTTCGCCTGATAACATTGACAAATGGTTTGATATGGGTGCTGAGTGTGTTGGCATTGGGAGTAGCTTTACAAAGGAAGATATCATCTGTAACGAAGAATGGGGTAGGTTGACCAAAATTGCTAAAGAATTTTCGTCTAATATTGAACACTATAAGGCAAAACATCATTCATAAGTTTTTGGCTGCTTTTTCATCACATCTAGGTTGGAGAATGGCCAGGAGAATTAGCATTGCTTTTTTGATTATTAATTCAATTCAGCTCAAGGCCCAGGAACCTAACCCCAGATTCAATGTCCTCTCATTTTACAAAGCCAGAGATGATCAGGCGCGCATCAGTTTTGTGCGCGAAGCCCACATCTGGTTTACGGAAATGAGTGAAAAATATCAGTTCAATTATCACTCCGCTGACAACTGGGGCCATTTAAATCTGAAATTCTTGTCAAATTACCAGGTAGTGATTTTTTTGGATGCACGACCTGATTCCATTGACCAGCGAGCTGCTTTTAGGCAATAACTACATGGAAAATGGTGGTTCCTGGATGGGATTTCATTTTAGCGGATTTGCATTAACTCCGTCCGCATACCCGCAAAACTGGGACTGGTATCACAATGATTTTTTAGGAGTTGGTGAGTATGAAGGGAATACCTGGAGGCCAACATCGGCAATATTGAAAGTTGAAAATCAGAGGCATCCTGCTACCCGGAATTTACCGGAAATTTTTACTTCAGCACCAAATGAATGGTATTCCTGGGAAAACGATTTGCGAAAACAAACGGATATTGACATCTTGCTTTCCATAGGTCCGAAAAGCTTCCCCCTGGGCACCGGGCCAAAACGGTATGAGATCTGGCATAGCGGGGATTATCCTGTAGTCTGGACAAACCGAAAGTATCATATGATTTATATGAATATGGGCCACAGTGACATTGATTATGAAAACATAACTTATCGTGAGCTCTCCCAAACCTTTAGCAGTCAGGATCAAAATAGGCTTATTATAAATGCATTATTGTGGCTGGCTTCACAAAATCCGTCAAAATGAGTTGTTAGTCAGTTTTGGATATTATTGGACAACCGGTAACTTCATCCTCCATCAGACAGGCATTTGACTATTCTTTTTTTATCTTGCCATGATTTTTTTAATCTCTGGATTTTTTATTGATGAGCAAGCAAATTCCTGACATTCCTGCTAATAGTGTACTTGGACACCTTAGGGCATATGTTAGTAACCCTCTTACCTTTCTGCAAAAACACCAGAAAATATATGGCGATATATTCACATTCCGGGTGGCTAATCGTAGGCTTATTTTTATCAATCATCCTGATTACATCCGGAGAGTATTGCAGGAGAATCCCCGGAATTATAAAAAGAGCCAGGCATATCGAAAATTATCGTTACTATTGGGTGAAGGGCTTTTCACCAGTGAGGGAGAATACTGGCAATCACAACGACGTACGATCCAACCTGCCTTTCATCGCAATCAGATAAAAACCTATGCACAGGCCATGCATGATTTGTCCATGCTGATGATTGAACGATGGAAATCTGAAAAGGAGGTAGAGCTTACCGCTGAAATGACCCATGTTACACTGCGCATTATATCCAAAACCATGTTGGATATTACCCTTGATAAGGAAGATCAGGTTGTGGAGGAACATTTACCATTTGCCTTAAAATTTATGGTCAATCGTATCACATCTCCACTTGCTTCACCGCTCTGGATACCAACAAAAGAGAATCTGAAATTTAAAAAAGCTGTGAGCGTCTTAGATGAATTGATTAACAAGATTATTCAATATAAAAAGCAAAATTTGAGTATCGATCTGCTAAGTCAATTGATCTTGTTAATCAATGAAGAAACCGGAAAGGGGATGACAGACCGGCAGTTACGTGACGAGGTGATGACAATTTTTCTTGCCGGGCATGAAACAACAGCGATGGGCTTGATATGGACTCTGAACCATGTGTTGCGTGATGATGCCATCAAGCAACAACTGTTGAATGAAGTAAAAAGCATTAAAAATCCATGGGATGGTGTGGGGAGTTATTTTTTGCAAAATGTAATTAGCGAAGCTTTGCGCATATTTACCCCGGTCTGGATATTATCCAGAGAAGCAAGCGGGAAGGACTTTCTTGGAGAATATAAGATCCGAAAGGGAGACCGCATTATTTTCAGTCCATATATTGTACATCGACATCCCGAGTTTTGGGAAAATCCCGAAATATTTAATCCCGACAGGTTTGCAATGCCACCTGCTCACAGGTTTGCATATTTCCCATTTGGCGGAGGGCCTAGGGTGTGTATTGGCCAGCACTTTGCGATAATGGAAATGACAATCCTGCTCGTAAATATTTTAAAGCATTTTCCTGAAATGAGACTAAAATCCAGGAAAGAAGTAGGATTTGATTATTCAATTACGTTGAGGCCAGATCGCGAAATATATCTTGAACTGTAAATGATAATATTTACATTTGTCATTACTCATGAGAAATAGGTTGGATATATATACTCACCATTATTTTCCGTATTATTTTATTATACTGGGTATTGTTTTAATCCCCCTTATTGTAATACCCGTTTATGCGCTTCTTTCGGTTGGATTTTTTATTCTTTCTTTTCTTTTTATTAGCACGCATTATCGGTTGAGGATCGATCCCGAACAAGGCACGTACAACGAGTATTTGTGGATTTTTGGATTTAAAAAAGGGAAAGTGCAATCAATCCCAGTGATAGATTACCTGTATATAAACAAAACAGCGCGAGATGAAGAATATGGATTAGTTGCCAGGTTAAGCACACATAAAACTGTCTATATGGGATATATCAAACTGACTAATGGTCAATCCCTATTCTGTGGAGAAAGCAGAAAGGAAGAAAGATTAATGAGCAAAGTAAAAAAGATAGCAGTTTTTTTGAATGCTGAAATCAGAAAAAACTATAGTACATAAATATTTATCGTTTTAATCCTTCTTCTCTACAGCAAAGACCCTGCTTTTTGGCATCACTACTTCATGCGGAGCAATTATAACTCCTTCACCAATCTCCACATCTCCCATCACCGTGGCCTTTATACCAATAGTTGCTCCAGCTTTAATTTTCACAGGTTCTACTACCAGGTAACCCTTCGAGGCGTAGTGGGCAAAAATTGTGGCAGATCCACCTATCGTTACTCCATCGCCAATTTCAATTAAGGCAGCATCAGAAATATTAGTAGTATTGATATGGGCGTGCTTTCCGATTTTCATTCCCATCATTTTATAAAACAGGAGATTCAGTGGTGTAGGGGTGAAAAATTCCAGAAACGTATACCTCACCACATAAATGAATGCATTGTGGAAATACCACGGCACTGAAGCCAGTGAGAAATAACTTCCACGAAACGGTTTTACTCTGAATGGCATCAAAAAGTTAAATAGAGGTATGACAAAGATCATGGATAATCCATAAAAAAAGTATCCGAAAACAATGGAACAGCCTATGGACAAATAATGAAGAAACTGGGGCCAGGCAGCTGTCGAATCCTGTGCAAACATAAATAAATATACCCCTGGAGTTGCGGAAATACCCATGGCCAACAGGATGAGGAAATATAGAAATGCTAAAGCCAGGAGATAACTTACGGTTCTGAATTTGCGTATAATAGTTTCAACCAATCCACCTACTCCGGTTTTTTCAGATTTTCCCGAATATACATTTTCGCGTTTTTGTTCTGTTTCTTTTTGGTTTTGATCCATGTAGTTAAGCTTATAATAGAAAATTGAAATGAAACATAAATATTTGTACAGGTTATTAAAAACTGTGTCTTTATTTTTTTGATAGATAACTGTTTATTAGTTCATGTTTTCTTAAAATCATCATATAAAATGGATTACCTGCCAAGCAAGACGATATTATACTTAGAATCAATGCGAACCTTTCCACTTTTAACAGCTACGGATTTTCCCGAATAATAATCTTTTAATTCAGTATTATCTGCAAATGCACCACTCACATCAATTGATTTTTCACCAATGTCCAAATCAAGCCCAACCAACACCTGATCCGCATAATTATCCTGCTCCAATGATCTGGTAAACAAATAAGGGGTTTCAGAAATCATCCTATGCCTGCCAGCACCTACTGCTGGATGATTCGATCTGAATTTTCCAAGCTTTTGCCAATGGGCCAGTACGTCATTTAATTTGTTTCCACCACGAGATATACCATTAGCCAGTTCATCCCAGTTCATAAATGAACGCAGTGTAGCATCACCTTGTGTGCCTTCGATAATTAGTGATCTGCTCGTTTCATCCCCATAATACACCTGGGGTGATCCCGGGCATAACAATAGCTTTGTTCCGGCCTCAAATGCCCTTTCCCTGTTTTGATCAAAAGGACTTCCATCATCGTGTGAGCTAAGGTAATTAACGACCGATTTACCCTTCAAGCCATTATGTAGAATCCCATCATACTTTGAAAAAATAGACTCATAGTCATTATTGGCATCAGATTTGAACTCAAAATTGATCAGGCTTTTGAAACCATGATCAAAAAAGTCAACTTTTTTATCGCCGTAATCAAATAATCTTTCAACGGAGATATTGTATCCATATACTTCACCGAACATGAAAAACTCGTTATCATCCAGTACCTTATCAGGATTATTTGTTTTCCATTGCGCAAATGCATTTACTGCCTCGCTGTACAATTCGGCCCAGATTTGGGCTTCTGTATGTTTGGCAGTATCCACTCTAAAAGCGTCTACTCCATATTTTCTGATGTAATCCGTGATCCATTTCATAATATAAAACCGTGGTGCGCGAGGGAATCTTGTTCGCTCAAAAAATGCATCCAATTCAGCCAATTCTCTTTCCAGTCTGCCTTCTGCCCGCCATTTTTCTTTTAAAAAATTGGGCAGTTCCACTTCCTGGGCACTTTCCGTTTTGATGTCCGGAAGGTTTTTCACAAGTGCACATTCAACAGTGGTCTGGTAATCCTGATGTGCACAAACTGGTTCGGTTCTCACCCAATCGCCACCCCAGACAGGATCTTTTTCTGTGACAGGTCCTGTATGATTGATCACCACGTCCAAGATGATCCTGATCCCATGCTGATGGGCGGTTTCCACCAGATTGGCCATGTCTTCCTCTGTTCCAAAATTGGGGTCCAGCGCGGTCCAATCCTTTGTCCAATAACCATGATACCCATAGGTTTTACCAGTCCCTTCATCTACCATACCATGGATTTGTTCTACAATAGGAGTGAACCAGATGGCATTGATGCCAAGATCCGTAAAATACCCATCATTTATTTTTTTGGTTATACCTTGAATATCTCCACCCTCAAATCCTCTCAAAACATCAGTCTTTTTTGTTCGATCAAAATTGGTATCATTAGCATGATTTCTGTTATAAAACCTGTCCGTCAAAAGAAAGTATATATTGGCATTTTCCCATAGGAATGGAGGATCGGAAGGCTTGGTTTCTGAAACTGCTTCTTTTTTCTTGTGATCACAATTGGAAAATAAAATAAAAAAGAAGGAGAAGAGTAGCAGCTTTTTCATGGTGTAACTAATGTTTGACTGGTGCCGAAAGTACAATTCTGCTCAAAATATAGCAAGCACATCTAACATCAGCAACTAATTTGATATAATGTGCTTATAAAGAGATTTGAAGTATAGGCGCAAAATACTTTGGCAGTCCTATTCTATTGATTCAGACCAATAAATTCATGGTTCACATGGTTTTGGTTGATCAGTATTTTTAGATAACCTGCATTTTTACTCACATCCTGTAAAGCGTCCATGGTGATATGTGTTGTGTTTCCCAGTACCACTTCATTTCTTACATGGTCATGTGCAGTAACTACCATATCGATGTTGTGCTTTACACATAACCCCATTAGGATGTGCAATTCTTCCACAAATGGATTTGTGCTAGTCGTATGTCTGATCCGGAATAAATTATTATGCGTAAAAATCAGGCAATGGCGATAATTTGCGCGCTCTGTTTCCAGGATATGTTTCAACCATTCAAGTTGACTATTTCCAAAGGTACCACTTCCCGAATCCAAACAGATATACAGGTCTGAAGCTTGAGGTGTTCGCACCGTAAATAAATATACGGTAGATCCAAAAAGGGAGTAAAATTGTTTCCAGCCATCAAAATACAAATCGTGATTGCCAACAATAGGAAACGAGATTATCTGATCCTGGCCTGGAAGATGTTGGAGGAATGTTTGATAATCGTCGGCATGTCCGGTAGTAATATCACCAACCATCACAACAGCTGATGCATTTGTTAAAATTGCTTCGTTGAAAAAAAAGTCAAGGTTATCTGTGCCGCCTACATGGCTATCTCCCATGGCAAAAATGGTATAATTATCCTCAGGAACGAGTATTTCCTGGTAAGGATGTTCAGTGTTCCAATCCATCGATTGATCGAAACGTTCATCGACTGCCTCGTAGGAAAAAACAAATCCGCGCATCTCAAACTTGTCACATGCTGAGAAAGCAAATAATGTAAAAATCAGCACACTTATTTCCCTGAATCTAACTTCCATATTAAACCTGTTCTAAAGAAAACACCAAAATAATTTGCACTGATATTCAGTGATCCGGCACTCATATACCACGTTTCAGCATAGACGGTCAAAGGTTTGCTGATGATATACTTCCCCCGGAGATTAAACATAGGATTGGTCTCCTGGTTGAGGAGAAAATGATCAATGTTGGTTATGGTAACTCCTATATTCCATGTATGATCATCAGGTTTCAGATTATATCCCACCAGGTACATTAAGTTCCAGTTTTCATGCAAACTCCGGTTTGATGTTATATCGTAATTTTCTGCAGCTTTCCGGGTAATTCTATATGTCCTGAAATTTGATCCCAGCTGAAAATTAAAATGCGATCGTTTAACATTGATAAGCAATCCCCAGTTTGATTCATGGATCACATCCGAGAATGGTGCATACAGGAACAATCCCTGCACTTCAAAAGGAAATTCTCTGATCTCAAATTCCTGTGATGCTTTTAAAGAAACGCCTGTTAATAAATTTCTGTTCGCACTTTTCGCATCCAACTGGAATCCGCCTTCAATTCTTGTCTTTCCAAATTGATATTGCCCAAGCAGAGCTGTTTTTATATATAGCCCCTCGGATACATTATTTTCTCCTGCATCAATATAGCTGGAAAGTTGCCCCTGGGCATGCATTTCTACCGTAACAAAGAAGGAAAGTAGAATGGTGATCAAGTATCCGTTTTTATTAAATTTCATTAAATCTGTTAGTTTGTCCATTATTTTAGGTGAGATGAAAGTGGATTCAAATTGAAGTGGCAGTAAATCTAGTGTATTTGTTTCTAAAACCACCAAACAATGGGCCCCTTATTCACACCTGCTTATTTTTTTGGTTAATACCATATATCCTTTTAGAGTCCGAAAAGGAACCTTTTATTTATATTCTGGATTAGCTTATTGTGCAGGATTATATTATGGTTGGTTTATAGATCGAACACTGTATAAGTTAAGCCTTTTTGACTTCCCCCGCATTTCAATACCGCCCATTTTCTCCAGCATGAAAAAATTTTCAGGCTGAACGTAACGCAGCAATTCTTCAGAAATCAATAGTTTCTCGTTCAGCTCGCTGCATTTTTCCTGAATTCTTGAGGTTGTATTCAATACATCACCATGGTAGGCAATTTCTTTTTTCTGTTTCCCAACCTCGGTAACAACTACATGGCCGGCATGAATACCTGCTTTAAACTCCGGTGTGATATTATATTTAGATTGATATTTACTTCTTTTATCACTAACGATTTCAAGAATCTTAAAAAAGCTACGTATACAATTTAAATTAGTCTTTCTAACGGGCCATACAATAATGATTTCATCTCCAACATATTGATAAATTTCACCACTGAACAGGATGATTGCATCTGATACATCATTAAAGAAATCTCTAATAAATGCACTGTACATTTTGTTGGAAAGCTTTTCAGCTAACGTTGTCGAGCCTTTCAGGTCCAGAAACATAAAAATTCTGAGTACCTCCCTGGGTTGATGATACAATCCAAAAAACAACCTGAAAAAATTTGCTCTTCCGATGAGTTGGATAACGTGAAAGATAAAAAGGATTAAAAAGATAAATGAAAAGCTGAAAATAAAATCTCGCTGGAACAACGGGCTCTTGATATATTGCATGACAGCATACTTATAGTTGATCTGCTCTGTTACCGAAATTTCAATGGAAAGAACCAGACATAAAATTATGGAGATCATAAACGAATATAGGAAGGTCCGGAAAATGGTTACCGTTAGGAAGGGTAATTTCTGAAATGTGTTTTTAAAAACAAACTCCTCCAGAAAACCTAACATCAATCCAATTAAAATGCTAATGCTACCTGCTTCAAAGAATTCAATAAATGTATGTGGATAATAAAAAAAATTATATAGTAAACCGAATACCAAGCCTATCCCAATAATAAAAAGGATATTTTGAATTTTTAATTTTCGTACAGGATTCATAATCAGGGTTTCAGCTACAAGTGAATTTATTTGCTATGATCATGTGATCTCGTTTGCGATCACTTCAATTCAGTCGATTACGAAATTTCCAAATCAACTAAAAGTATTATTTATAACTTATCTTTTCATAAGGCCAGATGTTTATGATTCTCCCGAAGTACCCCTACTAAGTATTGTTTTAAGAATTTTTGCCTTAGTTCTTATATCGTCTTTTTTTATTTTCTCAATTCTGACTTTTTGATATGCAAATTCCAATGCATTTTCCAGGAATTTTATGTCAAGTAAAGCCGTCGCCCTGCAGTAATAGCTTCTGGATCTGCCATCATTAAAATCAGCTATAAAAGTTTCGAGTAGCCTGATACGTTTCTTTTGTCGTAATATAAATTTTTCTATACCATTAGCCCTGATATAATGCAAATTTGGCATTACCTTTTTGTAAGGGGGATAGGAAGCTGATCCTTCTAATTGTTGATATTCTTCCGCACTTTTGAATTTATTACATGGAAATTCTGCACACTCTGCGCAAACTTCATGATGTTTTTTCTTAACGCAACAGGTGATAAAGGAACATGACGGGTGTTTATTAAAGAAATCAGGACCACCACATCCGGGGCACCTCGATGGACCCTGAGTATAATATCGGGAACATAAACCACAATCCAGGCCACATACCCCAATGGTTTGGTATTTTTTCACTCCTGAGTTTGTTTGTGTCATGGTTTTATTTCCTTTACTAAATTTAGGAATTATTCAGGAGATTTAATTAAAACTTATTGAGCGGACCTGTAAAGAAAGCGTTCCAATCCTGGAATTTATTTCTTTGTGAATATGGGGATGGAGAAATGTTAATGTAAGGGTAAAAAACCAGAAAGAGATGCCACCTAAGTTTGAATTGCCACTAACCTCTTCATTTTGCACCTCAATCTGGTTTGAATGATTTTGATTGTTTGTGATGCTACTTACACCTGTGAAACATTTAAGCGACCTGATGATAAATGCTTAATTGTCCTTATTATTTTGAATTCAGGATAATTAAGCATTTTCTACCAGACAGAAATTTTATCAGGTGAGCTGTTCTTGTTTTAATATCCTCTTAATTATTCTGGGCCCCATCATCAACCCAATCGGCGATCAGCTGAACTTGTTCGTCTGTCACGGATTTACCTGATGATGCAGGAGGCATAGAACCACTCCCTGTCCGGCTTTTTATGGATCCAGCACTTGCACTTACTGTTTCATAGGTTGCCCAACTGGGGATTCCAGGGTTACTTCCATGGCATCCTGAAACCTGGCAATTAGTATCCAGGATTGGGCGGATATCACTGATGTAACTTACCCTGGCTCCGGAATCTGTGTTTGATCCAATATCACCTCCAGCCACAACTGCACCCAGGTTATCCGGACTTAGATGCACCTTCACATGCCCATTGAAGCTCATAAGTTCTTCATACGTAATGGATTCGGCATTATTCGTCTGTTCAATATTTGTCATGCTCACGCCTGTATTCCCATCGACATTTGTGAGATCAATGGCGATCCCTCCTCCAGCTTCAAGACTGTTGTTATGGATGTGAGCCGGATGATCTCCATCCTGTGGTGTTCCATTTAACATAATAGTTGCAAGTGTAAATCCATTATTTCTTTCTTCTAAAGCTATTGTTCCGCTTACACCTGAGGTATTTAGTTCCATCAGTTGATAAATTATTTTTTCACCGGTAAGCGCATTCCCTCCGATATCCCCTTTTGCCACAATAGTTGACATTTGGTCAGCGGCAAGATGTACCATAATGTGTCCATCGAATGCGATAAGGTCATCATAAGTCAGCGGATTCTCATCCTTATCTTGAGTGACATCAGTCAAACCAATACCTGTATTGCCATTTACATTGCTAAGAGGTACGATCACTCCTCCGCCTTCAAGTGCGCTATTAGCGTGGATATGGGACGGATGTGAGCCTTCTGATGGGGTATTTTCCAGCGATATTTCAACCAATGTTTTGCCGCTCCTTCTTTCTTTGAAGGTAGCTTTTCCACTTATGCCTTCCACCGCCACAGACCCAAGTGGATACTCTGCCATTTCACCTGTAAATTTATTTCCTCCGACATCCCCTGCTACCACAACTGTACCTAGCTGAGAAGCGCTTAGATGTACCTTCACGTGGCCGTCAAATTCTTTGAGTTGACTGAAGGTAATGGGTGTTTCATCATCTAATTTGGTGAAATCTGTAAGGCTAAAGCCATTATCTCCATTTACTGGATTTAAAGATATAGCGATGCCTCCTCCGCTTGCTACGGAATTAACATGAACATGAGCGGGATGCTCTCCGCCGTCGGGTGTATTTTCCAGCGAAATGATGGCGAGGATTTCACCGCTAACGCGTTCAACAAACATAACTTCGCCCTGAATACCTGATCCTCCAACCTCCAATAAATCATAATCCTCTATGTTGAGCGTAAATTCATTGGGGCCAATATCTCCCTGTGCGATAATAGTTGCCAGGTCAGATTCGCTCATATGCACATTTAGGTGCCCGTCAAAATTAATAAGATCGTTGTATGAAACGGGTGTACCGTCATCCAATACAGAAACGATGGTTTCACTTTTACCTGTTGAACCATCCACATTTTCAAGTGACAGGGCAATTCCTCCACCCTTAGCACCGGAATTGTCGTGAATATGTACAGGATGATCTTCAGCACCAGTGACACCTGTGAGAGAAATCTCAATTTTAGTTGTTCCATCATCTAACTCAACAAAGGTAATTGCGCCACCAGGACCCTGAGTTGATGTTAAATAGATATTAAATGATTTTTGATTCCCTGTCTCCATAGGTGGATCAGGACCTGGATCTTCATCGTTTTTATCACATGATGTAAAGAAGATTAATGAAGCGAGAACGGTCATTAATGTTGATTTCAGGAATAATTGGTTCATGAATTTTTTCATATTTTAATTGGATAGAAAATAATTGGGACTAATACTCTAATTCCATTAATTCACAATCAAATGGAATTGGATACTGTCAATACAAGTTGTAAGGAGAAATGGTTGCCTTAGGTTTCAAAAAAATTGGTAATGTTAGCATAAAAAGTTGTGTACTTCGCAAATCATTTCATTCAGATAGATGAATATTTAAAATCTATCAGCTATAATTAGCTTAAGATTTAATATACATTAAAACTCAAAAGTTGCCATCACGGGATAATGATCCGATAAAAAATAATTCTCTTCGCCGTTGCATACTTTAGCTGCATTACATTTCACGTTCAGCTTCGGGGAGACAAGAATATAATCAATCCGTTCCAGCCTTGAAATGAGTTCATCTTTCGTTTCACGATTTATTTCTCCAAGAACCTGCCCCGGGAAGGAACCTCTTTCTTCTATCCCTTTGGTATATGGTTGGCATACATCCAACAACGGAAAAGCCAGAAAGGTGGACATTACTGCATAATCAAGATTTCCATTAAACAAATTACCATTCACCGGATTGTCATTATTGAATCCTCGTAATCTTGTCAACAAAGTTCCATCTAGATCATAAAGATCAGCATCTATAGGGGAATGGGCGTTAAAATCTCCTAGCACCACGTACCGGTCATTTTTATTTCTAACTTCAGTCAGCTTTTCCAGAATGATGGTAGCTTCTTCTCTTCTTTTGAGATAGCTAGCCGGACTGAAGTGCACAACAAACACATCAATGCCATTTGTCTGGCAATGCAGAGCCCCGTGGTGCATCCTCGTCATGATTTTTTCTTTCACTTCTATGGGATATTTAGATGTTAGGCCGACTGAATATCCCGTTGATTTCAGAAGTACCGAATATTCATGGCTCCAGGATTTCGCATCCTCGGCCAGCTTTTCCTGATTGTATTTACATAGTTCCTGTAATGCAACTATAGAAGGTTCCGCTTCCTTTATCCAATCATTGACACGATTTCTCCGATTCTCGTCTTTCCCAAAATCATAGCCATTCCAGATATTATAAGTAATGATTTTGAAGTTGCTGGACTGGGGGAAGAGGTCCCCAACAATGGCGATTAAAATAAGGATTAGGGCCAGAAATTTCATTACATCTTTTTTCGGCCAAATTTAAATCAATTATTGAAAAAGCAGTGCAGAAATTGAGTTAATCTAAATCCCATCGATTGATCAAAGAATATTATGTTAAAATGAGGGTATTGATGGGATTCCTGGTAAGATTTGTTATTGTAAAGCAAGGTAATGAAATGGAACATACTGTAAGACAGATTATCACTTAATTGTTGATTCGAGTTGGGGAGGAAGATAATCAACTCTAAGAAACGTGATCCTGTTATTTGTTGAAAATTTATTAGTATTATAGTGTCACGTTTATTTTCAGAATTTAGAGATTAGAAAAAAATAAATGGATTGGCTTACGGCACAAAACATATTGGAATACGGAGGGCTCACACTTCTGTTGTTTGTATTATATGCTGAGTCTGGTCTTCTATTCGGATTGTTCTTGCCAGGCGAAACGTTGCTTGTGGCTATCGGCATGCTCTCCAGTTCCAAATATCTACCGATTAATATAATACTCCTTTTATTTCTGATCAATGCAGCCACCATCTCAGGCTATGTCACCGGCTATTATATCGGGAATATCTATGGAGTGAAATTGCAGGACCATGTACGCTTTAAGTTGATTAAACGATATTTACCCAGAGCTATGGCCATTTACAAAAAGAATGAGGTCAAAGCGATGATCTGGTGGCGATTTATACCATTCATCCGCACGTTTATACCCATTACAGCGGGAATCTCCCGTATGCCATTTGGCAGGTTTATATGTTTAAATGTTTTGGGGAGTTTGATATGGACAAATATTTTCGTGTTACCGGGGTATTATTTTGGTCATCGTTATGAAGCAGTAGTAAATTCATTAACGGTTATGGTTTGTATATTAGCCTTTATCTTAATACTGCCATTTATCAAAGTATATATTCACAACAGGATAAAACCGATACTGAAGCGGGATTATGAAAAGTTTCATCGCTGGATCAGGATCAAGTTCCGGGATCAGGGACAAATTCAATAATAAAGTTAGTTATAAGTTAAATTGTTATATGGATTAAACCAGTAATGGACCAGGTTTCATATCGTAGGGAGCTTTTGCACGTCTTGCGTCGTTAAACCTGATAATTTTGCATCCGTCTCGTTCTTGTGGTCTGAGTTATTTTATATATACAGGGTGACTCATTGGGGAGCCTTCATTGCTAAAAATCTTATAAAGCACCGGATCGCATAAAATATCTGTTAAAAAAACATGTTTCCCGTCAAGCAGGACCTGGTTATTAATCAGCCGAATGCCATGGCTGTAATCAACATACCAGTCAGCATGTCCGCTATAAACCGGTTGGATAGGAATCCCATTGGATTTATGCCAGCCATAAATCACTACTTTACCGGGTTGATTTACCATCCTTGCAGAAAGAATGACATCCTTTTTTATTCCGGCAACTAATTGTCCGTTTATCCCTCCTGTTTCTGCTTTTTGTTTTTCAATCTGCGTGTTATGCTCGATAAATTTTGTTACAGATTCGTTTGCATTACCCACCGGTGTATAGGGGAATGGAGTTAATTTTACCAGGGCCATCATGTAAATATGATCGCTGAGTTTGGATGTGATTAGTGATGCCCCATATAAAGTTGCAAGTCGTTGGGCTGTGTGCGGATTCATTGGAATCCTGCAAAAATCCTTGTCATTACCGACCGATAAATAATCCGGCATTACCTCATATTGCACTATATGAACTACACCCTCTGAGTCGGTGAATTTATCCTGCAAGGTTACGGTATTTCTAAGAAAATCAGGCATATTGCCCGCAGATAATGCTTTGTAGATTTCTTTTTCGCGCATTTCCAGGGATAGTGGAGCGATGCGCTCCATAAAAGTTGAACCTGATTCTGCATCTGCTTCCCGCGGAGGTATATTTAAACGCCGGATAGGAATAATTACAGTGTCGGAAATGAAATCAGCATATGCTCTTTTCCCGAAATAGGCATATTTCTTTTGTTCATGTTTGGTTCCACTTAAAACACTGTGAATAAAACCATTGCGTTCTACTTGTACTGTGTGGTAAATCTTTTTCCCCGGATTTGTTTTGAGAATAATTTCGATTCTTCTTCGGGGGGAAGTATACCAAACAAGAGAATCTTTGACCTCCTCCCTAAAATGAAATGATTCGGCTAGATAATCCTTCAACATCTTACTGCGGTACCACGTGCCTCCGGTTGGTGAAACCAGGGGTTTACCATAGTAGATCACAACACTGTCATTATAGGCCAAGACGGAAAGAAACTTGTTCTTACCAGATTTCAACCATTTAACTAATTGAGGACCATGAATTGTATCTTCATAACCATAGTCACTATCAAGAAACGCAATACGTTTCACAATATCAGGGATCTTATCAACAGCTTCGAGGTAACTGAAAATTAACCTTCCGCCGCCGCTGTGGCCATTTAATACAATCTGTGGATTCCAGGGAGAAAACATTGCTGAAATGTTGTCAACAATCCTTTTGGTTTCCTGCAGGTAATTGGGATTATCTTTTTTCCATAAGGGCCAACTTTTCTGTTTAGCTTCGAGATATACAATGACAATTGTTTGACCCAAAAGAACAGATCTTAAAAAGCGCGTTTGTGCGCCAATATGCTGGATGTCGTAATGCCAGTTGTCATTATCTTTAATTGCCTTCCCAAAAGTATGTTCAATAGTAGTCCCATTTGGAAGTGCGTAGAAAATCAATAGAACCTGATTATTTTCTTCAAATCCTTTTAGCGGAGCATTAATTAAAATGCGTGTATTGAGCGGAGAATTCTCTATTACCATTTGTTGCTCATTAAAAGATTCGGATATTTTGAATCCTGGTAAATGCTGAGCCTTTATGAAAAGGGGGAGATAAGAGCATAGAAATAATAATATTGAGAACCTTATATTTTGAGAATGAAAAAGTTGCATCCTGCCTAAATTCTTATCTGGAGAACCATTGGACCTGTAATAGTTTTTAAGTATACGCAGGAGAGTGAAGCATGTATTAGGTAAAACCATATTTATGATAAAATTGTCGGCGGGTCTGTGGATTAATAAACCGGTAGATCACGCAATGCTTGCGGGGATATTTTAATTTTTACCCATCACCCACATCCACTGGAATTTTACGGGAGTCTTTTTGTCCACATCAATCTCCATGTAAATTTCATAAATCCCAGGTCTCGAGAAATCGATAGTTCCAAGGCGGTGAGAAAGAAAATTATCAATGTGCCAATTCCTGTTGGGTTCGCCTACAGTCAATCCTGTTGGTTTTATCTCATGATTCAAGGTTGTTTTTGCAGCGATCACTTTAATTTCCCCTTTCGGTTTTTCTCCCTGGCCACTGTATGAAACATCAATTGTGTGAATTCCCGGTTTGTCCACATATATTTTCCAGCTTGCTTGATATTTATCTTCTATAACAATGTGAGGTGGTATCGTACCTCTGCGATCATATCCCCTGCCGGTCATATTACCTTCTTCGGATATCACATTTTCATGTTTTAATGAATATCCTCCATCCACTGATTTTGAAATAAAACCAGCTACTGTGACTGGTTTTTGATCATATTCCAACACTATCACAGTAATTAAAGGATCAGGTTGATCCATGGGTATAATTATATCTGTGAATATTTCACTATGGGTGAATCTTAACGGTGATTCCATTTTGTCTCGCAAGACATAGGCTTTTTTCGGTTCTGTCAGAATTCCTGTGACAGGTAGGCGTTGGTTAAATGGCCAATTAAACACGTGAAGGTATAATTTATGAGTTCCATTATCTGCTGTTTTATAGGTGATTTTTCCCCAGTCGTGCTGGTCATTTGGCAAATCAAAAGCTTCACTTCCGTAAATCGATTCGCCATTCACATCGAGCCAAGCTCCCATCTCCATCATGCGTTGTGAGATCTCATAGGGCACATCTCCATTGGATCTTGGGCCAATATTGAGCATAAAATTTCCATTGAGGCTCACATTACTGATCAGGTATTTGAGCAGAGTAGTTGTGGACTTCCATTCCGTATCCAGTGCATGGTACCCCCAGGAATGTGCCACTGTTCCAGGAGATTGCCATGGATAATCCAACTTGGTACTGCCAAATTGGTTGTCGCCAAGTGTTCGGAAGTCTACATCGCTATCTTCTTCAACTGAAAGACCAAGTCGTGAATTTACCAGGCAGTCGGGTTGTAGTTCACGGATCAGGCTTTTCAGCTGTAATAATTGTTCTTTGGTGACAATCGTCTGCGAGTGATGGATCCACATGTCAAACCAGATCATGCCGATAGGGCCATAATTGGTTAACAATTCACGCATTTGGGGGATCACTTTTCCCTGCCAGTAATGGTCATACTGTTCGGGTGTGATTGGATAAATTTCCTTGGTGTGGTCCCAGCCGTATGAGTGTTCCCAGTCCACCCAATGAGAATAATATAGCCCAAGCTTCAGGTCATGCTTCTGACAGGCTTCTGCCAGCTCTTTTACGATGTCTCTTGTCGGATTGGTATGATCGGCAATATCATAATCCGAGACCTTACTGTCCCAAAGCGCAAATCCATCGTGATGCTTAGCTGTGAGTGTCACGTATTTCATTCCTGATTTTTTAGCAAGCAGTACCCATTCTTCGGGATCGATCGAGTCCCAATCAAACCGGCTAAGAAGGGTCAAGTATTCATCCTTTTCAATCCGGTTGCGGTAGTAAATCCATTCCGCATAATCATTGTCGTTGCGCAGTTTTTCACCTTTCCAAATCCCTTCAGCCCCGCTATACACCCCCCAGTGGATGAACATGCCAAATCGTGCATCAACAAACCATCGGGCCCTCTCATTGGTTTGGGATTGGCTGAATGCAGGGGATAGAATAAGAATTTGAACAGCAATAGAAAGTATGATCCAGGGAACAGTATTTTTCATTTTGAAGTAATTAAATTATCTAAACCAAAAATAGCAAATTACATTTTCCAGTATTCCAAAAATGTTAATTGATTTAGTTTTACTTCATCTCCATATAATCAACCATCAAACGAGACATGGCTTTTACACCATATATCATTCCAATATCATCGACAAAAAAACTTTGTGTATGATGCGCAGGAGCTTCTTCATTGGGTGTCTCCAATGGACATCCTCCAAGCCAAAAGAAAAATCCCGGGACTTTCTGCTGATAAAACGAAAAGTCTTCTGCTCCCATAACCGCAAACTTTAAGTGAACATGTTGTTCTTCAACTACGTTTTTAAGGATTGGAAGCATTTTGGCAGTTAAATTAATATCATTAAATGTAATAGGATAGCCATTTCTGATTTCAAGAATTGCCGTTGCACCATTGCTTTCTGCTGTGTTTTCTACAATTACTTTCAAGCGATCCATAATTGTTTGTCTCATTACTTCATCCAATGCCCTGATTGTGTCAATCAGCTTTACTTATTCAGGAATAATGTTATTCCGTATGCCCCCAGGTATAGAACCAAAACTCACTACAGCTGCTTCTTTAGTCAAATCTAAATTACGGCTGAGAATGGTCTGGACATTATTGATAATTTGCGCAGCTGTTACGATCGGATCGATACTTTTCCAGGGAAATGCTCCGTGAGATGGCTTTCCATGGATTGTAATTTCAAACTCATTGGAACTTGCCATGGCACCTCCTGGTTTGTACATGATATTTCCTACATGTAGACCTAATGCGATATGTAGTCCAAAAATCACGTCAACATCCGGATTTTTTAATACGCCTTCCTTGACCATCAATTCCGCTCCTCCTTCTTCACCTTTAGGTGCTTGTTCTTCTGCTGGTTGAAAAATAAATTTTACTGTTCCTTTGAGCTCTGATTTTATAGAAGACAATACCTCTGCTGTTGCCATAAGGATCGCCATATGGGTTTCATGACCGCATGCATGCATCACAGGAACTTCCTGCCCGTTGTAAATTCCGATCTCTTTTGATTTCCAGGTAAGCTTGTCAGGTTCTTGAACTGGGAGGCCATCCATATCTGCTCGCAAAGCGACTACCGGACCAGGTTTGCCCCCTTTTAAAATTCCCACAACGCCAGTATATGCAATACCCGTTTGAACCTCAAGCCCAAGTTTTTCCAGGTGTTCGGCGATGTATTTCGAGGTTTTGTATTCGCGGTTAGAAAGCTCAGGATGTTCATGCAGATGATGTCGCTATTCGATCATTTTACTCTCAACTTGGTCAGAAAGAGTTTCGACCTTTTTAATAAGTTTTGATTTGTTTCCGAAAAAGTTAAAGAGAAGAAAATAAGCGCAATCGGGATCAATAAATAATGCCTGGAAATCATAGAAAGATGTTTTAAGAGTCATCAATATATGGTTTGGAGACAATGGGTCCTAATATTTAATTATTAAAATGCTTTGGTACAAGCTTTTTCCAGGTTGATATTCAAAAGTAGTATTGCTGATTTGATTTTATATTAACTGTTTGGAATTTAAAAATCATCCAATGCAATGCTATACATTGCAATTATTTTTTAATGATCAAATTTACTCCACACCTTTTCTTGCATATCTTTTAATCGCATTTCAGTGGGAGCAATTCCAGGAAGATTATTCTCTGATTTATCCAGGTAAAAATAAGCCGTGGCCGATACATCATCACGTCGATAGTAATTGGTTGAACCTCCCTCAGGGAAATCTTCGCTCATGACATCGGGAGGATTTTCCATATCCAGGAATCGCAAATGCTCGATGGGTTTGCCTTTGGCATCCAGAATATTCTGACCATACGTTTCCAAATGCCATACGGGTATGAACTCCATTCCGGCTTCTTTCATCTTTCTTAAGCCAGCCCGGTTTGCATTTCCCATTTGCTGTATCGTTACCCTGATATCTTCATGAAAAAAAATAGCATCAGCCGTATGAAAGCGATAGAAAGCGTATATGTCGTTTTCCTTATCCGAAACCAATGAACCAAATCGCTGGCCATGGTAGATACCCTGTCCCCATCCGGAACCAATATAATCTTCAGTTCCTGTGCCTTGCAGGGTTGGATGCTGATGGTCGCCATCTAAAAATACTTTTACTTCTCCTTCTCCAAACCAGGAACCTAAATATCCCTTATTGCCAATGACGCCTATATTCGAACCAAGAAAACGACCTTTTCCTTCTACTTTTGGTAAGATCTCGAAATCCTTACCCAATTCCGTTTTAAGATCACGGCTCCAGTAAGCATGAAAATACATTGCATCATCCGGCACTTTTTCCATTTCCAGGTAATTAATATCAAACCAAAACAATACCTGTGAGGAGGACTCATTTACAACTTCGATTTTAGCTGCGGTGCGAAATGGCATAGGAATGGTAATATTGAATGATCTACCTTCCGGACTGGAGAACAGTTCATTGTCATAACTGGCCATCAATCCGAGTCCCACGCCAAAGAAATCACCTATGGGTGCAGATACCGATGGTTTTAGCGCATTGTCCCAATACATATTGATAACGACTGCCCTGCGTTGTTCTGCATTTCTGGCTATTGTCCCGCTCATCCACATGCGCTGGATAATTCCTGCTCCCCTGACATCCATAAGAATTTGAGTTGCCCCTGGTTGTATGATATAAAAGGCATTTCCTTTTGCTCCTTTGTTGGTGAGTCCAGCCTGACCTTTAGCCCCGGTTGGATTTTCCGGACTAATCCACCTGGTTTTAGTGCTGGGCTGAGGAGATGTGTAAAAATCCTGGGCGTTTAATGTTTGATTTACAATGAATAAAATTGCTATTAGCGTGAATTTCTTATAAAAAAACATGGTAATGATATTTATCTCCAAATCGGTTTCGGAGTGTCTAGGTAATTTTTTTTTATTCCGGAATATATCCGGATATATGAATTTTCTCTTTATCAGCGCCTTAAAATTCTACACCCATCTCCTTAAAAGTAGCAGCTGCATGCAGGAAGTGGGCTGTGATCCAAAATACGGTCCAATCTTCTGAATAGCCTCCGCGAAGTTCACTAACATCAAGATCATCGGCATAATGTTGTTGGGTATAATTGGTCTCCTGGATTTGCTCCCCATGTGAACCATAGGGATCAATCATCTGGCCACAGCTGCGATACATCACCTCAGCCAATCGCATCAAATCTTTATTATCAGTTAACTGACCCAGACGATAAAATTCAGGAGTCGTGAGCACACCATAAACATCCAGGTGCTGGTTTTGCGCAGATACGCCCGTCCAACCTCGCGATTTAAAGAAGTGATCCGCCAATCTGCCGGGTGGCATAGGAATATCCCAAACAACTGTATAGCTCAGTACCACATCCCCAGCATGTTGTGCCCATTCCAGATACTTCTTTTCTCCGGTGTATTTGTAAGCAGCCATAAATCCCTGGAAAGCTCCCCAGGCACCTTCTTTATCTTCACAGGTTGCATCGAGGGTTCCGCCCCAGTATGGTTCAGTCATGTCCAGATGACGTGAAGCATAGTAATCCGCAGTTTTCAGGGCGGCCTGTTTATACATTTCATTTTGAAAGAGATCATAAGCAATTAACAGGGGAGAAATATAAAAGGCCTCAGCAGTATTTCGCGGATCCCATGTGCTGGATAATATACGCGTTGCATGAACATCACATGCCTGCTGCAGAAAATCCTCCCATTTAGTAACACTCACTTTCTTATTTTCCCTTCCAACTTTGATGGCAAGTGCAATGCTATTCATCGCCTGACCTTCCGAAACGGGATCTGGTCGTTCCCAGATATTTTTCTCTACTTCATAGCGAACCGGAAAACCATTTTTTCCAACAGGTGAGGTGCAAATATGATCCATGGATTTCTGCACATATTCCCATACTTTTTCATCGCCAAGATCATCTGCCAATACCTGTAAGGCATAGACCGGCGCCTCGGATTGGCCAGCCCAACCTAGCACAATGCGCGGCCGTTCAAATTCTGGATACATATTGAATCCGGCATAATTGTCACCTTCGATCCAGCGCGTTTTGGCAAACGTATATTTCATTTTGATGATCTCATCAACGGTGGGGAGGTCTTCTGTATAAAATGGTTTAAAAATATCGATCGACGTATACAATGGCCGCTGAAATGCAGTGCCTTTTGCTTTGGTTTCATATACTTCGAGATAGAATGTTTTCTCAATAACCATTCCCGGCTTCACGGTCATGTACGCATTATTGTAGGGCAGGTAAGAACTTTGCAACGCTTTTGCCACACTTTTTTCCCCGTTATAAGTGATTGGGCCTGACATCATGATCAACTCTGTATCATGATCATTGGCCTGGGCTCCGAGCGACCACCATTGATCCTTGAGGTTCCCACCAGGTACAAGGCCAGGCAGGGTGTGCAGTGTGGCCCCATGGATTTGATCCTGATTTTTCCATTCGAGGCAAGCAAATGGCATTGGGTAGCGGTGTTCTTCAAAGATAGCTGCCTCACCGGGCAATCCATGGTACACTGCTACCTGATGCGCACCATTCCTTTCACCTGATGGATTACCGTAATATAATATCCCTGGCAAGAAGGCACCCACTTTTTTTGAGTTTACTTTCCATCGTACAGCGAGCGTGATTTTCTCAAGCTCTTTGTCTCCTTTCCACTCAAATCTCCTGATGCACTTAATCCTTCCCTTTTCCTGAAGATAAGCATCCTGAAAATGCCAGGAACCTTCGGGGAGATCCATGGTGCCTGATAATATTTTCCAATCGCCAGAGGTGGTCAGTTGTACAGCCCGTGCGTGCTTCCAGTCAGCGGGCCAGTCATTTTCCCATGCTGTTGCGATTGACCAAAGACCTTCAGTTGGCATGGTGATGGATTCTCCATCATCGCTTATTATTGATACGGCATATCCTCCATCTTTTTGTTGAATATTGAGTGTCTGGGCTTCAGAATTAATTTTACTAGCCAAAAGCATTAACATAAAAATCATCCATGACCGGTAATTACCTACTATCTCAACCTTCATTTTTTAATAAAAATTAATGATCATTACTCATAAAATTCCATGTAATATCACCGTAGGTCCACGGTTGGCCCTGGTGAATTTCCGCTACATTTCCTGCGCCATTTTCGACTTTCAGAATTTTTATCGTATAATTTCCCTGCTGATAATTGAAAGTGGTACCATCATCATCATATAGCTTAAATTCACCATCTCTTTTCCCATACACGTTAATTTCCAAAGGCATATTTTCTTTCCATTCAGAAGTTTGACGTACAGGTTGCAGCATTGGGATAATACCTCCGTCCCTTACAAAAAGTGGGATTTTATCCAACCCGGCTTCTATATGTATTACTTCACCATTACCGGAAAATTCTCCCGTGTAAAAGTCATACCAGTTGCCAAGAGGCAATACAACATCCCGGCTTAATTTTGAATTAAACAGTGGTGCCACCAGGATGCTTTCTCCCATCATGTATTGATCTTTTATTTGTTTCCTTATCGCCAGGAAATATGGATTTTCATCAGAACTCATCGCTGTGGAACTGCTGCCACCGGGATCATGAAAACCTACCTCCATCACCATGGCTCTAAACGGTGGGATACCTTCAAAATGATATCTCGCAAATGTGGAATAGATATAAGGCAGCAAGCGCATTCTTAAAAAAGCGACCTCCTGGCATTGCTCATACACTTCAGGAAAAGACCATGGTTTTGTTCCATCTGCCCAGGCATTGATCATGGCCATGGGGGAGAAACATACGGTCTGCATTCTTCTGAGCCACTCCTCCGGAGTTCCGCTTTTTCTCACTTCCGGAGTCCATAATACACCGCTGAAGCTACTATTGATTAAGGCGGTGATAAAATCTTCGTGCCTGTAATAGTCATTGTAGATTACATAGGGGAAGGATGATGCGCCAGCGTTAGATGCTCTAACTAGTCCGTAAGTTCTTTCGTTTTTGGCCTTGTAAAGCTCATTGCTCCACTTTTGTACAAGTAAACCGTAAATCTGTCTCATGATCTCACCATCCAAACCTGATGGGAATGATGCATTATCAGGCCAGACCCATTGGTCATATCCATCAACTTCATCGATTTTAAATCCGCTTACACCAACATCCAGGAGTACCTTGTCAAAATGGTCTCCCATGATTTCCGGAGCCTCTTTTGTCATAAAATCCGGCACAATTCCATTCCAGACTGTATGGGTTCCCGTAAAAGGTTCGATATTTTTATACAATGAGCTTTTCGGTGAGACATATGGATTAAGCCACAAATTGACCCTGATACCATTGTCTTTCAACTGATTGACAAAATTTCCAGGATTGGGATAACGGCCTGAATCCCATTCAAAAGTACAGGGATATGAACTGGAATGCCAACCCGGCTCCAAGCCAATGACATCCAAAGGGAAGTTGTGTTCCTGAAACTCATTTACTTCCTTGATCACATCCGCATCAGTATAAAGTGTCGGAGTTCGTTGCCAAAATCCCAATCCCCATTTTGGAGGCAGATATCCTCCTCCACAATACAGGTTATAGCGCTGAACCACCTGCTGGATATTTTGCCCGGCAAATACCAACAATTCTACCCCGCTTCCCGGGATGGCCACCTCCACAATATCTGAATATGGTGCTGCTGACCAGTTTTTATCCGTGTTGCGATCTTTTGGATCAGCGGGAGTTTTGCTGTCTTTTCGGACGCCGGTACCCACATAAATATCAATATACCGGGCAGCATTAATCAATACTCCATAGCCTTTGGATGACACATAGAACGGAACCGGGGCATGTGTGCGACCATTATCCTGCCCTCCATAGTGGTCAACATGCCATCGATAGATTTTCCCTCGCTGATGAACGTTTTTAAAGTTCAACCCAAGCCCGTAGATCTGCTCTTCTTTTTCCAGAGGAAATTGTATATAGGTTTTCCCTCCCCGTGTTTCAGCTTTTATTTCCTTTTCATCAAGCGGAAAATCAAGCTTTCCCAATTTCGCAAGGGCGTCGCCTTTGGGTACTATCCCAGCTGCATTCAATAGATTGATATCTTCAGGATCTCCGATTACTGACTTCCATACACCAGCATATTCTAGTTTCCAGACAGGTCCCTGCTTAGTATTTAATTGACTATTAAAATTACAGGTCAAAAAGATAAGAGGGAATGCAATAAAAGTTAGGAGCTTTAACATATTATAATTAGATAATCCGAAGATATTAATTATAATTCATTTAGAAAATCGATATTTTACCTTGGGGGAAGGCATTACAATCTAGAATAATTGGTATTTGAATGTATTTGTACCCTGAAAATCTTAAAGAGTAGAAAGTCTGATTTATTTCTCCCGCATGATCGTGAACTGTACCAGGTTGTTCAGTGAATTTTTGAATGGAGAGCCGTTAAAGGATTTCAGGATATCCAGGGCCTCATTATAGAATTTTTCCATCACTTCTTGTGCATATTCAATACCACCGGAAGCTTTTACAAAATCGATTACCTCATGAACCTTTTTTGTTTTGTGGCTTTGGTTTTTGATCGTATAGGTCACTTTTTTCTTGTCGATCAGTGAAGCATTCCGAAGTGCATAGATCAATGGCAGGGTCATTTTCTTTTCCTTGATATCTATCCCCAATGGTTTACCGATTTCTGCATTCCCGTAATCAAAAAGGTCATCCTTGATCTGAAATGCCATGCCCACCTTTTCGCCGAATAAACGCATTTTTTCAATCGTTTTGCTATCAGCTCCGGAAGAGCATGCGCCTACTGCACAACAGGAGGCAATAAGTGAAGCTGTCTTTTGCCGGATTATATCATAATAAACTTCTTCATCGATATCCAGCTTTCGTGCTTTTTCCATTTGGAGTAATTCTCCCTCACTCATTTCACGCACCGCATTGGATACAATTTTGAGTAGATCATGATCATTATAATCTATGGAAAGAAGTAATCCTCGAGACAGGAGGTAATCCCCGACCAATACTGCAATTTTATTTTTCCATAAGGCATTTATCGAAAAAAAACCGCGACGATAATGGGCATCATCTACTACATCATCATGTACCAGGGTGGCCGTGTGTAAAAGTTCGATCAGGGCGGCGCCCCGATAAGTTGACTCAGTGATCATGCCTGTCAGACCGGCAGAAAGAAACACAAACATTGGGCGCATTTGTTTTCCTTTGCGCTTTACGATATAAGTCATTATTTTGTCCAATAAAAGGACCTTGCTCTTCATCGAATCACGGAATTTTTTCTCAAACTCCGTCATCTCCTGAGCTATGGGGGCTTGTATTTCTTTAAGATTCAATGACATGTAAAATATGAAGGTACAAGTATACTATCAATTTGTTCAGAAGCAAAGTTTAACGATTTATATGTTTTATAATTTCCCGTTCAGAATCATATGGAATACGTAGAATTCACACTCACCTCAAAACATCACCACAGAGAATTCAAGGCGGATGCCCGTTATGTTGAAGATAGTAAAGCCAAACCTGTGATCATTTTCAATCATGGATTCAAAGGCTTTAAAGACTGGGGACCTTTCAATATTGTGGCAGAGAAATTTGCTCGAGCAGGATTTGTTTTTGTGAAAATGAATTTTTCTCATAATGGAGTCACTTTAGAACAACCCAATGAATTCGCAGACCTTGAGGCCTTTGCCAAAAATAATTTCTGTATTGAACTCGATGACACTGGAGTTTTAATCGACTATTTGTTTGCTGGAAATGCAGTACTGCCCTCACAGGAAATCGACCTGAACCGGCTCTATATCCTTGGACACAGCAGAGGAGGTGCATCGGCAATCTTAAAAGCATATGAAGATATCAGAATAAAGGGTGTTGTAACCTGGGCGGCGATCAATAACCTTGAAGCCTGGCATTCTAAAGGAGAGCTGGAATATTGGCAGAAAAACGGGAGGATCTATATTCATAATTCGCGTACAAACCAGCAAATGCCAATTGATTATCAGCTGGTGGAAAATTTTATTGCTAATCGTCAACGTCTACAAGTCCCTTTTGCCGTAAAAATGTTGCATGTCCCCATGCTCTCTATCCATGGATCAGGTGATACAACGGTACCAGTTACTGCTGTCAAGGAGATTAAGTCATGGAATCCGAAAGTTGATATTAAGATCATTGAGGGAGCCAATCATACCTTTGGAGGAGGACATCCGTATGCTGGGAAAGAGCTTCCCGGGGATCTGGGAATAGTAATTGATCATACCATAAATTTTTATAAATCCTTAGAATGATAAGACAAATTGGATTTTCAGGAATGATCTTTTGAGCGAATTAAATGCCCAGATAATTTATTACTTAACTAACTTTCAACGCAGTTTTACTAATAAATGGACCATTTGCATTTTTCAATAAGGAAATGATAAAATTGCGGAACTTTTTATCCGTATCACACCTTATATTTTTACAAACAGGAGTATGTTCGTAAATAGGTCTTATTAACATATCTTCCCTTTTCTACACGGCAAAACAACTAAAAAAATGACTTCTGATGAAAAAATAAAAGATCTGATCACCCGATTTTTAGGTGAACTGGATCAAGGAGGAGAAACAGCCCTGCGCGCATTGAGTAAATACCAAAGCGAGGATATTAAGTTTCACATGGCGACAAAAGAAATTCAGGGCTTAGATAATTATTATCCGTTATTTAATGTCTATCAATCTGCCTTCAAAAATATGAAGCACGAAATTAATGAAATAAGTGTGTGTAATGACCAGGCGACAATTCGGCTTATTTTTAAAGCGGATTCTGTCGATAGATTTATGGGATTACCACCAACTCATAAGAAGGTTCATATGCCCATAGTCGAGATTATGAAGGTGCAGGATGATAAAATTGTAGAAGTATGGAATTATTATGATGGCCTGTTTAGTTTGATTCAACAGCTTGAAGGAGAAATACGACCAAAACTCATGCATGTATTGCATTAACTGTGCAATTGAAAGAAAGCATCGGCCCTGGAAACAGGGCTTTTTCATGTTAAAGGCAAATCCACATGCTGTTATTGATAATATCACCAATTATCCGTAGGTTTATTGATACGTAATAAATAAAACAGCAACAACACAATGAACCAGTTAACTACCTGCTTTGCCTGTGTGGCAAACTCTACCTTGATTTTCTTATGTATATTTTTCTTTTCCTGTCAGAAGAATAATCCATCCGGTGATCAGCTTGGTCGTGTGAACATAACGATAAGTGGTGATGAAGCCGCACTGCCTCATTTTGAAAAGGGATTACTATTGCTGCACAGTTTTGAATACCGAGATGCTAGTGACGAGTTTCTCAAAGCTCAGGAGATTGATCCCTTCATGTCGATGGCCTATTGGGGAGAGGCTATGACATATAATCATTGCTTGTGGCAGGAGCAGGATTACGACCGGGGAGTAGCAGCACTTAACAGACTTAAATTGCTGAATAATCAACATGAAATTAGTGATCTTGAGAAGGATTTCATTCGATCTGCAGAGATTTTATATGATCCTGAAAAACCTAAAAATATACGGGATGAGGAGTATGCTGCTTATTTGTCGAAAATGCATCTAAAATATCCATCCAATCATGAAGTGGCATCCTTTTATGCCCTGGCGTTATTGGGTTCGGTTCAAGAAGGCAGGGATGATGTGATTTATGGGAAAAGCGCAGTTGTATCTAAAAGCGTTATTGAGGAAAATCCTGAGCATCCGGGAGCACTCCATTACCTGATCCATGCCTATGATGATCCATATCATGCGGCCATGGCACTGGACGCTGCAGACAGTTATTCGAAAGTCGCTCCGGATGCATCGCATGCTCTTCACATGCCTTCCCATATTTTTGTCGCTCTGGGTATGTGGGACAGGGTGGTGGCATCCAATGAGGATTCATACCAGGCAAGTCTTAACAGAATGGAGCGTAAAAAACTGAGTAATGATGCCCGCGGATATCATGCATATCACTGGTTGGAATATGGATATTTGCAGCAGGGGAGAATTGATGAAGCGAGAAAACTGGTGGAAGACATGATGAAATACGTTCAGGAAACCCCATCTGTAAGAGGAAGAAAGCATCTCATATTCCTGAAAGGGACCTTTTTGGTTGAAACAAACTTATGGGATGATAGCATTGCAGATATCGAGGTTGAAATTAATGAGATCAATGTAGCCGTACGCGCGCAATACAGGTTCTTGGAAGGTATGAAAGCATACAAACGTCAGGATGGCTCTGCACTGGAAAAATTGATAGAAGATATACGGCTCGATTATGAAGAGGAAGCGTTATTATTGCAGGAAACGGATATCACGATTTGTGTAGACCTGGATAGTGAATCAGCAACCAGGACTAATATTAATGAATCGAGGATCATGGAATTTCAGCTTCGTGCATTAAAGGCATGGTCGGATGAAAACAATCAGGAAGCGGAAGCATGGTTAAAAAGATCAACGGAGCTGGAAGACAGCCTGAGTTACAGTTACGGACCTCCATTTATACAGAAGCCTACCCATGAGCTTTACGCGGAATGGCTTATGACCAATAATAGAATGGAGGAAGCCATTCATCAATATGATCTCACACTTGAACGAGCGGTGAACCGTAAAATGGCCCTGGAAGGACGACGAATAGCCACAGATTTGCTCAATTCGCCAAGGGTCAGTCATGGATTGAAACTTCTGGATATTCAAGATGGCAATAATCTGCTGTAAACATTTTTACTAATCTTTACCTAGTCAAGTATTCCGGCTTGAATAAGCCGGGGAGCAATATGTTCCTGTTAGGATGAAATATAAACGAGATAAATTGCGAATTTGTGGAAAAAATACTTCCTGTGATCATTTTTTAAATAACATCTGTATCATGCATTCTAAGCTTATTGTCTGACGGATCATCCAATTTTAAACCTATTGATTACCTTTGCTGCTCTTACTTAAATAAAAATGGATGGCAGCATTAGTAGAGGTCAGTAACGTCTTCAAATCATTTCGAGATGTTCATGCTGTGCAGGGCATCGATCTTCGTGTAGAGCCTGGCGAATTTGTCGCGATCCTGGGCCCGAATGGAGCTGGTAAGACCACGCTGGTTGAAATGATCGAGGGTATTCAAAAACCGGACAGCGGAGAAATACGAATAAATGGTCTTGAGTGGATCAACCATCGAAATGAACTAAACCGAATACTTGGAATCTCCTTGCAGGAAACCTGGTTGATGGAAAAACTCACTTGCTATGAAACATTGCGTTTATTTGCCTCCTTCTATGGTTTATTACCTCAAAGAGCTGATGAAGTACTTTCGCTTATTCAGCTCAAGGAAAAGCGGAAAGCTTATGTGAAAAATCTCTCTGGAGGGCAGCGACAGCGGTTGGCTCTGGGTATAGCCTTGCTTAACAAGCCACAATTGCTTTTGCTCGACGAACCTACTACTGGTCTGGATCCAAATGCAAGACGAGACATCTGGGGTATTCTCTTGAAATTGAGGGAGGAAAATAATACTGCGCTCATACTAACCACCCATTATATGGAGGAAGCTCAATTTTTGTGCGAACGAATAATTATTATAGATTCCGGGAAAATATTGGCGGAAGGCACACTTGATGAACTGCTCAAGAAAAGCCAGAAAAGCGAATTGATTGAGTTTTCATTGGCCGGGAATCAGGAGATTCCTGATTTTAGGTTACCCGGATTGCGTCAGCACCGGTTTGATGCAGAAAGCAATCAGCACAGCTTGGAAGTAAACAGTATTGTTGAAACACTTCCTGTATTACTACGAAATATTGAGAAATCCGGACTTGAAGCTGCCACACTACAATGTCGGACCATGACTCTTGATGATCTTTTTATATCGATGACCGGAAGACACATTGATTCATGATGCTGACCGGAATCCTTCTGATTATGGAATTGAAACGCTATTAAAATTAAGAAATGCAAATAAAATCTCCTCTTTTTGAACTTACGTGGGCACATATCAAAGAATACCTCAGGGAACCCGGGGCACTTTTCTGGTCGTTTGGTTTTCCGGTACTAATGGCAATAGGGCTAGGTTTTGGTCTGTCAGGCACAAAAGAAATTGTGCGGAGTGTTGCTATTGTCCCAAATCCCGGGGATACACTTTTTAGCAAGTCACTTGGTTTTTCGCCCGGTGTTGAGGATACCACCATCGAACGCACCACTACAGGACTGACAGGAAATACGCGATATGTTTTTAAAATCACGTCATGGGAACAATCCGAAGTAATGGTTAAAAGAGGCCTGGTGGCTGCCATTATGACTGAAAAAAATAATCAGCCAATATTCCATATCGATCCAACTAATCCGGAAGGAGAGTTGTTGCAAATCCAAATGGAAAACTATTTTAATACCGGCAGTTTTTATGAAAACAAGGGGACATTTGCCATGTTGGATAAAAAAGGTTTACGATATATCGATTTTTTGATCCCCGGGTTGTTATCCATGGGCATCATGATGTCTGTCATGTGGGGAGTATGCTACTCACTCATCGAAAAACGCTCCAAGAAACTCTTGCGTCGGATGATAGCGACACCGATGCGCCGATCCCATTTTTTGCTCTCACAATGGCTTTCTAGGATTTTGATCACGTTGATTGAGATGATCCTGATACTTTACATAGCTAAACTCTTTTTCGATATCGAAGTTCAGGGAAGCGTCCTTGCTGCTCTCGGACTGTTTATCACCGGGAATTTTTGCTTTTTTGGACTGGCTATCCTGATATCTTCGCGTACAGCAAACACCCAGGTGGGCAATGGACTGGTCTCATTCGTTACCACACCAATGATGGTATTATCTGGCATTTTCTTCAGCTATCAGAGTTTCCCGGTCTGGGCCATTTTCATCATTAAACTTTTGCCTCTGACCATGCTCACCGATGCGTTAAGGGCTGTGATAAATGAAGGAGCCGGATTTGCAGAAACAACCTCCAGCATGGGCATTATGACCCTGATTGGTATTTTCACTTTCTTGATAGGAATGCGCATGTATAAATGGTACTAAAATATTAATGATCCGGTAAAAACGAGATAAGGATTCTTCCTAAATTTACGTTCGGGAGACTTTAACATGATTTTGTTTAACAAATGTTTTATGGAAGATATATAAATTGAGATGAACTCACATGCCAGCGATATTGATACTTATATCAACAGTTTTCCTTCTGAGGTTCGCTCCATCCTTGAGCAAGTCAGACAAACGATAAAACTAGCCGCTCCAGATGCTGAAGAGACCATTAATTATGCCATGCCGACTTTTGTATTACATGGAAACCTTGTCCATTTTGCAGGCTACAAGCATCATATTGGTTTCTATCCTGCACCTTCTGGTATTTCAGCCTTTCAAAATGAAATTTCCGCATACAAATGGGCTAAAGGTTCTGTTCAATTTCCATTGAACCAACCTATTCCTCTAGATTTAATTGAACGAATTGTAAAATTCAGGGTGAAGGAAAATTTGGATAGAGCAGTAAAAAAGAAGTCTGGAAAAGCCAAAAAATAATAATTCCAGGTGTAGTATGTCAAATTTCATTTTGTTAAAGGTCCAATGGAGATCTATTGCTAACTATTTATAAATCCGTTAGGGGTAATTGACACATTCCTGATCTTAAATATCATACAACTTCTAAAATTTTTTCGAGTATTGTACTATCATTTTAATCAGAATTATATGAAACTATTTAGCAAAATTCTGGCATCAATATTACTGAACAAATCAATGAATTATCGGAACGCGATATCATTACGGTAAATATTGATCATTTACAGCAGGGAGTTGGGGGAGATGACAGCTGGTCGTGGAGAGCATGGCCGCATGAGGAGTGTGGGATCCCGGCCAAAAATTACTCCTAAAGTTTTAGTATTAAACCCATAGCTGAGGAGGACAATTATCAATTGCCCAGGTTCTAGTATTTCATTAGTTCATAAATATATAGCGTCATCTGTGTATAAAAGCCGGATGACTTTTTTAGTTTTGTGAATTGCTACATATCACACATTTTCACAGATAATGCTAAGACCAATACTATATTCTTTTTTTATAATGATGTCTTTGGTGTCTCTTGTTATCGTTAAAGATTATTCATGGAGAACTGTGGAAGCCTTTGGGCAGGCCAGTGAACGACATGAAAATGCATTTGTGGAATGTGATGGAAAGTTTTATTTACTGGGTGGTCGGGGGATAAAACCTGTGGATATTTACGATCCGCAAACCAATACCTGGACCCAGGGAGCACCACCACCCATTGAAATTCATCATTTTCAGGCGGTTGGTTATCATGGGAAAATCCTCGCTGCCGGTGCCATGACTGGTGCCTATCCTAACGAAACGCCTTTGTCAAATATGTATGTATATGAACCGGAATTTGATTTGTGGACCATTGGCCCGGAAATTCCGGAAGGGAGAAGAAGGGGTTCAGCAGGAGTGATCATCGATGAGGATCAACTTTACATGATCTGTGGCATCACTGACGGACATAACGGAGGCCATGTAAGCTGGGTGGATTTGTATCAGCTTCAGGAAAGGGAATGGACTGTATTGCCTGATGCACCTCGCGCCAGAGATCATTTTCATGCAGTGTTGGCAAAAGGAGAGATTTATGCATTCGCTGGCAGGAATACTTCCAGGAATACTGACCAGGTTTTTGATCTCACCGTACCCCAGGTGGATATTTATAACATTGCTTCAGGAGCCTGGCGCACCATGGAGCGGGAGCTGCATATACCGCGTGCCGGAGCAAGCGTGGCTTTCCTGGATAACCAGATATTCATTATTGGCGGTGAAAGTATGTTTACGGAAGAAGCACACCCCGAGATCGAAATATGGAGCCTCAAGATTGAGCGCTGGATGCCCATCAACTATCTCAATCAGGGACGTCATGGTACCCAGGCCATAGTGTATAAAAATGAGATTTACATAGCTGCCGGTTGTGGGAAGCGAGGTGGAAGTCCAGAGCTAAATAGCCTGGAAGTGTATACTAAAGATGATTTGTAATTCCTGTTATATATGTTTTTCAGCATGGTAGGATGATCGCACCAAAGGTCCAGATTCAACATATGACAAGCCTCTCCTCAAACCCTCTTCACGGTAAAACTCAAATTTGTCCGGATGAACGAACTCAATTACCTCATGATGAAGTTTTGTCGGTTGTAAATATTGCCCAATGGTCATGACATCGCAGCCATGAGCAGCCAGGTCATCCATGGTTTTAAATACTTCTTCATCTTTTTCACCAAGACCAACCATGATGCCTGACTTGGT
>Ga0209536_100001491_pt1 | contig 38587 bp, 34 predicted proteins | sample DeeMarSeWOR28_12_FD_187461 | JGI IMG/M metagenome (GOLD analysis project Ga0209536, IMG submission 187461) | Marine sediment microbial communities from White Oak River estuary, North Carolina - WOR-2-8_12 (SPAdes) (version 2) | ecosystem: Environmental > Aquatic > Marine > Intertidal zone >... | reverse complement strand
TTATCTCACTGGAAGGTGAGACCTTTCTCGAGGTGCCGGTGGCTCGGGACAAATTGCTGATCGGTCGGCACAGCTTCAACGATATTAGCCTGCGCGACAATTCCGTTTCTCGTCATCACGCCATCATCGTGCCCGACGGCGGCGCGTGGGTCATTGTGGACCTCAACAGCACCAACGGGACCGCAGTCAATGACAGGCCGGTCAGACAACAGGCCCTTTCGGACGGCGACGAGATTCGTATCGGTCGTTTCGACCTTCTTTTCCAGGGCGGAGTCGCCAGCGGCCCCGGTCAGCCGCCGGAAGACGCCGACATGCGGAAGACGGTGGTTCTTGGAGAGAACGCCAAGGTGCTCAGCTGATCCCCTCCACGAGGAACATGCGGAGCTGATCGGACAGCCGTTTGCAGGCGGTTGTCTGGGTAGGGGCGATCAAGGGGACCGGCACCACCACGGCGGGCATGAAGGACATTCCGTTAACGTCTGTCGAGACCATGCCCGCGGACGCAAGCTGCTTCATGTCCCAGACAGAGGCCTCGTAGTCCGAATCCTTTTCCCACCACATCAGGCCGAAGCAGCCGCCCGCCCCGGGGCCCACGGAGCAGCTGATATTGCCTCCGCCCTCCAGTGCTTCGGTCGAACCTTCGATCCAGACGATATAGCGCACACCGGTGTCCACGAACCGCTGTGCGACGGCGCTGTCTGACAGAAGCTTGGGAATTTCGGCGGGGGATCTGGGAGCGGTGCGGGGTTCGAACCACGGGTAAAAACTGTCCCGGAACTCGTCATCGGAAATGACCGGCAGCGGCTGGGAGCCTTTCGACAGGTTCTTCCCCAGGCAATCGATAAAGTCCGATTCCGTGTAATTGCCGTTGTGATATGTCCGGGCCAGGATCACGACGGCCTCGCCTTCGCCCATACCGGTCAGGGTGTGGCGGCTCTGCTCTATGTGGGCGGTCATGCACCCTCCGAGCGCCAGTGCCACCAGAAAAATCATGCAGTTCCGAGATATGGTCAGAAACATCATGCCCTCCTATCTCTGCTTTCCCGGTCGGCGCGCTTTCAATTTGAGCCGTGCTGCTTCCTCGCGCATCCACTCGCGAATTCGAGGCTCATCGTCGAAGTACAGGGAGACGTAAGCACCGGCGTCCCTCATTGCCATGGTCGTTGCGTCAGCCAGCGACTCGTCTGCGCCGAATAACTTGTGGCGGCTCACACCATATGCCCGAACGGGCCAGGAGGTAATGAGATCTCCCTCGGGTGTCATCACCTTGATCCGATAGGTAATCCAGACCGTGAAACTGTGCGTGTCCCAGTCCGCCGGGGTTGCGAATTCATAAGACTCTACCTCGGGCTGGACGACCAAGTCGACCCTCCGGGCGAGCGCGCGGGGGGATTCCTTACCGTCGAGGGGGACCGTCTCGGTAAAAATGGAGCCGAATACCGAGTTGAACATGGCGACGTTGGCCGAACCCATGGTGACGACCCACTTGTGTTCCCCGGGGATCGACTCGGTATGCGTGTAATTCGAAAAATCTTCCGTGTAAAGAATTCCGGCGGTCAGGCCCAGATCGCTGACGACCGGCGAGGGGAACAGGTCCGGAACCGGGGCGGTGGTGCTGCATGCGGCAAGGCCGAGACTTATGGCGAGAGCCGTCGCCCTTGTCACGTGCCTCCAGTTTCCCATCCAGACGCCCCCGCTGAAAATCCATGACAGGGCGCGGTCGGTCCGGCCCTCCGATTCTTTGATCATCGATTATGATTCATGTTCCCCTGGATGCACGCAAGGCTCATGCCGGGACATCCGGGGGGCCAGGAGTTGCGTGTTGTTGTCAGAATTCCTCAACGGGTTCGGTAGCGTCGAGTTGCTCCAGGAGGTTGATGGCGACCACCAGGAAATCCGAATCGGTCACGATTCCTTCGAGCTCGCCGTCCAGCACTACTGCGAGACTGCCCACCCCGAGTGACCGGAGTCGGAGTCCGGCGTCGAGGACGCTGACCCTGGGGTCTACCGTCATGACGGGCGTGGACATGATCTCGTTCACCGGCCGATTGTTCGGAATCCCCGCGGCCCCGGGCGCTTTCGGTGCTGTGGCAGCCAGGATGTCCCTGTGAGACACCATGCCGACCAGTTCGCTGGATTCATCGATTACCGGTATGTGCCTGATGTGGTTTTCCGACATCAGGCGTGCGCTCTCGGAAATCGGAGTGGTCGGCAATACCGTGATCAGATCCCCCCGTGGAGTCATGATCTCTCGAATGCCGATCATGGTCGTGTTCTCCGTTTTCCAGGCCCCGGAAGGAGACCAGGCTGCTGTGTCAACTCCCTTTATACGGACTCCCGGGCCGTTCTCGCATTGATCTGGGTCAATGCGTGGGTGACAGCGCATTGATTCATGTCAACTCTGATGCCGCGGGGCGCCCGGCCTGACGGTGCCGGCCGGGCCGTGTTAACCTCGTTGACTGATCCTTCATCTGTTGGCAACCGGAGAAAATCATTGGCAGCAGAGTTCGAGAAAAAGGTCGCGGAAATCCGCGAATCCTTCGATTTCTTCGATCGCGACAACAACGGTCTGATCGACTTCGACGAGTTCCGCTCCCTACTCAAGACCGTCAATCCTGACGCAACCATCAGTCAGGCGGCAGAGGGGTTCTCCATGACCGACACCAACAGCGACGGCTACGTCGATCTCGACGAGTTTATCGCCTGGTGGCGGTCAAGCTGGTGGGAGTACTGAGCCCGGCTAATCCTCTGGCGGAGACTCGTAGCGTGCCACCAGGTCCTGCTGGATGTTCGGCGGTACCGGCTCGTAGCGGCTGAAAGCCATGGTAAAGGTGCCGGCGCCGCCGGTCATGGATTTCAACTGGGACTGATAGTTCTGGAACTCGGCGAGCGGTGCCTCGCCATGAACAACCACCCGATCGCCGGCCAGCGTAGTGTTGCCGAGTATCCTGCCTCTCCTGGAGGAGAGATCGCCGGTCACGTTGCCCATGGAATCCGAGGGGATGGTGATATCCACCGTCACCATCGGCTCGAGCACGATGGGCCTGGCATTGCCTACTGCCTTCAGGAAGGCTTTCTTGCCCGCCGTCACGAACGCGACTTCCTTGGAGTCCACCGGGTGGTGCTTGCCATCGTATACCGTGACGCGGAGATCCTGGATCGGGAACCCGGCAATGGCCCCCGACTCGAGCGCCTGTCTGACGCCTTTTTCGACAGCGGGAATGAACTGGCCGGGGATGGCTCCGCCAACCACCTTGTTGGCGAACTCGAAGCCTTCGCCGCGCGGTAACTTCTCCACGCGGAGAAAAACCTCGCCAAACTGCCCGGCACCACCAGTCTGTTTCTTGTGGCGATGGTGGCCCTCTGCGGAGCCGTTGATGGTCTCCTTGTAAGGAATGCTTGGCGGGTGAGTGACGACTTCCGCGTTATAACGCTCTTTCATCTTCTCAAGCACCATTCGCAGGTGCAGGTCACCCATGCCAAGCACGACGGTCTCGTTTGTGGTGGCGCGATGCTCCACCTTCAGACAGGGGTCCTCTGCGCTCAGCCGGTTGAGCGCGTCGGAAATTTTCTGCTCGTCACCCCGGCGGGCCGGCTCGATGGCCAGTCCCATCATAGGCGGGGACATGGCCGCCGGACGCAGATGATAGTTATCCTCGTCGTGGGAGTCGTGGAGCACCGAGTCGTACTGGATTTCCTCCACCTTGGTGACGGCGCAGATGTCCCCCGGACCGGCGGAGGGAATTTCGTCTGTTTCCTTGCCCTGCAGCCGGTACAGATGGGAAACCTTGAATGGCTTGCGCGCATCCCCGATATAAAGCTGTGTATTCGGCGTCACCGTGCCCTGGTGAATACGGAAAACCCCCATGCGTCCCACATAGGGATCCACGACGACCTTGAAAACGTGAGCGATCACGTGGGCATCGGGATCTGCCGTCACCTGGACGGGTTCGGCGTTTTCGCCCTCGCCACGGAGAAACGGCGGCGGATTCCCTTCCGAGGGATTGGGGAGCAGTTTGATAATGACGTTTAGCAGCGCATCCAGCCCGGCGCCGGTTTCTGCCGACACAAAACAGACCGGCATGAGGTGACCTTCGCGAAGAGCCTTTTCGAAAGCGTCATGCAGCTGTTCGGGCTTGACGTCGTCGGGGGACTCCAGGTACGCCTCCATCAGTTCCTCGTCCACTTCGACGACCTGGTCGATAATCTGTTCGTGGGCGGCCGCTATGGAGGAGAAATCCGTCTCGCCACCCTCCGGCGCGAAGAAACAGTCAAACACGGTGGAACCGCCTTCCGCCGGAAGATTGAGGGGCAGGCAGCGATTCCCGAAAACGTCCTGGATCTGGGAAAGCAGCTGATCGAGCTTCTCGGGTTCCATGTCGATCTTGTTGATCACGATCATGCGACACAGGCGGCTGGCTTTGGCTGCCTCCATCAGCCGGCGGATCCCGGTCTCGATGCCCGCCTGTGCGCTCAGCACCAGGGCCGCCGTCTCGACGGCCGGAAGGACGCTGATGGATCGACCGATGAAGTCCGGGTATCCGGGCGTGTCGACCAGGTGAACACGGATACCCTTGTGCTCGAAATGACAGATCGCCGTTTCGAGGCTGTGCATGAGTTCGCGTTCTTTCGGGTCGAAGTCGCAGACCGTCGTGCCGCGGTCAATGGCGCCGGCAGCCTTGATAGCTCCGGTTTTTGCCATCAGGCTCTCTGCGAGCGATGTCTTGCCCGCCCCGGCAGGTCCGACCAGGGCGATATTCCTTACCGATTCAACTTTATTGTCTGTCACGATTGCGGGCCCTTTCTTTTTGAATTGGGTTCAGCCCGTTAAGGGTCAAGACCGCAAGGATATCACCGTCCGCGCGCCGGTTGCCTCATCCCGTTTTCGATACCCGGACTGGCGTTCCCGGGCCCCATTGGCGCCGGTCCCGGGCGCTTGCGCGCGGGAGCGCGATCTCCAGTAGCCCGAAGGAATTGAAGATGGCCACCGTTTCTCCGGGTCGGGCCTCACCGTAGGCGCGGACGAGGCGGGCGGTCTGGGCCTCCACGCTCACTGTCGCGTCGTTCCACTCCTTCGGCAGGGGACCGGGAATGTTGGTGGAAAGATTGCCGAAGTGGTCGGCAAACAGGATCTCCCCGGTGAGAGAGGCATCCTTGCGGATGGGTCGGGGCAGCGCGGAGGGCACCAGTTCGGGGTCGGGCGACCCCAGGCTATCCGGGGCCGCGCTCGCCGAAGCCAGCATCGCGGCCACCGGGGCAAAAATGTCACGTCCGTGGAAGGTGGTGGAGGCGATATCGAGATCCAGCGCCTCGGGATCCAGCCGCCAGGCGGTCCAGCTGTCCAGATGGGAAACGAGTTCTGCCGCCAGTCCGTTGTCAGGCGCAATGAAAGCATGACACCGGGCCTGGATACAGACGATGTTCCGGTCCGTTCCGACGCCGGGATCGACCACCGCCACATGCACAGTCCCCTCTGGAAACCAGTGGTGACACAGACCCAGCCACAGACCGGCAATCTCACCACGAAAAGGCGGCACCGCGTGGCACAGGTCAACGACGCTGGCGTCCCCGAAATGACGCTTTATCACACCCTTCATGATTCCTGCGAAGGGATCCTGCAAACCGAAATCCGTCGTCAGGGTGATGAGGCCGCAGGGGTTGAAACTGGTGGCGGACCGATTCATCGGCCCGATGATATGCCCGGGGAGGTTCTTCGTGCAGTCCCGGATTTCCAGAGGCGACGCTAACGCGAAATAATAATTAATTTAAACAATATTTTATACGATTTAATTAATGTCAATAATAGTAAAATTTCTGGCCGGGAGGCTTGAAAACCATCGTGCCGGCACAATCTTGGCTACCGGTGGTCCAAAAGAAAAGGTGTTCTCGAAATACAACGGTATGAGCGCGAGTCATACATTGCAGATCGATGTGGTTTCCGACCTGGTGTCCCCCTGGTGCTACCTTGGCATGCGGCGGATGGAGCAGGCCCTGTCGGCACTTCAGGGCGCCAGTGATCCGCAACTGCACTGGCGGCCCTTCGAAATCAACCCGGCACTCCCCAAAGACGGTATGGACGTCGATCGATATCTGGCATCGGTGTTCGGCTCGCCGGAAGCGGGACGTGCCGTCCTCGACCAGGTGGCGAATCTGGGTGAGCAGGAAGGTATCCGCTTCGATTTCAATCGGGTGCGGGCGGTTCCCAACACCATGGACGCTCATCGCCTCATACTGATGGCCACGGACGAGGGACGCGGGTCGCGTATGGCGCACCGCCTGTTCCGGGGCTTTTTCGAAGAGGGTCTTGATATTGGTCGCGCGGGAGTCCTGACGGATCTCGGACTGGAGGCTGGCCTGGAACTCGATTCGATCCGGGAATGCCTCTCTTCGGATCGCTACAGGGACATGGTGCGGGTCACCGAATCCCAGGTCAGGCAATCGGGGCTGACGGGGGTGCCGAGTTTCATTATCAACGGGCGAGTCGCGGTCAGCGGGGTGCACGAGCCGGCGGTGCTGGTGTCAGTCATAGAAAAGGCCCTTTTCGGAGAGCTTCCCGAAGACCCCGAGCCCGGACAGCTTCATTAGGCGCCGATCAGGGCTACCACGGACCCGGTGCAGCACGTCGCAAGTGTCCCGCCGACGATACTGCGCAGGCCCAGGTCCACGATTTCTGCGCGCCGTTCCGGGGCCATGGTGGTGAGACCACCAATGAGGATTCCCAGGCTGCCGAAATTGGCGAAACCGCAAAGGGCGTAGGTCATGATCAGCCGGCTCCGCGGACTGAGCTGATCCGGGGGGACCTGCGCCAGATCGATGTAGGCCAGGAATTCGTTGAGAACCGTCTTGGTGCCCAGCAAGGCGCCGGCGACCGCTGACTGGTCCCAGGGAATGCCCATCAGCCAGGCGAGGGGAGACATCAGGAAACCCAGCACTCGCTGCAGGCTGAGCGGTTCGCCGTGGAAATCGGGAAGGATTCCCAGCCCGATATTGACCAGTTTGACCAGCGCGACGAGGACAAGAAGCATCGCGACCACGTTGAGATAGAGCGCGAGGCCGCTCTGGGTGCCCTGGGTGACGGCATCCATAGTGCTTGCGTAGCGCGGCGGCGTCAGGGCATCTCCAGCATCCTCCCGCTCGCCCGGCACCATGATACGGGCGATCATGACGGCTGCCGGCGCGCTGATCACCGATGCCACTACCAGGTGGCCGGCGGCTCCCTCGATCACGGTCTCGATGAGAGTCGCGTAGATGAAAAGCACCGTGCCGGCAATAGTCGCCATGCCCGAGCACATGACCACGAACAACCCGCTGCGACTCATGGTGGCCAGGTAATGCCTCACGAACAGCGGAGCCTCCACCATGCCGACGAAGATGTTGGCCGCCGTTCCAAGACCGACGGCGCCACCGATACCGAAAGGCTTCTGGAGCAGGCGGGAAAACCCGCGAACCACTATCGGCAGCACTTTCCAGTAGGTCAGGACCGCTGTCAGTGCGCTGACCACAAGGATCAGCGGCAGGATCTGGAAAGCCAGCACAAGCGTGCTGGATCCCTCGCTCATCTCGAACGGAGGCAGCCCCCCGCCCAGGTATCCGAAAACAAAAGTCGTCCCGGCTTCGGTCGCGTCCTGCAATCCGGCGACCAGTCGATTGACGGAGTTGACGAGTTTTCTGGCCGGCTCCAGGTGAAGCAGCAGAACAGCCAGAACGATCTGCAGACCGATCCCGGCAACCACCTCCCGTACCGGCAGCCGTCTGCGATTCTCGCTGCACAGCATGGCAAGCCCACAGAACACAGCGAGGCCAAGGGCAGCCTGCAGGGAAAGAGACATGTCGGCTCATCCGGACGGCAGGAACATCCGAACATACTAACCTCATCTGCGCATTCCGGACTTGAATCCGCCCGGATCCGCAGATGAGGGTAACCGTGTCAGTCCGCCCCTCCGGCGGCGCCCGCCCGATCGGCGACAGGGTGGTGATGACGCGGTAGAATGCGCGGGTTTCAGGGGATTCCAGGTTTGACATGAAGATTCTTCTGGTCGAAGACAATGAAATGAACAGGGACATGCTGTCCCGGCGCCTCTTGCGGAAGGGCTTCGAGGTGGTGATTGCCGTTGACGGCAAGGAAGGCGTGGACATGGCGTCCAGTGAATCGCCGGATATTATTCTGCTGGACATGAGCCTTCCGGTCATGGACGGCTGGGAAGCGGCCGGGCACCTGAAAACGAATCCCGAAACTCGCGAGATACCCGTGCTTGCGCTCACGGCCCACGCCATGGATGGCGACCGGGAAAAGGCCATCGAGGCCGGCTGCGACGATTACGACACCAAACCGGTCAATTTTGCGAGGCTGCTGGAGAAAATAAACGCTCTGACCCAGAGCGCCGCCTAGCAAATGCGGGGTAGCGGATCGTCCTCCAGCTCTTCCAGAATTCTCTCGCCGCCGATCTCCGTCACCATGGTGACGGCATGGGGTCCGGTGACAATCTCGCCGATCATGGCGGCCTCCGACCCGAGGTCAAGAGCCCGCCAGGCGCTGAGTACCTGATCCGCCGCCGCCGGGTCCGCAACGGCCACCACCCGGCCTTCGCATGCCAGGTACAGGGGATCGTAGCCCAGCATGTCGCAAACCGACTGAACCGGATCCCGTATCGGCAGCGCAGGCCCGTCGAGACGTACTGACAGGTGGGAGGCCTTGTGGATTTCGTGGGCAACGGTGGCCAGCCCTCCTCGGGTGGGATCGCGCATGAATTTCAGGCCTTCGATAGCTCGTACCGCCCGCGTCAGGGGCAGGACGCTCGCCGCGTCTGACTTGAGATCACCCCGCAAACCGAATTGCTCCCTGGCGAGCATGACCGCGATGCCGTGGTCTCCCACCGGCCCGCTCACCACAATGCGGTCACCTTCTTGTATTCGGTGGAGCCCCAGATCGAGGCCCGCCGGTCGCACACCGATACCCGTTGTCGCCAGATAGATGCCGCCGCCTTCGCCGCGGCGCACGACCTTGGTGTCCCCCGCAATCACACGAACATCGCTGTCCCGGGCCGCGATGCCCAGTGCGCCGATGATGCGGTCCAGGAGAGCCACTTCCAGGCCCTCCTCGATAAAGCAATTGAGGGAAAAATATCTGGGATCGGCGCCGGCGACAGCCAGATCATTGATGGTGCCGTGAGCCGCCAGGGATCCGATATTCCCCCCGGGGAATTCCAGCGGCTGGACGGTAAAACCGTCCGTGGAAATCAGCACGTCTCCTTCCGGCAGGCCGGGGACGAGCGCCGCGTCAGCGCGCGTGTCCAGATCCGGGTTGGCCAGGTGACGGGCGAACATTTCCTGGATGAGTTCCTGCATGAATCGTCCGCCGTTGCCGTGGGCCAGCGCGATATGGGTCTCCTGCACAACCAACTCCTCTATTGCCGATCGGGTCCCGGGGTCAGTGACGAGACCGGTTGCCGCGCCGCGTATTCTACGACTTGCCCGGCGCAAAGACCCCCGTCGTTCACCGGCAGTTCGTCGTCTATATCGACCTGGAGGCCCCGTTCCTCGAGCGCAGCCCTGGCGAGTTCGGTCAGCAGCCGGTTCTGGAAGACGCCGCCCGTCAGCGCGATCCGGCTGACGGCGCTGCTCCTGCCGATGGCCTCGGCCTGATCGGCCAGGTTAGTGGCCAGGCTGGCGTGGAAGCGGCCGGCCCGCACGGAAACCGGAAGTTCCTCGTCGAGAAGCAGGTCGATCAGCGGTTCCCAGTCCGTCACCCATTCGCCGGAAAGTCTCTCCAGGGGCAGGTTGACCGGTTCCGCATTGTCGAGATCCGCGACGGCTTCGAGCTGCATCGGGCCCTGTCCCTCGAAGCTGGCAACCTGCACCAGTCCCGTGAGAGAGGCGGCCGCATCGAAAAGTCGCCCGACGGCCGTGGTCTCGGACGCGTTGATCTTCCGATCCCAGGCTTCCTTCGCCAGGCGCCAGTCGCTGTCGACGATCGGCCGCCAGGCCCGGCCGCTCTCCCAGCAAATGGCGGCAGCGCTGCGCCACGGTTCCCGGCCGGCTCGGTCGCCGCCGGGAAGCCGGAAGGATCGTAGCCTGCCGGCGCGTCTCCATTGGCCGGGCCGGCCCAGTAAGGTCTCGCCGCCCCAGAGCGTCCCGTCCGGTCCATAGCCAACCCCGTCCCAGGCAAAGACGATACCGGTCGTCTCGGCGGGCCAGTGACGTGCTGCTGCGGAGGCGTGAGCGAAGTGATGGGGCACCAGCGTGAGGGGAAGCCCGCTCTGCCTGGCCCAGCGGTGAGTGGCGTAGTCCGGGTGGGCATCCGCGATGACAGACTCGGCTCGAACGCCGTACAGAGTCTGCAGGTCGGTAACCACCTGCTCGAAGACCCGGACGCTGCGTGCGCTGCCCATGTCCCCGATGTGAGGTGATATGACCACTCGATCCCCCCATCCGAGCGCGATGGTGTTTTTCATGTGTCCGCCCACTGCCAGCACGGGCGCCGTCAGGGGCTGTGCCAGGCTGAGTTCCACCGGCGCGACGCCCCGTCCGAGCCGAAGGGGGCGCAGTTGACCCGCCACCCGGCGAAAGACCGAATCGTCCGCCGGTCGAACGATGGGCCTGTCGTGATGAAGATATCCGTCGACCACCCGGGCGATACGGGCCTCGACCTCATCGGCTTCGGTCAGTACGGGTTCGCCGCTGATATTTCCGGAAGTGGCGATCAGGGGGCCGCCGAACTCGCTCGTCAGAAGGTGATGCAGCGGGCTGTAGGGAAGCATGACGCCGATTTCCCCCAGGCCCGGAGCTACGAGATCCGAAAGCGATCCGCCGCTGCGCTTTTTTATCAGGACGATGGGCCGGTCAGGACGGATCAGGCGCTGGGCTTCGGATGCCTCGGGGTCGGTTTCACGGCGCACGGCCTCGAGTCCGTCATCTCCGGTCATCGGGAACATCACCGCCAGGGGCTTGTCGGGCCGGGGCTTGGTGGCCCGCAGACGCCGGACGGGTTCGTCGGAGCGGGCATCGCAGACGAGGTGATAGCCGCCGATGCCCTTGACGGCGATCACCGCGCCGGACCGCAGGCTTTCGACACAGGCAGCCATTGCCGCCTCGTTACCGGTCACGCACCGCTGCCCGTCAGCAAAGGCCAGAGAAGGGCCACAGACGGGACAGGCCACCGGTTCGGCATGAAACCTACGATCTGCCGGATCCCGGTACTCCTCGAGGCATGACTCGCAGAGGGGAAACTCCGCCATGGACGTGTTCGGTCGATCATAGGGCATGGCCCGGATCAGCGTGTACCTCGGCCCGCACTGGGTGCAGTTGATGAACGGATAACGGTAGCGCCGATCGGACGGATCCTTGAGTTCCCTGACGCAGTCGTCACAGGTGAAATAATCGGGCGGTACATGGATGCGGGCCTCGCTGCCGGAGGCGCTATCGATAATCCGGAATACCGTTTCCGTCGGCTCGGAAGTGTCCGTGGCAGATTCAAGACTGGGGCGTGACAGGGGAGGGGCCCGCGATACCAGTTCCTGCTGGAACTCGTCTAGAGTGCCTGCCGGCCCCTGCGCCAGGATTTCCACCTCGCCGAGCTGGTTCTGAACCCAGCCCTTGATTCCGAACTCGGAAGCCAGGCGGAAGACATAGGGTCTGAAACCCACGCCCTGGACGTGACCGGAGAGCCGGATCCGTCGCGAGCATGTCTGTCTCCCGGACGGGTCAGCCACGCTTCATCGGTACCGGGGCGGGGTCGCCGGGGAGGGAGAGAAAGGCGGGGATACGGATTGTGCGTCAGGCACTTTCCCGTTCCCGCACGCCGCTGGACCACCAGATTCGGCAGGCGCCCTCGTCCGAGACCATGCAGGGACCCACCGGGGTGCGAGGCGTGCATGCCAGGCCGTATATCCGGCACTGGTTGGGATAGATTTTGCCCAGGACAACCTTGGCGCAGTCGCAGCCCTGGGGCATGAGGCCGACGCGCTTGCGGGAATCATCCCTGTAGCCGGGATATCGCGTCCTCGCGTCGTGGGCCGCGTAGTTTTCCTTCAAAGCGTACCCGGAACCGGGAATCACGCCGATGCCCCTCCAGGCCGCGTCGACCACGTCGAATGCCTGTTCCAGCTGCCTTCGGGCCGCCTTGTTTCCCTTGGGCCGGACGACACTGGGATAACAGTTGTCCAGGAAAATATTACCTTCGAGCAGTTGCCGCAGAACGGAATACGTGCCCGCCAGCAGGCTGTCCGCGGTAAATCCGGATACCGCTGCCGGGAGCCTGTGCTTCTCCACGACAAAATCCCAGTCCTCCGGTCCCATCACGGTGGATACGTGGCCCGGCGCGATCAGGGCGTCGAATCCCGGCTCACCGGATTCCAGCAGCATGGCCACGGCAGGCCAGGTGAGGCGTCCCGAGAGCAGTACCGACAGGTTCTCCGGAGCCCCTTCGCACAGCAGCGCCGCGACCGGCGCCATGGTGGTTTCGAATCCCGCGGCGAAAAACACGACGTCCTTCTCCGGCGCGTCACGGGCGATCCGCGCCGCCTCCAGCGGGGAAGCCACCGGGCGGATGTCAGCGCCGGCGGCCTTGGCCTGTTCGAGGGACCGGATCTCCCGCCGCGGCACGTTGACGGGGACGCGCAGCATGTCCCCGAAGGTGACGAGGATCACGTCTTCGGACATGGCCAGATGCATGGCCTCGTAGACATCTTCCTCAGGACAGATGCAGACAGGGCAGCCGGGTCCCGGGATCAATTCGATGGCGGTCGGCAGAGCGCCCCGGATGCCGGCAGCGCTGATTGAGCGCTCGTGACCGCCGCAGACGTTCATGATCTTGACCCGCTCCGGCAGATCCAGACGCCGGATACGTTCTAGCCAGCCGGCTGCAGAGGCGGACATGACGGACGCTTAGCCCGCGCCGTGGACGTGCAGTTCGGCGCCTTCGGGCTGGATGGCCGGCCGCCTCGTGCCCCCGGTGGACCGACGTTCCTGCTGCGCCGTCAGTTCCGCCCGCAGCCAGTCCAGCCAGTCCGCCATGCCCGGGCCCCGGCGGGCAGAGAGAGTCTGCACCGGCGCCCGGGAGGCGAGTTGCCGCAGGTAGCGCTCCGCCGTTTCCGGCTGGAAATCGTCGAGCACTTCCAGCAGATCGGACTTGGTAATCAATACGAGATCCGCAGCCCGGAACATCACGGGATACTTGGCAGGCTTGTCATCTCCCTCGGTGCAGGACAGCAGGGTCACGTTGAGGTGCTGGCCCAGGTCGAAGCTGGCCGGGCAAACCAGGTTCCCCACGTTTTCGATGAAAACCAGGTCCAGCCCCTGGAGGGCCAGTTCGTGCAGCGCGTCGTGCACCATATGCGCGTCCAGGTGACATGCGCTGCCGGTGGAGATCTGAACGGCCGGCACGCCTTTGGCCCTGATCCTGTCCGCATCGTTCTCCGTTTCCAGGTCGCCCTCGATAACGGCGATGGAGAACTCGCCTGCCAGGGCCTCGATGGTCGCCTCCAGCAGCGCGGTCTTGCCGGCACCCGGCGACGACATCAGATTAATGGCCAGGATTCCGTGGGCGTCGAAGTGTTCCCGGTTGTGTCCGGCCTGGTGATCGTTCTCCGACAGAAGACCCTGCAGCACCGTTACCGCCTCCCGGCCGGATTGCGTTCGTGCAAGCTTGCCGTCGCCGGAGAGCAGGTGCCGGTTACCCGACGTCACGTTGCATCCGCAGGTATCACACATGGTCTTTTCCCCGTGGCAGCCGCCCGTTTCGTAATGATCCGAATATATCCGTCAGGATCGCGGTTACTGATCCATCGCCTCCAGGACCTGATCGAAAAGTTCCCAGGCTGACTGTGCATCCTGTTGCGAGACTTTCTGAATGGCGTAACCCACATGGACCATGACAAAGTCTCCGGGTTCCACCGGCTCGTCCTGCATCATGAACAGGCTCACCTCCCGCTCGATTCCCTTCGCTTCGCAGCGGGCGTTGAAGCCGTCGACGTCGACGACCTGCATCGGTATTGCCAGGCACATGGGTTTGGTCCGTTGTGGCTACAGCGGGCTCTAGTCTATCCCGAGTGCCGCCGGGAGAAAAACGATCCAGATCAATTCCCGCGCCGCGGCCCGGTGGCAGCCATGGGACAGGCGCGGGTTTCCCGGTTCCGTTCGGGAGCTTCGAGTCCCGGTCATTGCCCGGGCGTGAGCAAAACGGCTAACCTGCCGGGGAAGGAACTGTATCGACCATTTCATGCAAGTACTCGACAGCCTGGACTCCGCGTTCCTCTACCTGGAAACGCAGCACTCGCCGATGCACATCGGCAGCGTGCAGATTTACGAGGGCCGGGGTGAGAATTTCGATTTCGAGCGCTATCGCGATCTCGTGCGATCCAGGCTGCACATCTCACCGGTATTCCGCCGGCGGGTGGTTCATGTGCCCCTGAACCTGGGTCGGCCCTACTGGGTCGAGGATCCCCGTTTCGATCTGGACGCCCATCTGGAGCACGTGGCTTTACCCCGTCCGGGGACCTGGCGACAGCTCCGGGACATCGCCGAAGCGCGATTCGCCACGCCGCTGGATTCCGATCGGCCCCTCTGGTGCCTGACCTTTGTGGAAGGACTGGAGGGCATTCCCGAACTTCCGTCCGGGTCTTTCGCCCTGGTGACCAGAGTGCATCATGCCGCTGCGGACGGAATGGGTTCCGTGGATCTTTTCTCCGCGCTCTGGGATACCAGTCCCGAGGGACGGGTCATCTCCGCGCCCGGGAAGTGGAAACCCGAGAGGCTCCCGAGCCGTATCGGTCTGATGGGAAGATCGGTGGCAAACCTCACGGCGCAGCCGGCCGCCATCGCCAGGACCGCTGCGGCGATGATGAGGGGCGGTTGGGGTCTCGGGCGCGAGATGCTCTCGGGTGAGCACCACGGCCACCGGCTGCTGTTTACCGCTCCAAAAACACGCTTTAACGATCCCATCATCGCCCAGAGGAGTTTCGGGGGCGTTTCCTTCTCCCTGGACCGGATCAAAGCCATCAAGAACGCGGTGCCGGGAACCACCGTCAATGACGTGGTTCTGGCAATCTGCTCCGGTGCCCTTCGGCGGTATCTCGGGAGCTCCGGTGATTTGCCGGACAAGCCGCTGATCGCCATGGCGCCGATTTCCGTGCGAGAGGAAGTGGACGGGGGCCTGAACCGGGTCTCGGCCATGCTGGTCGATCTGGCGACCGGAGAACCTGACCCTTTGCGGAGGCTGGAGGCGGTTCACCAGAGCACCCGCGACAGCAAGGCCTACGCAAAGGCAATCGGTGCAGGCACGCTGACCGATTCCACCAGGGTCGTGCCCTTTTCCCTGGCCAGCGGCGCCGCCAGGCTCTACAGTCGGATGAAGATCGCTCACTACCATCGTCCTCCCTTCAACCTGGTGATCACCAACGTGCCCGGACCCCGGACCCAGCTGTATCTGGGGGGATCCCGACTTCTCAACGTCTTCGGCATGGCGCCGGTCATCGACGGCCTCGGGCTGATTATGGTGATTACGAGTTTCTCGGATCACCTGACCGTCAGCGTGAACGCCGCCCGCAACCTGCTTCCCGATGTGGATAACCTTCTCGGCGACCTGCGTTCCTCCTACCGGGAGTTTTCCAGATCGGTCGCAAGGATTCGGCCAGACGGAGGGAAGAAAAAACGGGCGAAAAGGAAACGCCGTTCCTCCGCCGGAAAGGCCCGGAAGTCATGAGCTCTTCTGCGGAAAACATCCGCCGGCCCTCGTGGCTGCTCCAGCTTCTGGAAATGAGGGCCGTGCCGGAACTCGGCGCCTATGCCTGGATGTATCCGATGCTGCACCTAGCTCCCCGCGGTGATGGCCACCCGGTGCTGGTGCTGCCCGGCTTTCTGACCACGGGCGCCGCCACATTCCCGCTCCGTCATTTCCTGAAGATCCTCGGCTACAAGAGTCATCGCTGGAAGCTGGGCCGCAACCTGGGACCGGTGGGATTCAAGGAATTCGAGATCATGCATCGCCTGAAGGAACTGCGGCACCGATACGCGCGCAAGGTCAGCATCATCGGCTGGAGTCTCGGCGGGCTCTACGCCCGGGAACTGGCCTGGATGGCGCCCGAAGATGTTCGAATGGTCATCACCCTGGGCACGCCGTTCCGTCATCACAAATCCACCGCGGTGACCTGGCTGTACGAGGACCTGACAGGACAGGAAGAGGCTCACATGCCGCCGGAGTTGCGTGACCGAATGGAACTTCCTCCCCCGGTGCCCGCTACCGCCATCTACAGTCGTACGGACGGTGTCGTGCCCTGGCGCTGTTCTCTCGAACAATCCGCGGAATTCGCCGAGAACATTTGTGTGGAGAGCAGTCACTGCGGGCTCGGGCACAACCCGCTGGTCCTGTGGGCAATTGCGGATCGACTGGCCCAGCGGGAAGGGGAGTGGCGGCCGTTCCAGCGAACAAGATGGCGGCGCCTTCTCTACCGGCAGCCGGACCATATCGGGACGCTGTAGATTCGCTTGCGTCCCGGGGAATTTGGTCTAGAATTCGCGCGCTTTCCCGGCACCCCCGCGGATGCCTGGCAGCCGGGCCACCGGTGAAAACCTTGCCTTCGTACACGCAAGACCGAGCGGGCCCGCCGATAGTCCAGACGCGTGTACCAGCGCCACTTTGGGACCCCCCTAATGAATGCAGATATCACCCACGCGGATTTCACCGGGCGTATCGTCATCGTCGGTTTCGGCAGCATCGGTCAGGGCAGCCTGCCCCTGATTCTGCGGCACATCGAAACACGGCCGGAGAACATCACCATCATCACGGGGGACGCCCGCGGCCGGTCGGTCGCCGAAAGCCTGGGCGTCAGGTTCATTATCGAGCCGCTGAACCGGGACAATTACAGGGCATGCCTCGATCCCCTGCTGGACAGCGGAGACTTTCTGTTGAATCTTTCCGTGGACGTCTCCAGCATCGACCTGATCCGGTTCTGCCGCGAGAAAGAGGCGTTGTACCTGGATACCTGCATCGAGCCATGGCCCGGCGGCTACACGGACCCGAACCTGCCCATTTCGGCGCGCACCAACTACGCTCTCCGGGAGCAGGCTCTCGAGCTGCGCGGCGACGGCGAAGGAGCGCCGACGGCCGTCATTACCCACGGCGCGAACCCGGGCCTGGTCTCCCACCTGGTCAAGCAGGCGCTCCTGGATGTCGCCCGGGACACCAATGTCACGTCGCCGGAACCCGCCTCCCGCGCCCAGTGGGCGGATCTCGCGGAACGCCTGGGCGTCAAAGTCATTCACATCGCGGAACGGGACAACCAGGTTGCGAATACCCCCAAGGCGATTGGAGAGTTCGTCAACACCTGGTCCATCGACGGCTTCGTCAGCGAAGGACTGCAGCCGGCGGAACTCGGCTGGGGGACCCACGAGCGAACGTTCCCTGAGGACGGCGAACGACACCGGAGAGGTTGCGGTGCCGCCATATTTCTTCACAGGCCGGGCGCATCGCAGCGGGTACGCACCTGGACGCCTGCAGAAGGTCCTTTCCACGGCTTTCTCATTACCCACGGAGAGTCCATCTCCATCTCGGATTTCCTCACGGTCCGGGAAGGCGGGGATGTTCGATACCGCCCCACGGTCCATTACGCCTACCATCCCTGCGACGATGCTGTGCTGTCGGTCCACGAGTTGGCGGGCAAGGGCTGGCGCCAGCAGTCGCGGCAGCGATTGCTGATGGACGAGATCGTCACGGGAATCGATGAGCTGGGGGTGCTGCTGGCCGGTCACCGGAAAAATGCCTACTGGTACGGATCCCAGTTGTCTGTTGAAGAGGCCCGCGATCTGGCGCCTTTTAACAACGCCACCAGCCTGCAGGTTTGCGCCGCGGTCCTGTCGGGGATGGTATGGGCTATCGAGAACCCGGATCGAGGGGTGGTCGAGCCTGACGAAATGGATTTTCGCCGAAATCTGGAGGTCGCCCGTGCCTACCTGGGACCGGTGATCGGGCAGTACACGGACTGGCATCCGCTTAAGGACAGGGGAACATTATTCGCCGAAGATCTGGACCAGACCGACCCCTGGCAGTTCGGGAATGTCCGGGTGGTCTGATTCACGGACCTGACGCAGCCGTCCTGTCATTGTGCTGTCATAATATTTCGATATTATTGGAATCATGGAAACGACCGATGCCGTTCTAGCTCTCTCCGGTCTTGCTCAGGAAACCCGGCTGGCCATTTTCCGCTATCTCGTGCAGGTGGGTCCCGAGGGGGAATCGGCGGGCGATCTTGCAGAGCGCTTCCAGCTGCCGCCGGCCACCTTGTCTTTTCACCTCTCTCAGCTTTGCCAGTGCGGGCTTCTGCGGGCCCAGCGGAGCGGCCGACGGATTCTGTACATGGCGGATTACGACGGCATGAACCGTCTGATGACCTTTCTGACCGAAGACTGTTGTGGAGGCCGGCCGGAACTCTGCGGGCCCGTCGCCTCGGAGAAGGATGGGGATGCCGGCAAGGCGTCGGCGATGGAGATCGACAGATGAGCGCCAGCAAGATTTACAACGTCCTTTTTCTCTGCACGGGCAACTCCGCCCGCAGCATTTTCGGAGAGGCCCTGATCAATCACTGGGGCAAGGGCCGTTTTCGCGGTTACAGCGCCGGCAGCACCCCCAAAGGAGAAGTCCATCCGCTGGCCGTCCGTCTGCTGGAACAACTGGATCTGCCCTCGGCCGGGCTGCGGAGCAAGAGCTGGGAGGAGTTCTCGGAGCCGCAGGCGCCGGTCATGGATTTCGTCTTCACGGTTTGCGACAACGCGGCTGCCGAGACCTGCCCGGTCTGGCCGGGACAGCCCATGAGCGCGCACTGGGGCATTCCCGACCCGGCGGCGGTAGAGGGCGATGAAAAGATTCGCATGCAGGCTTTCCGGCAGGCCCTGAATCAGCTGGAAAACCGTATCAAGATCTTTGTCAGTCTCCCGATCCAGTCCCTGGATCGCCTGCGATTGCAGCGAGAGATCGACCGGATCGGAGATTATCCGGACGCAGGCGTGATTTCGCTTCCGGACAGGGAGCGCCGGTCTTGAGCGCCGTCTGTGACGGCGGGGGTTCCGATGCCTCCATGGGTGTTTTCGAACGCTACCTGACGGTTTGGGTGATCCTCTGCATTCTGGCCGGGATCGGGCTCGGCCACGTTGCCCCGGGAATGTTCAAGAGCATCGGCGCGATGGAGGTGGCCAGGGTCAACCTGCCGGTGGCGGTGCTGATCTGGCTGATGATCATTCCCATGCTGCTCAAGGTGGATTTCTCCGCCATGGGGCAGCTCCGCCAGCACTTCCGCGGGATCGGCGTGACCCTCTTCGTGAACTGGGCCGTCAAGCCCTTCTCCATGGCGCTGCTGGCCTGGATCTTTATCAAGGGGCTGTTCGCCGAATGGCTCCCGGCCGATCAGCTGGATTCCTACGTGGCGGGCCTGATCCTGCTCGCGGCGGCGCCCTGCACCGCCATGGTTTTCGTCTGGAGCCGACTGAGCAACGGCGACCCGAATTTTACCCTGAGCCAGGTGGCGCTGAACGACACCATCATGATTTTCGCTTTCGCGCCCATTGTGGCGTTTCTGCTCGGGATCTCGTCGATCATCGTTCCCTGGAGCACGTTGTTTCTCTCCGTGGTTCTCTACATCGTGATCCCGGTGGCGTTCGGGCAATGGTGGCGTAGGCGGTTGCTCGCTACCGGCGGCACGGAAGCCCTGGAGATGTCCCTGAAGCGCCTTCATCCGCTGTCGCTTGCGGCACTTCTGGCGACATTGATTCTGCTGTTCGGTTTCCAGGGGGAGCAGATCGTGGGCCAGCCGCTGGTCATCGTTCTGATTGCCGTACCGATTCTGATCCAGGTCTATTTCAATTCCGGCCTGGCCTACCTCCTCAACAGGCAGCTGGGCGTTGCCCATTGCGTTGCCGGCCCTTCCGCCCTTATCGGCGCCAGCAATTTTTTCGAACTGGCGGTGGCCGCCGCCATCAGCCTCTTCGGTTTCAAGTCCGGCGCCGCGCTGGCCACCGTTGTCGGAGTGCTCATCGAAGTGCCGGTGATGCTTTCGGTGGTGCGGATCGTCAACAGGACCCGGCCATGGTACGAGCGTCGGGTCGGTCAGGACGTGAATCCGCCCGAACGGTCTGTCTGATCGCTCTCCTGAATCGGGGGCAGTGACAGATCAGACCCCGGTTACCGCTCATTCCGCTCCGCGGACTTTGCCTGCCAGGTTGTCGGGTTCTCTGCGCGTCCGGTGTGTCCCCGCTGCAGGCGCCCCGCTGCCGGACGACCCGTTCCTTTCGGGTTCAGCGTTCCAGGGCGAACTGCAGGGCGATGCCCCCCGGTTGGGGGACAAGTGTCCAGGCTCGCTTGTCATTTCCCCGGGTTCCGTAGCGGGAACGGTATTCCCGCAGGTCCCGTCGAGGCTGCTCCGGCAGCGTCAACAGCACGGCCTCGCCGCCGGCGATACCCATGAGAGTGAAGGGCAGAGCGTCGTCCTTGTCGCCCAGGGCCCAGACCAGTCCGCCGAACCCCAGATTGATCAGGATGTTCCTGAGATGACGGCCGGGACGCCGCTTGGATTCCGTTCGCCGAACGCTGTCCCGCAGGAGGTGCTCGGCGGCGTCCAATCGCTGGTGCAAGGGGGCGTCGCCCAGGGCCCGAACCGGGTCTGCGCCATCCCGGCCCGGGTGAGGGCGCAGGGTCAGCAGCGTGGCGGCAAGAAGCGCCCGGGCTGACCCGAGTCCGTTGAGCACCTTTTCATCGCTGTCCTCGGTGTCCAGCGCCATCCCGGCGTAGGCAATCGCTGCCATCCCGTAGACCGTGGTCCAGCCTTCCTGCCACAGGCGGACGGAGTTTCGGCTGCCGTCCAGGGCATGCTCCAGATATTCGAGACGCTGGGCTTCCTGGTCCTCTGCCGCGAAAGCCGGCCATCCGGCCGTGATTGCGATAACGATCGCCAGCGCACCTCTCATCCCTGCCTGAAGCCCCGAAAAAAGAGATGGACATCCGCATCCCCGGATCCGGGCCCGGACCCTTAGGGAAGAGCCGGTACGGGACCCGCCGCTGTCGCGAACTGCCGGCCGGCAGGTCATTCGACCGGGCATGCGGTCGACCGATCGTAGTCCAGGGAAGCAAAGGGATCTTCGACGCTGGGGCTCGCCGGAGTACCGCCGTCGAAGACTACCTTCCAGGCACCTTCTTCCGTCCGCCGCCAGACCGAAAAGAAACGACCGGTAACCCGTTTCTCCCCGTCCTGCGCGTCCGGCACGCGCATGAGGTACGGACCCTGGCTCAGCGCCAGGTCCCCGCTCGCCAGGACCTCCACGCTATCGGGGGCCCACTCGATAGACGGACCGTCCGCGTCGAAAAACGGACGCCATCCCTCCACCACGGCAGCCCTGCCTCTGAGGACCTGGCTGCCCGTGAATCGGGCGTCGGCATCGAGAAAACTCTCGAAGGCCGCCAGGTCCCGGGTTTCGGCCGCCCGGCTGAAGGCGATTTCCGTGCATCTGACCTGGTGTACTGCCACCGGGCCCGGCGCGAGCGCCGCGAGGATAAGGCTGGTCAGCATGTCCCGAGGCTCCTGAGTGCTGGGAGTTGCAAGTAAACACTTCCGGGGCAGTCGGCTCAAGGCCGACCGATCCTGCCGCCGGCAGGCGGGCGAGCCCGGGATGCGCCGGGAACGCGTCCGGGACGTTCCGGGATACGCCTCGATACCGCCCAAGGCCCGGATTTAGCTAGGTATTTGTACTTATTTTCGGCCGTTTTTCGCTCCGAAAATGACCTGGGTCATTTTGTTCTTTGGTGCGACGCAGAAAATATGCACTGAAGCTAATTTAGGCAGAAGTACTTTAGGCAAGTCCATATCGTGACCGCCTGCAACACCTCCTCCGACACCCTGCGCAACGCAGGAAACTCGCTTTACACAGCGGGTGATTCCGTTCGAACTCCGCGCCGATTCATCCGCAGCCACACCTATCCACACTGGGAGATCGAAAGATGGAAGCACTGAGACACGGGAAATTCCGGCTCGCAGCGCTCGTCGCCATCTCCGCGCTCGCAATCGGCATCGCCGGTTGTGAGGGTGACGACGGCGACGACGGTCAGGCCGGGCCCGCGGGCGCTGACGGCGAGCCGGGGCCGCAGGGTGATGCGGGCCTTGCCTGCTGGGACCTGAACGGAAACGGCGTCGGGGATTTTGAACTGGACTTTGCTCCGTTCACGGAGGACATCAACGGCGACGGTGAGTTCGATGCTTTTGACTGCAACCCTCTGGCGAACATACCGGACGAGGGCGTGGTCGCGAAGTTCCACAGTGACTGGTTTGCCGAAAAGACTTACGAGAGCGCCGACGACTGCCTGGTCTGCCACGGCGCCATCGGTGACGACATTCTGACCACCGCCCACTGGAAGTGGGAAGGCACGGCCCTCGGCATCGACGGGTTGGAAGGCCAGACCCACGGCAAGAAGGACATCATCAACAACTTCTGCGTCGCCGTGCCCACCAACGAGGGCCGCTGCGCCCAGTGCCATATCGGCATCGGCTGGACCGGCACCGACTTCGACTTCACGGATCCTTCCAACATCGACTGCCTGGTCTGCCACGACCAGACGGGGACCTACCAGAAGAAGAAGGAGGCCCCCTTCGCCGGATTTCCGGCCGACGGCCTGGATCTTCAGGCTATCGCCCAGAGCGTGGCCCGGAACGACGGGGTTCCGACCCGCGACAACTGCATCTTCTGTCACGCCAATGCGGGCGGTGGTAATAACGTGAAGCACGGCGATCTGGCCATGTCCATCGCCAACACGACCCGCGAATACGACGTGCACATGGGCACCGACGGCGGGGACGTGGACTGCGTGTTCTGCCACGAAGTGAAAAAGGACGAAACCACCAAGGAGGTGTTGTCCCACGGCATCGGCGGCATGGCCTTCCACTCCAACGACGAAGGCAACATGAAGTACTGCACGGACTGCCACTCTCCGTCCGTACATGTCGGCAAGCCTGTCGAGATCATCTTCAGTTCCCACACGACCCTGGCCTGCCAGGTCTGCCATATCCCGACCTTCGCCCGGGAGACGTCCACCAAGACCTTCTGGGACTGGTCCACGGCCGGCGACCCGGACCGCGAAACACAGCCTGACCCCGTCGATCCGACCCGGCCGGACTGGCAGAAAATCAAAGGCGACTTTAAGTGGGCCTTCAACGTCCGGCCGACCCTGCTTTACCAGGAGCGGCACCCCGACGGCTACGGCAAGTGGGAGAAGATGCTTATCAATGAGACGGATGGCTTCACGGAGCAGCCGGTGGTCCTGGCCCGGCCCGCGGGCGACCGCACCACGCCCGGCGCCATGATCTATCCCTTCAAGGAGATGCCCGGCAAGCAGCCGGCGGACGCGGTGAACAACATCATCCTCGTGCCGCACCTGTATCCGGGCTCGGACGGCCCCAACGCCTACTGGAAGTTGTTCGACTGGAATCTGGCCGCGCAGGACGGGGCGAACCAGACCGGACAGCCCTATTCAGGCGACATCACCTTCGTGGAGACCGTCATGTACCTGTCCGTCAATCACGAGGTAGCTCCGAAGGAGCAGGCCTATGGCTACGGCGGAGTTGAGAGTTGCAGCGACTGCCATGGCGGCGACCAGATCGACTGGATCAAGCTCGGCTGCACCGGCGATCCGGCTGGTGGCGGCGGCAACTGTCCGTAACGGCAACCGAGCCTGACTCGGTGTCAATCACGCCCGCGCCGTCAGGCGCGGGCGTTTCTTTATCTGGCAGGTATTCGACAATTGCGGTGTTGGGATCCGGACGTACTCAGACGTTGCGCGCCGGACCCGGGATTCAGCCCTTGTCCCAGAGCACGTCGCAGTCTTCTTCCTGGGCCCTTTTCAGGAGGTCGATCAGCGGATACGCCCGCTGCCGAAGAGTCACCGGCGGTTTCTCGTCATCCTCATCGTCCTCATCCGCCTCCGGTTCGGACGGCGGAGAACCCGCCGCCGCGATCGCCGACTCGAGGCGCTGGCGGGCGTCCGCAAGATCGGCGGCCCGCACGGCACCGGGTACCGTGCCGCTATGGCCCATCATTTTGAGGAGCTGTTTCGCGATATCGCCGAACATGGTGAAGCTGCCGACTTTGCTGTAGAACTTGATTAACATGACCGCGACCGTGGTTTTAGAGCGAAGCCTCATTTTGCGTACTACGTTGGATTGCCACAAGTCACGTGTCGGAGAGATGCGGGTGACTCCGCATGTGTCAATGGCGATTGGTCAAAAAAGAGATAAACCCGCAATCAGACGTGGCAAGGCGGATATGGGGACACATCACGATTCGGGACGAACCGGCGCTATCCGTCAGGGGGGGCCGGACAGGGATGAGGGCAGGCAATGAGATCGCCGCTATCAGAAACCGAGCTGGAAGCCAGGAGAAAGCATGTTGCCGAGCGGCTCCGGCGGCAACTGCCCCCGGACGCCCTGCTTGTGGACCCGGACGAGCTTCGTCCGTTCGAATGCGACGGGCTTTCCGGCCACAGGCGCATGCCGATGCTGGTCGCCATGCCGACGGATGCTGATCAGGTCCGGGCAGTACTGACTACCTGCAGCGGCATGGACGTTCCGATCGTGGCCAGGGGCGCCGGTACCGGTCTGTCGGGCGGGGCGCTTCCGCTTTCCGAGGGCGTGCTGCTGAACATGAGCCGGATGAACCGGATCCTGGACATAGATCTCGAGAACCGCCTTGCCCGGGTTCAGCCGGGGGTCCGGAATTTGCAGGTCAGCGAAGCCGTGGCGCCCCACGGGCTGTATTACGCGCCCGATCCCTCGTCCCAGATTGCCTGCAGTATCGGCGGGAACGTGGCCGAGAACGCCGGTGGCGTGCACTGCCTGAAATACGGCCTCACCGTTCACAACGTGGCTTCGGTGGAGGTCGTTACCATCGAGGGCGACCGGCTGACGCTGGGCAGCCGGGGGCCGGATGCTCCGGGACTCGATCTGCTCGCCCTGATGCACGGTTCGGAAGGCCTGCTGGCGGTCATCGTGGAGGTCACGGTCCGGCTGCTGGCGACGCCCCGCTTCGCCCGCGTGATCGTGGCCGGTTTCGACCAAGTGGACGCTGCCGGTACCGCCGTCGCCACCATCGTGGCTTCCGGTGTCGTTCCGGCCGGCCTGGAGATGATGGACCGGGGCTGCATTCGCGCCGTCAACGACTTCCTCGACGTGAATTATCCGGACTGCGAGGCACTGCTGCTGTGCGAGCTGGACGGTACGGAGGAGGAGGTGGACAGCCAGCTCGGGCGCATCAGCAGCCTGCTTAAGGAAGCGGGGGCCAGCAGCCTCCGAACCTCCGGCTCGGAGGCCGAGAGACTCAAGCTGTGGTCCGGCCGGAAAGCGGCGTTTCCGGCCGTAGGTCGGCTGGCGCCGGACTACTACTGCATGGACGGGACCATCCCGCGCAGGCACCTGGCGCGCGTGCTGGGCGAGATACAGGAGCTGTCGGATCGCTACGGCCTGCCCGTTGTAAATGTTTTCCACGCCGGCGACGGCAACATGCATCCGCTGATCCTCTACGACGCTAACCGGGAAGGTGAGATGGCGACGGCCGAGCGCCTCGGCGGCGAGATCCTGGAGGCCTGCGTGGCGGTGGGCGGCACTATCACCGGCGAACACGGTGTGGGGATCGAGAAGATCGACCAGATGTGCGTCCAGTTCAGCAGCGCAGAACTCCAGCAGTTCCACGATCTGAAAGCGGCCTTCGATCCGGAAGGTCTGCTCAACCCGGGCAAGGCCGTGCCCACTCTCGCCCGGTGCGCCGAGTTTGGCGCCATGCACGTCCATCGCGGCCAGCTGCCGTTTCCGGATCTGGAGCGATTCTGATGGGCGAACCGCGGGACGATCATTCAGCGGTGGATGCCGATCGCACGGAAGAATTACAGGAGACGGTTGGTCGAGCGCTCACCAACCGGGAGCCGATAGAAATCCGCGGCAGCGGGAGCAAGCGATTCTATGGCAGGACACCCCGCGGTCGGCCCCTCGAGGTGGCCGGTCATCGGGGCGTGGCGTATTACGAGCCGTCCGAGCTGGTGGTCACGGCCCGTGCGGGTACTCGCCTGAAGGATCTGGAAGCTCTTCTGGCCGGTGAGGGCCAGATGTTGCCGTTCGAGCCGCCGCATTTCGGAGACAGGGCTACGCTGGGCGGGACCATTGCCTGCAACCTTTCCGGGCCGCGGCGGCCCTATGCCGGCGCCGCCCGGGATTTCGTCCTCGGGGTCCGGCTGATCAACGGCAGGGGCGAAATCGTGAATTTCGGAGGGCAGGTCATGAAGAACGTGGCCGGCTACGACGTCTCGCGACTGATGGCCGGGGCGATGGGTATCCTGGGTCTGCTGGTGGAGGTGTCCCTGAAGGTGCTTCCGGTTCCCGAGACCGATCTGACCGTCGCCATGGCCACCTCGCAGGGGGAGGCGATCGAGGCGATGAATCGCTACGCGGCCCGACCTTTACCGCTTTCGGCGGCTGCCTGGATGGACGGGCGTACGTACCTTCGGCTGTCCGGTAGCGAGGCCGGCGTGGGCGCGGCGGCCAGGGAACTGGGCGGCGACCGGATGGGAACAGACGAGGCGGCGGCCTTCTGGGAGAGCCTTCGCGAGCATCGACTGGATTTCTTCGACGAAAGCGACGTCCTTTGGCGAGTATCCCTGCCGCCGGCGACGCCCGCACTGTCATGGCCGGGCGCATGGCTGATCGACTGGGGCGGGGGGCAGCGTTGGCTGAGGTCCGGGATGACTCGAGACGAGCTTGTCCGGCAGGCAGCATCGATGGGCGGGCACGTCACCGCCTTTCGGGGAGGGCCGCGAGACCAGGAAGTGTTTCACCCCCTGGACGATGCCGCCACGCGGCTCCACCGGCGGATCAAGGCGGCCATGGATCCCCGGGGCCTTTTCAATCCCGGCCGAATGTACGGGATGCTGTGAGATGCAGACCCGCCTGCCTGCAGCTCTGGCGGTCACCCCGGTCGGACAGGAAGCGGACCAGATCCTTCGCCGCTGTGTTCACTGCGGGTTCTGCAACGCCACATGTCCGACGTTTCGGCTGACCGGCAATGAGCTGGAAGGCCCCAGGGGACGGATCTACCTCATCAAGGACGTACTGGAGGGTGAGACACCCACCCGTCGCACCGTAGGTCATCTCGATCGCTGCCTCGGCTGCCGCGCTTGCGAAACCACATGCCCCTCCGGCGTCAATTACCACCGTTTGGCGGACATCGGACGGGAGGCCCTGGCAGACAGGAATTTGCGTCCCTGGTGGGATCGCTGGCGAAGGAAGTTCGCCGCCCGTTTTTTCGACGGAAGCCGGATGCTCAAGGCATCCGTGGCCGTCGGACGGTCGGTCCGCTGGCTGCTGCCGCGTTCACTGGCCCGACAGCTTTCACGGTCGGGGCCGGCGGAGTGGCCCGTCCCTAAGGAAGAAACGGGTCATCAGGTCATGCTTCACGAGGGCTGCGTCCAGCCAATACTGGCGCCGACAATCAACGCGGCGGCCGCCCGTGTGCTCGGCCGACGCGGGATCGGCAGCCGGCGGGCAGAAGGATGTTGCGGGGCTTTGGCCTACCACCTGGACGACATCGATCGGGCGAAGGCACAGATCCGGCGGAATATCGACGCCTGGTGGCCCGACCTGGAGCAATCGAAGGGCATGGTGGTCACGGCGAGCGGTTGCGCAGCCTTCCTCAAGGATTACGGGCACATCTGCCGGGACGACCCGGCGTATGCCGAGCGTGCCCGGGAACTCGCCGATCGCGTGTCGGACGTGAGTGAATTCCTGGAACCGCTTCCCCGACCGGATGGGACCGGGAGGCTCAAATTTGCGCTGCATATACCGTGTACATTGAAGAACGCGCTCGGCGGTGAAGCCCGTCTCCGGAAGCTGCTGAACGACAGCGGCTGGCAGATTGTTCCCACGGCGGACGACGGACAATGCTGCGGTTCGGCAGGGGCCTACTCGCTGCTGCACCGGCAGACCGCCGGGAAATTGCGAGACACCAGGCTGGAGGTCCTGGAGTCCGGCTCTCCTGAATGCATCCTGACTGCGAACATCGGCTGCATGTCCCACCTGGCCGGCGCTACCGCGATTCCCGTTCGGCACTGGATCGAGGCGTGGGACGAGGCAGAGGAATGATTTTTATCTGTCCGGGTTCTGCTGCAGGCACGGCGGGAAAAGACAAATGGCGCCCTGGTGGGGATTGCGCCCCGTGATTACGGTAATCCCCTACGCATTCCCGTAGATTACCCCTGACGGGCAGTCTACCTTTACAATCGGATAAGATTATCACCGGAATTCAATAATCCGGAAGATGATCGTGCGTGGTCACGGTGGCGCATGGATCGCGATTTGGAGTCATCACCGCACCCCCGGATCATGGGCTGGATTCTATTTGGAATCTGATTTCTGCCATCCGCGATCGGACAATTCCGAATGATCGGGATGGCGTTGGGAGGGAAATAAGAATGAAGCGATTATTGAGATTTGTTGTACCGGTGGCGATTTCATCCGGGCTTCTGTTCGGATGCGCCGCGCCGGAGCAGTACACGCCGACGCCTTTTACGCCGGTGACCGTTGACACGACGGACTACATTCAGAAGGTCCAGGCATTCGCCATTATCGTGGACGCGTCGTCATCGATGGGAGGCGACCACATCAGGAAATTCCAGTACGAGAAGGATCTGGTCAACCGGATGAATCAGACGATTCCGCCGCTGGATTATGAAGCGACCGTGGTCGCGTTCGGCACCGGCTCCTGCGTCAAGAACAAGATGGCATGGCAGGTGACGGGGCCCGCCCAGTATCGCGAGTCGGATATCGCGGCCGCCGTGGCGGCGGTGAAGTGCACCAGTGGTTGGAGCCCGCTCGAATCCGCTATCACGGATGCGGGCGCAGTTCTGACCCCGGTGGCGGGCCACTCGGCGCTGTTCATCGTCAGTGACTTCAAGGAACTGGATCGCAATGCCGTGGTCGCCGCCGCTCAGGAGATGAAGACCAGTCTCGGTGCGCGGCTGTGCATCTACCCTGTGCAGATCGGCGACAACACGGGTGGCCGGAGTCTCGCTGACGAACTGGCGGCCATCGGCGGTTGCGGTCCGGCGGTGAATGCCGACGCCATCGCCTCAGCCGACGGCATGGCCAATTTTGTGACCGGAGCGCTGCTGGCTCCCGCGCCACCGCCGCCGGCTCCCGTGGCCGTGGATGGTGACGCGGACGGCGACGGCGTGCCTGACAGCAGGGACAAATGCCCCAATACGCCGCGAGGTGTTCGGGTGACTTCCGAGGGTTGCTGGGTCCTGTCCGGTCAGGATGTGCTGTTCGATTTCAACAGCGCTCGTATCAAGGACACCTACGTGCTGGATGAGGCTGCCAAGATTCTGCTGGATAATCCGGAGATCACCGGCGAGCTCCGCGGGCACACCGACAGTGTCGGCCCCGAGGAGTACAACATGCAGCTGTCGAAGCGACGCGCCGAGGCTGTGCATGAGTACTTCATCAAGAAGGGTGTCGCCCGTGAACGTCTGCGGGCCGTCGGTTACGGTGAAAGCTCACCGGTGGCGTCGAACGACACGCCGGAAGGCCGTCACCTGAACCGCAGGGTTGAACTCAGAGCTGACTGACGCTCGCCGGATCACCGGCAAGCAGTAACACGGGGAGGCAGGATTTCGGTTCTGCCTCCCCGATCTTTTCAGGCTGGATTGAGCGGCTGACGCCGCCATGCCGTCCAGCTCGCCGGGTAGCAACCCCTGTGTCCAAGCTGATCTCGGTCATGGCAGAGGGCACGCGTGGGTCATAAGCTCAAGAATTGGTTGACGGGCCCAAGCTCGCTTGGCCGCATGGAGTAATGCCCCAATGGTGTGCTTTCTTACCAGTCGCTCGGGCTCCGCCACCGCGATCATCGCCGGGCTCCTTCTCAACGCCCTCGCGGGCTGTAGCAAGCCCGCACCCCCGCAGCCACCACTCCAGGAAGTCGAAGTGATCACGGTGCAGATGAAGACCGTCCCGGTGGTGTTCAACCGTATCGCCCAGACCGAGAGTTCCCGCGAGGTGCAGGTGGTAGCGCGGGTTTCCGGTTTTCTCGAGGAGATCACTTACGAAGAAGGAGGCCCGCTTCAGCAAGGTGACGTGATGTTCGTCATGGATCGAAAGCCGTTTCTGGCGGAGGTGGAAGCTGCCCAGGGCGAACTCGAGGCGTCCGAGGCGCGGCTCTGGATCGCCAACGCGAACCTGAATCGAACCCGGCCTCTTGCGGAGGCGGATGCCTTGAGCCAAAGCGATCTTGACCGGGCGATCGGCGACAAGAAAGCAGCCGAGGCCGCGGTGTACGCCGCCAAGGCGCGCCTGACGCAGGCCAAGCTGGATCTGGGTTACGCGACTATTCGGGCCCCTGTCACCGGACTGTCCGGCAAGGCCAGGCAGCGGGAAGGCGCGTACCTGAATGCGTTCGGTGATTCTGCCAACCTGAGCTACGTTTCGCAGGTCGATCCCATCTGGGTGAATTTCAGTATCTCCCAGAACGAGCGCGAGAGGACCAGCCGGGCTGCAGCAGAGGGCAAGCTGATCCTGCCGACCGAGACGAGATACGAGTTCGAAATTGTTCTTGCTGACGGCACCGTGTTCCCCTACAGGGGGGTGTTCGACTTTGCGGCGCCCACCTTCGATGAGAGAACGGGCACCTTTGCCGCCAGGGCCGTGGTCGAGAATCCGGATTCTGTGCTGCGCCCGGGGATGTTCGTGACCGTTCGCATTCTCGGAGCCAAGCGGCCTGACGCTGTTGTGGTTCCTCAGGAGGCTGTCCAGCAAACCACCAATGGCCACGTGGTGTGGCTTGTGACTGACCAGGGACAGACGGAGAGGCGACCCGTGACCATGGGTGACTGGGTCGACAGGGACTGGGTGGTAGAAAACGGCCTGTCAGGAGGCGAGACCATCATCGTCGGCGGACTGAATCGCATCCGCCCGGGCATTCCAGTCAAGACGGTGGCGTACAAGGATTCGAGCGCCTCTTCCAAGCCGACCGCTTCGAGCAACTAGGCAACGGGATGGGTCCCAGTTTTTTTATCGACCGCCCGGTTTTCGCCTCGGTCATATCGATTGTCATCATACTCGCCGGCCTTGCGTCGCTGCAGGTCACGCCGGTGGCTCAGTATCCGGACGTGGCCCCGCCAACGGTCACGGTCTCTGCGCGCTATCCCGGCGCCACGGCCGAGGTCGTCTCCAATACGGTGGCTGCGCCTATCGAGCAGCAGGTCAACGGCGTGGATGACATGATCTACATGACGTCCACCAGTTCGTCGTCCGGCGACATGACTCTCACCGTCACCTTCGAACCTGGCACCGATCCCGATATCGCCCAGGTCAACACCCAGAACCGCGTGAGCCAGGCTCTGGCCCAGCTGCCCCAGGTGGTCAACGATCAGGGCGTTACCGTCGAGAAGAAGTCACAGGCCTTCATGATGGTGGTCAGTTTCTTTTCCCCCGAGGGCAGTATCGATCCCGTCTACCTGAACAACTATGTCAATCTGTACATTTACGACGCCGTGAAGCGGCTGCCCGGCGCCAACCTGTCCAGCATGTTCCCAATCCCGGACGTGGCCATGCGCATTTGGCTCAAGCCGGATCGGCTGGCCCAGATGGGAATCACCGCGGCGGAAGTGGCCAACGCCATTGCCGGGCAGAATCAGGCCTTTGGTATCGGGCAGATCGGCCAGTCCCCCGCGCCTCCCGGGACCCTGCAGAACTTCCCCGTGACCAGCCAGGGAATGCTGGTTCAGCCGACAGAGTTCGAGGACATTATCATTCGCACCGGTGAAGCCGGCGAGGCCGCCATTGTCCACGTGGGTGACGTCGGCTGGGCCGAGCTGGGTGCCCAGAATTACTCGGTCAACAGCAAGGTCAACGGCGCGACGGCGGCCCATCTGGTGGTTTACCAGCAACCAGGGGCAAACGCTATTGCGACCTCCCAGAGGGTCAGGGCGCTTCTGGCGGACCTGGAACCCGGTTTTCCGGATGACTTCGAGTACAGGGTAGTACTCGACACGAGCAGGTTCACCGAGGCCTCTATCGAAAAGGTGGTCCACACCTTTTTCGAGGCGGTGATCCTGGTCGTGGCCGTGGTTTTCCTCTTTCTCCAGAGCTTCCGCGCTACCGTGATCCCGGTGATCGCCGTGCCGGTGGCGATTATCGGTACCTACATCGGCGTGTATTCGCTGGGCTTTTCCACGAACATGCTGACTCTGTTCGGAATGATTCTCGCTATCGGCCTGGTGGTGGACGATGCCATCATCGTGGTGGAGGCAGTGGAGCACAAAATGGCCACCAAGGGCCTTTCGCCGAAGGAAGCGGCCAAGGAGGCCATGGGCGAGCTGACCGGCGCCCTGGTGTCCATCGTGCTGGTGCTGTCCGCCGTTTTTCTGCCGGTCGCCTTCCTCGGCGGCATGACGGGGACGCTTTACAAGCAGTTCGCCGTCACGATCGCAATCTCCGTGACCATCTCCGGGCTCGTCGCCCTGACTCTGTCCCCGGCTCTCGCCGCGCTGATCCTGAAGCCGGGCAGCCACGAGAAGAAAGGCTTTTTCCTCTGGTTCGAGAACAGCTTCACCTGGGTGACCGACCAGTACGTGAAGGGGGTTCACTGGCTGATCCATCACCGCGCAATCGGCGTTGGGCTGTTTGCCGCGACCCTGGCAGGCGTCATTGCCCTTTTCCGGATTCTTCCCGGCAGCTTCGTGCCCGTGGAGGACCAGGGCTATCTCTTTGGCGTGTCGCTGATGCCGGACGCGGCCAGCCTCGAGCGCACGACGACGGCGGACGACAAGGCGACAAAGGCCATGATGTCCCATCCCGCGGTTTCCGATGCGGCCCAGATCGATGGCTTCAGCCTGATCGATAGCCAGTACAAGACCAACGCCGGACTGCTTTTCTTTACCCTGAAACCGTATGAGGAACGGGAAGATCCATCGCTGTCGTCGTTTGCCCTGGTCGAGGATTCCCGGCGATTGCTTGGAAGCATCAAGGACGGCTTCATCTTTGCGGTCAATCCGCCTTCCATCCCCGGTCTTGGGACTACGGGAGGATTCGAGTTTTATGTGCAGGACCGGGCCGGCGGAAGCCCCCAGGCGCTTCAGGAAGTCGTGGGCAAGTTTATGGCGGCGGCGCGAAAGCGACCGGAGCTCACCAGTCTGTCGACCACGTTCTCGGCCAGCGAACAGCAGCTGTACCTGGACGTTGATAGAGCTCGCACCGAGTTGCTGCAGATCCCGGTGGAGGATGTCTACACGACGCTGCAGGCCTATTTCGGTTCCCTGTATATCTCGCAGTTCACCGAGTTCGGCAGAATCTGGCAGGTGATCATCCAGGCGGAGCCGGAATACCGGGACGACCCGGCGGATTTCGAGAATATTTATCTCAAGTCGAAAGACGGTGAATCTGTTCCGCTTTCGGCCGTGGCCACGGCACGCTATATCGCCGGACCCAACGTGCTGCCGAGATTCAATGCCTTTCCGGCCGCGAAGATCTCGGGCAACCCGGCCAGCGGCTTCAGTTCCGGCCAGGCTATCGCGGCCATGGAGGCCGTCGCCGGCGAAGTCCTGACGGAAGGCTTTGGTTTCGAGTGGTCCGGCCAGGCCTACGAGGAGAAGAAAGCCGGCGGGACCTCAACCACGGCCTTCATCTTCGGCATCATCATGATCTTCCTGATCCTCGCCGCGCAGTACGAGAAATGGTCGTTGCCCTTCGGTGTTCTGCTGGCTGTACCCTTCGCGATCTTCGGCGCGTTGCTGATCACCTGGGGACGCGGTCTTGAGAACGACGTCTATTTCCAGGTCGGACTGGTGACCCTGATCGGGCTGTCGGCCAAGAACGCCATCCTTATTACCGAATTCGCCGTCGAGTATTATCGCGGCGGAGCATCACTGGAAGAGGCGGCTGCCGAGGCGGCGCGGGTGCGGCTACGGCCAATTGTCATGACCTCCATGGCGTTTATCCTCGGCTGCGTGCCCATGGCGATCGCGACAGGGCCCGGCGCCAACAGCCTGCACGCCATCGGCACCGGCGTGATCGGCGGCATGCTGGCGTCAACATTGATCGCCTCCTTCTTCGTTCCCATGTTTTTCGTGATCCTGGAGTCGCTGACCGAGCGGGGCAGTTCGGGAAAGAACACCGAAGGGACAGAGCCGTCCGGCGCATCGGCCACCGATGCTGGAGAACACTGACGTGCCGACCCGTCTGACAAGAGGACTGGCGATGTCCGTAGCCGCGGCTGTCCTCGCCGCATGTGCGGTCGGTCCTGATTACGAGCGGCCGGATATCGACATGCCGGACGCCTGGCGGGTGGACTACGCGTCCTCGGCGGAACTGATCAACAAGCCCTGGTGGCAATCGTTCCGGGACCCGGTACTGGACGAGTTGATCGAGATCGCGCTGCAGGAGAACCAGGACATCAGAATCGCCGCGGCCAGGGTCGAACAATTCCTGGGAGCGCTGCGATCCACCCGGTCCCGGTTCTTCCCGCAGGCCGACTACTCCGGCACCGCAAGTCGAAACCGCGTTTCTGAAGAAGGATTCGCCGCGTCTCCCAGTGCGGATCCCTACTTTACGCAGTACGAGGCGGCGGGCGGAGCGGCCTGGCAGATAGATCTTTTCGGGCGCATTCGGCGACAGACCGAGGCGGCGCAGGCGCGAGTCTACGCGACCGAGCAGGCCCGCCGCGGCGTGATCCTTTCGGTGGTCACGGCGGTAGCCGCCAGCTACGTCAACCTGCTTAGCATTGACCGCCAGCTGGAAATATCGCGGGCGACCCTCGACAACTATGCCGGCACGCTGAAGATTTTCGAGATGCGCTATTCCGGCGGCGTAGTCTCAAAAGTGGAGTTGTCTCAGGTTCAGTCGGAATACGAGCGCGCCCGCGCGCAGGTACCGAATCTCGAGGCGCAGGTAGAGGCCCAGGAAAACCTGATCTCTATTCTGCTTGGCCGCGATCCCGGTCCGATACTTCGGGGCAGCAAGATCGGTGACCTGGCGCGACCGGGCGTCCCGTCCTCCCTGCCGTCCTCCCTCCTGGATCGCCGACCGGATGTGGTTCAGGCAGAGCAGAGCCTGATCGCGGCGAATGCCGACATCGGCGCCGCAAAGTCTCTCTACTACCCCAGCATCTCGATCACCGGCGATTACGGCGGAGCCAGCGAGGATCTGAACGATCTGCTGGACTCATCGGCGAGGCAATGGAGCATTGCCGGCAATATCACCGGACCGATTTTTACGGCCGGTGCAATTGCGGGGCAGGTCCAGTCTGCGGAAGCGGCCAGGGAGGCTGCGCTGCAAACCTACGAGCTGACTGTCCTCAACGCCCTCCGGGAGGTGAACGACGCCCTGATCGCCAGCCAGAAGTCGCTGTTGTCCTACGAGGCGCTGGCCCGGCGGGTGGAGTCGCTGCGGGAGTATGCGCGTCTCTCCTATCTGAAGTTCGAGAATGGTGCCGCCAGTTATCTCGAGGTGCTGTATGCCAACAACCTGCTCTTTGACTCTGAACTGATCGCGGTTCAGGCCCAGGCCCGGACGTTTACCAACCTGATCGATATCTACAAGGCCATGGGTGGCGGCTGGGTGGGCGAGGCTGTCGGAATGGCGCCGACGCCGGACGAAGTGATGAGCGGTAACTGAAGCCCCTGGTCTGCTGGCCGTCCGCGTCCGGAGGTGGCATCGCGGATCTGACCTGTTAATGGCGATTACCCTGATACGCGTCCGGGCTATATCGTTGCCGCCGGACAAAACATCACGCATGCCCCGTCTGCCACTGGTCGATGAGGGCGCCGAGATGTCGCTTTAAATCGGATTTTGCGCCTTCGGCCTGGGAAAATACCTCCTCAGCCCGATAAAATTCCAGCGCCCGGACATCGACGATATCCGGTGCGAGATAGATGGAGGGCTGCCTGCAGCGAAGCTTCGCCGACGTGATTGCATGTTGCATCACCTTCACGGAATTGAAGACCGTCTCGAAGTAAGCAGGCGAATCGTTGCGGGATCGCGTGCGTCTGCCGATGACGTCGATTGCGACGACGACGTCGCAATCATCCAATAGCAGATCGAAGGGGACAGGGTTGACCGTGCCGCCGTCGATCAGCATCCGACCGGAGATTTCGATCGGGCGAAAGATGCCGGGCAACGCCATGCTGGCCTTGATCGCGCTCAGCAGGTTACCGGAATCGAACACGACCTCGCTCCGATCCCACAGGTCCGCGGCAGAAATGCTCAGCGGTATCTCCAGTTCTGAAAAGGTCTCGCACTCGATGGACTCGTACAAAAAAGAAACAAATCCCTGGCTGCTCAGCAGACCTCCGTCTCCCACCTCTAACTCCAGAAAATCGATCCAGCGCAAAGCATCCTGGTCGAGCACTTCGTGCAGCCAGTCCTCGTTCGGAGAAGGGATGAATCGTTCCACCAGTCGCCGCAATTCACTTCCGGTGTGTCCGGAAGCATAAAGTGCGCCGATAACGGCGCCGATGCTGGAGCCGCTTATCCGGAAGGGAGTCAGGCCCAATTCGTCCAGCGCCTCCAGCATAAGGATGTGCGCCATTCCGTTGGCGCCGCCTGCGCCAAGAGCGATGCCCACTCTCGGCTCGCCCCCGGCATTCCCGGGAGGGGGCGATGGCTTTGAATTCGCCGTTGCGGCCTTCGGAGGCCCAAAGGACATGAGTCCTGCAAAAAGCCCGGCGGACACCTGCCGAATGAAATCGCGCCTGGCGAGATCGTGCGTCGGCATGATTTTCCTGCCATTGTCCATTAGGTGTATTTCTGCGGCATGCTCGTGAGCCCCAGCTTGTCCGCCACCAGGGCCAGCACCCGTTTCGGTATTACGAGTCCGTGTTGTTCGCGCAGCAGCCGGTCGGCCTCCGTGACGCTCGCAGGGCGCTTCGGCATCTTGTCGAGCAGCACGTTCAGGTCTTCGGTGACCGCCCAGGGATAGACGATCCACCGCCACTTCACGATGCGCGCCGCATGAAAGTCCGGCCGGTAGCTGGACGTCAGCTTGTGATGCAGGACGGCGGTGCGAAGCTCGGCCGCGTCGCCGCAGCCACGCAGATGGGCCAGGGCAGCCTCGAAGGAGTCGCCTGAATCGCTCACGTCATCGACGACCAGGACTTTTTGTCCGGTGATGTCCACGGGTAACGGATGGCGAACGATCGCCCGCGAGGATTTCCGCGGACCGTGATAATGCTCCACCTTGATGGCCGCCAGGTTCATCAGGTCGAAGAAATCCGCCAGCACCCGCGCCGGCATATATCCACCGCGGGCGATACCCACGATGATGTCCGGCCGGAAACCGGTGCTCGCGATGCGTCGATGAAGTTCGGCGCAGAATCCGTAGAAGCGGTTCCAGGAAATGTATTCACATCGTTTGTTAATCGGCATGGAGCGGGTTCCACGGACGGAGGTGCCTTAACGGCATTCTACTTCTCTCACCCATGCCGGCGGGAAACGCACCGAATGGAAAGCGCGGCTGACGGCAAGGGGCGACCGACCGGGCGCCGCCGGTGAGCGCTGAGCGTGGCCCCCGAGACGCGATAGCCGATCCTGGATTGCAACATTGAAGGCTGTTTTCAGAGCCTCACATAACGCTTCAGATCCCGAGCGTTGGTTACCGCGTGGCCGCCGGCATCGTTGTTGAAATAGGCAAAAACATCCAGCCCTTTGCCCAGCCAGCCGCGGATTCGCCGGGCCTGGCCAGTCAGGAACTGATGACTGTAGCTGCCGCCACCGCCGGTTCCGTGGAACCGCAGATAAACCCAGTCCGTGGTCACCTGCCTGGGGTGGTTCTCCAGAAGATCGTGAATGCAGAGCGCGGCACCGTGTTTGCGGAGGAGGGCGAAGATCTCAGGTCTCAGCCAGTCTCTGTCCCGGAATTCGATTGCCCAGCGAAATTCCCTGCTGGTTTTCCTGAGGAAGTGATCAAGCCGCTCCGGATTCGCGCGCCAGCGCGGCGGCAGCTGCACGAGAATCGGGCCCAGACAGTCTTCGAGACGGGATGCCCGTTCCAGAAAGATTCCGATGGTGTTTCCGGCATCCTTCAATCGCTTGAGATGACTGCCGTAGCGGCTGAACTTGAGGGAGTAGACGAATCCGTCCGGCGCCTGCTCGCGCCATCTATCGAAGGTTTCTTCCGCAGGCAGATGGTAGAAGGTATTGTTGATCTCCACCGTGTCGAAGGTTCTGGCATATCGCCCGAACCATTCCCGTCTGGGCAGCCCGTCCTCGTATAATTTTCCCCGCCAGTGATCGTACTGGTAGCCTGAGGTGCCGATGCGATATCGATTTGGGCGAAGGGCCATCATCTCAAGTGTGGCACCACCCGATCTTTCGGCAAGGGCGCGTGGCGATTGTGCGGGGGCAATTCGGAAGCAATGGGCACCGTTTCCCTTGCCACCGATAGCTGGCAAGCGGTGCTGTCCGGCCTGGCAGGACGCGGGCAGCCCTACACAGAACGAAACTTCTCCCGGGCAGGTCAGGGGTAACTGATGGACGACTGGTCAATTTGGCCGTTGGTTATCCTGGTAATCCACGTTGTGGTGGTGACGCTG
>Ga0209536_100001490_pt1 | contig 38606 bp, 36 predicted proteins | sample DeeMarSeWOR28_12_FD_187461 | JGI IMG/M metagenome (GOLD analysis project Ga0209536, IMG submission 187461) | Marine sediment microbial communities from White Oak River estuary, North Carolina - WOR-2-8_12 (SPAdes) (version 2) | ecosystem: Environmental > Aquatic > Marine > Intertidal zone >... | reverse complement strand
AAAGGTGTTTGAACATAAAAATTTTTGTTGTCGTCCTGAAGTGTATCGATGATCAGTTGGTTTGCATGTGTCACCAAAACCTTGACTGGAACCCCAGAAGAGTCATCGAAAAATATGTATGGACCGTCTATTCCACCCAACAAACCAATGGTTGCATCATGGTCTCTTAATATTTTAACTGCCTGTTTTTGACCTGTTTGTAATGCCAATTTTAAAGCTGTTTTTCCAAAGTGGGTACGGTTAATTTCAGCTCCGTCGGAGATGAGCTGGTTGAGAATAACGGTGTCAGAGAATACACTGAACATCAAAGGTGTATAAAGGCCACTTGCCTTCTCAATATCCACGTCACGAAGCAAAAGGTAATCCACAAAATCAATCTGTTTCTTCACAATGGCGTAATTGAGGATGGTATACCCATTACTCAAGACCAGATCGATATCATCCAGGCCATCGATACTCTGTTTAAACAGTTCGAAATTCTCAGAATCTATTGAAGAAATAATGGTATTATTATTTTGTGAAGAAACCGCAGAGAATAATGAACCCCATAAAATCAATATGTATAGAATTTTGATTTTCATAGATAACCACATTTATTATCACATTATCATTAGCAGGCCAAAGATTCCTCAGCATATTTCATACCAAAAAAGGTGTGTGATTGATGCCACTTTGGAGATACTAGAAAAGCATTTTTTTCTTCAATTTTATTTTCTTTTGTCCTTCCTTATTTCGAATGACCAGGTGAATCTGCTTAATGTGATCATTTTCCATCAATTGCATGAGCTCATTTAGGTTTTCTGAGGTGGCGACCCTCGATTCAAATGCAATTATCTGATCTCCAATCTGGATGCGTGCCTCATCCGCTGGTGAATGCTCCCAAACACCTTTCACAAAAATTTTTCCCTCTTCGGAAATTTCCGGATTCAAACCCACCGTATAAATATTATTTTTTAACCGGAAACCAGGAATCGGGATCAGCACCATTTCATCTTTTGGGTAATTGATGATCATTTTATATTGCGACAAGAGATCCATTCCGATTAATGGCATTGAAAGCATCGGTGGCAGTTCTGAAAAAAGGCAATAGATATCGGATATGGTCTGATTACCTAATATACAGGTCGGGAAACGTGCGATGTAATTATGTGTTGGGTTGGTCTGCGGCCAGCTTTCCATGATCCCGGTGGATCTGATAAAGCCAGAATGTTCAGTCTTTTTATAATCCCCGGCATCTTTAATCGGTAAGACCAATGGGTAAGGCTGCCCGGTATCGATCATGCCCTCAATCATATTATTATTCAACCTCAAAGGTATAATGGGTGCATTATTCACCGTATGGTTTCGAAAAACAAAATACATCGCATTCTCTTGCGGTTCAATAGCAGTTGTATCATTGGAGAAGATTACCTGGTGAGACAGAAAGTCAAAAGTCACTTTATACCGTTCCATAAGATTGGATCCGATAATTCCATGGATGGGACGGCCTAACAATTTGAAAATATCAAAATTGAAGGTGGTGAAACAGAAAACATTCTGTATCTGGTAACCTGAAACATCCATGGTGGTAATTTTGGCCATGGGTCCTTGTTCTTTGAGCTCCAGTTCTTTTGCAATATTCTTGTCGATAAATGTTGATCCGCCGGTATCAATAATAAAATTGAATACACTATCTGAATCATTAATTTTTACTTTGACCATGATAAGATGGCCCAGTTTTTCATAGGGTATTTTGATGTTTGGATTAATTTGCGAGTGTGCAGGTAGCAGACAGGCAAGAAATAGCCACACCATTCTGATATGTTTCAATCTTTTCATTTTTTGATTCCTCCATAATATTTTTTATCCGAACAGGCCATTATGAATATATTCTGACGTTTTTTCCTCAAGGATCACACTTCCTGTAAACCCACTAATTTACCAAAAAAGAACGCACCCGTCAAGCATGACAATCCCGCCTATAAGCAGTGTATAGACAAGGGTATATGTGAATTCTGGAATGTGATTGACGACGAAAAAGCAGTGTATTCCGCAGGGGCAATGTACTTCAATGGGGTGGGACCAAAGATTATGTTTCAGACCGATTTACATTTTCAGGGATGGGGGACTAATATTCAAATGATATGGGCTAAAAACGGAGTCAAATGTGTTACATTATTTCACCAATTTAACCCGGATGGCTGCAGGACCTTTTGCTCCGGATACGATTTCAAAACTAACGGTACTGCCTTCCATGATCTCCTCCGTAATATCATTCACATGCACAAACACACTTTGTCCTGTTTCAGCATCTCGGATAAAGCCAAATCCTTTTGATTCATTAAAAAATGTGACTTTTCCTTTTCTTATTATATCGGGTTCCTCGCTGGGATCTCGTCTGGGGATTTTAACCTCGATATCTTCTTTCTTGATATCTTTTTTCTTCGAAGGATCAGGAGGTGTTGCTGAAATCATCCCGTTTTCATCCACATAAGCAATCATGTCGTCCAGACCACCTTTTTTTTCGCCTTCCTTCCTGGCCAGTCGTTTCTTTTCTTTTTCTTTTCGTTTTTTCTCTTTTTTACTGCGTACTTCCTTTTTTCTAAATGATTCCTGAGATCTACCCATAAATGATGTTGATTTGGTTTGACAAATAATTTATTGAATTAAGATTTTCATTTGATACATAATTAATCTTCGAAAAAAGCATATTTTCCTTTCAGGAGGCTTTTTAATTTGGACAACCCCTTTCCCCGGATCTGCCTGACACGTTCGGATGACATGCCATATTTTACTGCAATATCATGCAATGAAAAAATAGGCGTGCTGCGCAATCCGAACGACATGGTGATGATCTCAGCCTCCCGAAGTGTCAGTTTATTGAGTGCCCTGTTGATATTGATGGCCAGGGATTCTTTCATAATGTTATTATCCGGTGAGGGAATATCACCGGTCTGAACCACATCATACAGACTAAAGTCACTTTCACCCTCCTGCGACAAGGGCATATCAAATGATATCTGTCGTTTTTTAATGTCGTTGGCAATTTTCACTTCATCACTGGTTATCTCGAGAAACCCGGCAATTTCATCATCCGTGGGTTCCCGCTCAAAGACCTGTTCAAGATGAGGAATGGCCCGTGTAATTTTGTTGATCGATGATACCCTGTTCAATGGCAGGCGTACGATCCTGGTTTGATCTGAGATGGCCTGGATGATAGACTGCCGGATCCACCATACGGCATATGAAATAAATTTAAACCCACGTGTTTCATCAAATTTTTTTGCTGCCTTCACCAGGCCATGGTTGCCTTCATTGATCAGGTCTGAGAATGATAGACCCTGGTTTTGATATTGTTTGGCCACTGAAATTACAAAACGAAGGTTCGAAACAACCAGCTTTTCCATCGCCTCCTCATCACCGTTTTTAATTCGGACTGATAATTCGACCTCCTCCTCAGGCGAAATCATCGGATATTTATTGATTTCCTGAAAATAGCGGCTGATTGATTCTTCAGTGCGTTGCGTTATTTGTTTTGTAATCTTTAATTGACGCATATTGGTTGATATCATGATCCGGTCTGAACTGTACGTATGGATTGATCCGCATATGGCGGCATTTCCTACGCTCACCCTGCCACCCCATTGATGGCATTTGAATATCTGTTTAACTGAAAGGGAACCCTGTTATGTTCCCCAACGGATTCAGGAAAAAATGCCCCATTAGTTTTAAGACCGTCCAACTGAATTCAGACTTCAGTACAAAATACATAATTATATTCAAGTTACAGGAATATTTGTTTGAAACAGGTAAAAAATACCCATTCCGCACGGTAAAATTGGAATGGGTATCAAATAAATACCTGAATGAGGTAAGCTCAAATAAATCGCCTTATTACACTGATCTTACATTGATGGCAAACAGGCCTTTATCGCCCTTCTGGGTTTCAAACTCAACATTCTGTTCGGGCTGCATGTCCTCATTTGAGCTGGCTAAGCCAGTGCGGTGCACAAAAATATCTTCCCCATTATGGGATTCTATGAAACCGAATCCTTTGGTTTCATTATACCATTTTACTTTTCCTTTGATCATGGTTGCCATGATTAATATTGTTTTTTTGGTTTGGCTTCATTAACCACCAATTCCCTGTCTTCCATAGCGGTACCATTCAGGTTTTCAATAGCTTTTTTTGCTTCTTCCGGATCGTCCATAGTAACAAAGCCAAAACCCCTGCTTTTACCACTGAATTTGTCGATAATGATCTTCACAGAACTGACAGCTCCGTATTCTTCGAATATCCCTTTCAGGTCATTCTCGTTCACCTTAAAATCAAGGTTTCCTACATAAATGTTCATTGTTAATAGATTAAGTTGTGTGTTTTAGAATTAAAAAGGCCTGCATGTATTGAAAACCATTTCCGGGTCGGCTATTCAACTGTTTAGACAACCACGGAAACCATTTCAATCACCCAGATGGTGCCTCTAATACCTGTTTATTATGATTAATAAATGGATTTAAAAAGGGGAGCAGAGATGAACTAGTACTGAACGAGGAAATAGTAAATGAATGCGCACATTCTCAAATCCGAAATCACGGCTAAGTTACGCTTTTATTTTCAGAGTTTTACAATTCGCCTTGTTTTTATGAATTATGTATGGAAATTCTGAAGCAATGATCCAAAGCTCCCAATATACAATGTTAATATGGCCCCGGTCGCAGATGGTTCAAGTCCTTTCGCAAGTGATTTTTAATACCGCTCTACAGACTTGAAATTTATCAATCCGGACAGCCATCCCAGTTCACTCATCAGGGTTCGCTGCACATGTTGAGGCCATGTGATATTTCGAATGAATGAAAGAATGATGGATCAATTATAGAGTTAAGATGCAAAATCAATGATCATCGATTTGAAGTCCTGTTTCTTTATTGTTCAATCCCCGATACCCAGGTTATAGATTTCCCGGATGTCTTCCAGGCATTTTTGAAAATCAAAGTTCAGGTCGATCAGCGCACCGGTTCTGACATTAAAAACCCATCCATGAACCAGTGGGTAGCCCGAATTTAAAAATGTCTTTTGCACCACTGCGGTCTTTATGACATTGATGCATTGTTCTGTGACATGCAACTCGACCAGTCGATCATAGCGGCGTTCCTCATCGTCAATGGCATTTAATTCATCCTTATGAAGACGATACACATCCCGGATATTCCTAAGCCAGGGATTCAGGATTCCTAGATCACGTGGTTGCATGGCGGCTTTAACACCACCGCATAAATAATGACCGCACACGATAATATGTTTGACATGGAGATGGGTTACCGCAAAATTGATTACGGTCATGGCATTCAGGTCGGTGTTGCTGATGATATTGGCCATATTTCTATGGACAAATACTTCTCCAGGCTGTACCCCCATAAGTTCTTCCGCTGTTACCCGACTATCGCTGCAGCCGATGTATAAGAAATCAGGATCCTGCCCTGCTGACAACTTATTAAAGAATTCCTGATCCGTGGCTTTTTTATCTGTCAGCCATTTCTTATTATTTTCAAAGATCTGTTCGTAGGTGGTCATGGTTTAAGAAATATCAAGGTAAATATAATGGAAAAGTATTTCTTGACCGTAAAAGAACGACAAGTATGAATCGTTATTAAAACCTGCAAATAACGTTCACCCTAATTTTTATATATTTAAAATCAAACGGGTCATATGCTTCACCTCATAATACGCAAGTCATATAAGGTGTTTTCAGAAGGTCACGTCGGATCACTGGTACTTCGCCGGGTTATTAAAGCGGATTGTTTTGAAGGCATGTCGCAGGGCGGAGGCGTAACACCGGCCCTTTTCGAACATCACATGAGTATGGCTGCCGGGGGTGTTGCAATAATAAGATGTCCTGCCGGTTGAGCAGTATGGAATAAGATGGTATCGATTGATCATTTGATGAATGGAGCTTAAGCATCCGTTTTGCCAGATCAGATAAGACGTTTTTTACACGCGGGAGTCGACACTATTGCACTGAACATTTCAGTTTAGAAAATGTTATACACGTATGTACCGATACCTGAATTTTATTTTCATTCTGTTTCTTGGAACTGTAGTTCATGCACAGACTTTGGTATTGGATGAGCCCTTACGCTTCCTGGCATTGGGTGATTCTTACACCATTGGTGAAAGCGTGGATGAAAATGCACGCTGGCCTGTCCAGTTGGTTGATAGTCTGCAATCCAGGGGATACCGGGTGGATAGCCTCAAAATCATTGCCACCACCGGATGGCGGACCGACCAGCTACTGCAGGCCATTGAAACTCAAAAGCCGGATGGATTCAACCTGGTATCGCTGCTGATCGGAGTCAATAATCAATATCAGGGGGGGGCCCTGGAAGTGTATAAAGTGGAGTTTGAGGCCTTGTTAAAAAAAGCCATTGAGTTGGCTGGAGGCGACCGGTATAAAGTATTTGTATTGTCCATCCCGGATTATGCTTTTACACCTTTTGCCAATGGAGATACGGTCATTACACGGGAATTGGATGCGTTCAACCAAATCAACCGTAGCATCACAAACCAATATGGAGTATCCTATTTCCACATTACCGATATCACCCGGAACGGATTGAAGCAACCTGATTTGGTGGCCGGTGACGGATTGCATCCCAGCGAAAAAATGTATGCTCTCTGGGTTGAACGGATCATGGAAATCATTCCAAATAAGAATGGAATCACCTTCAGTACCCCTTCTCCTGTTGGCCAAATATCCTTACCAGTTGTTTTTATACAGAGGAATGACCAACTCCATATCATGCCCCTGTTTTCACCGGCTCATTTTTATCTGTATGAATTGGGTTCCGGGCGGTTGGTACTTCAATATAATCTTGAACCCAATACATTCAATATATTAAATACCAGTTTTTTAAACCAGGGCATTTATCTATACTCAGTGGTCAGAAATACATACACCCGGTATACAGGAAAACTGTTTATTTAAAGTTTTTCTTCAAATAAATGGGGGTCCTCAGCCCGGTGGATCGTATTTCACAAGATACATTTATGCGGTAAATCCCGAAATCAGGAAAATTTCAGGTGGCAAAGATGCCGTATATTGCGGCTAGGGTTTCCAGTCACGGATCGTTACGCGGTCTTTATACAAATGCACCACGAGTTTCTGGCGTTCTTTCCATCCTAATTTTTTAACATAGTCTATGGGGATGGTGATCGCGTAGCTTTTACCGCCAGCAATCTTGGTGAGATTTCTTATATGTCTGTCCTCCAGTTTTCTTCGAGCCATAAGAATGCATATAATTACGTAATTAATTACGTAATTCCATTAAATAGGTTACAAAGGGGTAAAATACCATTTCATATTTAAACCCATTCTAAACTAATGTAAATCTGGTTTCATGGGCCTTCCGGGCGAATCCATACCCCATAAATATGTCTATATTAGAGATCCGATAAGTAACCCAATTCACACTGTAGTTAAACCATTTTGCACATGAAAAAAATCATTTTGTTTTTTTTACCGGGCATTGTATGCCTGGGTGTCTGGGCCCAACAGGTCCCAGCCATAGACATTGATGATCAACGTCCGGCGATCTACGCATTTACACATGCCACCATTTACATAGATTATCATACGGTCGTTGAGGATGCGACCCTGCTGATAAAAGACGGACGGGTTGTTTCAGCGGGTCTCGATGTAACCCTTCCCCAAGGCGCCATTATCCGTGATCTTAAAGGAAAATATGTATATCCTTCCTTTATTGATGCATATACCAGTTATGGAATACCTGCCCCTGAGCGATCAGGCCGGACCGGTGGTTATTCCATGACCAGTCCACCCCAGGTGACGGCCACATACAAGACGGCTTTTAACTGGAATGAGGCCATCCGGCCATATTTTCATAGCAGTGATGAATTTGAAGCCGATGAAAAAGCAGCGGAACCGATGAGAAAACAAGGTTTCGGGGTGGTACTGACCTTCAAACCAGATGGTATAGCCCGCGGAACCTCCGCTTTGGTCAGCCTGGCCAGTGAGCCGGCTTCGAAAGTCTTACTGGATGACCGGGCCGCAGCCCATTATTCGTTTGAAAAAGGATCGAGTCGTCAGAATTACCCCGGATCACTGATGGGAACCATCGCATTAATTCGGCAAAGCTATTATGATGCAGATTGGTACAGGGCACAATCCCGGAAGAAGTATACCGATCTCAGCCTGGATGCATGGACAGAAAATCAGACTTTACCGCAGATTTTCGAAGTTCGTGACAAACTATCTCTTTTACGGGCCGACAAGATTGGAGATGAATTTGAGGTGCAGTACATTTTAAAAACCGCTGGCGATGAGTACCAGTTGCTTGAAGAAGTGAAGAAAACAAATGCCCCGCTGATTGTCCCCATTAATTTCCCCGATGCAGGCAAAGTCCAGAATCCTTACCAGGCCAACCGTATACCGTTGGAAGATTTAAAACATTGGGAAATGGCACCGGCGAATCTGGCTTTTCTGCAGAATGAAAATATCACCTTTGCCATAACAACCAATGGTTTAAGAGATGTGTCATCGTTCCTGAAAAATCTGAGGAAAGCAGTACAGTATGGCTTGAACAAGGAAAACGCGCTGAAAGCGTTAACTGAAACACCCGCCTCATTACTCAAAGCATCCGGTCAGCTGGGGAGTTTGAAAGAGGGTTATATTGCGAATTTTTTTATTTGTTCAAAGGACATTTTTTCAGATGATTGCGAACTCTATGAAAATTGGATCCAGGGTAAAGTTCATGTTCTGGCAGATATGAATACACCAGACCGATCTGGCACCTACCAATTGAAGGTTGGGGCGCAGGATTATAAGCTTGAAATAGCAGGCACACCGAATAAACCAAGTTTTAAAATATGGATTCAGGATACCATTAGCCTTACCGCAAAAGGAGAGCTTGAAGAATATAGTATCAGTCTGTACTTTAAGCCCACGAAAGATGCCAAGCATGAAATTCGCCTGGTGGGTTGGTGTTCGGAAGATGCCTTTGCCGGCGATGCGTACTTTAATGATGGGCGCAGAGAAAATTGGATGGCCAAATATTCCGGCCCTGCGGAAAAGAAGAAACAAACCAAACAGTCTTCACCTAAAACACCCGAAATAGGACCGGTATACTATCCTTTTGTGGCATATGGATATGAAAAAGAAAACCGGCCCGTACCAGAAACATATCTGATCCAGAATGCCACAGTCTGGACCAATGAGCCGGAGGGCATCCTGGAGAATATGGATGTGCTGGTTAAAAATGGCAAAATTGAAAAAATTGGAAGCCGCCTAAATGATCCACAAGCCACCATCATTGATGGCACCGGGAAGCACCTCACCAGCGGTGTGATTGATGAGCACTCCCATATTGCAGGTTCTGGTGGTACCAATGAGGCCACTCATGCCGTTACTGCGGAGGTGCGCATGATGGATGTGATCGATCCGGAGGATTTGAATATTTACAGGCAGCTTTCTGGTGGCGTAACCGCAGCCCAGATTTTACATGGTTCTGCCAATCCGGTGGGTGGGCAATCCGCCCTGATCAAACATCGATGGGGTGTGACCCCCGATCAGCTCCTGATTCAAGATGGTGCCCAGTTTTTGAAGCATGCCTTGGGAGAGAATGTCAAACAATCCAGGTTGCCCTCATTTCTTTCGAGTCGTTATCCGCAAACCAGGATGGGTGTGGATGCGATAATCCGAGATGCCTATACACGCGCATCAGACTACCAGAAGGAGTGGGAGGCCTATGCTGCATTATCCGATAAAGTAAAGGCAAATACACCACCACCACGTGTGGACCTGAGAATGGAAGCATTGAAAGATGTGCTGGAGGAAAGAAGTTTTATTACATGTCATGCTTATGTACAATCGGAAACCAACATGATCATGAAATTGGCTGAAGATTTTAATATCAAAGCCCACACCCTGATTCATAATTCTGAAGGATATAAAATTGCAGATAAAATAGTCAGTCATGGTGCTTATGCATCGAATCTCCCCGATTGGTGGGCATACAAATACGAAGTATACCAGGCCATACCATACAATACGGCCATGCAGGTGCAACGGGGTGTGCTAACAGCCATTCATTCCGATAATGCCGTGGTGGCCCGTCACCTGAATCTTGAAGCAGCCAAGGCCATGAAATATGGTGGATTGACTGAAGAAGAAGCATGGAAGACCATCACCCTGAATCCCGCCAGGATACTGCACCTGGATCACCGGATGGGAAGTATCAAAGAGGGGAAGGATGCCGATCTCGTGTTATGGAATCAAAATCCATTGTCTGTATATGCGTATGCTGAGAAAACCATGGTCGATGGCATCCTCTATTTTGATATTGATACCGATCGCACCATGCAGGAGAAAATTGAGAGTGAGCGAAACCGGATCATCCAGAAAATGCTGGGTTTGAATGAAACTGCTTCAAGCCGTCCATCACGGTTCAACCAACAATATGAATGGGGTGACGAGGATATGGGATACTGGCTTGAAGATATTCGATTTGAGAAATAATTGCCAAAGTAAAATAAAATGAAAACACAACTGCGTATTATATTTTTTCTGATGATGTTCTGTCATGCGGAACTCTTTGCACAGGTACCGGCCCCGGCTGACAAGCAAACAATGCCCACCGTTCTCAAAAACGGCACCATACATATTGGGAATGGAACAGTTCTTCAAAATGCAAACCTCGTATTTGACCAGGGGAAAATTATAGAGGTGACGGAAGATGCTGGCCAGAACTATGATCCGGACCAATATATCATTTATGATGTCACGGGTCAGCATATATACCCGGGTCTGATCCTGCCCGTTTCTTCTCTTGGCCTGGTTGAAATCGGATCGGTCCAGGCCACTGTTGATGCCAGGGAAACGGGTCATTTCAATCCCAATGTATCCAGTATTGTAGCCTATAATACCGATTCAGAGGTGATACCGGTATTGCGATCTAATGGTGTGCTGATGGCCCAGGTGGTCCCTTCAGGGGGGATTCTTCCGGGTTCGTCCAGCGTGGTGCAGCTTGATGCCTGGAATTGGGAGGACGCCATTGTGATGCGCGATCATATCCTGCATTTAAATTGGCCGGCTCAGTTCGGTCGTTCTGGCCGTGGCCGTTATGGAACAACCAGTAATAATTCCAATTATGAAGACCAGGTTCAACAGATCAAAGATTTTTTTGAAAGTGCCCGTTCTTATTATCAATTGGAAGATCCCCGGCCACGAAACCTGAAACTCGATGCACTGCGTGGATTGTTTGATGGGACCCATAAATTATTTGTGTCCGTATCTTCCCCTGAAACCATTATTGAAAGTATCGGATATCTGAAGAATCTCGGAATTCAGGATGTGGTGCTGGTTGGTGCTGACGAAGATGCCTGGATGGTCAGAGAGTTTCTGAAAGCCCATGGTGTTGCCTTGATTTTAGATACTTTCCACCGTATGCCCAAGCGGAAGGATCTGGATGTGCGTTTACCATTCAAGTTGCCGGCCATGTTTAAAAAGGAAGGATTTCTGGTCGCGTTCAGCTATTCCGGTGAAACCGGTGCCATGAATTATCCATTTGTGGCAGGTGCTGCAGTACCGTATGGTTTAACGACTGAAGAAGCCCTTCAGATGGTGACTCTGGACGTTGCAAGGATCCTGGGTATCGACGACCATCATGGGAGCCTTGAAGTTGGGAAAGAAGCATACGTGGTGGTTTCAGAAGATGACCTGCTGGATATTACCACCAATGATGTGATCCATGCTTTTATTCAGGGACGTGAAATCGACCTGGACAACCGGCATAAATATTTATACAGGAAATTCAGTCGATCCGGAAATTTGAATACGATTCCGAAATAAAAAAAACCTGCCGGATCCATTCCGGCAGGTTTTTTTGAGCCCCTTCTCCTGAAGAAAGTACAGACAGACCAATGTCGAATTTCATGGAGCCGGAGAAGTGGTGAGACTTTTCTTGTTTTAAAAGTCTGTATATGTGGCTGCGAACTTGTTCAGATACATCATGTTGTTTTGATTTTATTTATTACAATAAGCAGGTTTAAATGGTCCATGATCAATTTGTTGTGTCAGACACCTCAGCCAATCCTTCTTCCGTCATGATCCAGGTTTTACCAACCATATTATACCGCCATGTATCGGAGGTGTTCTGGATGTATTGGATGATATCCACCAACTCATCATCCAGATACACCAACATGCCAACCGGGATCCGGAGTTCGATCTGAATGGATGGATCGCGCCACCGTTGTTCCAACGGAAGACTAAAGAAGGGGTCGAAAACCAGCAAAGAGTCCGTTTGATCCCATGTATACTCGAGCTCCCGGGCGTGTTCCTGTGCAATCAGACGGGTCCGCCCCCGGGATCGCTTCAGAAGCTCGAGTTCCACCTCCCCCGAGGTGCTTTTCACGATATCCAATTCGGGTTTCCCATAAATGATGCCTGTTTCCCGGTTTCGATAAACACCGTCATCCTCAACTTCAAAAACGATAAAGTCTTCGGTGTCAAATTCCAGTGAGCGATCGGCCATTTCAAGGTAGAGGATATTTGAAGCCGGAGGATTCAGCTGTGTCATGCTGCTGTACCGGGAGGAGGTATCATAATTGACCGCTTCAAAACCCACAAGAGCGGCCAATCCAGCTAAGGATAAGAACCATATTATAAAAGCAATAAGACCAATTACTTTGTCTTTTACCTTAAATCTGAAAATCAGTTTTATGCCACCATAAATCAATGCGATCAGTGGTATGGTCACCACCAGTATCAGGGCCACCATTGCGAATGGCACATTCGATGGGTCGGTAAATATGGGCAGCACGTGAGGAAGGTAAAATCCCGGCGCATCAAAGATGTCAGGAAAGAATAATAAATTACTGAAAAATAATGCTCCCAGGAAACTCATCAATACCGTAAATCCGACGAAAATCAACGCGATACCAATGATTATCAGGATGATCTTAAGGAATATCAAAATCACATTCCCAATACCGTGGAACACTTCATTCAGGGCACTGGTTGTGGAGTTGTAGGCCCTGGAGTCTTTCATTTTTTTGAAGTTTCCTTTTACGGATTCATACTCCTGCTTAATGGTTTTTTCAATATTCTGTACTGTCACATTTTCTCCTCTCATCTCAAGCTTCTGAGTGGCGGTTTCGGCTTTTGGAATAACAATCCACAGGATAATATAAACCAGGCCAGCACCATAAGCAAATATCAGCACCAGAAAGAGGATTCTGAACCAAAGCGGGTCGACATTAAAATAGGCCCCCAGGCCACTACATACACCACCCAGAACAGCATTATCCGCATCACGGTAAAATCGTTTTCCGGATTTTCGGTAGGTGGTACGTCCTTCGTGAGAAGGTGTGTCCTCGTCAATGATGTCGCGGGCTTCTCCCATAATATCAATCATGTCCTGAACATCTTCTTTGGTAATGACATCCTTGTGGTCTCCTACTTTTTGCTCAAAAATTTCAGCAATACGGATTTCTATATCATCAATGACTTCATTTCCTTCTTCCATGCTGCGGAAATGGTCTTTGAGGGAGTCGAGATACGATTTCAATATATCATAAGCATCCTCATCAATATTAAATACGACCCCACCAATTTTAATTTTAAGTGTTTTTTTCATGGCTTCCAGGTTAATGATTTCAAGATTACTTCTTATTCCTAATGTGCTTAATGGCATCCACCAGATCCTCCCATGATTGGTCCAGTTCGGCCAGGAATTCTTTACCTTTCTCGGTAAGTTCGTAGTATTTTCTTGGAGGACCCTGTGTCGATTCCTCCCAGCGATAACTCAGCAATCCGGCATTTTTCTGACGGGTCAGTATCGGATATAAGGTGCCTTCCACTACAATCACCCTGGCATCTTTAAGTTGCCTGATGATATCCGAAGCATACACCGATTTCTTCTCGAGGATGGAGAGAATGCAATATTCCAGAATTCCCTTCCTCATTTGTGCTTGTGTATTTTCAACTTTCATATCGTGTAGCATTTAGTATATTAAACAATGATATGATCCTCCGGTTAGAGATTCATCCGGTCGCGAACATTTTGAAATTCTTCCTTGACGGTTTTTCCAATGTTGGAAATATTTACTGGTTCTCCTTTCATTTCCAGTTTTTGAGCGGCGGTTTTCGCTTCTGGTATAACGATCCATAAGATTAAATACAGGACAAGTCCCACCCCAAATACCATGAATGCCAGAACAAACAGCAATCGGAATACCAGCGGATCAATCTGCCAGTATGCACCCATGCCGGAACATACACCCCCCAGGATACGGTTATCCGGGTCTCTGTAGATCCGCCTGTATCCGGACGGACCAAATTTTTCTTTCCGGTGGGATGACTCGCCATTTTCAGTTTCACCTATTTCATCGGGATCACCGAGAATCTTCATAACCTCTTTAACATCGTTCAGGTCAATGACCTGTTTTGGACCTTTAATCCGTTCCTGAAAAAGTTCTGAGATCCGGGCTTCAATATCGTCCATGATCTCTTTACCACCCTCCTCATCAGCAAAATGTGCTTCAATTTGATCCAGGTAGGTCTTAAGCGTCATGTAAGCATCATTGTCGATATTAAAAGACATTCCTCCAATATTGACACTGTATGTTTGTTTCATTTTCTGTTCTTTTTTAAATGATGATTAAGTCATTTTGTTTTCAGAATACCATCCAATACCCTATAGTATCCGTTACAAAGATATATAAAAAATATAATACTATGCAATACCAAGTAGTAATAAATATTTATTACCTGGCATTGTAGCATGATTAATCTACTGTAATACAGGAGGATAGATGAATGAATTTTTTTTAGTATTTTTTAATTATTTTGCATTGGAATCGAAAAATTAGAATATGGAATGGGTGGGTCCTTTATTGAAAATGGAATCCAGAATCGAAGGCGAAGCGCCTTATGATTTGGTTTATTACCGGCTTCCGGTTGGTGATCACAAAGTCGATCTGAATCCGCTGATCGGTAAATCGCTGGGATTATTTTTCCAGGGAGAGATCTTGTGCATACATTGTGGGCGTAAAACGTCCAAGTCTTTTGCTCAGGGCTATTGCTACCCCTGCTTTGTCAGCCTTCCCCAAACCGATGCATGCATCCTGAGGCCGGAATTGTGCGAAGCGCATCTCGGTATTTCAAGGGATATGGAATGGTCGAAAAGCCATTGTCTTCAAGAGCATTATGTATACCTGGCCCTCTCGAGCAGGCTTAAAGTCGGTGTGACCCGTAAATCCCAGGTTCCGACCCGGTGGATCGATCAGGGCGCGTGGAAAGCCATTAAACTGGCCCTGGTGCCAAATCGGTACATGGCTGGAATCATTGAAGTGGATTTGAAAAGTCATCTCAATGACAAAACCAATTGGCGTCAGATGCTGACCAACACGCTGGATACCTCGGTTGATCTTTTAGCTGCCATGAAACAGGCCTCTGCTCTGATTAAAGAGGAATATCGATCATTTATGTTGCAGGATGATCGCATCTATGAGTTTCATTACCCGGTAATGAAATACCCCGAAAAAGTCCGGAGTCTGAATCTGGATAAAGAAGCTCAATTCTCTGGAGAGCTGATCGGCATGAAAGGCCAATATCTGATCTTTCGAGATGGACATGTGATCAATATTCGAAAATACGGTGGTTATGTCATGAAAATAGCCACATAATGAAGGAAAAAATTCAAATCCACAATCCCATTGAGAAATTGATTTTCAACAGGTTTTATTAACACCTTGGGTAGCGGAACAAACCGGTCATTTAAAAACCAGGAAGATGATAGAGCAGGAACAAGATGAAAAAAAGCAGTTACTTCATAGCCTGCGGTTCCCCTTTCTATTTATGGTGATTATCTGGCTCGTGTGGTTTGTCGAATTCATGCTCGATCTTGACTTTGCCACCTGGGGTCTGTTTCCCCGAAAATGGAGTGGTCTGAGAGGCATTCTCACAGCCCCACTCATTCATGCTGACATACGGCATCTGGTTGATAACTCCATCCCTTTATTCACATTGATGGCAGCCATTTTCTATTTTTACCGTCCCCTGGCGTTACGGATTTTTTGCCTCACGTATATCATGGCCGGGCTCTGGGTCTGGGTAGGTGGCCGTGAAGCATACCATATTGGAGCCAGCGGGCTCATCTATGGTTTTGCTTCTTTCTTATTTCTTAGTGGTATTCTGAGAAATCACATTCCCCTGATGGCCATTTCCCTGCTGGTGGTATTTCTATATGGTAGTCTTGTCTGGGGAATTTTCCCTCTGGAGGAGCAAATTTCCTGGGAATCCCACTTGCTGGGAGCCGTTGCCGGACTCATCCTGGCCATACATTACAGATCATATGGACCACAGCGAAAGCCATACAGCTGGGAGTTGGATGATGATGATACGGCGCCAAAGGATGAAGAACCGGAAGAAAAAAATTCCAGTGACATACATCCCTGGCAATCCCCTGAAAAATAAGAAATACAAATAATTTATTTTGCATGAAATAAGTCTAAAAATCATTCCAAAGTGGTCTGAATAATTGATTTTTTTTTTATACTTGCAGGCATTTTTGAATAAATGATTGAAGACGACCGTAACATTCAGTAAATCAGTACAATAAAGTTTTATTAACCAATCCGGATTTTTATGTAAATTCCATTATGTTTTAGAAGAAAAATGAAAAACAAACCAATGGGGTTCCTGAATGCTGTTGTTGAACGGGATTCAACCTCACAAATCGCGAGTGTTTCAAAGCACCAACAGGGTTTTTACCTGCCCTCAGGTTTTACTATTGGTACCCGAATTCCTAAAGATTTTTTTGAAACTTCAGGTGTTGGGGAAAGCGACATTACCATTCATGCAGGATCATATCATCTGGCGTTAAAAGATGCCGGGATTGAAATGTGCAATATCATGACATACTCCTCCATTCTTCCAGGTATTGCAAAACGCATCAATATCCCAGAACAGATACCTCATGGATGCGTAATGGAATCCATCGTATCGGCCAGTCATGCCCGGAAAGGGGAATTGGCGACAGCCGGCATCATCTATGCCTGGCTCTATGATAAATTAAACCGAACCAAATTTGGTGGATTGGTTTGTGAACACAATGGCAACTATAGTCTTCAAAGACTGGTAAAGTTGCTGAAGGCCAGTTTGGAAGAACTTTACTGGAATGGTTTCTCAGAAAAATATGATTTGGGCCGACCCCGATTGTTAAAGAAATCATTTATCCCCAGAAAAGAATATGGGACAGCTCTGGTGAGTTTATGTTTTAATTCGTATTACCTTCCGGTTATTAAATCATAACAAAGAAGGGTATGAAACTATTTGGTGATCTGCCCCCTGAAATGGCAGGATCTCATGATGCCTCTGTTGTCATCGTTCCGGTGCCCTTTGACGGTACCAGTACCTGGGGCAAAGGTGCAGATAAAGGCCCGGAAGCTTTATTGGAGGCATCAGGGCAATTGGAACTTTATGATATTGAGACCGATACGGAAGTATATAAAAACGGGATCCATACCGATAATCCGGTTCGCGATTTGCACAATCCTGAAACCATGGTTCAATCAGTCTTTGACCGGGTATCGAAATGGTTAGAACGCAAAAAGTTTGTCGTTCTCATTGGTGGAGAGCATTCGATAAGTATCGGGGCTGTAAAAGCCTTTGGAAGCCAATTTTCAAACCTCTCCGTGCTGCAATTTGATGCCCATGCCGACCTGAGAGACAGCTATGAGGGAAGCCGCTATAATCATGCTTGTGTTGCGGCCAGGCTGAGGGAAGTATGTCCGGTTACCCAGGTTGGAATTCGCAGCATGGATGCTGGAGAAAAACAGGCATTAAAAAACGTCCGGAGCTTTTTTGCGCACCGGATGAAAAATGATCCCCGATGGATCGGGAATATGATCGATACCCTTAATGATAATGTATACCTGACATTCGACCTGGATGTGTTGGATCCATCCATAATGGCTTCCACAGGCACACCAGAGCCTGGCGGTATGCTCTGGTATGATGTTCTGGATGTTTTACATCAGGTGATCGAGCATCGGAATCTTGTTGGATTTGATATTGTTGAATTGTGCCCAAACCCGCTGAACCAGGCACCGGATTTTACGGCCGCGAAACTGTTGTATAAGATTTTGAGTTACCACCATAGTTTTGGAAAAAATGAATAAGAAAGAATACCTCAAAGAAAAAATCCAACATATTGATATCACCTCTTTTAACGCGGTATCAATTGTTGAAGCCATGGAACATATGTCATTCAGTTCCCGGGAAGTGGCCCGTGCCGCCAGCATATTTAAACGGATGATCGAGGATCGGAATTGCACCATCATACTGACATTAGCGGGCAGTACCAGTGCGGGAGGATGCATGCAACTGTATGCCGACCTGGTCAAATACAATATGGTTGATGTCGTGGTGGCTACAGGAGCCTCTATCGTGGATATGGATTTCTTTGAAGCGCTGGGGTTTCATCATTATCAGGGATCTGCCCAGATCGATGACAAACACCTTCGTGAACGATACATCGACCGTATCTACGATACCTATATCGACGAGGAGGAATTGCAGGAATGCGATGCTATGATACGAACGATTGCAGACGGAATGAAGCCAGGGGTATATTCTTCGCGAGAATTTATTTCGGAGATGGGCCGCTACCTGACACAGCATTCCAGGAAAAAAAACTCACTGGTTCAAACTGCCTTTGAAAAAAATGTTCCGATTTTTTGTCCGGCTTTCAGCGATAGCAGTGCCGGTTTTGGGTTGGTTCTGCACCAATGGCACCGTCCGGATCAGCATGTATCGATAGATTCAGTGAAAGACTTCAGGGAATTGACCGAAATAAAAATGCAATCAAAAAATTCCGGATTATTTATGATCGGTGGTGGTGTACCGAAGAATTTTGCACAGGATACAGTCGTTTGTGCAGAGTTATTGGGAAAAGAAGTTCCCATGCATCAATATGCCGTTCAGATTACAGTAGCCGATGTACGGGATGGGGCCTGTTCCAGCTCCACATTGAAAGAGGCATCTTCCTGGGGCAAAGTGGATACCGTTTATGAGCAGATGGTGTTTGCTGAAGCCACCACAGTGTTACCCCTCATCGGGAATTATGTTTACCAGAAAAGTGATTGGAAATCAAGAGAAGAAAAAAAGTGGAACAAAATCTTTGGAAAGTATTAAAAAATTAAAATCTTAGCATGATCATTTCAATACATTGATGCGCTTGGATTTTAACCATCGATAGTCATGCGACCGAAAAAAATATCTTCTGCCAGGCATTCTGCGATAAAAGTGAAGAACGCGATCAGCAAGAAGCTGGATCCGGGATACGATCCTGAAACAGAAGGGGATGATATTTATGAGCAGCTGGAAGATATTGACCCGGAAGAATTGCTTGATGATTTTGGATCGGCTGATGATGACGAAGACCTGTATTGAATATCCTGTAATACGAAAGTATTAAAATCCATTTTATTTTAAAGACCGATGGGTCTTTTTTTTATAGATTATGTAATAAAAATAATATATAATATTGTAAATATACAATAATATATTATATTTACTATATGGAAAAGCGAAAAATATTTAACCGCATTGCCCTTCTCCGCCAGGAACGAAATATATCCAGGAAAATGCTGGCGGATCAGATTGGAGTGAATTTTCAAACCGTGGGGTATCTGGAAAGGGAGGAGTATAATCCGAGTCTTGACCTGGCATTCAGGATCTCATCGGTTTTTCAGCTTCCCATAGATATGATATTTTCAACCGCCCCAATGGCCCCGATCAGTCAGGAATTATTAATTCGTAAACAAAAAGAGACACCCCAATGAAACAACCATTTTCTAAAAAGAAACGGCAGATGGGTATAGTCATTAATTTCAGTAGCCTGATCCTGTCCATCATCCTGTATGAAATATTTAAATCCACTGGTTTCTCCGGGCTCATTTTATTGAGCCTGGCCACGCTGCTGTCGGCCTGCTTATGGAGTTTTATATCGGTATACGCCAGAACCGGGTTGTGGGCAAAAACCCATATGAAAACCAGCAAACTCGATGAACGCGAAATACTGGTCCATTCGAATGCACTGCGCATCTCATACAGTATTTTTGTGGTGATCACGCTGTTGGTAGTGTACGCATATGCCCTGGCTGAAAAGAGGCCCATCGATGTGGTGATTGCCGGAGGTTTACTGTATTTTGCCCATGTACTGCCGGCTTCCATTATTGGCTGGACCGAGCGAGACGTATGATGGTGTTCCAGAACGGGCTGATAAGAAATGGCCTGAAACGAAGAATACACATATACTATCCCAGAAAAGTTTTTACCATTTATCACATACATGCCTTATAATGAGTAAAATGATACGCGAAAAACAATGAGGTCTCCAAATCATAAAATAAGTTCCGCATAAAAAAGGGCACATATCAAATAATGTTGTATGGAAAAATCATTCAAAACACGAGACACATGGCGTGAGTGGCTCCATAAAAACCATTGTACTGAAGATGAGATATGGTTGGTTTATTACAAAAAACACACAAAAAAACCGTCTGTTGCATACAATGATGCCGTGGAGGAAGCCCTATGCTATGGATGGATTGATGGCAAAATCCAGAGAATGGATGATGAGCGCTATAAGCAGCGTTTTACACCCCGTCGTAAAAACAGCATCTGGTCTGAACTCAACAAACAGCGCGCTGAACGGATGATAAATGAGGGTAAAATGACCGATGCAGGTATGAGAAAAATCAAAGAAGCCAGGAAAAACGGGCAATGGGAACATGCTTATACCACAAAAAAGGAGGTTGAAATGCCGACAGATCTATTAACCGCCCTGGAATCAAATCCGGTTTCATTTGAATTCTACAAAGGATTAACGCGATCGTATCAGAATATGTATATCCATTGGGTAAATTCAGCAAAGCGGTCCGCAACACGAATGAATAGAATAAGAAAGGTGGTTGAGTTGTGTGAGAATAAGATCAAGCCGGGCATGTAATAAATGGTTGATTGAGGAAACCTTTCACCGACTAAAAAGGGTCAAAACCGTTGAAGCAGCTGGTATACCTGGTATTATGGTGCGAATAATATCGAAATACCGGATCGGCGAATCTTAACATATAGGAAATCATAGAATAATAACATGTGTTTCACAAAATAGAATGAACAAACATCGGGAATGGATCATCCGGCATGAAATACCCTCTGATATCGATGACATTTATCAGGTGAACTTATCGGCTTTTGAAACACCTGTTGAAGCGGAACTGGTAAATCGGATCAGGACAGAAAGGGTTTCCATGATTTCACTTGTGGCGCGGTATGAAAAAAAAACCATCGGGCATATTTTATTCACACCTGCTGAAATTCATAATCAGGGGGCCACTGTAATTATTGCAGCGCTGGGGCCCATGGCGGTAATGCCGGCCTATCAAAACATGGGTGTGGGATCTGAACTGGTACGACAGGGCATTGCAGAATGTCGGGTCGCAGGATATCAGGCCATCGCCGTTTTGGGACATCCATCCTTTTACCCACGGTTTGGTTTTCGGCCCTCAACGGTATTTGGCATCACCTGTGAGTATGAGGTGCCGGAAGAAGCCTTCATGATCATGGAACTCATTCCGGATTCCCTGTCTGATATTTCCGGGATTTTAAAATATCATGTGGCTTTCTATGAAGCCACATAATTATGCTATTTAACAATATTTGGTTATAGAAAATTAACGAAATTCGCTGGATATTTTTTTAGTAGCCATTACATTTTAACATTATAATATCATGTTGACCGGTTCACTATTTGATTTCGTCATCCTGCCATTGCTTATTCTGATGGCCAGGATTATAGATGTATCTATGGATACCATCAGAGTGATCATGATCGCAAAAGGATTAAGAAAACTGGCCCCATTAATCGGTTTTTTTCAATCCCTGATCTGGATTATTACCATCACGAGGGTCATGGTTAACCTTGAGAATTGGGTTACCTATATTGGATATGCAGCGGGTTTTGCAATAGGTACATACGTGGGGATCGTTATTGAGGAAAAACTGGCATTGGGTTATGAACTGATCCGCATCATTACACGCATGGACGCAACCAATTTGATCCATGCATTGAGAGATGCCGGCTATCCTGTAACATCGGTTCGGGCCATGGGGCGTGAGGGAGAAGTCGGATTGCTTTACCTTATTTTCCGTCGTAAGAACCTGAAAAAAATTGTGGAGATCATCAAACAATTCAATAAAAACGCATTCTATACGATTGAAGATATCCGGTTTATAAGCCGGCCACATTACCTGCCTGCCACTCAAACCATGGCCGGACAGATTGATCAGACAACCTGAAATCTTGAAAATGCTCGGAAATTACTTTGCGGGTTCCATGACAAGGATCTTATTGATCTGCCGGTCCGGTAGCACTTCTACGGAGTCAAATTTATAGATGGTAAATTGGGATGACTTCATTTTTTCCGCCTCCAGGTAATACCATCCGGGTTGGAGATTGGCGAAAAATACCTCACCGAATTCATCTGAAAACTGTTTGTCGAGGTATTCATATCCTACAAACTTATCGTATGATTCATAGATCCATACCTCGACATCCTGCTCCGGAACGGTTTGCCATTCCGCAGATATAAAAAGGTCACCGGTAACGGGCGTTTTCGTGCAGGCCACCATAATCCCAATGGTGATGCATATCAATACTATTTTAGTCATGCGTTTCATATCGGGCTTTTTATTTTGACATATTGGATGTATACGGATCATTCATAAAATGGTTTGAAGACCAATACAAGTTTCCACCAATATCAATGAAAAATAATTTGGCATGGTATTCTTAAACGGACCCAATTTGCAGGTTTTGGTTTCCATTAAAGCACATTTTCAGTATTCCCAACGCCAAGCGAGGCCAGGAAGGTAGGCTTTCATTATATAAGAGATTCACATGAATACATTCAGGAGCTTTGGTTCAACAGGTTTTTCAACATTTTCCGAACCTGGTCTACCGATTCGATATAGTATGAAGCTTTGGTTGTTTTGGTTCCAACCTTTATGGTGAAGGCCTCTTCCGGCATGGCTTCAAAGGTATATTCGTCGGTCCAGTCATCTCCGACAGCAAGGATGAAATCATACGATTTCTCTACCAATTTTTGATTGGCAGCCCGACCTTTATTGATACCTGAATATTTAATTTCCAACACTTTATCCCCATCTAAAATTTCCAGATTCAGGTTGGCCGTCAGGTCTCTCAGTTCATCCTTCAATTCCCAGGCGCGTTGAATTCCCAGATCGGGATCGGCTGTCCTGTAATGCCATACCAGTGAGAAGTTCTTTTCCTCAATAAAGGTTCGTGGTGTTTGATCGACATAAAATTCAAGTAATGGCCGAATGGATTCCTGCCACATATTGTCGATTTGTTCCATCATGTGCCATTCTCCTCCGGGATCCCTTAGCCATACGCCATGCTCTGCAATGAAATGGATATTCCATGATGGGTCGAACCAGTCGCCCAAGGTTTCCTTATCCCGTCCGCTGATAATCACAATGGAATTCTTTTTATCGGCTGTCAGGGAATGCAATATATCATATAATTCCTGGTCGGGTTGTGCATCTGCAGGATTCTTTTTAAACCAGGAAAGCGTACCGTCATAATCCAGGAATAAAATTCGCTCTTGTGATTCAGCATACGTATTGGATATTTCTTCCATCCTATGAGCTGTAATTTTCCTTGCGAATTTTGTTTTTTGTAGTTCTTTGACACCTTCCAATCCCTTTATGAATTCCCGGGCCCATTTTTCTGCACTATATCGCTGCAATCGTTCAGCCATGACCTTATTCCTTCTGATCTGTTCTTCCTCAGGCATCTCCATCGCGTCTTTAAGCGCTATTATGATTTCGCTCAGATTATTCGGATTGACAATGAGGGCCTCATGCAGTTCTTTACTGGCTCCTGCCATTTCACTTAATATTAAGACACCTTTTCCATGGATCCTGGAGGCGACATATTCTTTGGCAACCATATTCATTCCATCCCGAAGTGGGAGGATCAGGGCAATATCCGAATAGGCATAGAGATCAATCAATTCTCTCAGGCTATATTCCTGGTTAATATAGCGAATGGGAGCCCAGTTGAGGGTTCCATATGTTCCATTGATACGACCCACCAGCTCATCCACTTCCCGTTTGAGTTCATTGAAGCTCTCATGGGTCTCACCAGTTGGAAGTGCAAGAAGCAATAATGTGACTTTTTCACAATAATCTGAAAATGTTTCAAGGAACAATTCAAATGCCCGTAATCGCTGCGGAATACCTTTGGTATAATCCAATCGGTCAATCGAAATGATCAATTTCTGATGTTTATCATGGGTCAGATAGTTTTCGATTTCCTCCTGTATTTTACTTCTTTTTGTGCCATTGTCTTTCTGCAATCGCTTTTTTTCCTCGATAAAGTAACTGTAATTGATGCCTTTAGGAAACGCATCCACTTTCAATGTTCTGTCTTCAATGGCGATACGATTAAACATGGTATCATACCCCAGAATGCGGCGTACACAACTAATAAAATGCCGGTTGTAATCGTACGTATGAAAACCGATAAGATCGGCCCCAAGCATGCCTTCCAGGATTTCGGTCCGCCAGGGAAGTAACCGGAATGCTTCAAACGAAGGAAAGGGAATGTGGATGAACAGACCTATGGATACGTCTGGCATTTTCTCTTGTATTATCCTGGGCAGCAGAAGCAGATGATAATCATGGATCCAGAGGATATCTCCCGGGTTGATATGTTGTAAGATCTTTTCGGCAAATAACTGGTTAATTGTTTGGTAGGCATTCCAGAAAGAATCGTTATAGGTTACGTTCTGAGGGAAAAAATGAAATAATGGCCACAGCGTATTTCTTGCGAAACCATGATAATAATTATCATAGTCTTCCATATCTGGAACCAAAGGAATACATTTAAAATCCATTAGCCGTTGAACCAGGTTGTGGCTATTATCCAAAGAAAAACTCTGATTCTGAAGGTTCGTGAAACCAATCCACAAAGAATCATATGAATCGTAAAACTCTTTCAAACCCGATATCTGGAGTTCATCGGTAGGTTCCACAGTCAAATTTCCGTTGTTCTCAATTATATGGGCAGGCAGTTGATGTGAGGCAATTAATAACCGTTTCATAAACAGTTTGGATTATTATGAAATAAATCTACTTAATAATGTCTAATTAGATGATGACAAACATGAATAATAATTTGAATATTTATTTAAAATACAATACTTTAGGCGCTTTTACAAGAATTCTCAATTTTTAATTGATTTCTATGCTGAATTTTGATGCGGTGATTTTTGACCTGGATGGGGTCATTACGAAAACGGCCCTGGTACATGGAGCCGCCTGGAAAAAAATGTTCGATGAGTTTCTAAAATCTCGTGAAAAAACATATCACGAGCCTTTCCGGGAGTTTACGCACACCAGCGATTATTTGCCTTATGTGGATGGGAAGCCAAGGTATAAGGGAGTTGCATCTTTTCTTGAATCGCGTTCCATTGATCTGCCATATGGAGATCCCTCTGATAGCCCATCCAAAAATACCATTTGCGGATTAGGAAACCGGAAGAATACATTATTTAATGAGGTTTTGGAAGCAGAAGGTGTCGAGGTGTATGATACCACACTGGCACTTATCAAAGAATTAAAAAGGAAGAATGTTCGCATCGGGGTGGCCTCTTCCAGCAAAAATTGCAAACAGGTACTGGAGCGTGCTGGTCTTCTGGATCTGTTTGAAACACGCATTGATGGGGTGGTATCAGCAGAGCTGAATCTTCATGGGAAACCCGAACCAGACATTTTTACCACCGCCTGTGACCGTCTGGGCGTTTCATATCACCGTTCTATCGTTGTGGAAGATGCCGTTTCAGGTGTGCAAGCTGGCCGGAATGGGAATTTTGGACTGGTGATTGGGCTGGCTCGTGAAGATAATATACAGGAATTACAGAGCAATGGAGCGGATATCGTGGTCGAAGACCTGGGGGATATCAGCATGAATAGCATGGATGAATGGTTTAGATCCGGCCTCAAGGAGGATCAGTGGTGCCTGAATTTTTATGACTATAATCTTGACAATGAACGTTCAAGGGAGGCACTTTTCGCTGTTGGAAATGGATATTTCGGAACACGTGGGGCTCTTGAAGAAAGCCAGGCCAACTCTGTCAATTATCCGGGGACATATGTTTCCGGCTTGTTTAACAGGCGGATTTCGGTGGTTGCTGACCGGGAAATCGAAAATGAAGATATGGTTAACATTATCAATTGGTTGCCCATTACATTCAAGATCGAAAACGGACCCTGGCTGACTTTTAATCCAGAACCCTCTTTTAATATCAGGAGTATACACCGGTCGCTTGATTTCCGGACAGGTGAGTTGATTCGAAAACTTATTGTAGAAGATGCAGAAGGGCGCATTACATCGATTGAGTCACGCCGGTTCGCAGGCATGGAGGATCCGAATAAAGCAGGCCTGATTTACAAGTTGATACCCCAGAACTATTCCGGCTTAATCACCATCCGATCAGAATTGCGTGGGGATCACATCAATGCCGGAGTGGAGCGGTACAGCCAACTGGACCAGCAGCATTTGGAACCGGTTGATCAGGTTATACAGGATGGGGTTTGTGTGCTTGAAGTCAAAACCAATCAATCAGCCATCTCGATCGTTTCCGCAGCAAAACATCTCCTCAAATCGCCAGGGAATTTAAAACCAATTTCCAGGGATTATAATGGTGTTGGATGGGTGGCTCAGGAATTTGATTTTCATGTGAAGCCAAATGAGGAAATAGAATTTGAAAAGTTGGTCTCAATATACACAACGGTCAATGGGGAAACTCAAATCAGGGGAAAGGCATTGGATCAGGCAAAAGGGATGCGACACTATGAAACGGAACTTAAAAACTCCGTAAAACAATGGTCTGTCCTCTGGGATCGCATGGATGTCAGGATCCAGGGTGACCGGGCGGCACAAAAATTGGTTCGTTTGCACTTGTATCATATGATGGTCACTGCTTCTCCCCACCATGCAAAACTCGATTTTGGTATCCCACCCAGGGGATTGCATGGAGAAGCTTACAGGGGCCATATTTTCTGGGATGAGTTGTATATTTTACCGCTTTATAATCTTCATTATCCGGAGGTTACGAGATCTGTTTTAATGTATCGCTACAGGCGGCTGGATCAGGCCCGGGCTTATGCCCGTAAACATGGGTACAACGGGGCCATGTTCCCCTGGCAGAGTGGGAGCGATGGACGGGAAGAAACCCAGGTCGTCCATTTAAATCCGTTATCGGGAGAGTGGGGCGAAGATTATAGCTCACTTCAGCGACATATTTCGCTTGCGATTGCCTATAATATCTGGAATTACTACTGGGCCACAAACGACCATGTATTCATGGCGGATTATGGCGCTGAAATGCTTTTTGATATATGCCGGTTCTGGGCCAGTAAATGCCGTTATGACAAGAATGCCGACCGGTATCATATTGATAAAGTGATGGGACCGGATGAGTTCCATGAAAAGTTACCCGGGACATCTGATGGTGGACTCACTGATAATGCATATACCAACATTATGGTCAGTTGGATGTTCGATCGTGCCGGATTCATATCGGAACGTTTAAGCCCGTCCGAAAATGATGCAGTGATGCAAAAACTTGAAATGAATAGTGATGAGATAAGTAATTGGAAAATAATAAGTAATAAACTATCACTTAATATTTCCGAAGAAGGTATTATTGAGCAATTCATGGGCTATTTTGATCTCCGGGAATTGGATTGGGACAGGTACAGAAATAAGTACCATGACATCCATCGTTTGGATCGGATTTTAAAGGCAGAGGGCAAAGCTCCGGATGATTATAAGTTATCAAAACAGGCGGATTTATTGATGAGTTTTTATAATCTGGGTGAGAAACGGGTCACATCCATCATCAAAAATCTGGGCTACACACCCGGAGATCAATACTATTATAAAAACTATGACTACTACATACAGCGCACCTCACATGGTTCCACTTTAAGCCGTCTGGTGCATGCATATATTGCATATAAGCTGGGTAAAAGCTCGGAAGGTTGGGATTTATATTTTGCCGCTCTTAAAAGCGATTTGGTTGACATCCAGGGTGGTACCACCGGCGAGGGCATCCATTGTGGTGTCATGGCCGGCACGATATATTTTATCATGTCGGTATTTTCAGGCTTGGACCTGAGTGAGGCGCACCCCACATTGTGTCCGCAATTACCTGATCACTGGACTGGCCTGGAGTTTCGATTTGAATTCAGGGGCCATGTTTATCGGGTTTCTATCGATAAAAAGTCTATTAAAATTACGGCCGAACAAAACGCGAAAAACAAAATAAAGATTCATATTTGTGGTCGGGATTATGATCTCACAGGGTCGGAATCAATATCAATTAACCATAATCAATAAGAATTCATGCTGAGTGATATATTATTAGTAAACGAAATGCATAAGGAGGCCGCCCGTGCGATCCGGGAATATTTGATGGAATGCTTAGAGAAGAAGGAAGAACGGTACCGTTGTATCATCGCCATTTCCGGGGAATCGGGTTCCGGTAAATCAGAATTGGCCCATGCCCTTGGCGTATTGCTGAAAGAGGAACACATTCGAGTTAAAGTGATCCATACGGATAACTATTATAAAGTGCAACCTCTTTTGCGCGAAGAATGGCGCCGGACGAAAGGATTTGATAAAATCGGGATCGATGAATATGATTGGGTTAAGATAAAAAAAACCATTCGTGACTTTAAAGAAGAACAGGAATGTATGATCCCCTGTATTGACTTGATTCCTGAACAGGTTGATAAGCTGATTACGGATTTCAGCAAAATAGATATGCTCATTATTGATGGACTCTACGCCATTCAAACTCCCGATGTGGATTTAAGGATATTTATTGACTTAACTTACCAGGAGACCAAAATCAATCAGATTATCCGCCTGAAGGAAGCCTTGAATGAATTCCGCTTAAAAGTGCTCGACCGTGAACATATCGCTGTTGCCTCATTGAAACCCTTGGCCGATTTGATAGTGGATAAATCATATCAGGTGGTAAAAGCTTCTGATATGACTGCGGATTAGCACTTTCTTTTATGGCTTACCCTTTGTAAATGACGGCAATGTAAACATAAACCGGCTTCCTTTCCCAACTTCACTTCGCACCGTGAGTTCTCCGTTGTTCCGATGGATAAAGTCATAACACAATAACAAACCCAGGCCAGTTCCACTCTCATTGGCTGTACCCTTGGTAGTCCAGGCATTTTCCATTCGAAACAATTGATCCAGACGGTCTTTCGGAATACCCACACCGGAATCAGATACACTGATTTCATAAACGAAGTCGTATTTATCAGAATTGACCTTTTCTATTTTCAATGCCACGGTACCTCCTTCCGGCGTGAATTTAATGGCATTCGAAAGCAGATTCCGGAATACCGTACTGATCATATTCAAATCGGCTTTTACCCAGGAACCTTGAGTAATATCGACCTGCAGGGCGATCATCTTTTTTTGGGCCAGCGGACTGATCAGTGATGCATTTTCCTGGGCGATGGCAAATAAATCGAATGGTTCAGGTTTAAATTGCATTTTTCCGGTTTGGGCCGTCGTCCATTGGAGCAGATTGTCCAATAAGCGGTGAAGATCCCCAGCCGCTTTATTGACCTGGCGAATGGCCTCTTCCTTGTCCTTTTCATCCAGGTTCATGTAGGCCATACTGAGTGATTGTGTAATGGACATCAGCGCTGTCATTGGATTTTTGAGGTCGTGAGCAATGATCCTGAAAAGCCTGTCTTTGGTTGCGTTCAATTCTTTCAGTGAATCTCTCTGGGCTTCTATTTCTTCTTTTTGGAGGGCCATTTGACGTGTTCGTTCAGCCACCTGTTGTTCCAGTGTATCCCTCAACCGTACCAATCGGCGTGTGCGCAGTCGTAAGAAAGCATATATAATTGCGATTAATATGAACGCATACAGAACGTATGCCAGGGGTGTTCTCCACCAGGGTGGTGTAATGGTTATTTTCAATTGGTCCCCTTCGAGATTCCACGTGCCATCATTATTTGAACCGATGACCTTAAATACATATTTTCCATATCTTAAACCGGGGTAATCAGCAAATCTGCGGTCCCCGGCATCCACCCAATCCGGATCGACACCTTCCAGCATGTATTTATACTGATTTTTTTCCGTATTGACATAATTAAAAGCAGAAAACTCAATTGTTATAAAATTCTGATGATGCGATAAAGAAATTTCTTTGGTCTCGGTAATATCCTTATGTAAAGGAGAATCCGGTCCAATCTTCAGGGTACGATTAAACAGTTTGATATTGGTGATCAACACAGGTGGTACATATGAATTATCGTGAATACTATCCGGATGGAAAATATTGAAGCCATTGATGCCACCAAAAAACATTTCGCCGGATTCCGAGAGAAAATAGGCTCCTGTATTGAATTCATTGCTTTGAAGTCCATCACCATCATCGTAATTACGGAATGTTATTTCCTCGGGGTTAAACCTGGATAAACCCCGGTTGGTACTCAACCAAAAATTCCCCTTCTGGTCGGGCAGAACACTATAGACCACATTATTTGGTAGCCCATTACGTGTTGTATATGTGATAAAACCGCCGGTTTCTTTAACCAACCGATTCAGGCCATGATCAGTACCCACCCAAAGGATTCCATCCTCATCTTCATAAATGCAACGGATCCTGTTATTACTGATACTGGTGGAATCAAAGGGATTATGAAGAAATCTTTGGATGTTTCCTGTTTCCGGGTTCAATTTGTTCAGACCACCACCATAGGTGCCAATCCACATATTCCCTTCATGATCTTCATGAAGGGAGAATACCACATTAAAACTCAAACTATTGGTATCACCCGGTATGTTTGCATATTGAGTAAATGTTTCGGATTCAGACTGATACTGAAAAAGCCCGGCGCCATTAGAACCAGCCCAAATGGTTCCATCCGAAGATTCGTAGACCACACGGATATTATTGGAGCCAATGCTGCCAGGGTCTTGAGGATTAAAACGATAGTTGCGCCATGTTCCCTGTTTTTCATTGATCATGAATAAACCATTAACACTGGTACCCACCCACAATGATTGATCGTCCGCCATGAGGGCAGACCAGACGATAAAATTTTGAGGTCCATCGGGATTGCTTTGATCGACTGTAAATGGATGGTATTGTTCGGTTTCCCGGTCAAAATAATATAAACCAAAACCCTGGGAGCCGATCCAGATCCTGTTTTGATCATCCTCGAATATTTTCCAGATAAAATTGGCCAGTATGTTGCCCGGGTACTTATAGTGCCTGAACTTGGGTTTCCGTAATGATACTTTATTAAGACCTCCTCCACCTGTTCCAACCCAAAGTGAACCATCATAGGATGCTGTAAGTGCAAAAACGATATTGTTGCTGATACTGAACGGGTCGTTTGGGTCATTGACGTACGAGATGAATGCATCGTCTTCGCGGACATATCGATTCAGTCCGCCATTTTGAGTACCGATCCATAATATCTTTTCCCCCACTTCGGTCTCAAGGATCTGGAATACATTGTTGGTAGACAGGCTATTTGGATCGAGGGGATCATTCACATATACATTCCATTCATCGCGTTTTCGATCGAGCCGGTTTAACCCGAATCCTCCAGTACCAACCCAGAACACACCATAGCTATCTTCAAGAATACATGAAATATTGTTACTGCTGATTGAGTTCATAGTAGAATCATGCTGGTAATGTTTTAAAATATTACCGTTGGAACGATCAATGAGGTATAAACCCGATCCGCCTGTGCCGATCCAGAACTGATGATTGGAGTCCTCGTAAAAGTAGGTTATGACAGGTTCTGCTCCAGGTTGTAACGGGATCCTTTGAAAGGCATTTGATGATGGTAGCTTCACGCAAATTCCAGCGTTTGTCCCAATCCAGAGGGTTCCATTGTGATCCTCGTAAATGCGTTGGACGATATCGTTGTTGATAGTGCTCCTATCATCCGGGTCATTTTTAAAATGTGTGAAGACCTCGGTTGAGGGATCAAAACGATCCAAACCGCCTCCATTATAGCCAATCCATAGTATTCCATTCCGGTCTTCCCACATGTGGTTGATAAAATTATCAGCGAGTGAATTCGTGTCAAGGGGATTGTTATTGTATACTTTGAAGCTATACCCATCATATTTATTCAGCCCATCCTGTGTACCGATCCAGATAAATCCTTTTTGATCCTGGAGGATCACCCGGCCGGTGCTTTGCGATAAGCCATCATTTACCGAAATATTTTCAAACCGTATGTTATCCGGTTCCTGGCTCACAACGTCTGGTACATGAGCCCACCCCATAAGAAGAGTGGTGAGAAGTAAATATTTCGGAATTGCATTCATGAATGGCCTGTTTTCAGGCATGAAATTACAATAAATACCAGAATTCGTTGCCATTGGAATTCTGAATAATGTAATATGGAGAAAATTTAGAAATACAAAATAGTATTAATTTTGAGGTGTTCGTGTGTAACTGGTCAAACTCGGAATGGAAAATAAACTAAAAGAAACTGGTACATCTGAAACCATGACATGTAAGAATTGTGGGCACCAGGGCACCGGCCGGTATTGCTCCCAGTGTGGACAGGATTATTCTGAATTCAGAAAACCTTTCAGGGAATTATTAACGGATATATTTGATCTTATCAATCTTGACGAGAGGATCATCCACTCCATTCGACCATTTATTTTTAAACCCGGGTTTCTGTCTGATGAATACCTGCAGGGACGCCGGAAGAAATACATTTCTCCATTCCGGTTATTCCTCCTCATGAGCCTGATCTTTTTTTTCCTGGCCCAGGCTACCAGTAATCGGTATTCCAGTAATTCGAATGAGGATTGGGTGCAGATCAGGACAGATACGTCCGATGTGGTCATTACCGATGATTCACTGGCCATTGAACTGTTGAGTAATGATTCATTATTCGGGCCACGGAATGACACCCTTAACACCCGGAAATCCATGCGCAAGGCGAACAGAAACCAACACATTCGTGAATCGGCCGTTCAGGCATTGACCAATAAGAGCCTGTTTTTACAGGGCTTTTATGAAACCATTTCCTACAGCCTGTTCCTGCTGATGCCTATTTTTGCCCTGCTATTGAAACTTCTTTTTCTTAGACGACGGGTGTATTATATCGAGCATCTGATTTTCTCAATACATATGCATTCGTTCGCTTTACTGGTATTATCCGTAATGATTCTCCTGAGCCGTATCACGGGGGAACATAATGAATATGTTCTCGCCATGTTGATCCTTATCCCGGTGTATTTTACTCCCGGCATGAAACGATTCTACCAACAATCCTACTGGAAAATTATTTTTAAAGAACTAATTTTATTCTTTTTGTATGCTGTTATTTTAATCATCACTTTAATGGCAGCGGGTTTCCTGGCCCTGTACATGCTTTAGATAAATGACAATTTTGTTTGATTTATTGGTGGGTATCAGGTGCCACCTGAAAATCGAAATCAGTGATCCTGTTGAGCCAGTCTATAAAAAGTTTAAGTTTTTTTTCATCGACGCGGTCCAGGCTTTGTATGGCGATACTAAAAACATCCTTTTTTACCAAGACCCTGTTCAGTTTTTTTTGTAATTGCCAGTAGGATCTTTTATGGGGATTAAAAATTTCGACGACACCTAATTTGGGGGTCGTAATCGCTGTACTGTTTTTTATTTCCAGATGCCAGGCCAGGGAACACGCAAAGTATTGAGACACATGCCGAAGCTGATGCTGTACTTGAGATGAAAGAAGTTCGGGCCGATCCGTCAGAAAATTATCAATGGTTGATTTTCGAATTGGACGAGGCGAATGGAAACACCTGAAATAGCAGTCTTCAAATCCAGCTAATGAAGCAGCATGGATTTGCATCTGCTTAAAACTGGGTCGCAGGGCTTTTTGTGGGAACCATTTTTTTTTAAGTTTTTTATACCATACTTTATCGGGAAAAGAGGTCCACTGGCCCCGGAGCACCGGAAACCCATTTTCAAACCAATGCGATGATTGTGTCGGTTTGATCAAGAAAAAATCATCATTAAAATAAATGCAGTGTTCAGCCAGACCAGGGATCCGATGCAGCATGGCTTCAATGGAAATACTATTAAAAGTCGGCAACGCCTCTTCATAGTCTTTATAAATGTCTGTATGATCTATGATTTTTATTTTCTCCCGGTAATGTGCACTCCACTCCTCACTTTCCTGAATAATGTTGGGCGTCTGCGCATCGGTGACGATGAATATATTCCGGATGAACGGGGCATATATTAAGATCGATTTCACGCAGTAATCGATTTCCCCGACCTCTCGAAAGAACGATGAATGGGGCATCTCCACCGCATCACCCTGCGAAAGGACATAATCACGGAGCTTTTCCTGGTGGACCGGGTCGTTCCCATCCACCCAGGGGATTACGGCATCGATGGGGAATGGTTTATTATTGGGTTCCTTTTCCATGTCTTCTTTGGTATGGTCTTTAAAGTTAAAAAAAGCGTGCGTTATTAAAAGTCCTCAATGACCAGGTTATCACGGAATTGCAACTTTTTTGAGTTGTGGGGATGTATTCTTGGTTTTTTCCAGGAATTCGAGTTCCGGAGTAACACCTGTTGTGAATTGTGTATCAGCGATTTAAGATACTACTTTATCAGCATTTCATTTCGGCGGACAGGCAGGTTATACTTCCCGCCGCTGGCGGGATAAACTTCTCGTCCAATTATTTTTATTGATATAAAAAGCCACACCATATGGGTGTGGCTGTGTCGCTGTGCTCCCCAGGTTGGACTCGAACCAACGACCCTCTGATTAACAGTCAGATGCTCTAACCAGCTGAGCTACTGAGGAAGGTTTTTCGAAAGCGTGGCAAAATTAAAGGGTTTTCTTCAATTAAACAATATATTTGTAAAAATTTATTGATCTTATGAGCAAGGTGCTTGGACTGGGGAACGCCCTCGTTGATATCCTCATCCAGATGGATGATGACAGCATGCTTGAAAAATTATTGCTTCCAAAGGGGACCATGACACTGATCGATGTGGATCAGGCCAATTTTATTGCCCGGTATACAGAACATCTTTCAAAATCGATCAGTCCCGGTGGATCGGCTGCCAATACCATTCATGGATTATCACGAATGGGTGTTGAAACGGGTTATATTGGTTCCATCGCTGAAGATGCGTATGGCACATATTTTAAAAATGGATTGGAAGATTTCGGAACCAACACCTTTTTGAATTATAGCCTGATTGAGACTGGTAGAGCCACCACATTGATTTCACCGGATTCGGAACGGACATTTGGAACCTACCTGGGGGCGGCCATCGATTTAAAAGCCCACATGCTGAAGCCGGATCATTTCAAAGGATTTGATTTCCTACATTTTGAAGGGTATCTGGTTCAGGACAAGGAGCTGGTCATGCGAGCCGTGGAACTGGCCAAACAAAATAACATGACCATATCGGTGGATATGGCCAGTTTTAATATCGTGGAGTCCAACAGGGAATTTTTCAAAATGTTGATATCTGAACATGTGGATATTGTTTTTGCTAATGAAGATGAAGCCCGCTCTCTAACAGGCAAGGAACCCGATGAAGCATTACATGACATATCTGAAAAATGTCAGATTGCGGTCATTAAACTGGGTGAAAAAGGATCCATCGTGAAAAGTGGTGAGGAGATCGCTGCGATCCAGGCCATACCAGCGAAAAGCATTGATACCACCGGGGCCGGTGATTTGTATGCGGCCGGTTTCCTGCTGGGTTTAACCAGGAATAAACCACTTCACGAATGTGGATCGTATGGATCATTACTGGCTGGAAAAACCATAGAAGTATTTGGTGCCAAAATGGATGAGGAACGGTGGAAGCGGGTTCAAGCCGTCATCCCTCACACACAGGAAATATTAAAATAAACCATGCAGCTGGGCATCGATTTTATCGATAACCTCTCTCAAATGCTCATTATTGGTCGGGAAATCATAATAATCGGCCTCAATGATCAGCAATTTCCCCAGATTATAAGCTTCAACCCAGGCTTCATAACGTTCATTTAACCGTTTTAAATAGTCCAGTCGGATATTGTCTTCATATTTCCTCCCCCGGTTTTGAATCTGGCTTACGAGAGTTGGTACAGAAGCCCTGAGATACAGGATCAGATCCGGTGGTTTAATAAGCGAACTGATCAGATTGAAAAGAGTGAAATAGTTTTCAAAATCGCGGGTCGACATCAATCCCATGGAATGCAGGTTGGGTGCAAAAATATAGGCATCTTCATAAATGGTGCGGTCCTGTATAACGGTTTTTCCGGCCTTTTGAATGTCCAGTATCTGATTAAAACGGCTGTTTAAAAAGTAGATCTGCAAATTAAAGGACCACCGTTGCATATCCTCATAAAAATCGTTGAGGTATGGATTGTCATCCACATCTTCAAAATGCGGTTCCCATTTATAATGTTTAGATAGTAAGCTGGTAAGGGTGGTTTTTCCGGAACCTATATTTCCGGCAATGGCAATATGCATGATTCGGCAATGTTTATAAGATTACAAATCCATTAAAAGTACGAAATATTTTCCTTGCGATTTATAAAAACGGTTGGATTATTAAATGCCCCAGACAAATGGAAGAATCCATTGTGGGTTGAACAGATATAATTTGGATCTGGAATACCGGAATGAATCATTTTAATCTGGCTCCAATGATTCATTTTGCACCGCGATGTCCAAAATTTCTTCCACAAACTTTCTGTCATTCGACAACCTGGGGATCTTATTCTGCCCCCCCAATTTACCCCTTATACTGAACCATTGATAAAATGTTCCTTTCCGAACACTTCTGACCTTGGGTTTAACGAGGGTGATATCATGGTATCGTTTGGCTTCGTAGTCAGAATTCACCGACATCAAAGCCTGATCCAGAATTTCATTAAAATAATCCAAATCATCGGGTTCTTTTTCAAACTCCAATATCCACTCGTGTGTTCCCTTTTTGCCCTCTGTCATGAATATGGGGGCTGCCGTGTACTCACAAATCTGGGCATTTGTTTTTTCACAGGCGATGCCGAGTGCTTTTTCAGCATTATCAATTATGAGTTCTTCGCCGAATGCATTCATATAATGCTTGGTCCTGCCTGAAATGCGAATCTTATGAGGAAAAACCTGGCTGAACATAACGGTATCGCCAATAATATAGCGCCATAATCCACCATTCGTTGATATGACCAGAGCGTAATTCTCGCCCGGGATAACCTCTCCAATGGTGATGGTTTCAGAATCGGTGCCCTTAAATGCATTCATAGGTATGAATTCATAATAAATGCCATAATCCAGCATCAATAACATATCATCAGTGGCCGGATCGTCCTGGATGCCGAAAAATCCTTCTGAGGCATTATAGGTTTCCATGTAATTCATCCGGGATGAAGGAATAAGATGCTCAAATTGTTTTCGGTATGGTTTGAAACTCACGCCTCCATGGATGAATAATTCCAGATTGGGCCAGACTTCAAGAAGATGATCTTTTCCGGTCTGTTTCAGAATGTATTGGATCAACACCAGGTTCCAGGATGGCACCCCGGCCAGGTTGGTTACATTTTCCTGAATGGTGGTCCGGGATATTTCTTCCAGTTTTTTATCCCAATCATCCAATAATGCGATTTTTTGAGGTGGTGTCCGAATAAAATCTGCCCAAAATGGAATGTTGTTAATGAGTATGGCAGACAGATCGCCGTAATAGGATTGGTTTGTGTAGTTATTGATTTTCTGACTTCCCCCAAGTGTCAGGCCTTTTCCTTTAAATATGCCGGTTTCAGGGAAACTATTACAATGGAGGACCAGAGCATCCTTTCCGCCCCTGAAATGGCATTCCTCTAAAGCATCTTTGCTCATGGGAATGAATTTACTTTTACTGCTGGTGGTTCCGGAAGACTTAGCAAACCACTTTATTTCACCCGGCCATAGGATATTCCGCCCACCATCGCGTATGCGATCGATAACCGGGTTTAAATCTTCGTATGTATGCAAAGGAACACTTTTCCTGAATTCTTCCGGGCTTTTAATGGTTTGGAAATGACATGTTTTTCCCCATTCAGTATTTTCAGCTTTCCCAAGTAATTTCATCAATTCTTCTTCCTGAACTTCCACAGGGTAGCTCTTGAAAAGACTGATCTGGTGCATCCGTTTTACATTGAACCAATTTATGATGGTGGGAATCAAAGGCATTTTCTAGGATTAATAATGGGATCTAAAATTAGCGATTATTGAGGTTCTGGCTGAAGATCATACATGAAACAGATTTTTAAGAATTTTATAGGATTTTACGGTCTTCAGATTGTCCTGGTGAAATTGATAAAATTCCAGGATATATTCTATCAATACATTCCTGTCGATCTGACTAAGCGGCAACTGGTCCATTGAGTTGAATTCAATATCCAAGAGATTCAGGAAAATTTGAGAATATTTTTCAGGGATGTAAT
>Ga0209536_100001489_pt1 | contig 38615 bp, 36 predicted proteins | sample DeeMarSeWOR28_12_FD_187461 | JGI IMG/M metagenome (GOLD analysis project Ga0209536, IMG submission 187461) | Marine sediment microbial communities from White Oak River estuary, North Carolina - WOR-2-8_12 (SPAdes) (version 2) | ecosystem: Environmental > Aquatic > Marine > Intertidal zone >... | reverse complement strand
GGAGCGGGGTCGCCGTCCCCATCCCCGCCGCGTAGGCCCCGGTCTCGATGGTGGCGACCACCTCGAGGCTGGAAGTGTCGATCACCGAAACGCGTCCCGGGCGAGTCGGACCTGCGGCGTCGCCATGTGACATGTCGGCATGGCTCATCCGCTCCTCTCCGGCCCCGGCCATCGGATCCCTGACATTGCGATTGGACACGTACAGCTTCCGGCCATCCGGCGTGATCGCGCTGCCGTGCGGTTCGGCAAACGAAGGATCCTCGATTACCGCCTCCACCTGCCAGTCGGAGGTGCGAATCACCGTGACCGTGTTCGCTCCCCGGTTGCCGACGTACACCCGCGCGCCATCCGGCGAGAACACGGGGTGCCAGGGCATCGCTCCGACTTCGAGTTCCGCGACAGGTACGGGCCGCATCGGATCGCCCAGATCCAGTACGAGCAGCGTCGAAGTCAGTTCACCCCCCGTGACCATGGCTCGGCCGTCCGGGGCCATCGCGAACTGGACGAACACGTGCGTCGGCCCGTCCAGGCGTGTCGGCTGCACCCGCTCATCCGCGACATCGATCGCGGCGATGTCGTTCCCGGCCAGGCTCGCCGAATAGACGTGACGTCCGTCGGGAGACAGCGCCAGCGCGTGCGGCCGGTCGAAGAACACGTCCACTTCCTCGATGACCATGTCGGAGCGGTCGATCCTGCCGATCCGCTGCGGTGGGCTGACCGCCATCATCGATCGGCCCACCCAGAGGGATTCGGAGTGAGGATCGAGTGCCAGCATTCCGGGCGCCTCGAAGGGAGCACGCCCGAGCTGCGTGCCGTCGGGACCGAGCTTCACGACGAAGCCGTCCCCGATCAGCGACACGTAGAGGGCCGTCCCGTCGGGCTCCACGGCCACGTGATGGGGCTTCGCGTTCGCCGTGTAGCCGAGCGCCTGCAGGTCGATGGTGCGAATCACCCGATCCACGAACGGATCGATGACCGACACCGTCGCCGCCCCCTGGTTGGCGACGTACACGTAGTCCACCGGGGATCCGGCGGCTTCCTGCCCGATCGCGGTCCCGGCTCCCGCCGGGGCGACGACCGCGATCGCGGCGATCAGGAAACGGCTCACGAGACGGGACGTCCGTCTCGACGCTTGAGGATGAACAGCCCTTCGCGCACGCTGGTGACCACGATCACGCCACTGTCGAAATACGGGTAGTTGCTCCACGAGCCGTCGAAGCCGGGCTCGTTCTCCCCGAACGGCACCGTGTCGAAGTAGCCGACCTCGACCGGGTTCTCCGGATCGCTGATGTCCAGCACCCGCAGTCCCGACACGTAGTTGGACTGGTACATGCGATCGCCGCGCACGTACAGGTTGTGGTCGCTCGCGGCGGTCGTCCCGAAGTGCTCCCGCACCAGGATCGGGTCGTCCAGATCGGTCACGTCCCAGACCAGGGTTCGCGTTCCCTGCACGCTCCCGTTGATCTCGTCCAGTTCGTCGTTGATGTAGAAGTGCCGATGATCCTCGGTCAGCCATCCCTGGTGCGTGTACCCGACGTTCGGATACGAGGCGACGGAGATCGACCGCGGAGCCCTCTTGTCGGTGACATCCGCGATCCCGAGCGCCGTCTCCGACGCGTTGAAGCAGATCTCGCGGCCCTGGTGCTCCGCATCCGGCCCCCGGTAGATCACGCACTGCGCATCGTGGGTGTAGCCGGTCTTCTGACGCCCCGTTTCCGCATCCGCGAAGCAGCCGGCGAAGGTCGGGTTGCGCGGGTCCCGGATGTCGATCATGTGCAGCGCCCCGCCGCAGGTCTCGCCACCCATGCTCGCACCGACCGCGTACGCGAAGCCGGTCTCCTCGTTGATCACGATGTTGTGCGCGCTCGCGATCCGATCGTAGAACGCCGTGGGCGAGAAGGTCACCGGATCCCCCGTCACATCCAGCAGCTGGTTCAGGTCCAGCACCTGCATGCCGTGTGGGCCGGCGCCGTCAGCCACGATGTACGCGTGATTCTCGTACACCTTGATGTCCCGCCAGACGGCCGGGTTGGCGCCGTCCGTCAGCGGCAGGTCACCGAGGTAGCGGGGGTTCGAAGCGTCGGACACGTCCACGAACGCGGTGCCGTCCATGCGCCCGACGAGGGCGAACTCGCGCCCCGAGGCCGGGTCGGTCCAGCCCCAGATGTCGTTGAGGCGGATCCCGCGGCCGGCCCCCAGGTCCTTCGTCGGAACGAAGGCCACCAGGTCCATGTCGCTGCAGTCGAACATCCCCGCCGTGCCGCCCTCGCAGTCCACCTGCCCGCCGAGCACCGGATCCAGGCTCTCCTCGTCGATGAACAGTCGCGAAGTCTGCGACCAGCCGCCGTCGCCGGCGGGCTCGAACACGTACGCGGCACCCAGCCCGAAATCCGCGTTCAGCGCCGCGACGACGACGAGGTCGTCGGCCAGCATCACGTTTCCGGCGAACACGTCTCCACTTTTCGGCTGGTCGGAAGCGTACTTCTCGACGGATGCCCAGCCGTCGCCCGAAGCGTCCGGGGTGAACCGATACGCCCGGCCCTCAAACCCGGCGGCGCCGGCCGCGCCGACCCACAGATCCTCGCCGTCGAAGGCGATCGACGACCCGAAGCGCATCCCGCGGCTCGCATCGAACGGCTGCGGCCGGACCGTCTCGTTCCAGATTCCGGAGTCCGCGTCACGCTCGAATCCGAATACCCCGCCGGTGAATCCGGCGAGGCGGTCGGTGCCGGCGAAGGCCCGGTTCCCGGAGAGGGCGAGGGAAGATCCGTACCGGCTGCCCTTCTCCAGGTCAGCGGGCTCGAGCTTCGCCGTCTGCGTCCAGCTTCCTTCGCCGGTCCGATCGAAAACGTAGACGCCACCCTTCTGCTCGTCGTGGCGCGTGGCCGCCACCAGCGCCCGATCTCCGTCCAATGCCAGCGACACGCCGAATCGATCGCCGGCCTGCGTGTCGTCGGCCTGGAACACGGCCTCCTGGCGAAACGCGCCCGATCCGTCGCGCCGGAAGGCGTAAACGGCGCCGGCCGTGTCCCCGCGGGCGAACGCGCCGATCAGCAGGTTGTCGCCGTCCAGCGCCACCGTCACCCCGAACGCATCACCGGGCGCGGCATCCGACGGCCTCAGCCGCTGCGACAGCATCCAGTCTCCGTCCGCCCCTAGACGGAACACGTACGCCTCGCCGGCTCCGTCGAGGACGGAATACGAAGAGGTGACCAGCGTGCCTGCACCGGCCGCCATCGCGCCGCCGAATCCGTCTCCGGCGACCGCCTCGGGCGCCTCCAGCCGGCCGGCCTCGGTCCACACGTCTCCCGCATGCCTGAACAGATAGACATATCCCGGAGTCGACTGGTTCTGGGGCTCGGCGACGAACATCACGTCTCCGTCCACGGCGACCGAAGCTCCGAATGCCTGGGCCCAGGCGTCCGATGCGGAAATCGTGATCGCCGCGATCGTCAGCGCGCCGACGAGTGAGAGCCTGCCTGTCGTTGACGTCACCTTCACGAATCGTCTCCCGTGTTGAGTCTCTGCGTCGCCCCCCGCTCCGCGTCGAGTCGCGCAGCACGGACCGCGGATTCCGGCGACCTGTTTCGGGGCGCGGCGCCGATCCGGCGCAAGAGAACCGCTCGTCTCCCCCTCCCGTCCCATCGACATCCCGGAGATCGGTCGCCCAGTATCGACGGAGCCGTGTGCGCGGTCAAGGTCCGTCCGGCCCGGCGCAAGGCATGTCGAGACTCTGTCGCCTTCTGCTGGTCGCACGCCTCCGGGCGACGCTACATTGGGGCTCCAATCCCATGCGAGGAGGTTCCCGATGCGTTCTTCCCAGTGGAGGTATGCGAATCGCCGGATTTCCGTTGCGAGCTCCCGGCGAGGGGTGCGCCGCTGCATCCTGATCCTCGCTGTCTGCGGGCCGCTGCCGGCCTGCGCGAACGATGGCGGTAGCCAGACGGACGATGGGCAGGACGTGCCTCCGGGCGACGACCTGATCACGGCGCTCGACGAGCAGACGCCCGAACTCCGGTTCGTGCTGGAGCCATGGCATGGTGATCTGACAGAGATCATCGACAGCCGGTTCGGGCTGATCCGGTTGCTCACCGTGTTCGAGCCGATGCACTACGCCGTGGATGGACGCAAGCAAGGCGGAATCACCTTCGAAGCGGCGCGGGAGTTCGAGAAGTTTCTCAACCGCAGGCTCGGCATCACTCGGGCCGAGGATCGCGTGCACGTCGTGCTGATCCCCGTTCGGCGGGACGAGCTCATTCCGTTCGTCCGGGACGGGCGGGGAGACATCGCTGCGGCCAACCTGACAGTCACCGAGGAACGGCTCCGGGAAGTGGATTTTTCCGATCCCTTCGTCGCGGATGCCTACGAGATCGTGGTTACTGGGCCGGATGTGGAACCGGTCCTCACTCTGGACGACCTGTCCGGTCGCTCCGTCTTCGTTCGGTGGTCGAGCAGCTATCGCGAGAGTCTGGAACGCCTGAATCTGGACCTCGCGGCCAGGGACCTGCCCGAGGCGGAGATCGTCGCGATCGACGAGCTGCTGGACGATGGGGCTATTTTGGAACTGGTGAGCGAGGGAACTCTGCCGGTCACCGTAGTCGATGCCCATATCGCCGAATTCTGGTCGAATTTCTTCCCGGATCTCACCCTGAACGACTCCGTCCGGCCGCGCGAGCACTCCCGCATAGCGTTCGCGGTGCAGAAAGGAGCTCCCGAGCTGGTGAGCCACATCAACGCGTTCGCGCAGGCCCACGGAAAGGGCTCCTACCTCGGAAACGTGCTGATTCGCAGATACTTCGAGAACCCGGACTGGGTCGAGCGGGTCTCGCGCGCCGAGCTCGTCCGGCGGCTGGATACGCTGGGCCCATACTTCCGGGCCAGTGCCGAACGGCACGACCTCGACTGGCGCCGCCTCGCGGCGCAGGGCTGGCAGGAATCCGGACTCGATCAGGGCCGGCGGAGCAACCGGGGCGCGCTGGGAGTGATGCAGTTGATGCCGGCCACCGCGGCGGAAATGGGATTCGACGATGTGAGCACCGCCGAGCTGAACATCGAGGCCGGGGCGAAGTACATGCGGCACGTGATCGACACCTACTTCAGCGAAGCGGAAGCCAATCCGAGTCTCGACGCCGAACTCGCCCACAACCAGGCGTACGCGCTCGCGCTGGCCTCGTACAACGCAGGTCCGACACGAATTTCACGCCTGAGATCACAGGCCCAGGATCGGGGCTTCGACCCGAATGTCTGGTTCGGGGAGCTGGAGCCCATCGTGGCGCGAGACGTCGGCAGTGAGCCGGTGAACTACGTGGACAACATCTTCGAGTTGTCGGTCCGCATCCAGTTGGAGCAGCGGCTCCACGAGCAGCGGCAGCAGCTCGGCGAGGCGGCCGGCAGCCCTTGATCCGGAGACCTCCTCCGCACCGATTCCCCGCATCGACGGACCCGGAGGATTGAGATTTGGACTCCAGCACGATTCCGCAGGAACTCATCGGGAACGTCGCGCTCACGATCGCCTTCGTTCTCGTCGCGTGGGCCCTGCTGCGCGAAGCGGCGAAATGGGTGATCAAGCTGCTGATCGTGTTCGGGGTACTGGTCGGAGTCGCGATCGTCACCGGCTTCCTGGACAACACGGCGGCGAGCGGGCTGCTTTACTGGATCGGTGCCCGGATCAGCGAGGGAATCGTGGCTGTCGCCACGTGGCTGGCCGGGACGTGGCAGCAATTGACGGGCGCCGGAGAGTCGGCGGCCGGCTGACAGACAGGCCCGGTACGGCGACCCCCGCCGTCCCGGGCCTGTCTATCTGCTGCCGCGGACTGCCTCAGTCGAGGACGGGGATGCGCAGCACCTGCCCCGGATAAATCTTGTCCGGATCCGTCAGCATCGGCTGGTTGGCCTCGAAGATGGCCGGGTACTTCATCGGATCTCCGTAGTATGACTTGGCGATCTTCGACAGCGAGTCGCCCGACTGGACGGTGTACATGCTCGCCTCCGGAGCCGGCGTGACCACCGTGAGTCGGCTGTCGACCTGCGCCACGCCCTTGGTGTTGCCGACGGCCAGCACGACTTTCTCCGCTTCCGACTGGCTCGGGACGGTTCCGTTCACGGTGGCGATCCCGTCGGAGTAGGTGACCCGCAGGTCTTCGACCTCGAGACCCAGTCCGATCACGGTGCGAGCGATCGCATTGCCCCGCATCTGATTCTGCAGCTCGACATCTACTTCCTCACCGACCTCGACCTCTTTGCCGGAGTCCTTCCAGAAATCGAACAGTCCCATGTCAACTCATTCCTTTCGGTTCTTGCAGCATTCTCGTGACGAACATCTCCTCGCAGCACCCGCTTCCCCTGGTTCGAAACGATGAGTCGGGTGCTCGTCCGCTGCCATTGGACCATGGTCCTACCGCACCGACGTGGTCCGTGACGAATCGCGTACAGCTCGGAACTCCGAACCTTCGAACCAGTTCGGCCATTCGCTTCCGTTCGCCAGCCGCAGTCCGACGTCGAACAGGAGACGCAGGTCTTCGACAGCCCCTTCCAGGTTCCAGGCCGGGTCGTATTCGTCGCTCGGCTCATGATAGTGCTCGGCTGCATACTCCTTGTGTCGGGCCCGGGCCCAGTCCTCGCCGTAGCGCAGATCATCCAGGCCGGCCCCGACGTACAGCGCCGGCACGCCGTGCCTGGCGAACTCGAAGTGATCGCTCCGGAAGAAACCGCCCTTCTCCGGTTCGTCGTCGGGCCGCAGCGTTCTGCCCCGATCGTCCGCCGCCGCCGCAAGCACCGAGTCCATTTCCGACCTTCCGTAGCCGACGACCCCCACGTCCCGCGTCGGCCCGAAGATGTTCAGGCCATCGACGTTGATCGCCGCAACGGCATTGCGCAGGGGCCAGACGGGATTCATGGCGTAGTGGCGCGACCCCAGCAGCCCCTGCTCCTCCGCCGTGAGCGCGATGAAGACGATCGATCGTTCCGGGGACTTCGGAAGCGCCATGAAGGCCCCGGCCAGTTCCACCAGAGCGGCGGTGCCGGTCGCGTTGTCGAGCGCTCCATTGTAAATGGAATCGCCTTCCAGCGTGGGATCCGTTCCCAGATGGTCCCAGTGCCCCATGTAGATCACGTGTTCCTCGGGACGGGAGCGCCCCGGGATCCGGGCGATCACGTTGCGGGAGACGGACTGCCGGATCTCGTTGCGAAGTTCCAGAGACAGCCGCTGGTCCAGGTGAACCGGCTGGAAGTCGTCCTGTGTGGCCGCGGCGGCCAGGGAATCGAAATCCAGGCCTTCTCGCTCGAAGATCGCACGAGTGGTGCTCTCCGACAGCCAGCCCTGCACGATCGGATCCGCCTCCCCACCTTCGGAACCGAGCATGAACTGCTTCCCGGACCAGCCCGATCTCACCACGGCCCACGGATAGCTCGCCGGCTCCTCCTGATGCACGACCATGACGCCGGCCGCCCCCTGGCGAGCGGCTTCCTCGTACTTGTAGGTCCACCGGCCGTAATAGGTCATGGCCCGACCGTCGAATCGCTCATCCCCGGTTGCGTACCCGGGATCGTTGACCAGCACGATGACGGTGCGGCCCCGGACATCGAGCCCCGCATAGTCGTCCCAGCCTGCCTCCGGCGCCACGATCCCGTAGCCGGCGAACACGAGCGGCGAGTCGTCGAGTCGGAGCCGGGGCACGACGCTTCCGGCCACCGCCACGTAGTCGTCGCCGTGCCGCAGCGCATGCACGGTCCCGTGCCCGCGAACCGTGGCGCCCGCACCGGGATCGGCAGCGAGTGAGACGAGAGAGACGTCCTGGGTCCAGCTGTCGCTCCCGGCCCCGGGCTCCAGACCGAGCTCCTCGAACCGATCCGTCAGCCAGGCGACGGTACGGTCCTCTCCGACGGTGGAGGGGGCTCGGCCTCCCATCGAGTCTGCCGACAGATCCCGGATTGCCTGCGCCAGGCTGCCGGCATCGATCCGTTCCTCCGCCACGGCGCTCTGCTCGCCGCCATCGGCACAGGCCGGGAGCAGCAGCATGGGCAGCAGGGCCATCCGGCGCAGTGTCGAATTCATGGGGCCTCCGGTCGTGTCGTGAGCGCGGCGTATTCCGGGTGACGCAGGATGTAGGCTCGAACGAAAGGACATAGAGGAACCACCCGCAGGTTCTCGTCCCGGGCCCAATCCAGGGCCGTTCGGGCGAGCCGGCTTCCGACGCCACGTCCCTCGAGCGGGGCGGGAACCACTGTGTGCGGCATCACGACGCGCTCCCCCACGCGCTGGTATTCGAGCACGGCCGTCAGACCCTCCGTGTGCACCGCGAACCTGGATTCCTCGGGTTCGTGAACGACTTCGTACGCCGCTTCCTTCCCGGTCATCGATCCTCCTGCAGAGACACTCGCATGGTCGACGTCCAGCCGGTGGCCGACGCTTCGGATTCGGGGTGCCGAATCTATCCCGGCCTGCGGCAGATCGCAGGCGGTGTGCGCCGGGCACTTGACGACCGGAAGCGCAGGAGATAACAATCGACCATGCAGCGGATCAACGGCAGTCGCGGAATGCCCGTACGCGCCTCGAGCTGGTGGTGGCGGTGGACGCACGTGCGCGCGGAGGGGGACACCGCCTGATCCGGCTGTAACCGAACATGGATCGCGAACCCCACCTCCGGGCGCCCGGAGGTGGGGTTTCTCGCATCCACCTCCCGTGCCCGGTGGTGACAACCACGGAGCCCGATGGCCCGTCACTTCGATATCGCCGCCGACCTCGATACGCCTGTCTCGGCGTATCTGAAGCTGGCTCCGTTCAGCCCCCGCTTTCTGCTCGAGAGCGTCGAAGGCGCCGAACGGCTGGCGCGGTATTCCTTCATCGGGCTCGACAGCGCCCTGGACCTGGAGATCTCCGGCGACCGGCTGAGCCTCAACGGGGCTCGGCGGCCGGCGCCCACGGACCGGGATTCACTGCTGCAGGCGCTGCGCGAGGCAATCGCGGCAGCCCCGCTGCTCAGCGCCAGCGACCATGCCCCGGTCGGGCTCGCAGCCGGCGGCCGGGGAGGCGCGGCACCCCCCGTGCCGTTCAGCGGCGGACTGGTGGGCATGACGGGATTCGAACTGATGCGGCGCATGGAACGCCTGGGGACACCCGCGCCTCCACCGGAGGCCCGGGAAGCCGCCTACATCGCGCCCCGATCGCTGCTCGTGTTCGACCACCTGACCCGGCGGGCCGCGCTTCTTCACGAGGGCTCCGAGGCCGAGCGGCAGTCCCTGCGCCGGGAGATCGTAACGGCCCTCGCCGGGCCGGTGCCCGGGCGCCGGAACGGCGGTCGCGTGTCGGCTCCCTCGACGGAATTCGAGCGGCCCGACTTCCTCTCGTCGGTGGACCGGACCAGGGACCATATCCGGGCCGGCGACGTCTTCCAGCTCGTGCTGTCGATCCGATTCGGCGGCGAGACGGACCTCGATCCGTTCGAGGTATACCGGGCGCTCCGGCTCCTGAATCCCTCTCCCTACATGTATTTCCTCGACCTGGGGGGGCGATGCATCGCCGGATCGTCGCCGGAAGCACTGGTCCGCCTGGAGGGCAGGCAGGCGGCGCTTCGCCCGATCGCCGGGACCCGACCGCGTGGCATCGGCCCGGAAGAGGACGCGGCGCTCGAGGCCGAACTGCTCGCGGATCCGAAGGAAAACGCCGAGCACGTAATGCTGGTGGACCTCGCACGCAACGACCTGGGACGCGTAGCGGTGCCCGGAACGATCAGGGTGAATCCCTACCGGTCGATCGAGAGATACAGCCACGTGATGCACATGGTGAGTGGAACCACGGGTGTTCTCGCCCCGCAGCACGATGCGCTGGACCTGTTCGCCGCGGCTTTCCCCGCCGGAACCGTGTCGGGCGCACCGAAGATCCGGGCCTGCGAGCTCATTGCGGAACTGGAGCCCGGACCCCGGGGGCTGTACGCCGGAACGGTGGGCTACTTCGGAACGGGCGGGGCGATGGACCAGGCGATCGCGATCCGCACGATCGAGTTCCAGGACGGCAGGTACGCCTTCCAGGCAGGCGCGGGGATCGTGGCGGACAGCGTCCCCGAGAGGGAGCACGCGGAGATCGTGGCCAAGGGCGCCGCACTGGCAGCTGCCCTGAAACTCGCGGGAGAGGGACTGTGAACGCTGCTCGGATGAGCGAACGGACACGCCACGCACTCGTGGTCGACAACTACGACTCCTTCACGTGGAATCTCGTTCAGGCCCTCGCCTGCCTGGGCGCCGAGGTTACGGTGCGGCGCAACGACGAAATCACGGTCGAGGCGGCCCTGGAGCTCTCCGCGACCCACGTGGTCGTGTCGCCCGGTCCGGGACGGCCCGAGGACGCCGGCATCTCGATCCCGATCATCGCCGGGGTCGCCGGACGAATTCCGGTGCTCGGCGTCTGCCTCGGCCACCAGGCGCTCGCGGCGGCGTTCGGCGGAAACGTCTCCGGTGCGGCCAGCCTGATGCACGGCAAGTCCTCCTCCGTATATCACGACGGCCGTGGCGTCTACGAAGGTCTGCCGAATCCCTTCCCGGCCGGGCGGTATCACTCGCTCGCCGTGCAGGAGGAGACCCTGCCCGAACAGTTCCGGATCTCGGCGTACACGTCGGACGGAGAGATCATGGGGATCCGGCACCGGGAACTGCCCCTGGAGGGCGTGCAGTTCCATCCCGAGAGCATCCTCACGCCGGCCGGCGATCAGGTGCTGAGGAATTTTCTCAACACGCGGGCGACGGGGGGGCCGAGATGACGATCGGAATGAACGCGCTGCTCGACCGGCTGCTTGACGGAGAGGACCTGAGCGCAGCAGAGGCCGGCGACCTGCTGCGGGCCCTGACCGGCGAGTCGGTGCCCGGCTCGCTGGCCGGCGCGTTCCTCGCCGCGCTGCGGCTCAAGGGCGAGACCGCCGAGGAGGTCCGCGGACTGGCCACCACGATGCGTGAACTGAGCCTGCGGCCGCAGCTTCCGGCAGTCGCGGAGCGGGCCGTCGATGTCGTGGGGACAGGGGGCGACGGCTCGGGCAGCATCAACCTCTCCACCGGAGCCGCCCTGCTGACCGCTGCATGCGGACAGCCGGTGGTGAAGCACGGAAACGGCTCGATATCCAGCCGCTGCGGGAGCGCGGACGTTCTGCGCGAACTCGGACTGCCGCTTCCCCTGGACGAGCCGGACGCGGGCCGCTGCCTGGAAGCCACGGGTTTCACGTTTCTCTTCGCCCCGCACTATCACCCGGCGATGCGTGCGCTGGGTCCGGTCCGCCGATCCATGGGCGTCCGGACCGTGTTCAACCTGCTCGGCCCGCTGACCAATCCGGCGACTCCTCCCTTTCTCGTCGCCGGCGCGTACAGTGAACCGGCCGCGCAGCTGATGGCCGAATCGCTGAACGGAATGGAGCTGGAACGGGCGTTCGTGGTTCACGGCACTCCGGGCTGGGATGAGGCGACGCCGGTCGGCCCCTTCGTGCTGTTCGACGTCCGCGGCGGCGAGGTGCGGCGGGAGGTCCGTGACCCGCTGGACCATGGCGTGGCACGCTGCACCGCCGATCAGCTCGTCGGCGGCGATGCAGCGGAGAACGCATCCCGCCTCCGCGCGGCCCTGTCCGGCGCAGACGGCGCGGACCGTCGTGCCCTGGTACTGGGAGCGGCGCTGGCGCTGGAAGTCACCGGGTCCGTTTCCGACTTCGGCTCCGGCCTGGCGCGCGCGAACGACGCGCTGGAGTCGGGAGCCGGGGTGGAGATCCTCAACCGGCTGGCGGGCCTGTTCGACGGGGATGCGAATGAGGTCAGACGTGCCTGACTTCCTGGCGAGCATGGCCGCATCCTCACGCGAGCGCGTCGCGGCGGCGAAGTCCGGCATGCCGGCGGTCGAGCTCCGACGCCGGATCGCCGACCTGCCCGACCCGCCGCGCCTGGCGAGGCGACAGCACAGCTTCGACCTGATCGCGGAGGTGAAGCGAAGGTCCCCTTCGATCGGCCCATTGCATTCCACGCACACCGAAGAACGCGCCCGCGCCTACGCGTCAGCCGGCGCCGCGGCGATCTCCGTGCTCACGGAGCCCTCCGCCTTCGGGGGCTCGCTGGAAGACCTGCGGAGGATCTCGGATGCGGTCGGAGGCTCCCGCCGCGCGGGGGACGGGAGACCGATTCCCACCCTCCGGAAGGACTTCCTCACCGATCCCTATCAGGTGCTGGAGGCGAGGGCATTCGGCGCCGGCGGCGTGCTTCTGGTGCTGCGGATTCTGTCCGACGACCGGGTAGCCGAGATGGTCTCCGCGGCGGCCGAGTCGGGCCTGTTCCTCCTCCTCGAAGCGTTCGATGCGGCGGAACTCGACAGGGCCCGGGCGGCCGCGGAGGAGGCCGCGGCACTCGACGTCGAAGCCCTGGTCGGCCTCAACTGCCGCGACCTGAGGAGTCTCGAGGTCCGGCCCGATCGCTTCCGGGAACTCGCCGATCGATTCCCGCCCGGTGCGCGCAAGGTGGCGGAAAGCGGGATCGAGTCTTCGGAAGATGCGGCTCGGGTGGCGGCGTGCGGGTACGATCTCGCCCTGGTCGGTACCGCGCTGATGAAGCAGCCGCAGCCGGGACCGCTCATCACCGGGATGCTGGCGGCCGGGCGTGCGGCCCGGCTCGAGGCCTGATCGGTGGAAGTGAAGATCTGCGGCATCCGGGACGTGGACGCGGCACGGATCGCGGTCGAAGCCGGAGCGACGGCGATCGGTCTGGTGTTCGCCGAGTCGCCCAGGCGGGTCGGGCCGGTCGAAGCGGCGCGCATCGCCGCTGCGCTTCCGCCGGACGTGGCCGCGGTCGCCGTATTCCGTTACCCGTCACGTGACGATGTCCTGCGAGTCCTGGCGGCGGTACCGGTAGACTTCATCCAGGCCGAGAGAGGTGCCGCGGCGCTGGCGGCCGAGGAGACAGGTGTTCCCCTGCTGCCGGTTCTGCATGACGGTCCCGGTCTGGTCGAGTCTCTGCCTGCCGACGAATCCGGTCCGGTGCTGCTGGAAGCGGCCGGACGTGGCGGGCGCGGAGTGCGACCGGACTGGTCCCGGGCGGCCCGCCTCGCCGAGCGTTGCTCGCTGGTTCTGGCCGGAGGCCTCGGTCCGGACAACGTGGCGGATGCGATCCGCCGTGTCGGGCCGGCGGCGGTGGATGTCAGCAGCGGCGTCGAGTCGCGGCCCGGCGTCAAGGACGCGCAGCGGATTCGCGCGTTCATCCGTGAGGCGCGGGCAGCGGGATCCGACCTGTCGAGGCCGGCCCGTTTCGCCCCTCCCGTATTTCGTGTCGTGCGAGCCCCGAGATGAGAGGACTTGGATCCGTGCACCAGGTACCGGCTGAGACCGTCGAGACCCGTTCGGCCGACGCGCCCGCGGGGCTCGAGGACCTGCTCGATGGACGACTGCCCGACGAACGAGGGCGTTTCGGGCCGTATGGCGGTCGCTTCGTTCCGGAGACGCTGATGCCGGCCCTGCTGCGGCTCGAGGCGGAGAGTCGCCGCGCCCTGGCCGATCCGGGCTTCCAGGAGACGCTGGCCTGGGAGCTGGCCACCTGGGTCGGCCGCCCCACCCCGCTGACCCGGGCGCCCCGGCTCGGAGAGCGATGGAACGCCGAACTGTGGTTCAAGCGCGAGGATCTGACCCATACGGGCGCTCACAAGATCAACAACGCACTCGGCCAGGCGCTGCTCGCCCGGCACCTCGGGGCCCGGCGGGTGGTCGCGGAAACGGGTGCCGGTCAGCACGGCGTCGCCGCGGCCGCGGCCTGCGCTCGCATCGGGATTCCCTGCGACGTCTACATGGGCGAGGTGGACGTGCGCCGCCAGGCGCCGAACGTCCAGCGGATGCGACGACTCGGGGCCCGCGTGATCGAGGTGAAGAGCGGGGACCGGACCCTGCGGGCCGCCATCGATGATGCGCTGCGCGACTGGGTCTCCGATCCGCGGGGTACGTTCTACCTGCTCGGTTCGGCGGTCGGACCGCATCCGTATCCATGGCTGGTGCGGGAGCTGCAGTCGGTGATCGGGCGCGAGGCGAGGGCCCAGATGCTGGAGCAGGCCGGGGCCCTGCCGGACGTCGTCGTCGCGTGCGTGGGCGGTGGCTCGAATGCGATCGGGCTCTTTCATCCCTTCCTGGGCGACCGGTCGGTGGAGCTGCTCGGCATCGAGGCCGGCGGCGACGGGGACGGGATCGGCCACAACGCGGCCACGGTGGTGCACGGAAGTCCCGGGGTGCTCCACGGAAGCCGCTCGCTGCTGCTGCAGGACGAGCACGGGCAGGTGCAGGAGACGCATTCCGTCTCCGCCGGGCTCGACTATCCAGGCGTCGGACCTGAGCATGCGTTCCTGCGCGACGTCGGCCGTGTCCGATACGGATCCGCCCGGGATGAGCAGGCGCTGGAAGCCCTGGACGAGTGCTGCCGGCTGGAGGGGATCCTGTCGGCGCTGGAGACGGCGCACGCCCTGGCCGGAGCGCGTTGCTGGGCCGACGCGAACCCCGGATCGCGCATCCTGGTGGGTCTGTCCGGACGGGGAGACAAGGACCTCGGAATCCTGGCGGAACGCCAGCCGGCCCCGGCAGGTGATCTGTGAGCCGCGGCACGGGACCCGGTGCGGTCGCCGGGCAGTCGATCGAGGCGGCGATCCGTCGGGCGAACCGGGCGGGCCGACCCGCGATCACCGCGTTCCTCACTGCGGGCCATCCGCACCGGGACCGTTTCGCCGATACCCTGCAGGCGGTGGCCGCGGCGGCGGATGTCGTGGAGGTCGGCGTTCCCTTCTCCGATCCGATGGCCGACGGCGTGACGATCCAGCGAGCCAGTCGGTCGGCCCTGCAGGCCGGGGTGACTCTGCCCTGGATCCTGGACCAGATCGGCCGCGCTCCGCTGCCCGCCCCGGTCCTGCTGATGAGCTATCTGAACCCGCTCCTCGCCTTCGGCCCGGCCCGGCTGGCGGATGCGGCCGCCGAGGCAGGGATCGCAGGGTTCATCGTCCCCGACCTTCCCATCGAGGAATCGGACGAACTGCTGGAATCCCTGGAGCCACGCGGAATGGGCCTCGTTCAGTTCGTCACGCCGGTTACGCCGGAAGATCGGATGGCCGGGATCTGCGCACGGAGCAGCGGCTTCGTGTATGCCGTCACTCGCACGGGGACTACCGGTGGGAGCTTCGATCCGACCGGCGCAGCCGAGATGCTGGCGCGGGTCCGACGCATCTCTCATCTGCCGGTTCAGGCCGGATTCGGAGTGCGCGAGCCCGCGCAGGTCCGTGCGCTGGCGCCTCACGTGGATGGTCTGATCGTCGGCAGCGCGCTCGTCGAGCGACTCGAGGCCGGCGAGGATCCGGCGACGTTCCTGCTGTCGTTGCGGAACGCGACGACCGGGACCGCCGAATCCGTCACCCCTGCCAGCGGAACCAAACGGCCTGTCAGCCACGGAGACGCTCGATGATCGCCGTTCTGGCTCCCGACTGTCCGCTGCAGGACAAGGCCGAGGTGGTTCGCCTCGTGGAAGGCTACGGGCTCCGGGTACAGGTCAGCGAAACCGACACGGCGAGCCTGGTCGCCGTGATCGGCGAGGGCGGAGCGGGGATCGCCGACCGGTTGCGCGGACATCCCGCAGTGCTGGAGGTGCGGACCGATGCGCCGCCCTACACGCTCGTCGCCCGCGAACAGCGGCCGGAGGGAAGCAGGATCCACTTCGACGGATTCTCGGTCGGTGGAGAGGAGATCGTGGTGATGGCCGGTCCCTGCGCGGTGGAATCCCGCGACGGCATTCTCGCCGCGGCGCGAGCGGTCGCCGACGGCGGAGCGAGAATTCTCCGCGGTGGCGCCTTCAAGCCGCGCACCAGTCCGTACAGTTTCCAGGGCCTCGGCGAACGGGGCCTGGAGCTGCTTGCCGAGGCCCGGGCGGAAACCGGCCTGAAGGTGGTGACGGAAGTCGTAGCGCCTTCCGAGGTCGAGATCGTCACGCGCCACGCGGACGTGCTCCAGGTCGGTTCGCGCAACATGCAGAACTTCCGCCTGCTGTCGGCGGTCGGCGAACAGCCGCGGCCGGTGCTCCTGAAGCGGGGGATGATGGCGACGATCGAGGAACTGCTGCTGGCGGCGGAGTACGTCGTGACCGCCGGCAACCCCCGAGTCATGCTGTGTGAGCGTGGCATCCGCACCTATGAGACTTCGACCCGCAACACGCTCGACATCGCCGCCGTACCGGTGCTCAAGGAACGTACGCACCTGCCCGTGATCGTCGATCCCAGCCACGCGGCGGGACGCCGGGAGCTGGTTCCCGCGCTCTCCCGCGCGGCCATCGCTGCCGGGGCGGACGGATTGATCGTAGAAGTACATCCGCGACCGGCAGAGGCCCTGTCGGACGGACGCCAGAGTCTCGATCCTGCCGGATTCCTCGAGCTGATGAATGACCTGCGCCGCACGGCGGCGTCGGTCGGTCGTCATGTCGCGTCAGCGAGCGACCCGGCGGAATCTCGGCCCGAAGAGCGGGCCGATCGGGGCTGAATCAGGGGCGGCCGGTGATCACCACTCCGCCGCCGTACATGGGATAGCCACCGGGATACGGATAGCCGTAGGGGCCGCGGTACCCGCCAACGGGGCCGTACGGACCGTACCCTCCGTACCCTCCATAGCCGCCACCGACGTACACGCCGGTCGTCACTCCGCTGCCGTAGCAGCCGGCCGACAGCGCTGACAGACCGAACCCCACTGCGGCGAGGATTGCCAGCCTGCGCCAACTGCGAGCGGATCGACGGGGGGTCATCGGTCACCTCCGGGCCGCGCGGGTCGCGGCCATTGCTGTATTCCGAACACCGCTCCCGACGGGTCTGCGATGATCGCGGCGTCCATACGCTCGACGTCCTCCGGGGCGATGATGATCGTGCCCCCGAGTTTCTCGACCTCCCGGGTGGCCGCCCCGACATCGCGCACCGCGACGAAGGGAAGCCAGTGGGGCCGCGCTTCTGCGAAGGGAATTCTCACCATGCCCGCCTGCGGCTCGCCGGAGCGCATGAACAGAAGGTAGCCGGCATCTTCCGGCGCCACGGACGAAGCACCGGCCGCGCCCACGTCCGCGCTTCGCGACTCGCGCGATTCGAAGCCGTATCCCAGCAGCGCGGAATAGAAGCTCCGGGCACCGGACGTATCATCCGTCCACAGCTCCGTCCACAGCCACTCGCCGGGACCGATGGCCTCATCCGCCGGCCGCGGCCCATCTCCGGTCGAGGAACGCAGCAGGGCCAGTGCCGCCCCCTGTGGATCTGCGACGACGGCATGCCTCCCCCTTCTGGGAAGATCTTCGGGGGGTAGCATGACGGCGCCTCCGTTCGCCGCGACCCGGGCGGAGGCTCGGTCGACGTCGTCGACGGAGACCGAGCTCAGCCATACGCCCCGGAGCGGAACCGATACCGTATCCGAGACGACGGCCACACCGCCGACCGTTCGATTCCCGAGCTCGATGGCCAGGAAGCGGCCGGAGTCGTCCACCTGCCGGAAGGACCACCCGAACAGGCCGGCATAGAAGTTCCGCACGATCTCGGGGTCCCGCACGAGGAGATCGTGCCAGACGACGGCGCCGGTCCGGTACTCCGACGGCTGTCCCGGCGCGAGCGCCGGAACCAGCGGCCGAACCGGCTCTTGAGAGCGCGGGGAACAGGAGGTCAGAACGGCGGCGAACGCCAGAAGGCCGCACAGCAGCCCGCGATGGAACGGTCGAGAGGGGTCAGGAAGCAATGGAATCTCGTTTCCGGGTTCGATCCTGCAATCGGACGATCGCGTCCGCGTCGGGCTGCTGAAGACGATGCGTCTAAACCCCTGCGACAGGGCGTGAGTTCCCGCTTCAGGTTTGACGTCCCGCTTGCTGCGATTCGATCGACCCGATCATCTTCCGGCCAACCGTTTCATGGAGATCCATCTGATGATGTCGTTCCAGTGTCACGCCAGGCGAAGATTCGGGCGGTCGGCAGTCCGCCCCCGGCTCTCCCTCGGCCTCATGGCGCTTGTGATTGCGCTCAGCGATACGGCGACCGCCGCCGGTCAGGAATCCACGGCCGGGCCGCAGCCCGCCACGGAGCGGGTCCGCCTGATCGCGGTCGGAGACGTGATGCCCGGCACGGAGTTCCCGGACGCCGGATACCTCGATCCGAGACTCTCCGGGGATGCGGGTCCGGACGCCGTGCTGGGCGACTCGCTGACGCGACTGCTCCGGTCCGGCGACATCGTATTCGGAAACATGGAAGGCGTGCTGTGGGACGAGGACGTGCCTCCGTCCAAGGAGTGCAGGGACCCGAAGGCCTGCTACGTGTTCCGGAGTCCCGAGCGCTACGGAGAACTCCTGGCTGAAGCCGGCTTCAACGTGATGGCCCTGGCCAACAACCACAGCGGCGACTGGGGAGAGGGTGGTCGCGAGGCGACGATGGCGGCGCTGGCCGGGAATGGAATCGCGTTCGCCGGACTGGCGCAGACCGGGGCCCGGACCGCGACGCTGATTCTCGACTCGGGAATCCGGATCGGAGTGGCCGCGTTCTCTCCGAACAAGGGCACCCTCAGCATCAACGATCCTGCCGGCGCAGCGGCGATCGTAGCTTCCCTGGCCGCAGAGCACGAGGTGGTGATCGTCTCGTTTCACGGAGGCGCCGAGGGCTCCAGCTACACGCGGCTGCCCAAGCAACGGGAGACGTTCTACGGCGAAGACCGGGGTGATGTCTACGCCTTCTCGCACGCCATGGTGGACGCGGGGGCGGACGTCGTGATCGGACACGGGCCGCACGTCCCGCGCGCCGTGGAAGTCTACCGGGGTCGCTTCATCGCCTACAGCCTCGGAAACTTCTGGACCTACGGCCGATTCAACCTGCGCGGGCCCAACGGGATGGCCCCGGTGGTGGACCTGCAGATCGCGCCCGACGGCCGGTTGGCCGGAGCGAAAATCCACAGCGCCCGCCAGGAGGGACGTGGCGGTCCCCGTCTCGATCCCTCGAATGCGGCGTGCCGGACGATCGCCGAACTGACGGCGAGCGACCTCCCCGCCGCGGGCCTGGAGTTCGGGCCGGATTGCGTGATCCGCTGGCCCGGCATGCCGGAGCCGGAGGCGGTCAGGTCGTCACGCGCCGAGGACGAATAGTCCCAGCGCGAAGAACAGCAGGCCGGACACGAGCAGCGCCACGAGCACCGCGCGGCGGCGCCGGTTCGTGTCGAAGCTGCTCCCCCAGGCCAGGCGCATGGCCTGCTGCACGTCGGCCGGCCGCGTATCCGGGAAACTGCGCTGAAAGTCCACGATCACCTGACTGATACGGGTGCTGAGATCCACCGCGCGTCGACTCGGCCTGCCCGGGGTGTGTGGACTGTTGGTAGGGATCGGTATATAGGCCATGGTCGGCTCTTCCCGCTCGAAGCTCGCTCGTTCTCTCCGCTCGACGTGCCGGACGATCCGCAGGATTCGCGCCGTCACACCCTGAAACCATGCGCTCGCGAGGTTCGTAAGAGCTCATGTGCATCCAACGATCGGATCGACGTTCACTCTCGCTCCGCTGAGGGCCGCGTGACCTTGCTGCGCTCACTGCCCGTGTGGCTGCCTGTCCTCGTACTGCTGCTCCCCGGTTCGTGGCTCCGTGCCCAGGTCGCGCAGCAGGAGCCGGGCTCGAGTCTGGATCTCGGCGTATCGGAGATCGGAATCAGCATCGGCAACTCCTCCCGGTGGACAGGACTGCGGTTCAACTGGAGCGATCAATCTCTCGAACGGATCGACGGGCTGAACGTCACCCTGTGGAAACCGGGCGACACGGTAGGTGGCGAGGTGAACGGAATCGCGTTCGGGGTTCTCGGCCCCCGGGCCGGCCGACTCCGAGGGGTGTCGCTCGGCCTGCTCGGGGTCCTGCCCGAGCGGTCGGCGGCCGGGGTGACGATCGCAGGACTCGGCGTGGTATCGGAAGGAGAGCTCCTGGGCCTGAACGTCGGGCTGCTCGGGGTGGTCACTGAGGGACGAAGCGTCGGAGTCACCCTGGGCGGACTCGGCGTCGTCACGGAAGGCGGTGCATTCGGCATCAACCTGGCGGGCCTCGGCAGCGTATCCGAAGGCCCGGTGCGCGGAGTCAGCCTCGCCGGCCTCGGCATCGTGTCGGAGCGGTCCATCTCCGGCATCAGCCTGGCCGGATTGGGCCTCGTGTCCGAGACGGGACTGCGGGGCCTGTCGGTCGCCGGGCTGGGCGCCGTGTCAGGCCGCAGCATCGACGGCCTCGTCGCCGCTCTCGCGAAGGTGGACACCCGCCAGCTGAATGGCGTCGGGGTCGCGGCGTGGAACCGGGTTCGAGTCCGACAACGCGGACTGACCATCGGCCTGTTCAATCAGGTCGAGCAGCTGCAAGGGGTGTCGATCGGCCTGCTCAATTATGCCGGGAACAACCACGGACTCGCCCGCTGGATGCCGCTGATCAATCTGCACTTCGACTGACGGGATCCGAGGCGGCACTGACGTATCCACATGCAGCAGATCGACTTCTCGCCCGCACTCTATCTCGCAAAGTACTTGACACACACCGAAGGGGGGCCGATCATGCGGGCATGGATCTATTCTCGCAGCTCCCGGAACCGGGGCAGAGCGCCTCTCGCAGCAGGGGATCCGTCGGTCGAGCACCCACGGGAGCCGCTGCCCGGGCCGTCCGCCTGGATGCCCTGATGCACGAGCGCGTGCGGCTCGGAATTCTCAGTTCCCTGGCGACGGTGGACCACCTTTCGTTCAGCGAGCTGCGGGATGCCCTCGGAGTCACCGATGGAAACCTCAGCGTGCATGCCCGCAAGCTGGAGGAGGCGGGCTTCGTGCAGTGTGAGAAGCGTTTCGCGAACCGGAAACCGCGAAGCGAGTACCGGCTGACCACGAAGGGCAGGAATGCCTTCGCGAGTTATCTGTTTCAGCTCGAATCCGTGATCCGAGCCGTGCGCAATCGCTGATCGTACGGCCCGGTACCAGGCCTGGAGGGCCGGTACCTCACCGGGTCAGTCCGCCGGGTCGGGTCGGGGGCGCGGGATCGCCCGAATCTCGCCGGGCAGCGCGTAGGCGGGGCCCCACAGACGTCCGACCGGCTGCAGCGACTCCGTCTGCACGTAACGAGTCCCTTCCACCCGCCGCAGACTTTCCGCCAGACTGACACCCACAACCCGGCCGACGATCAGCGTGTTGGCATCGGCCCCGATGTCCACCTCGCGGTGCAGCAGGCAGTGAAGAACCGCGGGGACGCTCGCCACGAACGGTGCATCGACAAGATCGGAATCCGCGGCGCTCAGGCCGGCGTACTCGAATTCGTCGTGATCCGGCCCGGAATCGATGGAACTCGCGTTCATGGCCTCCAGATGCCCGACGTCGACCACGTTGACGCAGAAGGCGCCGCGGGCCCGGATGTTGGCCAGGCTGTCCTTCGGGCCCGAACGCCTGTGACCGATCGACACCCCGACCAGCATCGGCGAAGCCGACAGCGCCGCGAAGAAGCTGTACGGTGCGAGGTTGGAAACGCCGTCCGTTCCCCGGGTGGAGATCCAGCCGATCGGGCGCGGGACGACCAGCGAGGTCAGGAGTTCGTAGCGCTCCCGGCCCGACAGCTGATCGGTCACGATCGGAGCCGCGAGAGCCACGTTACCAGGCGAGCCCCAGCGCCCCGCACAGATACTCGGGCAGCGGCGCCGCCGAGCGCGCGAGCTCGATGTACCGGTCGCGGAAATCAGGCCGGCAGACTTCATCTTCCGTCAGCGGAATCGAAACGATGTAATCCTTGCGCTTCAGATCGGTGGCGAGCGGGTGGTCGGCTTCGTACCCGCGCGGTACGCGCTTGAGCGACTCCCCGCCGAATTCCCAGCCGTCGTCCACGACGCGGGCCTTCATCTTCTCCCAGTGGCCCGGCTCGTCGACCATCGCTTCGCGCACCCTGTTCAGTTCCTCCCGCGCCGGCCGCCAGATTCCGGCGGCCGCCAGCGAATTGCCCGGCTCGAAGTGGAGGTAGTAGCCGGGGGCGTGAACGTCCCTGGCCGCCTCGTGCCGGAACTGCAGCGCCGCCCATTCCTTGTACGGACTCTTGTCCCTGGAGAATCGGACGTCACGGTGAATGCGGAACAGCGAGCCACCCTGCTTCTTCGCGCTGGCCAGAATCGAGGGACTGATTCGGGCCAGCGGCTCCTGCACCGACTCGGTGAAGGCGAGAAGCGGTTCCCTCACATCACGCTCGTACCGGGTCCGGTTCTCCTCGAACCAGGCCCGGTCGTTGTTCTCCTTCAGGGCGAGCAGGAACTCGAACAGTTCCGGCGTGATTCCGGGCCCACCGGCCTTCCGTGCGGCCGTCAGAACAGCACTCCGCCGGTGATCACGAACTGGTCTCCGCCGTCGATCGTCCCTTTGAACTCGACAAACGGCATGATCGACCCCGCATCGAATCGCGCTCCGCCCAGGATATTCAGTCCGAGATCCGTGTTGCCTCTGCTCGAGCCATCGCTCTGTTCGCGGGAAAAGTGCGCGATGTTCAGGCCAGCCCCCGCGTAGGGTGTGATCGTCCGCGCGTCCGGAACGTCGAAGTTGTAGACGACGTTGCCGTTGATCTCCCAGTAGTCGTAGTTACCGCCGGGAAAGTAGTAGTCGAACGACCCGATGATCGAGAGCGGCGGGCTCGGAACGTCGTATTCGACCCGGGCGCCGATTCCAAAGTCCTGGTCGAACCCGAGATTCAGCTCCGGTCCCCAGCGGAATGCCTGCGCAGAAGCCGAATCCGCGCCGACGAAGCAGAACATGAGCGCCGCGAACAGCAGAATTTTCTTCACACTGCACCCCCCGAGTGCCGGTCATTTCCTTCCGTGCCCGCAGAGTACGGCCACTTTCCCCGGTCGGCGTGCACGATCCGTGCTCACTCGCTCCGCTCGAAGCGATTCGGATGATAGAAGGTCACGGTCAGGGCGTCTACATTCGCTTGCTCTCCCGGCTCGAACTCCAGGAACGTCTTCGCCTGCATGTCGAAGATGGGATGCCGCCAGTGCACCCGGAAGCGGTTTCCCTCCCAATGCTCCAGATCGCCCAGGTGCCGCGGATTGTAGTCGAACACCAGGTGTCCGTTCTCGAGTCGAACCTCCGCGGACCCCGACAGCCGATTCGCATACGTTCCGACATAGGATTCGAGCGGCAACGGAGGGCGTGCATCCGGCACGCGGCTCGCCTGCAGCTCCGCCTCGGCCCGTGCGGCACTCTCCTGCCCCTGTTCGGCGAACCCCCGGAATACCGAGTTCCAGTCCCTCGCCGGCTCGCCGAGCAGCGCGTCGAGGATGGTGTAGGTGATCGCCCGGGTGGGAGCGTCGGGCGCGAAGTTCGTCAGCACGACCACCCCGATGCCCTCCTCGGGGAGAAGGGTCTGCAGCGAGATCATCCCCGTGAGGCCACCGCTGTGCGACACCACCTTCCGGCCCTTGTACTCGGACACGAACCAGCCGTATCCGTAGCCGTTGAACCGCTGGCCCAGATTGGCCTCGGCCCAGGGCGAGACCCCGAGCGGATACTGGATCCTGTGCAGCTCCCGCAGCGCCCGTTCCGGCAGAATGCGCACCCCATCCAGCTCGCCTCCGTTGAGGTTCACCCGCATCCAGCGCGCCATGTCCAGGACGTTGGAGTTGAGCGCGGCAGCCGGCGCCACGCCCCTCACGTCATCGTACTGCACGGCCAGGAGCTCGCCTCCGACGTACTCGTGCGCCGCCGCTACATCCTCGATCCCTTCGAGGGACTCCAGCGTGGTGGTCGTCGAAGCCATCCCGAGCGGGTCGAGGATCCGTGCCTGCAGGAGCTCGTCCCAGCTGGCGCCTCCCGCGGCGGCAGCCGCCTGCCCTGCCACCAGGTACATCAGGTTCTGGTAGTGGAATGACGCGCGGAATTGTCCATCGGGCTCCAGAAACCGGACCCGCCGAACCACTTCCTCACGGGGGAGGTTCTGACCGATCCACAGGTGGTCTCCTCCGAATGTCGGAAGTCCGCTGCGATGGGTCAGCAGGTCGCTGATCCGGATTTCGTCCGAGATCCAGGGATCGTGCATTTGAAAGTCGGGCAGGTATTCACGCACCCTGCCGTCGATATCGAGCAGCTCTTCGACGTGCAGTTGCGCCAGCAGCGTGGCCGTGAACGCCTTCGTGTTCGAAGCGACCGCGAACCGGGTCTCGGGACCCACGCGACCGGGCTCCCCGAGGCGGCGCACTCCATATCCCCGGGCGAAGACCACCGAATCCCCGCGCACCACGGCGACCGCCACCCCGGGTGCCGTCCAGTCCGTGAGCATCGCCTCGATCGAGGCGTCGATCCGGTCCCAGTCCACGGTCTGCGCGGCCATGGGCGCGGCCGTTGCGAGAAGAGCGGCAGCGGTGGTCAGGCCGAGCGGGGTTCGCCACCGGACGGAAGGTGTGGGAACGCGACAGGCCGTGACGATGCGATTCAGGAGCATGGGACTCTCCGGTTGAGTGGATTCGAGCGCCTCAACATACGGCGGCCAGGAGAGTCCGGGCACTACGACCCGCGACTGCCGGTTGCATACCATCCAACCGGAACTCAACGTGTACGGGTGATTCGATCGAATGACCCCGCTCCGCTGACCGGCAGCGGATGCGGACCACACTCAACCCGTGCGGCGCATGAAAGCTGCGGCTGTCAGAGGTCTCATGCAGATGGCCATCGTCCTGGCCCTGGTGTCGGCCTGTGGTGGTGAAGGGCACGAAATCTACATGAGCGCGGGATGCGACGAGTGCCATGGAGCCGACCTGAAGGGCACTCCGTCGTCGGGACCGACCCTGAAGGGTGTGAGCCGGCACTGGGACGAGGAGCGGCTGCTCGCCTACTTCCGCGATCCCGACAGCGTCGCCTCCTCGGATCCCCGATTGAGCGAGCTGCGGGATCGATTCGGCGAAGGAATGCCGCCGCTGCAGCTGGCCGATCCGGTGGCCCGCGAGAAGCTCGCGAGATACGTGCTCCGCTGATCGGCCGGTCGGCTGCGTCGACGTCGTGTCAGGGCCCGCGCTCCCACCAGATTTCGGGCTCGGCGGGCGGGTCACGCGGCGAGGCGGCATACCCGAGTCGCGCCAGCTCATCCACGATCGCCGCCACGGCGGCGGGCACCGCCGCGCGCACGTCGTCCGACAGACCAACCCCGTACTCGACGCTGGCCGGGACCACACCGACGACGAATACCTCGGGGGGCGTTTCCCCCTGCAGTTCCAGGACCAGCAACGTCTCCTTCAACCCGGGATCGTGCGGCGTGATGCGCTGGGCGGGGGGGTGCTTGAGGATGTCGTCCCTGCGGTAGGTCTTCACCTGACCCGGCGCACTGTCGGATCGCACCGTATCGACGATGATCAGAGCGCCCGAGTCTTCCAGGATGGTGCTGAGCTCGAGGCCGGGCGTGCCCGCGTCCAGGACCTCGACTTCGGGTGGAAACTCGTAGCCGGCCTCGAGCACCTTGATCACGTACGGGCCCAGCCCGTCGTCGCTCATCAGGATGTTACCGAGACCGAAAACCGTCACCGCCGGCACGACAGGACCTCCCCGTCGTACCGGCGGTGAGCGGTGGCGCCGGTGAGCCGTCCGGACGCCACCGGCTCGTGCGCGGCGCTCAGAGCGCCCGCACCTTGGCGATCTCGTTCCCCTCGACGTCGAGAGTATGGATCGCGCAGGCGAGACACGGATCGAACGAGTGCACCGTCCGGAGCACCTCCAGCGGCTTCTCGGCGTCCGCCACGGGATTGCCGAGCAGAGAGGCCTCGTAGGGCCCGATCTTGCCCGATGCGTCCCGCGGGCTCGCGTTCCAGGTGGTCGGTACGACCGCCTGGTAGTTCCTGATCTTGCCGTTCTCCAGCACCACCCAGTGCGACAGGGCGCCGCGGGGCGCTTCGTGGAATCCGAAGCCGCGTTGTTCGCCCTTCGGGAACACGGGAGCGTTGAAGATGTCGGTGTCGCCGCTGCCGATATTGTTGACCAGCAGACCCCAGTGCTTGAGCGCGAGGTCTCCGATGATCGCGCAGCGCAGGGCGCGGGCCGCGTGACGGCCGAGCGTCGACTGCACGTGACCGACGCCGACGTTGACTCCGGTCCGGCTGCGGAGCTCGCCCAGCGCGGCGTCCACCCACTTCACCGTCAGCTCGTGGCCCTGCGCGTACCCGACCAGTACCTGGGACAGCGGCCCCACCTGCATCGGCTCGCCGTTGAATCGAGGTGACTTCACCCAGCTGTACTTCCCGTCGTCCTGGAAGTCCGTGTAGTTCGGCACGGTCTCTTCCTCGTACGGATGGCGGGACCAGTCTCCATCGTACCAGGAGTGGGCGATCGACTCCTCGATGCTGTCGCGGAAGTACTCGTCGCCGAAGCGCGAAATCGGTTTCACGCTCGACACATCCCCGTTCATGATCGTGCCACCGGGCAGGTCGAACTGCGTGCCCGCCGTGTCCAGCGGAAGGTCCGGCACGGCCAGGTAGTTCTTCACCCCGGCGCCGTACCCCAGCCATTCCGGATACAGCGAGCCGACCGCGAGGATATCCGGGATGTAGACCTGCTGCACGAACGCCAGCACCTCGTCGAACAGGTCCTTGATCTGGTACAGCTTCGTCATGTTGAGCGTCGCCTGGTTGTCCAGGTTGATCGCATTCACGACTCCGCCCACGGCCAGGTTCTGGATGTTCGGGGTCTTCGAGCCGAGGATCGTGACGATCTGGTTCGCCTTCCTCTGGTACTCGAGTGCCTGCAGATAGTGGTTCACCGCCAGCAGATTGACTTCCGGCGGCAGCTTCATCGCCGGGTGGCCCCAGTAGCCGTTGGCGAAGATGCCGAGCTGCCCGCTCGCGACGATGCTCTCGAGCTTCGCCTTGGTGGCGCGCATCGCCTGCACGCTGTTGTAAGGCCAGGGAGACAGACTTTCCGCGAGGCGGGACGTCGCCACCGGGTCGGCTCGCAGGGCCGAGGTGATGTCCACCCAGTCCAGCGCCGACAGATGATAGAAGTGGACGATGTGATCGTGCATCGCGTGAGCGATCAGGATCAGGTTACGGATGTACTGGGCGTTCAGCGGGACCTCCAGGTCCAGCGCGTTCTCGACCGCCCGGACCGACGTGATCGCGTGCACCGTCGTGCACACTCCGCAGAAGCGCTGGGTGAACAACCAGGCATCTCGCGGATCCCGGCCCTGCAGGATCACTTCGATCCCCCGCCACATCTGTCCGGAAGCCCAGGACTTCTGCACCGAGCCCCCTGTGACCTCAACGTCGATGCGGAGGTGTCCTTCGATGCGGGTGACCGGATCTACGGTAATGCGTGCCATGTCTCACTCCTCACGTGGGCAGGGCCGCAGAAGGACGGCCGGTCAGAATCGGGAATCTCTTGATGATGTACATGAACGCCGCGACCTCGGCTGCGATGAGCCCGACCGTGACGAAGATCTCGAACATCGACGGGAAATACAGGTTCCAGTGTTCACCGGGATTGTAGGCGAACCAGTACGCCGTGAACCGGTGGAGCATGCCGCCCGTGACCATCATCCCGGCTGAGACGAACAGCCTGTAGCGGTACTTGTCGGTGCGGGTCGGCTTCATCATCAGGATGACCGCCGGCACGGTGAACAGCAGGATCTCGGCCCAGAACAGCATCGAGAAGCGATCCAGATTGAACAGGTATCCGGTCTTGCCGGACGCGAACACGTCGAACAGACGCACGCCGACCCAGACCAGCAGAACGACCACCATCGCCGGCGCCAGCGCCTGCAGGATCGAGGTCTCGCGGTATCGGGAGTAGACTGTCCGCGACCACATGGTCTCCAGCACCACCATCCCGTATCCCATCGCGATGCAGGACACGAGGAAGAAGAACGGCAGCCACGGGGTGAGCCACAGCGGGTGCAGTTTCGGACCGGCCAGCAGGATCATCGAGCCGAGGCTGGACTGGTGCATCGTGGGAAGCACGATCCCCAGCGCGATCAGCCACGGCATCGCCTTCATCAGGATCGGCGTCCACTTCCTGGAGAATTCCTGCAGCTTCGGCTTCTCGTCCTGCTCTTCCCAGCGCTCCATGAACACGGGCGCCATCTCGATCCACAGCACGGCCGTGTACAACATGATGCAGAGGGCGACCTCGAGCTGGACCGAGTCCAGGTTCCAGGTCCAGAAGAACACCGGGAGCTTCCACGTCCACCAGGGACGGCCGAGGTCGATGATCACGCCGATCGCGCCCAGGGTATAGCCCAGCGCGCTGGTGAGAATCGCCGAGCGGATCAGCGGGTGATACTTGCCCTTGTTGAACACGTAGATCAGGAGCGCGATCGCGTAGCCGCCGCACGCCAGGGCGGTGCCGGTCACGACGTCGAACGCGATCCACAGCCCCCAGGGGTGTCCATCGGTCATGTTGGTGACCGCGCCGAGCCCTACCAGGAACCGGTAGATCAGCAATACGGCAGTGATCCCGGTGAGCGCGAGGCAAAACTTCATGACCGGAGTCATGATCTTTCCGCCGACCGGTGTGGGTACGCCGTGCTCGTTGTTCACGCGCCCACCTCCTCACCGGCGTCGTCCTGCTGCCGGCGCGCTCTCCACACGAGGCCCGCGACGATGCCGTAGACGGCTACCGGGGCCACGAATCCCTTGTAGATCGTGTGCTGCAGACCCACGGGAAGCGCCGGCACAGGTTCGGTCCCGAGTTCCGGAAGTCCGAGCTTCTGGAACGAAACGCCCCTGGCCGTGAGGTAGAGGACCTGAGTGCCACCGACCTCTTCGAGACCATAGACATGGTCCTCGTAACGATCGGGCTCCTCCGCGATCCGGCGGAGCGCCTCCGCCTTCAGTTCTTGGTAGGGTCCGTAGATCACCGCCTGACGCGGGCAGACCTCGGTGCAGGCCGGCTGACCGACTTCGTTCAGCTGTCCCGCCTCCGTGGTTCCCGCCTTGGCCAGGCACATCTGACACTTGACCATCGCGGGCACCGCCGAGTCCCATTCGAACTTGGGGATGTTGAAGGGGCAGGCGACCTGACAGTAGCGGCATCCGATGCAGCGTTCGGGCTTCCAGGTCACGATCCCGTTCTGCCGCTTCTGGAATGACCCCATCATGCAGGCGGCCGCGCAGGCCGGATCGATGCAGTGCATGCACTGCTGCTTGACGAACGACTGCTGGTCCTCGCCGTCGTAGAATTTGATGATGTTGCACGTATTGGCGGTCAGGTCCTGCGGGTCATCGTACAGGACGCTGTGCGCTTCCAGCTCGAGGTCGTTCGCATCCCGACAGGCCGCGACGCAAGCCTTGCAGCCGATGCACAGCGTCGCGTCGTACAGCATGCCGGTGGCGTCCGCAGGCGCGGTCTTCTTCTCGCGCGCCTCGGCTTTCCGGGCGCCCGCCACGGTAGCCGCACCGAATGCGGCGACCTTGAGGGCTCCTCGCCGCGAAATATCCATCGTCACACCTCCCCCAGCCCGATTTCGTCTTCGGAGGGCTGGCTCACCTTCTTCGCCGCGATGATCCCGCCCCCGATCGCTCCGCCAATGATGCCGCCGAGCGCCATCGTGGCCCACGGATTCGGGCCTTCGCGGCTGGAGAAGATCGGTGGATAGGTGGCCGGAGGCGTGGCCTCCGTGATCTCCACCGTTTCGAACTTCCCGAGGGTGAACCCGACACCTTCCTCGGTGCAGCCGAAGCAGGGCGCGCCGATCCCGATCGGCCAGGCGTCATCCACCTCGCCGAAGTTCAACGTCGAGCAATTGGCCTTCGTGACCGGGCCCTTGCAGCCCATCTGGTACAGGCACCAGCCCTGGCGGTGGCCCTCGTCCCCGAACTGCTTGACGAACCGGCCGGCGTCGAAATGGGCCCGGCGCGGGCAGTGCTCGTGAATGTAGCGGCCGTAGGCGAAGCTCGGTCGTCCGAGCGCATCCAGCTCGGGCAGTGTTCCGAAGGTCGCGTACTGCAGCGCGACGCCGAGGAAGTTGTACGGGTTCGACGGGCAGCCCGGAAGCGAGACGACGGTCAGCCCCTCCAGCAGCTCGGGCGCACCGATCGCTCCGGTGGGGTTGGGCGCGGCGGAGGGAATGCCGCCCCAGGAGGCACAGGATCCGATGGCGATCACCGCGCCCGCCCGCCCCGCCACTTCCCGCACCAGATCACGTGACGTATGTCCGGCGATCTGGCAGTACACACCGTCGTCCTTCATCGGAATCGCGCCCTCGATGACACAGATGTACGCGCCATCGTTCTCTTCCATCACGGAGCGGCGAACCTCCTCCGCCTGGTGGCCCGCCGCGACCATCAGGGTCTCGTGATAGTCGAGGCTCACCAGGTCGAGGATCAACTCGTCGAGCGTCGGGTGCGTCGTGCGGAGCAGCGACTCCGTGCACCCGGTGCATTCCTGATTGTGAAGCCAGATGACCGACGGCTTGCGCCCCGCCTGGATGTTCTCGACGAATGCGGCCGCCGCCTCGGCCGGAAGGCCGATGGCCGCGGCCGCCATGCTGCAGACCTTTACGAAGTCCCGACGGTCCAGACCGGTCGGGTCGTAAGGCGGGGAGTCGAGAGTGGGAAGCACCATGTCTGCCCTCCTGGTGGTGGTACGGTCGCTCCAGCTCGCCGGTGCGACGCCCCGAACGGATCGAGGGATCGCGGCCGGCGGGAAGCACCGCGGGCCGTGGGAGCCTGGCTCCCGTCCCTGTCACAGAGTCTCATACGAGAAACCGGGTGGTTCCGTCGCAATCGCCGTCCACCCGGGCGGATACTCGAAACCGCCGTTCTATCGGATCCGCGGGCCAGCCATCGGCGACCCCGGTCCTGGATCCGACAAGCGGTGAGTCCGGAGAGGCTGACAACACACCGGGACCGTCGTCGGAATTGATCTCTGCCGTTCGGGTCAGGCAGTCCCCTCGGGGGAAGGCAACAGGTATGCCAGTCACCTGCGGTGCCGGGCGGGCCTGCCGGGCAACGGACGCAGTCTGCATATTTCCTTATACTACATGACTTTACCGTTACAAATAACAGGCTCCGGGCAGAGGTGGCCCGGGACCAGACAGATCGCGGTTCGGGACAGGCCGTCGGGTTGGAAGTCAGGCATTGGGACGCAACGGCCCATTTCCGCGGTCGCGGCACAGCACTGCGCGACCCCGGCCGGTCAGCGCACGTGCCGGCCGACCGGGACCAGGTAGAGAGGGACCTGCTCCGGCGGCAGCTCGAGAACCTCGCGCACCCGCTCGGCCTCCAGCCACGCGATCGGTACGCCCGACAGGTCCAGGGCGGAAGCCTGGATCAACAGGTTCTGAGCTGCATGTCCGAGGTCCATGTGGACGTACGGCTCGGCGCCCGGTCCGAGCTTCTCGGTCGCACGGGCGTATACCGCCGCGAACACGAACACGGCAGGCGCTGAGGTGATCGAGTCCTGATCGTGGGCCGCGGCGCGCAGGCCATGCCTCACATCGCGGTCCAGGATCGCCTGCAGTGAATGATCGGCCGGGCCGTATCGGTCGACCCCGCTGCCGGTGGCCACGTACAGTTCCAGCGGATACGCCTCCATCGCCGAAGGTGCGGCGCGCAGGCGCCCGTCGGGCCCGGTGATTCCCTGCGCCGCCCACAGCAGCTGCCCCAGCTGCTTCTCGCTCAGGGGTTCGGGACGGAACTCGCGACGCGAACGGCGGCTGGCGATCGCGTGCTCCACGGAACGGGTCCCATCCAGGTCCGGGGCCGGGAGTCTTCGTGGCGTCACTTGAATTCGCTCCGGGCTGCAGGGTGCACGGCGTTTCCCGGTCCGGGGATCGCGCCCTGCCGACCTGGGGTCGGACTCGCGGCCCGGACACCGCTCAGAGTACGTATTCGCCGCCGGCCGTGCACGGCCTCGCTGGCACCTGCTGAGTCGCTTTGTCTCCCTCGCCGCCGGCACGATCGACGAAGCTTCCGACCGTCGCGACGCAATCCTCCCTGCGAAGGGCCCGATGCTCGACCTGGACTTCCCGATCCCTCGGCCACGAACGGCGGACTTCCGCGCCGTTCGGTCGGGGCCGGGAAACTGCGCGCCACTTCCGCTCGCGGTGCAGGCAGCGCCCGCCCGCCGGTACGCTTCCTGCACCCTTCGCTCCGCATCATTCCCTTCGTTCAAGGTCCCGAACCCGCGCCGGCACCGGCGCACGGGAGGCACGATTCCATGCGTGACGCAGTCGAGCGGCTCTGGCCGGAGCTCGAGTGGATCGACGACCCGAAGCTCCGCGAGAGCGTGACCCGGACCTGGGTGCTGGCGCTGGAGCGAAGCCCGCTCTCACCGGAAGATCTGGAAGCGATTCCGTTCACCCTCAAGGTACCCGACTGTCCGGCCACCTTCATGCAGCACAAGCGCTGCGTGGTCCACATCGCCCGGGACGGCGCCCGCGCGATGCAGGAGTTCCTCGGCGACTCCCTGGAGATCGATCTGGACACGGTGATCGCCGGTGCGATCCTCGCCGATGTCGGAAAGGTGCTGGAGTACGAGGAGGTCGACGGCGAGCTCCGACAGAGCGCACGCGGACTCGCGCTCCGACATCCGTTCACCGGAGTGGCCGTGGCTCTCGAGTGCGGCGTACCGGACGAGGTGTGCCACATCATCGCCGCGCACGCCGGCGAAGGGGACATGGTACGCAGGAGCACCGAGGCGATCATCGTCCATCACGCCGACTTCATGAGCTATCTACCCTTTCACAACCTGGGAGCCTGACCCAGGGCGGCGGAGGATTATCAACATGGCGGACACCGCTTCCGGTTCGTCGACCGGCACCATAACGGCGCAGATGGCCCGCTGGGCCGCCGGACTCCAGTTCGAGGACATTCCGGCGAGCGCGGTGAGGGAAGCCCGGCGCTACCTGCTGGACACGCTCGGCTGCGCGCTGGGGGGCTACGCGCAGGAGGACGTGGAGATCGCTCTCGAAGTCCTGGACGAGATCGGTGGCGAGGGTCCGGGAACGGTCATCGGCTCCGGCGCGAAGATGGATGTCGTCTCGGCCGCACTGGCGAACGCGCTGATGGTCCGGGTGATGGACTACAACGACATCTACTGGCAGCAGGACCCGTCCCACCCCTCGGACATCATCCCGGCGGCCATGGCCTGTGCAGAGCGGGCCGGAAAGGACGGTCGCGAGTTGATCGTCGGGATCATTCTCGGACACGAGTTCGAGATGCGCCTGTGCGAGGCGGCGATCCCCGGAATCCGTGAGCGGGGCTGGCACCACGCGACCCTCACCGCCTTCGTGTCGCCGATCGTGGCAGGACGGCTGCTGGATCTTCCGTGGGAGCAGATTCAGCACGCGGTGGGGATTTCGGCCTCGCGACACGCCACGTTCGGGGCGGTCACCGCAGGAAAGCTGACGATGATGAAGAACACGGTGGACCCGATGGCCACGCAGTCGGGCGTGCTCGCCGCGCTGCTCGCCCAGAGGGGCTACACGGGCCCCGAGCACGTCATCGAAGGCAAGGAAGGGATCGTGCATTGTCTCGGACCGGACTGGGACCTGGACGTCCTGACGCAGGACCTCGGCGAGTCCTGGCGGATCGAGCGCTGCGGCATGAAGGCGTTCCCGACCGAGGCGCTGACGCATACCCCGATCTCGGCCGTCCTCGACCTGGTCGTCGGAAACGACCTGTCGGCGGAGGACGTGGCGACCGTGCGCATCCGTTCCACCGCTCGATCGGCCGACATCCTGGCCGATCCGTCCAAGTATGATCCGCGGTCGAAGGAAACGGCGGACCACAGCCTGCCCTACGTGATCGCCGCAGCCATCGCGGATCGACAGGTCACGCCGCTGCAGTTCACGCAGGAGAAGATCATGGATCCGAAGATCCGTGCGCAGTTGCAGAAGGTGAAGGTGATCGCGGATCCGGAGATCGAGAAGGTATTCCCCGCCCTGCAGCGGGCGGACGTCGAAGTCGAGACCACGGACGGCCGGACCTTTTCGACACGATTGGACTTCCCGAAGGGGGACCCGCGGAACCCCCTGAGCGATTCTGAGATCGAGGCGAAGTTCGACGCTCTGGCCGCTCCCGTGATGACGGGCGAAGCCGCGGACCGCCTGAAGGACGCGGTGTGGAACCTCGAGTCGCTGGGCTCGGTGACGGAGCTGATGGAACTCGCGCAGTCCGACCGATGAGGGAGGCGGGGCGGGCCTCCGGGCCCGTCCCGTACGAGGAATGGGACAGACAATCGTCGAGAAGATCGCCAGGCACCACCTGATGGAAGGCCCCGCCCGGCCACTCCGTGCCGGAGACGTTGTATCGCTCAGGCCCCGTCACGTGCTGACGCACGACAACACGGCGGCCGTGATGAAGAAATTCGTTTCGATCGGGGCCCGTCGCGTCGCGGACGAACGACAGCCGGTGTTCGTGCTGGACCATGACATTCAGAACAGATCCGAAGAAAATCTCTCCAAGTACGCCGCGATCGAGACGTTCGCCGCCGAGCAGGGCATTCACTTCTATCCCGCGGGCACCGGGATCGGTCACCAGATCATGGTGTCGCACGGCTACGTGACCCCGGGCGCTCTCGTCGTGGCATCCGACTCGCACGCCAACATGTATGGAGCGCTGGGCGCGCTCGGCACCCCGGTCGTCCGCACCGATGCGGCGGCGATCTGGGCGACGGGAGAGTTCTGGTGGCAGATCCCGCGCAGCGTGCAGGTCGTGCTCAACGGCCGACTGCGCCCCGGAGTCACCGGCAAGGACGTCATCATCACGCTTTGCGGCCTCTACAATCGGGGCGAAGTCCTGAACGCCGCGGTCGAGTTTTCGGGGCCCGGTGTCGCCACTCTCGGGATCTCCGAACGAATGACGATCTCGAACATGACCACCGAATGGGGCGCCCTGGTCGGGTGGTTCCCCGTGGACGCCACGACGATCGGCTACCTGCGCGACAGAGCGACGCTCCTCGGCTCGAGCGGCGGCTTCGACCAGTTCAGCGAACAGGAGATGACCGACTGGGAATCCGATCCCCCGTTCCCGGATCGCGACGCCGGATACGCGGCCCGCATAGAGCTGGACCTGGATCACGTGATTCCGCACGTGTCCGGTCCCGACAGCGTGCAGGTGATGCATTCCGTAGCCGAACTGGAGCGCGAGTTCGTGCGCGTGAACAAGGCATACGTGGTTTCGTGCGTAAACAGCCGACTGGAGGACCTGGAAGCGGCCGCGGCCGTGCTGGACGGACGAACCGTCGCCGACGGCGTCGAGCTCTACGTGGCGGCGGCCAGCGCCGAGCTCCAGGCGGCGGCCGAGGCATCGGGCGCATGGGGCACGCTGCTCGCGGCCGGCGCTCGACCGCTCCCGCCGGGCTGCGGTCCCTGCATCGGACTCGGAGCCGGCCTGCTGGAAGCCGGTGAAGTGGGAATCTCGGCGACCAACCGCAATTTCAAGGGCCGAATGGGATCGCGGGATGCCCGGGCCTATCTCGCCAGCCCCGAGGTGGTCGCCGAGTCCGCCGCGTCCGGCCACATCCGCGGTCCGATCCGCCTGGACGACGTGCTGCTGGAATACCGGTTCACCCGTCTCAACGGGGCGCCGGCCGAGGAAGAGACCGTACAGATCCGGGACGGCTTCCCGGAACGGGTGAGAGGGCGGCTCGTGTTCGTTCCTCAGGACAACCTCAACACCGATGGGATCTACGGGAAGGACTGGACCTACCGGGAGGGCATGAGCCAGGAACAGATGGCCGCGGTCGTGATGAGCAATTACGACCCGGAGTTCGCCACCCGGATCGCGTCGGGCGACGTGCTCGTCGGCGGCTTCAATTTCGGCACCGGATCCAGCCGAGAGCAGGCGGCCACCGCACTGCAGGCCGCGGGGATCCCGCTGGTCATCGCGGGCAGCTTTTCGCAGACCTATCTGCGCAATGCATTCAACAACGGACTGCTGTGCGTCGAGTGTCCCGGCCTGGTGCAGCGGCTGCGCGAGGTTCATGAACCGGAGATCGGCGCGGGGACGCGGACCCTGATTCCAGGTGCCGCGATCGACGTCGACTTCGCGCGGGGAGTACTCGTCTGGAATGGCGAGAGCTTCCGTTTTCCGGCCCCCGGTTCGGTGCCGCAGGGCCTGGTGGTAGCAGGGGGAATCGAGAATCAGATCCGGTCGAGGCTCGGCCTCGGCGGTTGAACGGGAAAGGACACCGTAATGGCTCGCAGGAAGGTTGTCTCGCTGCCGGGCGACGGGATCGGCAAAGTCGTGCTCCCGGAGGCGATCCGGGTGCTGGACGCGGTAGGCTTCGAGGCCGACTACGTGCACGCGGACATCGGCTGGGACTCCTGGGTGAACGAGGGGAACCCCCTGCCCGATCGGACCATCGAGCTGCTGCGCGAGCACGGGCTGGGCCTGTTCGGAGCGATCACCTCGAAGCCCAAGCACGAGGCTGCGGCGGAGCTGAAGCCCGATCTCCAGGGGAAGGGACTGGTCTACTACAGTCCGATCGTCAGCCTCCGACAGACCTTCGACCTCGACATCTGCATCCGACCCTGCCGCTCCTTTCCCGGCAACCCGCTCAACTTCATCCGTCGCACCGCGGACGGGGGATTCGAAGAGCCGCCGGTGGACGCCGTGATCTTCCGCCAGAACACGGAGGGCCTGTACGGAGGGGTGGAGTGGACCGACCCACCGCCCGAGGTGCGCGCCGCGCTCGCGACGCACCCCAAGTTCGCGATGTTCGCGGACACCCCCGGGCCGGACCTCGCGATCTCGACCCGCATCTTCACAAGGAAGCGCTGTCACCGGATCGTTCGGGCGGCGTTCGAATACGCCGACCGGCATGGCTACCGCTCGGTCACGGTCTGCGAGAAGCCGAACGTCCTGCGCGAGACCTCCGGGATGATGGAGGAGGAAGCGCGGAAGGTGAAGCGGGAGTTCCCGGGGATCGAGCACTGGTCGACGAACATCGATGCGCAGATGATGTGGCTGACGAAGAACCCCGAGGACTACGGGGTGATCGTGGCCGGCAACATGTTCGGCGACATCGTCTCCGACGCCTTCGCCGGCCTGGTGGGCGGCCTCGGGTTCGCCTGTTCCGCCAACATCGGGGACGAGGTAGCGGTATTCGAGCCCACGCATGGCTCCGCTCCCAAGTACGAACGGCTGGATCCTCCGATCGTGAATCCGATCGCCATGATCCTCACCGGGGCGATGATGCTGGACCACATCGGCGAGACCGAGAAGGCGTCCCGCGTGCGCGACGCCGTCGGCGCGGTCGTCCGCGAAGGCAAGGTCCGCGCGTACGACATGATGAAGCTCCCGGGAGGCCCTGACGTGGTGAATCAGGGGGCGGCCACCACGACGGAGCTGACGGACGCGATCCTGCAGCAGCTCGACTGAGGAGGTGTCCGTGAACGAGCCGGCGCGAGGGCGCGGTGTGGCCGGGCGGATGGACGCCGATGTCCGATCCGACCTGCAGGTCACGGCGGATCTGGCCGAGAAAGGAGGTCTGCAGCTTTCCGTCACATCGAAGGTCGGCAGCCTGTACGGCGATGCGATCCAGTCGGAAGTCCGGCGCGTGGCCCGGGCCCTTGGAGTGCAGCACGCCCGCATCGAGGTGGAGGACGCCGGCGCGATCGACCCGGTGATCGGGGCTCGGGTGGAAGCCGCGCTGCGGGCCGCGGGGGTGACCGGTGGCGACGCTCGCCCGGAGCGCACAGTGCCCCACGGCGAGCTGGATTACGTTGACTCAGTTCACACCGGCGCCCTACGGGGCCTGCTACGGGGGACCAAGAAGCAGAATAACGAGACATATTCTGGTGTCTGGGGGGGCGCCGGCGGTACCCCCGCCGCCTGGGTCGCTCAGCCGCGCGCCCCAGGGAGTAGCCCGCTAACGGTACCGCTGCTGCAGCTTGTCGAGGGCCCCCGCCCCCGGACATAAACGACCATAATCTACATTGGTGAGCGGAGTCGCCGTCGTTCGATTGAGGCCGTGCATATCCGGCTCGCCTTCATCGATATAGAGCAATCCGGTGACGACCTCGCCCTTACGCTGATGAGCGCGGATATAGTCGATCGCCGCGCCGCGGTTCTGGACATTGTACGCCTCGCTCACCTTGCGCAGCACGATTCGGCTGCCGTCGTGAAGCTGTATCGACATAGAGTCGCCCTGATCGTACGCTGCCTTGATCTCCTCTGCCGGCGGAACGTAGTCGAGATGCACGGCACGATGGAAGAACTGTCGCGTGTACGCATAACTCTTGGTGGAGTCTTCATGGTCGTTGAAAGTCACGCACGGCGATAGCACATCGACGAGCGCGAAACCTTCGTGCTTGACCGCGGCCTTGATCAACGGGACGAGCTGCTCCTTGTCTCCAGAGAAGCTTCTAGCGACGAATGTACCACCGAGCGCCATCGCAAGCTGAACCGCGTCGATAGGCGGCTGCTGATTGATCTCGCCCTTCTTGGCTTTCGAGCCGACATCAGCCGAAGCAGAGAACTGACCCTTCGTCAGCCCATACACGCCGTTGTTCTCGATGATGTAACACATGTCCAGATTACGGCGCACGGCATGACAGAACTGACCGAGGCCAATCGACAGGGAATCACCGTCTCCCGAGACGCCGAGCAGATACAGCTCCCGGTTCGCCGCAGCCGCTCCGGTCGCGACCGACGGCATACGTCCATGCACGGAGTTGAAAC
>Ga0209536_100001488_pt1 | contig 38629 bp, 37 predicted proteins | sample DeeMarSeWOR28_12_FD_187461 | JGI IMG/M metagenome (GOLD analysis project Ga0209536, IMG submission 187461) | Marine sediment microbial communities from White Oak River estuary, North Carolina - WOR-2-8_12 (SPAdes) (version 2) | ecosystem: Environmental > Aquatic > Marine > Intertidal zone >... | reverse complement strand
GATGATGTCCACGAAGATTCTCGGCATACCGGGCAGCTTGCGGAAGGGCTCCCTGAACAGTGGATTGCTCCGTGCAGCCTCGGAGTCTCTCCCTGCAGGGGCCACGCTGGAGATACACAGCCTGGCCGGAGTGCCACTCTACAACTACGATCTGGAACTTGCCGGTACGCCGGAACCTGTTGCAGAGCTGAGGGCACGCATAGGGGAGGCGGACGGACTCCTGATCGCTACTCCCGAGTACAACTACTCCATTCCCGGCGTACTGAAGAACGCACTGGACTGGGCCTCGAGGCCGCCGAAGCACTCGCCACTGACGAGGAAACCCATCGCCATTATGGGAGTGGGGGGAATGATGGGGACAGTCCGGGCGCAAAATCACCTCAGGCAGATCCTCCTCTACCATGATGCAAGAGTGATGGCCAGACCCGAACTCTTCGTCAGGAGCAGGGGGAATTTCGACGAAAACGGCAGGTTGGCAGATGAACCGACGCAGCAGAAGCTGCAGAGATTCATGGAGGCCTTTGCAGACTGGATCAACGCCTGGCGCACGATGGAATATCAACCAACAACGACTCTCTAGCTCTTCACAGTGAAAGGAGCACATTCATGATACGGACCCTCGCTCTTCTCGGCGTCACTGTCCTGGCGCTCTCTCGGTCATCCGCCCAGGAGGCAACGTGGGTAGCCGACAAGGCGCACACCCAGGTGGCCTTCACAGTCTCCCATCTGGTCATTGCAGAGGTGACCGGTCGCTTCCGTGATTTCGATATCACCCTGAAGCAGAAGAGCGATGACTTCTCAGGGAGCGCGCTGAGTGCCCGTATCAAAAGTGCGAGCGTCAGCACCGACAACGAGACACGTGACGGGCATCTTCGTTCAGATGATTTTTTCAATGCCGAGAAGTTCCCCGCTATCATCTTCGAGGCGACGTCGTTCGAAAAGGTGGGGGAGAACAGCTTCAAGATCAGAGGCGATCTCACGATCAGAGACGTCACCAGGCCTGTCGTGCTGGATGCGGAGTACGGGGGATCGGTAGAAGGGCCCGGGGCGACGATGAAGGCCGGGTTCAAGGCGTTCACAACGATCAACCGCTTCGACTTTGGAGTGAAGTGGGACAAGACCCTGGACACGGGGGGGCTGGTGGTCGGAGAGGATGTCGAGGTCAACCTTCTCGTGGAGCTTGACAGAGAGTAGCCGGGTTACCTCGGGGCCGCACCCTTTTTTCTCCCTGTGCAATGCGCCCGCGCGCCGGAGGGCCTCTCTCCGGGGATAGGAAGATTGGCGAATTGTAAGTCGGCCCGGGCTCCGGGCCTCAGGGATCGGGGTTTCGAGGGGTGACTCTGCGGGCACAATAGTTGTACCCACTGCGATGGAAGATTTCGGCCCATAATGCAGGAGGCGTAGATGAGACCCGCGAATCGAATGCGACCGGCGGTGCTAGCACTGGTCCTCGGTGCTTGCGTCCTCTCCGTTCCGGTTGTAGCACAGGTGAGTTCGAGCCCCCAACCCAAGAAGGGTTTTGCCTCCGCCGGGGTCTGGGAGCTGGGAGGGAGCGCAACATTCTCCCGGAGCACACCGGTGATCGGTGGTAGCACTGGAGAGGCGAATTACAAACTCTCTGCGATTCCGTATGTCGGGTATTTCCTGATGGACGGTCTGGAGCTGGGCGTCAATCCCCTGGGTGTTGCCTTGACGGGCGACGGGGATACGACGAACACCGAGCTGCGATTCCTCTTTGCACCGTCCTACAATGTCGACCTCGGGGGACGGCTATATCCCTTCATAGAGGGACTGGCGGGTTACACCGCCCTCATCGTGGACTACCCGGGGGGAGGACGGTCTACCAGAAGCGGTTTCAGCTGGGGCGGTCGCCTCGGAGTGAAATTTCCCGTGACCGCGCGGGGTCTGTTGAACGTCGGCGTCCAGTTTCTTGCGGTTACCCTGGATCCAAAAGGGGCATCCACCCGGAACGGAACTGACGAGCTCTCGCTTTCAGTTGGGTTTGCTCTCTGGCTCTAGCGCTTCGGCCCTGCGTCGATGATGTCCTGAGGGCAACCCTCTTCGAACTTCTTGAAATTCTCGATGAACCGAGCCGCCAGCTCTTTGTAGCGCTGCATATAGAGCTTCTTGTCCGGCCACGACTCGGAGGGGTTGAGAATCTCCGCAGGGACCCCCTCGCACTTGGTGGGAACGGCAAATCCGAAGACGGGGTCCGACGTGTACTCGACATTCAGCAGCACCCCCTCCAGCGCTGCGTTCAGGAGTGCGCGCGTGTACGTGATGCTGATCCGCTTGCCTACTCCGTAGGGGCCTCCAATCCACCCCGTATTGACGAGCCAACACGCTGCCTCGTGTCTGAGGATCTTCCGCTTCAGGAGCTCCGCGTAGGAAGAGGGGTGGTGAACCATGAAGGGGGCACCGAAACATGTGCTGAATGTCATCTCCGGCTCTTTCCCGAGTCCGACCTCCGTGCCAGCGATCTTCGATGTGTAGCCGGAGATGAACTGGTACAACGCCTGATCAGGCGTGAGCCGCGCGATGGGAGGCAAGACCCCTGATGCGTCGCAGGTCAGAAGAATGATGTTCTTCGGATGCCCTGCCATCTTCTCCGGGACGGAGTTCTCGATGTACTCCAACGGATACGACGCACGGGTATTCTCCGTGATCGATTCATCATCTAAGTCGATGCGTCGGGTGACAGGGTCGAAGGGGACGTTCTCAAGGATCGTTCCGTACTTCTGGGTGCACGCATAGATCTGCGGCTCGGCGGCCGGTGAGAGTCGAATGACCTTCGCGTAGCAGCCGTTCTCGAAGTTGAAAATGCCTTCATCGCTCCAGCCGTGTTCGTCGTCTCCGACAAGTCTCCTCTTGGGATCCGCCGAGAGTGTCGTCTTTCCGGTTCCGGACAAACCGAAGAAGAGAGCCGTCTTCCCATCCTTCCCGACATTGGCCGAACAGTGCATCGGCATGATGCCGTCGAGAGGAAGGAGGTAGTTCAGAATCGTGAAGACAGATTTCTTTATCTCGCCGGCGTACGCGGAATGGGCGATCACGCAGACCTTCTGCGCGAAGTTGAGGACGATGGCCGTCTTCGTGGCCGATCCGTCGATCTGCGGCACTGCCTGAAATGACGGCGCACAGATGATCGTAAACTCGGGGACGTGGCGGCGGAGTTCCTCGTTCGTCTCCGGGAGGACGAACATGTTGCGGGCAAAGTGACTATGCCACGCCAGTTCGGTGACCACCCGGATGGGCATCCTGTAGGAAGGGTCGGCACCCGCGTAGCAGTCCTGGACGAAGAGGTCCCGCCCCTGGAAGAACCCCAGCAGCCTGTTGTAGAGATCGTTGAACTTCTCCTGGCTGAAGGGGCGGTTGTACTCACCCCACCAGATGCTCTCCTCGGTCGATCCCTCCCTGACCACGAATTTGTCGTTGGCCGACCGGGCGGTGTGGGCTCCCGTAAACGCGACAACCGGACCCCGGTGGGTGATGCGGGCCTCACCACGGAAGCTCATCTCCTCATAGAGTGCCTCGGTCGGGAGGTTCCAGTAGACCGTGCGCAGATTCGAGAAGCCGTGGTTGGCGAGTCCGTAGTCGCTCTTCAGTGCTTTTGCTTCGCCTTCCGCGGGGGTCTTTATGCCGAGGATGTTGTTCATAGCCAGTCTCGCACGAGTTTCCTGTCGCCGATGTAGATTTCGTTGGGAGAAGTGGGATCGAGTGCCCACTTCATCCTCTCAATGCCCTTTGTGATATCCTTCACCGTTGTTGCATAGCTCAGCCTCAGATGACCCTCCATGCCGAACTCCTTTCCCGGCACCGCAACGACCAGAGCCTTCTCGAGGAGGAATCTCGACAGTTGCACCGAGTCATTGGTGTACGCCCTGAAGTCCGGAAGGCAGTAGTAGGTTCCGTCGGGCGTCTGTGTTTTGACGCCGTTGAAGGAGTGGAGTTCCTGCATCATCACGTTGCGGTTGTTCTCGAGCGTGAGTCGCAGTGCGTCGACCGCACTCTGCAGGCCCATGAGTGCACCTTCACCCGCCGCCTGGAGGACGGGCGAGACGCAGGAGTCCGTTTGCGCCTGAACGTTGATCATGATGTCAATGATCTGTTTCGGCGCGATAACCCATCCCAGGCGAAAGCCCGTCATGCCGTAGAGCTTCGAGATGCCGTTGATGACGATAACCTTGGTGTTCTCGGGATCCTTCTTCGTGAAACGGTAGGCGGGCGTGTGCTTCTTTCCGTCAAACACCAGCTTGTGGTAGATGTCATCCATGATCAGGTAGATGCCTTTCTTCTCACAGAATTCCACAAGTTGTGCTACCAGCGCATCGGGAAACATCGCGCCGGAGGGGTTGTTCGGGCTGTTCACAATGATGGCCTTGGTGTAGGAGCTGACGGCCTCTTCGATCTCGTCCATGCGCGGGATGAAGCCGCCGTCCTCCGGAGTGACGATGACAGGGACCCCGTAGACCATCTTCACCATTTCCGGGTAGCTCACCCAATAGGGTGAGAGCAGAATCACCTCATCCTGGGGGTTGACAAGGGTGTAGAGGAGATTGTAGAGTGCGTGTTTCGCGCCGCTTGCGATGATGACGTTGTGCGGGCCGACAACACGGTCGTAGTTCTCTTCCGTGTAGCGGATCACGGCCTTCCGCAGTGAGGGAATCCCCTCCGTCGGTGCGTACTTCACGTCGGCCGTGGTGAGTTTGGCGGCGGAGTTGAGTATCGCGCTGATCGGCGCTTTGTTCTTTGGCTCACCTGCACCTAGGTGCACCACCGCCTCCCCCTTCTCCCTGAGCAGGCGCGCCTTCTCGTTCAGGCTGAGGGTCGGTGACTCTGCTATGGAACGTGCCAGTTGACTGAGACTCATGGATGAAGACTCCTCCTTGACGTAATCGTCCGCAGGAACTGTGTGTAAAGAAAATCAGAGAACGAGGGTATACGTTGTGAGGGACGTCGGATGGAGCGATACGTCAGAACAGTGTAGGAAAAAAGGGGACCTATGTCAAGCAATGCATCTCCGGGGGAACCTGCTGTCTGCTGACAAACTTATTTTGTATATTCACGTAGACGATATGAGGTTGGCTCTATGAACAAGAGTGTTCTCTTCTGGATCATCGCTTTCGCCATCACGGTCGGCTCTGCCGTCTACCAGCGGCTGACCGGACCGAGCTACCCGGTGTCGGGGAACGTATCGCTTGCGGGTGCTGAAGTCTCGTATCGCTTCGCGAGGAGTCACGGTGAAGACTCGGACCATACGGTCCGGCTGTTCATGGATAGCGCCGGGACCAGCGCCGTCCTGGAGTGGAAGCGATACAGGACCGACGATCCGTGGAGCGCCGACCCGATGCGGTACCAGGAAGGAGCCTTTGCAGCCGAACTGCCTCACCAACCGCCTGCCGGGAAGCTTCAGTACCGTGTGAGAATCTCCGGTGACGGCCAGACCCACCTGCTGCCGGGAGAAGAGCCGGTTGTCATTCGGTTCCGGGGAGAGGTCCCGGTCGTGGTCCTCGTTCTCCACGTCATCACGATTTTCTGTGCAATGCTTCTCTCGACGCGCACCGGCCTGGAGTACTTCCATCCTCACCCACGACTGGGAAGACTCGTGGCATGGACCGTCGGGTTTCTCCTGGTCGGAGGGATGATTCTGGGCCCCGTGGTGCAGAAGTACGCCTTCGGGGCGTTCTGGACAGGATGGCCGTTCGGAACCGATCTCACGGACAACAAGACGCTCGTCGGACTCCTCGCCTGGCTTGTGGCCGCCGGGGCAGTTCTTAGGGCGAAGCATCCCCGCCGGTGGACGCTGGCCGCGTCAATCATCCTGCTAGTCGTCTTCCTGATTCCGCACAGTCTGCTCGGCTCAGAACTGGATTACCGGGAGCTGGACGAGAAGGGGGCGTCTCCCCCATCGTCGGTCCTGAACGGGGAGTAGCTGTTCGATCACCGTCACATCACAAGGGAGTCTCTCATGGACGAATCATTGCTCTATGCAGGGTTCTGGAAGCGACTCGCGGCTGCGTTGATTGACTGGATCCTTCTCTGGGTTGTGGGCCTGATCCTCTTTCTTCCGTTCCTGGGTGTGCTCATGGCGGGCGTGGGAGTCTCCGCCTCCGAGTATGACTACTACGGACACACCCACGATGACGTTTCTGCCGGATTCGCCATTGCCTCGGCAGTGGCCGGGTTCCTTGGCTTCCTCGCGATCACGATTGTCTCTTGGCTCTACTATGCACTGATGGAGTCCTCCCCGAGACGCGCGACGCTCGGCAAGTTGGCGATCGGGATCGAGGTCACCGACATGAACGGTGAGCGGATCTCCTTCGGGCGTGCAACGGGTCGCTTTTTCGCCAAGTACGTATCCGGCGCGATCCTCTACATCGGCTACCTCATGGCGGCGTTTACCCAGCAGAAGCAGGCGCTCCACGACATTCTCGCGGGCTGCCTCGTGGTCAACAAGCAGAGGCAATAGAGGCGTCTGTCAATCGGCCGGTGAGATGTTGAAGATCCGATCGTCAATCAGGAGCCGGTCAACCACCTCCTGGCCTGAGACGACTCTCCCGAAGAGCGTATAGCGGCCATCCAGGTGGGGCTGGGGGGAATGCGTGATGAAGAACTGCGACCCCTCGGTGTCCTTTCCCGCACTTGCCATCCCCAGTGCCCCGGTCAGGTAGGAGAGCGCGGAGAACTCGGACCGGATGGTGTACCCCGGACCGCCCCAGCCGTCCCCCCGCGGGTCTCCTCCCTGTACCACGAAGTTCGGAACGACACGATGGAAACTGAGCCCGCGGTAGAAGCCTCTCTCTGAGGCCAGCTTCAGGATGTTCATGACCGTGAAGGGGGCAACTGTCGTGTAGAGCTCCGCAGTGATGTCTCCACGGATCGTCTCGATGCGGACAGTGACCGTGTCCGGCAGCGTCCGGAGATAGGCAAAGTCGAAGTCGGTGAAGAGGGTACGCTCCGTGTTAGGCACCTGATTGCTGTAATCGTGCCCGGTGATCGCCTTGAGCGCCTCGGCGGCTGCCATCCCGAGCTGGCGGTCCACCCGCCCCAGTTGATCCCGCAGCGGCAGGATTGCCCGCGTGTCCTTCAGTTCAGCCAGCGTCGAAAAAATCTCGAGTATGGCCTGCCGGTCTTCCTGCAGGTGAAGGGTGGGGAGCGCGCGCAGGAGTGGCTGCACCGATGCCGGGTCCCGGAAAAGAGAATCACGGAGAAGGTACGCTGCCGTCGCGACGACTGCCACATCTTCCCCGCCCAGCGAACCAACGAGTGCCTGCAGGGCCTGATCTCTGAAAGGAGCGTCATCGCGGCGGTTCGACCGGTAGATCTGCAAACCTTCCAGAGCCGCGCTGCTGCGGACCGGATCCGGATCTCTCGTTGCCATCAGGAGGAAGGGAGCCGCCTCTTTCGCACCGGTGTGGGCAACAGCCTTGATCTGGTAGGCGGCCAGGTGCGGTCGCGCCTCTGAAATGTTCGAGACGCTCTCAAATGCCTCCGGCCCGGCGAGCGTCGCATAGGAGACCGCTGCCTCACCCTGCAGCTGCCAGTGGAAATTCCCGCTTGCGTTTCGCGCGATGTATTCCAGCTGAGAGAACGTCTCGCGGACGGCCTCCAGGGAATCTCCCGGGCTCAACCCCAGAGCCGAAAACGCACTGAGGGCTGCGAGACTCACGTGATGGTTTCTGTCGAAGAAGAGCTCTTTGAAGAGCTGACTCCGGCGGCCCGCGTCCAGGACAGGGAGTTTCCCCAGCGCTCTTGTCGCGTTCACACGCACGCGCCAGTCTTCGTCATACCGTGCCATGTTCATGAGAGGCTCCAGGGATGCACGGGTCTCCTTCAGTTCTCCAAGGAGCAGGGCCAGGTTCATGCGCACGTTTGGGTCACGATGCCTCCAGAGCAGGGCAAGGTGGTCCAGGTCATCCCGGATGAAGGGATGGTCCCCGATCCGGCGTAGCGCGTAGACCACTTCCCAGCGTGTCTCCTCCGCAGGCCGTACGTAACGCAACAGGTACCGTACAGCGTCGTCAGAGACGATCTCCCTGATGGCAAAGCGGGCGATGCACATCGTGAGCCCGCGCCTGGCCTGAGGAGGGTATCTGTTCCCGACCTTGACGATGAGGTCATTCAGCCCCTCGGCGGTCCCGAATCTACCGATCTCCTCGATGAGCATGTCAAAAACCAGCGTCTGGTGCAGTCGCTTCCAGATGAGATCGTACTCCAGGTTCTCTCGTCCGGCGGGGCTGAGAGAGAGAGCGGTCTGGCCGAGGGCGAACGCGGCGGCGCGCTGAACTCCGATGACCGGGTCGATCAGATTGCGGGTGAGCAATCCGATGACCGTGGTGTCCTGAATGCTTCCGAAGGCGAACGTGGCCTCCTCGCGGATGATCGGATCAGCGTCAGAGAGAAGCTCCATGAGTACGCCGTCGTGCGGGGTCCGGAGGTCCTTCACGCGGAGGATGGTCTCCAGCTTCTCCCTCCGGCGGCGTTCTCTCTCCTGTCCGGAGAGCTGTGCGGCTTCCAGCAGAGAGCAGCCTGCCACGAGAAGAAGTATCGGAACAAGTCGAATCATAGCTCTCCTTCGGCATGAGAGAGTAGTCCAAGATAGGCAAGGCATGGAGTATCGGCAAGTGCGCACCGGCTGCCGGTGGTTTGATAGTGACGTGTTTTTTGTGTATACTGATTTGATAAATCGTTGCAAACCATTGAGTTAGGCCTTTTCATCTCCGGGAGAGAAGCTTGCCTTCATTTAAGAAACGGACACACTCCTGCGGTGAGCTCCGCACGGATGATATCGGGAAGACGGTGACGTTGAACGGTTGGGTCGATGTCAGGCGTGACCTGGGCGGAGTGATTTTTGTCGATCTGCGTGATCGGTATGGAAAGACACAGGTCGTCTTCAATCCGCAACACAGCCCGTCAGTGCACCAGGTTGCGAGGGATCTCCGGAGTGAATTTGTCATATCGGTCACGGGGGTTGTCGAGCTCCGTCCGGAGGGGACCGTGAACCCCATCATTCCGACCGGCGAGATAGACGTCATGGCCGGGGAGCTGGAGATCCTGGGAAGGGCGGAGACCCCGCCGTTTCCCATTGACGATTCCGTCCAGGCAAACGAGGATATCCGGCTCCGGTACAGGTACCTTGATCTCCGGCGTCCGGTTCTGCAGCGGAACATGGCGATGCGCAATGAGATCTATCAGATCGTTCACAACTACTTCAACGAGGCGAAGTTCATCGAGATCGAGACGCCTGTCTTGATGAAGAGTACCCCTGAAGGCGCCCGCGACTATCTCGTGCCGAGCAGAATTCACAGGGGGAAGTTCTACGCACTCCCCCAGTCGCCGCAGACGTACAAACAGATTCTCATGGTGTCGGGATTTGACCGATACGTCCAGATCGTGAAATGCTTCCGGGACGAAGACCTGCGGGCCGACCGCCAGCCGGAGTTCACGCAGATCGATCTGGAGATGTCGTTTGTTGACGAGAGTGACGTGAGGGCTGTATCCGAAGGTCTGATGCACAGGATCTTCAGCCAGGTGAAGGGGGTGGAGCTTGAACGACCATTTCCCGTCCTGACCTACCGGGAGGCGATGGAGAGATACGGCACCGACAGGCCCGACACACGTTTCGGGCTGACGCTGGGGTGTGTGAATGACCTGGTCCGGGATTCCGGTTTCCGTGTCTTCTCCGACGCGGTGAAGAAGGGAGACGTTGTTGCCGGGTTCTCAGTCCCGGGCGGGGCTTCCCTCACCAGAAATCAGCTGGATAACCTCGTTGACTACACCAAGAGTCTCGGAGCCGGAGGCCTCGTCTACTTCAAGTGGGGAGAAAAGGGGATCGAGACGCCGGTGGAGAAGTTTCTGGGGAAAGAGCTGATTCAGTCCATCTCGACGACACTGGGTGCCCGGGAGGGGGACCTCGTGCTTCTCGTCTCTGACACCTGGGTCAAGGCATACACTATCCTCGGGACGTTGCGCCTGGAGATGGCGCGCAGGCTCCAGCTCATCAATACGCCCCTGTTCCAGCCACTCTGGGTCACCGAGTTCCCGCTCCTGGAGTTCGACGACGAGGAACGGAGATACGTTGCCGTCCACCATCCGTTCACCTCGCCGCATGCGGACGACCTGGGGCTTCTGGAGAAGGAACCGGGCAAGGTTCGGGCGCGGGCGTATGATCTGGTCCTGAACGGAACGGAGATTGCCGGAGGAAGCATCCGGATCCATGATCCTGCTCTCCAGCGGAGGGTCTTCGCGATGCTGGGGATCGGTGGGGAGGAGGCGGAGCAGAAGTTCGGGTTCCTTCTGAATGCGTTCAAGTACGGGGCGCCGCCCCACGGGGGGATCGCCTTCGGCTTCGACCGGCTGGTGATGCTCCTGACCGGGATGAAGTCCATCCGGGATGTCATTGCATTTCCGAAGACAGCGAGCGCGACATCGTTGATGGATGACGCGCCGAGTGATCCCGATGACAGACAGCTGAGAGAGCTTCACATACGTGTCGTCTAGACTTCTGCCATCATGGCGAAAGGAGGTCCCATGGTTGGAATCGTTGGCTACGGTGCGTACTTGCCGAGATACCGCATACGGGCCGAAGAGATTGCCAGGCAATGGGGAGCTGATCCTGTGGCGATCAGCCGCGGGCTGCAGCTGAACGAGAAGACTGTTCCGGGCCAGGATGAGGATACGATAACGATCTCCGTGGCTGCGGCCAGAGACGCAATTGCACGGGCGAAGATCGATCCGGCCGAGATCGGCGCCGTCTACATAGGCTCGGAATCGCACCCGTATGCCGTGAAGCCGAGCGGGACCGTCCTGATCGATGCACTGGGCATCGGCCCCCACGTTCATGTCGCCAGCTACGAGTTTGCTTGCAAGGCCGGTTCCGAAGCGATGTACGTGGCATACAGCCTTGTGAAATCAGGCGAAATGAGCTACGCGATGGGAATCGGTGCCGATACCTCGCAGGGTGCGCCGGGTGACGCGCTGGAGTACTCGGCGTCGGCCGGCGGCGCGGCCTTCATCATGGGGAAGGAGCGCGTCATCGCGGAAATCCTCTTCACCCACTCCTTCACCTCCGACACGCCGGATTTCTGGCGGAGGGAAGGGGAGTACTATCCGCGGCACGGCGGCCGGTTCACCGGGGAACCGGCATACTTCAGGCACATCCTCGGCGCGGGAACCGCGCTGCTGGAGAAGTCCGGATTGTCACCCGCGGACTTCACCTTTGCGGTCTTCCACATGCCGAACGGAAAGTTTCCGCAGGAGGCGGGCAAACGCCTGGGGTTCAAGAAAGAACAACTCTCCACGGGCTGGATCGTCCCGTGGATGGGGAACACCTACTCGGGCTCGTCGCCGACCGGCCTGGCTGCGATACTCGATGTAGCCGCACCCGGGGACCATATCTTCATGGTCTCCTTTGGCTCAGGCGCGGGAAGCGACGGATTCATCTTTCGGGTGACCGATGAAATCACCCGGGTCCAGGATCGCGCGCCAAAGGTGCGCGAGATGCTGGAGAACAACAAGATCTATCTGAACTATGGCGAGTATGCGAAATTCCGCCAGAAGATCAAGCTCCAAGACTGAGGAGTACTGACATGAGAGATGTCATGGTTATCGGGGCGGGAATGACGAAGTTTGGCGAGCTCTGGGGGAAGTCGATCAGGAACATCTTCGTTGAAGCCGCCGAAGGGGCGATCCGCGATGCCGGCGTCGACCACATCGACTCCCTCTATGTCGGTGCGATGTCCTCCGGCCTGTTTGTGTGTCAGGAGCATCTGGGAGCTGTCATGGCGGACTACTTGGGGGTGACCCCGGTGCCGGCCACGCATGTAGAGTCCGCCTGTTCATCGGGTGGTGCCTCGTTCCGACAGGCCTTCCTGGAGGTCGCCTCTGGCGCCAGCGACATTGTGCTCGCCGGCGGAGTGGAGAAGATGACCGACGGCGCGGATGTCACTGAGGCCCTGGCGACGGCTGCGGATCAGGAGTATGAGGTGTATCAGGGCGTGACATTTCCCGGGCTCTACGCCATGATCGCACGGGCACACATGGAGGAGTTCAAGACAACGCGCGAGCAGCTGGCGGCCGTGGCGGTAAAGAACCATGAAAACGGGACGAAGAACCCGAACGCGCAGTTTCGCCGGCGGGTGACAGCCGAGCAGGTGATGCAGTCAACCATGGTGGCCGATCCCCTCCGCCTGCTGGATTGCTCTCCGGTGAGCGACGGCGCTGCGGCCGTGATACTGGCGTCTCGCGATGTCGCACGAGCGCTGGGGAGGGACAGGATCAGAGTGAAGGCGTCTGCCCAGGCGTCCGACACCATCGCGCTCCACAGCCGGAAGAGCCTTACGACACTCGGTGCCGTTGTGAAGGCGGCGGAGAAGGCCTACTCGCTGGCAGGGCTGAAACCGTCCGCGATCGATTTCGTTGAGGTCCACGATTGCTTCACCATAGCCGAGATCGTCGTCTCGGAGGACCTGGGGTTCTTTGAGAAGGGAAGAGGAGGTGAGGCCGCGGAGCAGGGTCTCACCGCGATCGGCTCGGACCATATCCCCATCAACACGAGCGGAGGGTTGAAATCAAAAGGCCATCCGGTCGGCGCGACGGGAATTGCACAGATCATCGAGGTCTATGAACAGCTCACCGGAAGGGCCGGCGAGCGGCAGGTTGCGAAGGCCCGTTTCGGCATGGCCCAGAACATGGGAGGCAGCGGCGCAAGCTGCGTGATTCATATCCTGGAGGCGCTATGATATCTGCCCGATATGCCCGCGAGATTCCACAACGGTACAGACTGGAAGCCGGGAAGTGCAAGGGGTGTGGCAGGGTGAGTTTCCCGCCACGAACCGTCTGTTCCGGATGTTCCTCGAAGGAATTCGAAACGGTGAAGTTGAGCGATGAAGGAAAGATTCTCACCTTTACCGTGATACGCGTTGCGTCGGAGAAGTTCGCAAAGCAGACCCCCTTTGCGGTGGGCATCGTCGAGCTGGCCGATGGCGTGAGGATCACGACACAGATTGCCGATGTGGATGTGAACACGCTCTCGGTCGGACAGCCGGTCAGGATGGTCTTCAGAAAGATCCAGGAGGACGGGCATGCGGGAGTTCTCTGCTACGGCTACAAGGCGGTGTGTGCGTGAACCCTGGAGAAGGCAGGGATCGGTGAACAACCGGGACAGGCAGTGAAGGAACACGTTCGGGTGGCGTCGGGACACGGATTCTGGGGAGACCTGCAGGTCGCCCCGATGGATCAGGTCTCGAAGGGTCCGGTGGACTATCTCGTCATGGACTTCCTTGCGGAAGTGACCATGTCCATCATGCAGAAGCAGAAACGGAGAAACCCGCATTCGGGTTTTGCGCGCGACGTAGTTCACATCATAGAAGAAATTCTGCCGATCTGTCTTGAGAGGGGGATCAGGATCGTCACCAACGCCGGGGGCGCGAACCCCGAGGGATGCCGCGACGCGATATTCAAGTGTGCCCGGAAGAAGCAGATGGAGGGGCTCAGAATTGCGACGGTACGGGGAGACGACATACTGGACCGGGTTGAGGGGTTTGTCGAGAGCGGCATCACACTGAACAACATGGATACGGGGGAGCCCCTCACCGGGATCGGCCACAGACTCCTGAGCGCAAATGTCTACTTTGGCGCATCACCTATTGTGGAGGCCCTCGAGAGCGGCGCACACATTGTGCTCACCGGAAGGACAACCGATACGGGTCTGACGCTGGCTCCAATGATACACGAGTTCGGGTGGCGGGAGGACGACTGGGACAAGCTGGCGGCTGGGACCATCGCGGGTCACATTCTGGAATGCGGCGGGCAGGCCACCGGGGGGAACTTCTCCGCAAACTGGCGGAGCGTCCCTAACCTGGAGCAGATCGGTTTCCCCATTGCCGAGGCGTATCCCGACGGCGATATTGTCATAACAAAGCATGATTCAACGGGCGGCCTGGTCACGATGCAGACTGTCAAGGAGCAGCTGCTGTACGAGGTTGGTGATCCGACGAGGTACATCACACCTGATTGCGTGGCTGACTTTACCACGATCCGTCTGTCGGAGGATGGTCCAGACCGCGTTCGTCTATCCGGTGTCAGAGGAAGACCGGCTACCGATTCATACAAGGTCTCCATGTCCTACCACGACGGGTACACAGCTGTCGGGACTCTGACCTACGCCTGGCCAGATGCTCTCGAGAAGGCGCAGGCTGCCGATCGGATACTGCGGAGCCGCCTCTCCGCCATGGGCCTCCAGTTTGAGGAAATCCGGTCAGAGTTTCTGGGACTGAATTCCTGTCACGGACCCCTGGCGGAGGTGCCGGAAGGGGTGAATGAGGTCGTGCTTCGTGTCGGGGTGCGCAGCCATGAACACTCCTCGGTGGAGCGGTTCGGGAAGGAGATCGCCCCGCTTATTCTGACGGGTCCACCCGACGTGACCGGATTTGCCGGTGGACGCCCAAAACCGGCAGAGGTCATAGCGTACTGGCCGGCGCTCATTCCGAAATCGGCAGTCACGCCAGAGGTGACCGTGGAGGAGCTGTGAGGGTCCGGCTCATTGACATCGCACACGCGCGTTCAGGCGACAAGGGAGATACCGCAAACGTCGGGGTGATCGCCCGCAGGGAGGAGTACTATCCGATACTGGAGAAGTACCTCACGACCGAGAGGGTGAGACGGCACTTCACCGGAATCACCCTGGGAGAGGTGGAGCGATTCGAGCTGCCGAATCTGGGCGCCCTGAACTTCCTCCTGCACAACTCACTTGGCGGCGGGGGGACCCGCTCGCTCAAGAACGACGCGCAGGGAAAAACACTCGGGAGCGCGATGCTCCGTATGGAATTGGATATCGAAGAAACCATCACTGTGGAAAGGGTCAGCAATGTTTGAGGATGAGAAGGATCGTGCCAGGGAATTGAAGAAACGTCTCCAGGACCTCCGGGGGTATCTTTGACCTGGATACAAGAGAAGGGGAGATAGCGGAACTCCAGGGGAAGACCCAGGCGCCCGATTTCTGGGACGACAACGTGGGCGCGCAGAAGGTGATGCAGCAGATCAGCGAACGTGCCGAATGGGTTGACGCCTGGAAGGCGCTTGCCCGGAAGGTGGAGGACGCGGACTCACTGGTGGATCTCGCGGCTGAGTCCGGCGATGAGTCGCTCACAGCGGAGATCGACCAGGAGCTCTCCTCGATCGAGGAGGAAATGGGGGACCTCGAGTTCCGGAACATGCTCAGCGGCGAAGACGACGAACGGAATGCCCTGCTGACGATCCACGCTGGAGCCGGCGGCACCGAGGCTCAGGACTGGGGCGAGATGCTCCTGAGGATGTACATGCGGTGGTGTGAGCGGAAGGGATACAAGGTCGCGCTGGCCGATCGCCTGGAGGGGGACGGTGCGGGGATCAAGAGTGCGACGGTCGAAGTATTCGGAAAACACGCCTACGGATACCTCAAGGCGGAGAACGGCGTGCACCGCCTGGTCCGTATCTCCCCGTTCGATGCCAATGCGCGTCGGCACACCTCCTTTGCCTCGGTTTTCGTCTACCCGGAAATCGAGGACGATGTCCAGATCGACATCAACCCCGCCGATTTGAAGATTGACACGTTCCGCTCGGGGGGGAAGGGTGGTCAGAACGTCAACAAGGTGGAGACAGCTGTGCGCATCACGCATGTACCCTCGGGGATCGTCGTGGCGTGCCAGCAGGAGAGGTCCCAATTTCAGAACAGAGAGCGTGCGATGAAGATGCTGAAATCGCAGCTCTACCAGAAGCGGAAACAGGAAGACGAGGCCCGGCTGAATGCCATCGAGAGTACGAAGAAGAAGATCGAGTGGGGCAGCCAGATTCGTTCGTACGTCTTCCATCCCTACAACATGGTGAAAGACCACCGGACGGAGATCGAAACGAGCAATGTCCAGGCGGTGATGGACGGTGCCCTCGATCAATTCATCAAGGGGTACCTCATGGAATTCAGCAATCGCGGAAGCGCCTGATCAGGCCCGTTGCTATGTCCTACACATCGTTCATCGCCAGACGATACCTGCGCTCCCAGCGCAACGCCGGTTTCTTTTCCTTTATCACGGCGATAGCCATACTCGGGGTGATGCTCGGAACCGCGACGCTCATCATCGCCCTGTCGGTGCTGGGGGGGTTTGAGCAGGAGATCACCGACAAGGTGGTCGGTTTTACGAGCCACGTGCAGGTCCTCGGTTTTCAGAACATTCCGCTCCCGGACTATGAGGAGAACTCCTTCCTCATGGATACGTCATTTCCCGTGATCAGCTCGGTGTCTCCGTTCGTCTCCAGGGAAGCGTTGATCAAAGCTGGCGACGCGGTTGATGGTATCCTCCTGAAGGGAGTGGACCCCGTCCGGGACAACACCAAGGTCCGTCAGTACATCGTTTCCGGCGCGTACGACATTACGCGGCGTCAGGGAGAGATGCCGAAGCTCGTCCTGGGACGCCGTCTTGCCGACAGGCTCTCTCTCGCGGTCGGGGACAAGGCGACGCTCTTCGGCATCGGCCGGATGGGGAACCAGGGAGAGCCGCGGGTTGTCCAGTTCCGGGTGAGCGGCCTGTACGAAAGCGGGATGGCCGAGTACGATGAGGTGTACGGGTTCACAGATCTCACCGACGCTCAGGTGCTGTTTCAGTACGGGGATGCGGTCTCGGGATATGACATCGTGCTGGCTGACGTGGACAGTGCCGAGAGCGTGGCCGAGGGTGTGCAGGAGCTCCTGGGCTATCCCCACTACGGACGAACGGTCTTCGATACCTACAGAAATCTCTTCAGCTGGATCGAATTGCAGAAGAAGCCCGTACCCATCATTCTCGGGTTGATTATTGTCGTCGCGACGGTGAATATTATCGGGACACTGCTGATGATGGTCCTCGACAAGACGCGGGAGATCGGGATCCTGGCCTCGATGGGTGCCACGCGCTGGGGGATCACGCGAATATTCCTTCGGCAGGGGCTGACCATCGCCGTGTGGGGAACCGCACTGGGGAACATCCTGGCATTTGTGCTCTGCTACGCCCAGTACTCGGGGAAGATCTTGTCGCTCCCGAGCGACATCTACTTCATGACTTCGGTTCCCATTCTCCTCAAGGTCGAGTACTTCATTTTGGTCTCCGCGATCACGATCGCGCTTTCAGCCCTCAGCTCACTTGTGCCTGCGCGACTGGCCTCGCGGCTGCATCCTGTCACAGCAATACGGTTTTCCTGAATGGGGTATGAGAGATTCATAGCGCGGCGGTACCTCCGGTCAAAGCAGCAGATGCGGTTCATCAACATCATTATGCTGGTCTCGATCATCGGCATTACCGTGGGTGTCGCCGCACTGGTTATTGTCCTCTCCGTCTTCAATGGGTTCAACAGCGTCGTCACGGAGGTTCTTGTGAGCTTTGACCCGCACCTCAGGATAGAGGCTGCAGCCGGTAAGTCCTTCCTGCCCGATGACCGCCTGATGGGGCTGCTGGAAAAGGAGGAGGGTATTGTCGCCTATTCTCCCTACATTGCAAGCAAGGCTCTGCTGATGACCCCCAGAATCAACCGCGTCGTCCTTGTCCGGGGTGTGGTTGACTCCAGCGTCGGTCGGGTCTCCGGGCTCGTGAAAAGTACCGTTCTGGGATCCTTCAGGTTTCAGGATACGCGGGAGAAGGGGGGGATCGTACTGGGGTTGACGCTTGCCGACAGAATGCGAATGAGGGTCGGTTCTGACATTACCGTGGTAAGCCCTGTGGGAGTTGATGTGATGCTTGTGCAGATGGGCCAGCCGATGATGCGGCAATGTTCGGTCGTCGGTATTTACGATTCAAACAACAAAGATTACGACGCACACTTCGCCTACGTCTCTCTCGAAACTGCCAGGAGGTTGTTCCAGTTCGGGGATGCAGTGAGCGGGATGGAGATCCGTCTCCATTCCATTCAGGATGCCGGAGACGTGAAGGAGCGGCTGCAGCGTGTGCTGGGCACCGAGTACCGGGTCTCAAGCTGGTACGATCTCCACGAGGACCTCTATTCGGTGATGCAGATCGAACGATGGATGGCCTACATCATCCTCTGTCTGATCGTGGGGGTGGCGACCTTCAACGTCCTGGGATCCCTGACAATGGGGGTGATCGAAAAGAGAAGGGATATCGGGGTTCTGAAGGCACTGGGTGCTAGCAGAGGCAGTATCACAAAGATCTTCATGTTCGAGGGCATTCTGGTCGGGACAATCGGGACTGTGGTCGGCGTGGCCATAGGGGTTCTCGTCTGCTATCTTCAGATGGAGTACCAGCTGTTTCCGCTGGATCCGACCGTATATATTATTCCTGCCATACCCGTGGAGATTCGGTGGACAGACTTCGTTGCCGTGTCGCTGGCATCGATGCTCCTGAGCACACTCGCCTCGCTCTATCCCGCGCGGCGAGCTGCGCTTCTTCTCCCGGTTGAGGCAATCCGTTGGGAATAGAGCAATGACCGACAAAGACGGATCGATTATTCGGACACACCTCGTGACGAAGACCTTCTACACGGGGGACCAGGAACGGGGAAGGCTGGATGTTCTCCGGGGAATCAGCCTGACGGTCCGCCGGGGCGAGATCGTGGCGATTGCGGGGGCGTCAGGTGCGGGGAAGAGCACCCTTCTTCATATCATCGGGACTCTGGACCGGCCCACATCGGGTGAGGTCCGACTTGATGGCGTGGATGTTTTTTCGCTTCCGGATGAAGAACTGGCCAGGTTTCGAAACAGGCACATAGGCTTTGTCTTTCAATTCCATCACCTTCTTCCGGAGTTCAGTGCACTCGAGAATGTGGCCATGCCGGCCCTGATCGGAGGTGGTGAGATCCACAGGGTGAAGGATCGGGCGGCCGAGCTGCTGGCGGAAGTAGGTCTTGGGGACCGGGCAGGCGAAAAACCACCGAAATTGTCGGGGGGCGAGCAGCAGCGTGTGGCAGTCGCGCGGGCCCTGATGAACAGTCCCCGTGTGGTTCTAGCCGATGAACCGTCTGGTAATCTGGACAGTGAAAATGCGCACCTGCTTCACTCCATAATCCGCGATTTGAGCCGAAAAAGGGGACAAACGTTCGTTCTCGTGACCCATAACGAGGCACTGGCGCAGGAGGCCGACCGGGTACTCAGGATCGCCGACGGGGTCATCCAACGGGGCTGATCCGGGATCACCCCAAGCGGATGGGAGCAACGCGGTAGAGAGATAGGTGCACTGCGATACACAGATAGGTCTTGACAAAAAGTCGAAAATGTTTAGATTGCGTAATGACCAATACGACAGTTTCTCCCCTGACTGTTGTACGAATCAAGGTCAAGCCCGGCGTTCCCCCCAACGCTGGGCTTTTTTATTGGGGCTGCTGATGAATCGTCTCACCTGTGAAAGGGACCGTGGTGGCTAAACCCGTTCGGAAATCCAGCGCGAGGAGGAAATCTTCCAAGGACGAGAAATTCCCCCTCGGAAAGCAGAACTTCGTCATTCTCGGAGTTGGAGTAGCGGTCATCATCGGGGGATACCTGGCGATGCTGGAGGGGTCTGTCGAGGGATTCCTCCCTCTCGTTGTGGCGCCCATCCTCCTTGTCCTCGGGTACTGCGTGATAATACCTATCGGCATTCTCTACAGGAAATCGTACCTTCCCTCGCAGGGTGGGAAGGGGGTAGGCACGAGGGAAAAGAATCCCAGGATGGCGTAAACCTCAAGAGAAGGAGTATCGCCTATGTCGGCACGTCGATCCGTCCTGCCCATGATCGTTCTGGCCGGTCTGTTTTCGACTCTTGCAGAGACCTCCTTGGCACAGCAGACGCCTTCGGCCATCCGTCTGTTTTTCCTCGAGCACGTTGGGGAGGAGATCTTACTGACGGATCGGACCGGGGGTGTGGAGCAGTTCGTCGGCGGGGAGGCGTCCAAGGCCTATGCCGTCGTCCTGGATGCCGTTAATGAAGACCACTTCGTCGTCCGAAGGGCCACTCAGTCCGACAAACGGTCTTTCATTTATCCGCTGTCGGTCATCCGACGAGTAATCTTTGCATACGACCGTAGACCGTACGAGAAGATCATACTCGAGATGTACTGAAGAGCCTACCTGCTCAGTGCCGTTTTCTCTTCTCTCGCCGCGGCCGTGCGACGGTGCGGTTTCCTTGAAAATCATGCCGTTCTTTTATACTTTTAAGGAATATCTTGCCGGGGGGGAGCAGGGTCCCGCGGCATGATTCCACTTGATGAAGAATGAGGTTTTGTGGGCCGAGCCTTCACACCGGCAAAAGGTCTTGTTGTGCTGTCTCAGGTCGTGCTCGTCCTCTGTCACAGCGCTTTCTCTCAAGAGGAGGGTGCCAGACCACCCAACAATCTGAGGGTTTTCCGGATGCTGGCTGCCACAATCGGTGATCGAGCGGTCACAGGCATAGCGGGGAGTGACACCGGTTCAGTCAGGGTCGAGATACTGCCGGAGGAGTATGGCTGGTTCATGGAGCCGGACATCGGGAACTCCATGTCGGCTGCCGGCTGGAGGCCCACGCTCTCAACCGCCGCGGCGTACGTGGCCCAGTTTGGCGTGGATCAGATTCTCGTCGAGTACTACAACATCAGGAAAGACGGTATCTTTGGCAGCAAGATTATGGACCGGCAGATCAGTATGCTTGTCAACGCCAGAGTGGTAGAGGCCGGAAGCGGGGATATCATCTGGAGCGATGATCTCCTGGAACAGTACAGGGACACTGTCGAGTATGCTGCGTGGCCGGGCATCGAGAGTCCCGGCGTCCCCCTGACGAAGGGAGAACTCCCCGGTGAGGGCTTTTTTTCGACGGTGCTTGAGCCGCTGATGGTTCTCGGGACGGTAGCAGTGGCGGTCATTCTCCTGTTCAGCGTGAGGAGTTGAAATGACGCGGGTGGGTTCCACAACATATTTTGTACTCTGCTTTGCGGGTGCTCTCGCAGTCTCGGGATGCGGGTCCGGCGAGGAGGCCACAACCATCACAGCCGAAAGCCGCTTTCAGTCCGCAAAGGAGCTCTTCGATGATGGTGCGTATCTTGAGGCGATTAACGAGTTCACGGTCATAACTCTCCAGTATCAGGGGAGTCCTTTCGCGGCGGACGCCCAGTTCTTCCTCGGCGAGTCCAGATTCGAGCGGGGGGAATACCTCCTGGCGGCGTTCGAGTACAACGTTCTCCGGCGCAACTATCCGGCGAGTCCCCGCCTTCCGGATGCACTCTACAAGATGGGGCTCTGCTACTACGAGCTCTCACCCTCCTCGCACCTGGATCAGAGGTATACGAGCAAAGCCATCGATGAGTTCCAGACGTTTGTGGAGTACTATCCGACACACGAGCGGGCGGTCGATGCGGAGGAGAAGATCCGGGAGCTGAACACGCGCCTGGCGAGAAAGGCGTACGACACTGCACGGCTCTACGTGCGGATGGGTTACCTCAGAGCGGCGCTGATCTCTTTTGATGTGGTCATCGAGAAGTACCACGATACTGAGTACGCGCCACAGGCCTACCTCGGCAAGGCGGAAGTCCTCGTCGAGCGCGGCCGGTATGAAGAAGCCCGCACGACCGTGGAGACTTTCATCATGCGCTACCCGGATGACGATCTGCGGCCGTGGATCGATCAGTTGAAACGGGAGATCGATGAAGAGCTCAAGGAGTCTTCTCCATCGAGGACGGGCGAAGCCTCGGGTTCTCCTTTCGGTGGAGGCGACCACAGCGGCTCACGACAAGCTAGCAAGGGGGGATGATGGAGGGGAAGACCGTCCGAGAGTCTCATGTTGTGGCGACACAGCTGGTCCTCCCGAACGACACAAATCAGCTGGGCAATCTCCTCGGGGGTACCCTCATGCACTGGATCGACATCGCGGCGGCGATCTCCGCCCAGCGACACACAGACCGTGTGTGCGTGACCGCATCCGTCGATGAATTGATATTCCACCAGCCCATCCGGCTGGGGGAGATCGTCACTCTCCAGGCCAGTGTCAATCGCGTCTTTCGCACGTCGATGGAGGTTGGCGTTTTGGTGACGGCCCAGGGAACCGGGAGGACACCGTCACGTCGTGCCAATACCGCCTACCTTACTTTTGTAGCGCTCGACGAACGGGGCAGCCCCGTTCCGGTGCCCGCCGTTCACCCGGAGACCGACGTCGAGCAGAAGAGATTCTCACAGGCCCTCGATCGGCGAAAGCGCCGCCTGGAACACCGCAGGCAAGAATAGGATCTGAGATGGGAACGATGACTAACCACATCCGTGTTTGGCCTCGGCGCATCCGATACTGCCGGCCTCTGCGCATACTGGTTGCCGCCTCTGCTCTGGCATGGGGAGAGCAGTGTGTAAGCCAGAGTTCGAACTCCTCTTTCGGGCCCTACACCGAGCATCTCCTTCCCGCCCCCCCGGAAGCCCTCACAGTGGCATGCGGCGGTCTCCTCCGCTGCCCGGAAATTGTCGTCGCCCCACACGGCGAACCTGTCCTGCTCTTCTATCACCTCACGGATTCGGCCACACTCTCGCAGACGCGCCAATTGCCGCTGAGCTTGCCGCAGTCCGTGGTGCACACAGATGACCTCAACGGCGACGGGAGTCCGGATTTTGCGGCGCTCTCCACAGAGGGGGATGTGCTGACAGTTGTCCAGCGGCATCAGGAAGCACTGACCCAGATCAGCATTCCCCTGAGGGTGAGAGCCAAGAAGATCACCGTTGCGGACGTCAACAATGACGGGATGAGGGATGTCCTCCTGTTCGGGAAATCGATGACTGGTGTTGTGACCGTTCTGGGAAAACCCGGCGGCAAGTTTGTGCGTGGCCCCGGTTTGTTTTCGGAGTTTTCGGCGGGTGATGTCGAGGTGACGGACGTCAACGGTGACGGGGTCGCGGATGTTGTTCTCATAAGCTGGTTGTCCAATCAGCTCATCCTCTACTTCGGGATCGGCGAGGATGTCTACTCTGAACAGGTGGTGCTGGATCTGCCATCCGAACCATCAGACCTCAGCCTGGTTCCCCTGGACGGGGGGAGGGAGGCCCTGGTGAGCGTCACGCTTCCAGAGAGGCAGGAGGTCCACGTCTACGGCGTCAATGCGGCCGGGGAGTTCCGTCTCAGGCACACGGCCAGATGTCCGGGGAGACCCGCAGGGGCTACCCTCGTCGATGTGAACAACGATGGCCTCCCTGATCTCGTTTCGGCCACAGCGGACGGCATTCTCGTCACCATTGCGCAGTCATCATCCAGCTTCGGCAGGGAAATGGTATTTGGCGTGACGGCGCCGGATCCTGTCTGGCTGGTGGCTGACCTGGACGGTGATGCGAGGACAGACCTGGCGCTGGCTGACAGGAGGGGCGAGGTGTTGATCATCGTGGGGAATGCTGAGAGCGGGGGCTCCGTCCAATGGCCGGGTACCTACATCGTCGGCGGGGAACCGCGCGGGCTGGCCATTGCTGATTTCAACGGTGACGGGGCGATCGACGTTGCGGTGGCAAACGCACTCTCCTCCAGCGTCTCGGTTCTCCTCAACCGGGGAGAGGGAAAGCTCCACGGGCAGCAGCCGGTCTTTGTCCCGGAGGTCCCGGTCCGCCTCACCTCGGTGGCCTCACCATCAGGGTCAGAGAACATGCTCCTGTCGGAGCACCCCGCCTCGGACAGGATTGCCGCCATCCGGATGACGGAGGGTATTCCTGGCTCGCCGCTCTACCTGGTTGAGACAGGTCCTCACCCCTACGTTCTCCACGCGGAGCTGGATCCGGTAACCTCCTTCCTCAATGTTCTGGTCCGCACGCGGGAAAACGGGGCTGCGTCGGTTTCGGTATCTCTGTTCGAGCAAATCAGTGGTGACAGGTTCCTGGAGAGCAAGTACCGCGCGGCGCTCCCGAGCAGAGTCAAAGCACTGGCAGTCGGCGATTTCACGGGCAACAGAAGACAAGACCTGGTCGTTGTCTCGGAAGAGCCGGCATCCAGCTCTTCGACCCTCTCACTCGCTCTGGGAGCCAGGGGGTACGACTACTCGAGCGTCCACTCTCTGATCGATCTGATGGACTCCTCGTTCGTGGTACGGGACCTCTACCCGGTGGACCTGGACCAGGATGACTGCCTGGATGTCGTTCTTGTCGGGGGACCTGCCAGACCCAAGCTCGGGATAGCCTTCGGGAACTGTGACGGCGGCTTCAGATCCGGGATTGACTGGATCCCTGGAGTCTACCCCGTGGAGGGGCTTGACGTCATTGTGAAAGACGTAAATCGTGACAGATTCGTTGACCTTGTCTTTCTGGACGGGATCCGGGAGGCGATCGTTGCGCTCTACGGGCGCATGGGCGGGAGGTTTGACGATCCGGTGAGCGTTGCCTCCGGCAGGGGAGTGAACGGGCTGGAGGTGGGAAACATTCGCGGACCCCAGGCCTCTGACCTGGTCCTCTCATTCGGCACCAAAGGCGTTGTCTCAGTTCTCTATGCTCCTTTCGCCAGATGAGGTGCGCGACCACACTCATCGCGGCCCTCTTGCTCCAATCGGTCCTCGCCGCGGGTCAGGAGAGAATACTCGAGGGGGAACGCGCTCCAGGCAACGTCTCCAGACAGGCTCTCCTTGAGGGACTTGCGAGCAGCATCCCGGGCCATCGTCCCGGCGACGCGGTGAAGTGCGGCCTGCCGCTCGTGGCCGAAGCACTTCGCGCCAGAGAAGAGAAGACGCTTACCCCTGAATCTCCGCTGAGCATCCTTCTCTCCCGCCCGGAACGCCAGACGAGCAGAGTATCTGGCAACTTCAGAATCCACTTCGACACGACCGGCGTTCAAGCTCCGGCCATGCTCAATTCGTTCTACCAGAGGATACCGGGGACCCACGAGGAGTACGTCGATTCACTCTTCTCCATGCTCCAGTACGTCTATCCTCTCCTGACGGAGACCCTGGGATACCTGCCGCCCCCCTCCGATGGAAGCCTCGGTGGCGGCCCCGAGTACGACATCTATCTGATTGAGCTAGGGAACTCGTACGGCTACACGAGTCCTGATTACGGTATCCCGACGGGGGACACCGTGTTGACGTTCATCACCATGGACAACGACTATCAGTTTGTCACGCCGTCGCGGAACAAGGGGATGCCCGGGCTCCGCGTCACTGTTGCACATGAACTATTCCACGCGATTCAGATGGGGAGGTATGGCTTCTGGTGGGCGCAAGATGTCTACTTCTACGAGATCTCCTCGACCTGGGTGGAAGACGTCGCCTACACGGATGTGAACGATTACTACGGCTACCTCTACGCGACCTGGAGTCATTTCCACTATCCGGAAACGGCCTTTGCCTCCGGTTCCAGCCTCATCATGTACAGCAGGGGGATCTGGGGGCAGTACGTCGAGAAGCGCCACGGCGTCCGGGCGATGCGGCGTTCGTGGGAATATGTTCGGCAGGTACGGCCGGCCTTGGCAATCGACTATGCGCTGCGCGACGAGGGATCGGGTTTTCCAGAGGGATATGCCGAATGGGTTCTCTGGAACCACTTCACAGGGGAGAGGAGCAACCCGGTTGAGTACTATCCCGAAGGGGAGAACTTCCCGATCATTGCTCAGACTCCCGTGGATTTCACCCCCCCCACGCGTCAGCTGGATGGGTCTCTTTCCCCTCTCGCCGCCCGCTACTACCAGGTGCTGTACGGCCAAGACACGATCGTGGTCGCGGTGGCAAACACCAACCTCAACGCCTCAATCACGAACGGGTCCTCCTTTTCGTACACGGTGACGATATCTGACGCACAAACCGATCCCTCGTATCAGCCGACCGGCACAGGTCTCTACGTGAAGCTGGATGTCCCCGACCCGCTGAACTGGAGCCTGTGGATTATTGTCGGGGACGAGGTCAATGGCGGGCAGGAGGGGACGCTTGCCGAGGGTATTCCTTTCCCGAATCCTTTTCGTGTGGGAGGAACCTCATCGCTCTTCATTCCGATTGCGAGCGACATCCCGGAGGAGGGAACGCTCTATGTCTACAATGCGGCGATGGACCTCGTTTTCGACGTCGGGAAGATGTCGCGCAGCGTTCGCGGGAAACAGGCATTTGAGTGGAGCGGCAGGACGAATGACGGCGAGCTGGCGCAGTCAGGGGTCTACGTTCTCGTGATCAACCTGAAGGACAGAGTTGTGACGGGAAAAGTGGCTCTGATCAGGGAATGACGATGATTGATTCGCTCTCCGCCTCTCGGCTGAAAAAGGTCTTCAACCGGCGCATCATCTTCGAGGAGATCACCTTTTCTGTAGGACCCTCCCAGACCCTCCTGATTACCGGGCGGAACGGCTCCGGCAAATCCACGCTCGTCAAGATGCTCTGCGGATTGCTGACCCCGACAGCTGGAACAATCCACTTTGTGAGAAGGGGGGGTAGGAAGGTCGATCGGCTGGCCTCGATTGGACTGGTGTCTCCCTACCTCGAGATGTATGACGAGTTCTCTGCGGAGGAGAACCTGACGATGGCGCTCTCGATCCGGGGCCTCTTGCCTGACCGGGAGCAAGTTGAGGTGCTGCTGGAGAACGTGGGGCTTCACGCTCGCCGGAGAGACGCCGTTCGCGCCTACTCCTCCGGTATGAAACAACGGCTCAAGTATGCCTTCGCTCTGATCCACAGACCGTCCATCCTACTGCTGGACGAGCCGATGGCAAACCTCGACGCGCAGGGGATTGCCATGGTGCGGAGGATTATGGAAGAGCACCGCAGAGAAGGGATACTCGCGGTCGCTACGAACGACCTCACCGATGTGGATCAGTACGAAGAGCAGGTGAACCTGGATGCACGGGCAGGAGTCTAAATCCGTTGTCTGGTTTCGCTCGGCGCTTTCCATCTTTCTCAAGGATTGGCACGCCGAGCTGAGGACCCGGTATGCCATCAGCGCCCTCCTGATGTTCGTCGTCACGACGATATCGATCATCATGTTCTCCCTGGGGAGCGACGAGGCGCCCCCCGACGTGCTCTCCGGGATGCTCTGGGTGGTGATCTTCTTCGGAGCGATGTCGGGATTGTCGCGGACCTTCGTCACGGAGGAGGAGCGAGGGACGGCGATGACCCTGCAGCTTCTCACGAGTCCGGGTGCGGTTTACTTCGGGAAGCTCCTGTTCAACCTCGTCCTGGTGTGTGGCCTGAATGCCGTCACGATCACCCTCTACGCTCTCTTCATCAATGGATTTGTCATCCGAACGATCTCCATCTTCCTGACTGCGGTGGTACTGGGGAGCATCGGCTTTGCAGCGGCGTCGACCATCATTGCCGCTATCATTGCGCGGGCCTCCACGAAGGGGACTCTCTACCCCGTGCTGTCGTTTCCCATCCTGCTCCCGCTTCTGCTCACCGTTATCAACGCGACCCGCCTGGCCTCCGAGGGGGCATTTTTCCAGGAGGCGACAGGTGAATTTCAGTTGCTCGTTTCGTATATTGTTGTGGTTGTTGCTGCCTCAACATTGGTGTTTGACTACGTGTGGAAAGATTGAGGGTATGGGCCTCCGCGTTCTTTTAGGCATCTGGCTCACCGCTGTGATTGTTCTTGGCTTCAGCCTCCCCATGGTGGCCCGACCCGAGAACTGGTACGACCTCCCCATTGTCCCCGGTCTCGAGGACAAGGCCCGGATCATCTTCTTCCATGTCCCCACCGCCTGGCTGAGCGTAGTCGGATTCGTGTTCAGCCTCATCTACGGGATCAGGTATCTGCGAAAACGTCAGCCTGAGGACGACATCAAATCCGCTTCCTCGGCGGGTATCGGGTTCATGTTCTGCATCTTGGCAACGGTCACGGGGGCAATCTGGGCGAAATTCAGCTGGGGAACCTACTGGAACTGGGACCCGCGGCAGACATCGATCTTCGTTCTGTTGCTGATCTACGGGGCATATTTCGCTCTTCGGTCGGCAATTGAAGTGGAGGAGAAGCGGGCCGCGCTCGCGGCGGTCTACGCCGTCATAGCCGGTGTAACCATGCCGTTCTTCATGTTCATTATGCCGAGAATTCTGGCCAGCCTGCATCCGGAACCGATCCTAAACACGCAGGGGAAGATACAGATGAACACGACAATGCTTGTCCTGTTCCTCTCTTCGCTCGCAGGATTCACCGGGCTCTACTACTGGATGTGGAAGCTGCACGTTCGTACGGAACGGTTGCGGCACAGGTATACCCCACAACCCGGAGAGGAGACACATGGCTGATTTCATGGCCGCCAATTCCCTGTACATCGTCCTGGTGATCGTTCTGGTCGTCTGGGCTGGCATCCTCGGCTATCTGTATCGGATCGAGGGCCGAATCAAGAAACTCGAAGAGCAACTGGAAAGGTGACATTCAGCGTGGAGGGTGAGACCGTATGAAGCCAAAGGTCATTGTGGCATCGTTTATTGTCGTGGTGTTCATCATCTTCGGCTCCTACTCCTTCCTGGAGAGCAATGTGGAGTACACCGATATCGAAGGGGCGATGAAGAAGGGGAGGAAGGTGCAGCTCAAAGGCACATGGAACAAGGAGCGGAAAGCGTCTTTCGATCCCGACAAAAGCCAGTTCACATTCTATCTGGTGGATGATGCGGGAAAGGAGTGCAAGGTGATTCTGGACGGTGCGGCTCCGAACAACTTCGAGCTTGCCACGAGCGTAGTGGCAAAGGGTCGGTACGTGAAGGAAGGCTACTTCCATGCCTCCGAGGTTCTCACCAAATGCCCGTCAAAGTATGAAGCCCGACCCGAAGAAGTGAAGAGAAGCAGCTGAGCCGCAGCCCCGGAAGCGGGTGAATGTGTGACGGGGCGCCTCGTCTGAGGTCGATTCTGTTCTTTCAGATAACAACCTAGTAGGATCGCATGGTCGGTAGCGTGCTGGTCAAGCTTGCGTTCATGACGGCGCTCTTCTCTGCAGCCGCATATCTCGAGTTCCACCGGAAAGGACATCTGCCGCTGCTGAAGCTCGGGAGGGTCTTCTACCACACGACGGTTGTCGGCATTCTCCTCACTGCGTTTACACTCCTCTATCTCATTCTCACCCATCAATTCCAGTACACCTATGTCTGGAGCTACAGCTCGAGAGAGCTCTCGCTCCCCCTGCTGATATCGACATTCTACGCCGGTCAGGAGGGGAGCTTCATGCTCTGGACTCTGTTTACGGCAATCATCGGGGTGTTTCTCCTCCGGTACTCTTCCCAAAAAGGGGGGGAGCCGCAGGTGATGAGTGTCTACGCTCTCATCACGCTTGTTCTCTTGCTGATGCTCGTCATCAAGAGCCCGTTCACCTACATCTGGGAGACGTGGCCGCACGATGTAGACCCCGGTACTCTGCCCGCGGACGGGCGGGGACTCAACCCCCTCCTGCAGAACTACTGGATGGTCATCCACCCCCAGGTTCTCTTCAGCGGATTTGCTGCGATGGCGGTTCCGTACGCCTATGCTGTCGCGGCCCTCATGCGGCGGGACTACACAAGCTGGATCCGCCCGGCTGCACCCTGGCTGGTATTTGGAGCATTTGTCCTCGGCCTCGGGATCATCCTTGGAGGGTTCTGGGCCTACGAGACGCTGGGCTGGGGAGGGTACTGGGGGTGGGATCCTGTGGAAAATTCTTCGCTTGTCCCCTGGCTCGTCTCCGTAGCCACTATTCACACGATGCTCTCCCAGCGTAAGAACGGGACGTTCATCAAGACGAATCTCGTTCTCTCGATGCTCTGCTTCATGACTGTGCTCTATTCGACCTTCCTCACCAGGAGCGGAGTGCTCGGGGATACATCTGTCCACTCGTTCGTGGACCCCGGGATGCTGGTCTACTGGTTTCTAGTGGGGACCATTCTTCTGTTTGTGGGGATCGGCGCTTGGCCCCTGGTGAGGAGGTGGCGGGAGATTCCCCGTCCTCATCTGCAGTACGACTACTTCAGCAGAGAGTTTGCCCTCTTCCTCGGTTCCGCTGCATTGGTTGCTGCGGCCGTGCTGATCACGGCAGGCACCTCCTCACCTCTGATTACGGACGTACTCTACGGAAGTAAGAGCGCGGTGGACATCTCCTACTATCCCACAACCACCATTCCGCTGGGGATTGCCATAGGGTTGCTTGCGGGGGTGGGCCAACTGCTCTGGTGGCATCGGTCGGACCGGTCATCGTTCTGGAAAAGCCTGCTCTCCCCAGCCCTGTTGGCTCTTGCAGCCACCGTAGGACTTTTCCTCGTCGCCGGGTTGGAAGAGCTTCGTATCGGACTCTTCGTCTGCGGTGCGCTGTTTGCCCTCTTTTCGAACCTCTCGGTGGCCTACAGGATCTTCAAGGGCAATCCGAAGTATGCGGGAGGTGCTATTGCGCACATTGGTGTGGCCATAATGTTTATCGGTTTTGTCGCCTCCACCGAATATGATCGGGAGCAGACTCTTTCGTTGAGGCAGGGGGTGCCTGTCGAGGCGCTCGGGTTCACGTTGACGTACAACGGGCACAGGCCGATCGATGGGGAGAAATTCGCATTTCAGGTGACTGTCGAGAAGGAGGGGCGTGTCCGAACGGTCGCCCCGGTGATGTACTACAGCTCATACAACGATGGGCTCATGCGGAATCCCGACATTCTGAACCTCGTAACCAGCGACTTCTATATCGCGCCTCTTGCGCTGGAGCCGGCCGGAGACTCTACCGCCGACCAGCCTGAGGAATCTGCTCTGAAGTTGGGAGGGACTGCCAGATTGAAGGAGCTGGATGTGGCCTTCCTCGGGTTGGACCGCCCTCTGGTTCAAACGGCTTCTCTCTCCGAGAGAAGTGTGGTCTCTCTGGTTGCCCGGATCATGGCCCGCGACCCGGCTGGCCAGAAGGTTCTCCGCATTCCCTTCCGCTTCGATGGTCATGCTGTTGTGGGTGGAGATCCGGTGAGCGTGAGCGAACGTGTAGAGATTGCAGTCGTGGGTCTCTCCCTGTCTCAAGACGGAATGGGAGCAGATTCTCTCATTCTTCGGGCAAACAGCGTGCTCCCGACGGTAGAGGCTGACGATGGGAGGGTGAAGGAAACTCTGATTGTGGAGGCAAGCATCAAGCCCTGGATCAACCTCGTCTGGTCGGGAGTGATTGTTCTTCTGGTGGGCTTTCTTGTGACGGTGATCAGGCGGGCGCAGGAGGTGACTCGGGAATGTTGAAAAGACCCTGTCAAGACGAATGTCGATTCGAATTCAAAACGATGGTATTAACTGATTACGTAGAAGAGAGTTAGTTTCAGATAGCGAGCATTATAGATTGCCCTCTTTCCATCCCTCTATCGGCGGCTCAGCTCAGATCACTCTGAGACGCCGATTCCGTGTTCAAATACCAGGACTCCTCCTGCCCACGATCCAACGATCAGAAGGACGACACCCATTGCAAGGAGAAAGAGGTAGGCAGTGCGGGCCCGTTGAGGAACCTCGGTCTTGGCGCTGACCCTCCACAGCAGCAGTACCGTGAAGACGGCGGTGGAGGCAAAGGTCATCTGGTGGTGGAGGTCCAGTGCTCCCTGTGCTCCCGATGTCAGTTCCGCTTCATTACCTGTGACAAGCCCGGAAACCACCGCAAGCAGAATCCCGATGCTACCCAGAAGCTGCGTCCACCAGCCGGCACGATTCAGCTCCGGAAATCTCTTATACGAGCCCCAGAGTTCCAGAATCAGGCTGACGGTCAGAAGCGCGATGGGGAAATGGACAAAGAATGGGTGCAGGTCAGGCATTGTCAGCTGTTCAGAAGCCAGATATCGTCAACGCGGATAGGGTGAGGCGAAAAGAAAGGCTCCCCGTACGCGACCCCGATCTTGCTCCCGTAGAAGGCGAGTCTTGTCCTGACCCACTCCAGGAACTTCGGATCGCTCAACGATGTGGCAGGATCCGTGCTACTCGGGTCGTAGAACTGCGATTTGAAGGCCCTAACCGCTCTCGACCGGATCTCCATCTCCTCTGAGATATCGACGATGAAGCTGGGGGGGAATTCAAACCACTGCATGAAGCAGTAGTAGGCACGCGGCCTGAAGGCGGTCTGAGGTTCACCCTCATCGTCCGTCTCGATGCGGGTCAGTCCGGAATGAAACCAGGCTTCCCTGCAGAGGACATTTGCGTTTTCGTGATCGGGATGCCGGTCCACCGAGTAGGGGATCAAGAGAATATCCGGGCGGTGACGGCGTATTACCTTGATCAGCCTTCCCCTGTTTTCTGCGGTGTTGACGATGTCTCCGTCGGGTATTCCGAGGTTTGCCCGGACCTCTACCCCCAGTGCCTGCGCCGCCTCTGCAGCCTCTTTTTCCCTGATTTCACTCGATCCCCGGGTTCCGAGTTCCCCGCGCGTGATGTCCACGAGGCCTACTTTCCTCCCCTGTCTGATGAGTTTGGCGACGGTCCCCCCCGCCGAAAGCTCCACATCATCGGGATGTGCGCCAACTGCCAGAACGTCCAGCTTCATCGTCGGTTTCTCCCTCCGTCTCGCTGCGCGACAAATATAGGGAGAAGAAGGGATGAACGCAAAGCGGAACGAAGTGTTTCCGAAAGATGTTCCATAGCTGGTTTTTTCGTATATTCGGCCTGATTGATCGTGGGGCCCCCCCGGTGGTTCAGAATCAAGAGATCCTGACAGTCTCAGAGATAACGCGGAAGATCAAGCTTGCCGTTGAGCGCGGATTTCCGACCGTGGCAATCCAGGGTGAGCTCTCGAACTTCAAAAGGCACACATCGGGACACCTCTATTTCACGCTGCGAGACGAATACTCCCAGATCTCAGGGGTGATGTGGCGAAGCAGAGTAGCCGGACTTGCCTTTGACCCGGAAGACGGGATGAAGGTGGTCGTGACCGGGCGCATAACAGTCTACGAGGTGAGGGGTGTCTATCAGATTGACGCCTCGAGCATACGGCCTCTGGGACTTGGTGAGCTACAGATTGCATTTGATAGGCTGAAGGAGAAGTTGGCCCGGGAAGGGCTCTTTGCGGCGGAGGCGAAGAAGTCGTTGCCGGAGTACCCTGAGACGATCGGGGTTGTAACCTCACCGACAGGTGCCGCCCTGCAGGATATCCTGAACGTCCTCCGCCGTCGCTTTCCGGGAGTGACTGTTATTCTGGCGCCGGCGCGGGTGCAGGGTGTGGGTGCGGCTGAGGAGATCGCCCGTGCGCTCAAGGATCTGAATGAGCACGGAGAGGTTGATCTCATTATCGTGGGGCGCGGCGGCGGGTCGCTCGAGGATCTCTGGGCGTTCAATGAAGAGGTCGTCGCACGTGCCATCTTCGCATCGGCCATCCCCGTCGTCAGCGCGGTGGGACACGAGATCGACTTCACTATCGCGGATTTCGTTGCGGATGTGAGGGCCCCGACGCCTTCAGCCGCTGCTGAACTCGTGGTCAGGGACAAAGAGAGCCTCCTTGAAACTCTTCGGCAATATTCCTATACTATGGGCGATGCGATCCGTAGTAGAGTGCGTTACCAGCGCGACACAATCCGGCACCTCCTCAGAAGCTACGCATTCAACAGACCCGTTGACTCCCTTCGCCAGTTCACGCAACGCCTCGACGAGCTGAGCAGATCCATATCGATCTCGGGAACGCACATCCTGGAGGTTGCGCATACACGGCTGGAGGGGCTGCAGCACCGGATTGCCTCCCTGGATCCGGAACTCACGCTGAGGCGGGGGTATGCAATTGTGCGAAAGGGAGGTCGTCCTGTCGGGACGATCAGACTCCTGGAGAAGGACGATCGTGTCGAGATTGAATTTCAGGACGGGGAAGCGACAACCATCATTGAGTTGGTGAAATCACGATGAGTCCAAGGAAGAAGGAATCATCCGTCCCGTCGTTCGAGGATTCCCTCAAGAAGCTGGAAGGGATCGTCGGTCGGCTGGAGCAGGGGGATGTTCCACTCGAGGACGCCGTTCGCCTCTACGAAGAGGGAATCGGGCTGTCGAAGGTTTGTGCGGAGAAGCTCAGTCGAATTGAGCTTACGCTGAAGCGGCTGGAAAAGGATCTGGAGGGGAACTTCCGCCTGTTAGACGAAGAGACGGAGGAATGACAGAACACGAGTATCCGTATCTCAACCGTGTGAATGAGCCCGCAGATATGCGGGACTTCTCCATTGCAGAACTGAAGGGGCTGAGCAAGGATGTCCGCGAGTTCCTCATTGAGACCGTCTCCAAGACGGGAGGTCATCTCGGGGCGGGCCTCGGGACGGTCGAACTTGCTGTGGCGCTCCACTACGTGTTCAACACCCCTCACGACAAACTGGTCTGGGATGTGGGTCATCAGGCATACCCGCATAAGATCCTCACCGGTCGCAAGGACCAGTTGCACACCATACGTCAGTACAGGGGGATCAGCGGTTTTCTGAAACGGAAGGAGAGTGAATACGATACCTTTGGGGCGGGGCACGCGAGCACGGCGATTTCAGCAGCCGTAGGGATGGTCGCGGCACGGGAGCTGACCGGGGAGGATTACAAGGTCATTGCCATCGTAGGTGACGGTTCGATGACAGGAGGGATGGCCTACGAGGGGATGAACAACGCGGGCCTGCTCAAGAAAGACATGATCGTCGTCCTGAACGACAACAATATGTCGATTGCCCCGAACGTCTGGGCGATCTCAAACTACTTCACTGAACTCATTGCGAATCCTTCCTACAACCGCTTCAAGCGAAACATCTACGAACTGACCGGCAAGCTTGATGAGTGGGGCGATCGGATCCGGAAAGTGGCGGCACGCGTGGAGGAAGGGATCAAGGTCGTCATCACGCCGGGGATTCTCTTTGAGGCTCTGGGATTCAGGTATTTCGGTCCTATCAACGGGCATAACATACCGCAGCTTGTGCGCATCTTCCAGGAGGTCAAGGAGTACAGCGGGCCGATCCTCGTTCATACGATTACACGGAAGGGGAAGGGCTACAAGCCGGCAGAGCAGGATCACCAGGCGTTGCACGGCGTGACGCCGTTTGACAAGGTAACGGGGACCTCGCCCAAGAGGGCGGCGGGTCCGCCGGCGTACACGACGGTATTCGGGAATGCGGTTGTGGAGATCGCAAAGCAGAACCCGAAGGTGGTGGGAGTGACTGCCGCGATGCCGGATGGCACAGGACTCGACGTGCTGCAGAAGGAGATGCCCGATCGGTTCTACGACGTCGGGATTGCCGAGCAGCATGGTGTGACGTTTTCCGCCGGTCTGGCCACGCAGGGATGCGTTCCCATTGTGGCAATCTACTCCACGTTTCTCCAGCGCGCGTTTGACCAGATCATTCACGATGTGGCACTGCAACATCTCCATGTGGTGTTTTCGCTTGACCGGGGCGGGCTGGTTGGTGCTGATGGACCCACGCACCACGGATCATTCGACTTGAGCTACCTGAGGATGATTCCGGGGATGGTGATCATGGCGCCCAAGGATGAGAGCGAGCTGCGGGATATGCTCTACACAGCGGTTGAGCACAGAGAGGGCCCCATCGCATTGCGGTATCCGCGCGGGAACGGCGTCGGGGTTCCGATGAAAGAGGGCTTTGATCTTCTGCCGCTCGGGAGAGGGGAGACGCTGCGCCGGGGTAAGGATCTTGCGCTGCTGGCAATAGGAGAGATGGTCTATCCGGCGTTGAAAGTGGCGGAGCAGCTGGCCGAGCGGGGGAGCTCCTGTGAAGTAGTCAACATGCGCTTTGTGAAACCGCTGGACGAGGAGATCCTGGAGTCCATCGCGTCGCGCTTCAAGCGTGTGGTCACGCTGGAGAACAGCGCCCGGATGGGTGGGTTCGGTAGCGGCGTCCTGGAGTATTTTGCCTCCCGGCACCACAGGCACATAGATCTCCTCATCCATGGTCTCCCTGACAGGTTCATCGATCACGGAAGCCCGGCTGAGCTCATGAAGGAGGTCGGGCTCGATGTGGAGGGTATCGTCAGTATCGTCTCTGAGTTCCTCGCGAAGGAATAGGCATGGAAAAGGCAAAGCTTGGCGTTGTAGGTCTCGGGTGGGTCTCGCAGGTAGTGCACCTCCCGATTCTGACGAAGCTCAAGGAAGCGGATCTCGTTGCGGTCTGCGACAGGGACAAGGAGAAGGCCCGGCTTGTGGCCGAGAAATTCGGCGTGAGAAGAACGTACTATGACGTTGAACAGATGCTGGCCGAAGAGGGAAGCCTTGATGCAGTCGTTGTCGCGACATCCACCGATGTGCACAGAGATATCACCCTCTCCTGCTTGAAGGCCGGGAAGGACGTGCTGGTGGAGAAGCCGATCGCCCGGACCCGCGCTGAGGCGGTCGAGATGGCCGATGCGGCAAAGAACCTCAAGCGGAAGCTGATGGTAGGGATGAATCACAGATTCCGGCCGGACACCATCATCCTGAAGAGCCTCATCGAGGCGAAGCAGCTCGGGAAGATCTACTACACGCGGGCTGGCTGGCTTCGCAGGAGGGGGTCCGACGCGAGGTGGGTCACCCAGAAAGAGAAATCAGGCGGCGGAGTTCTCGTTGATCTCGGCATAGTCATTTTGGATATGGCACTCTGGATGATGGGCTATCCGGATGTCAAGCAGGTGAGCGCGGCAAACTTCAACCACAGCACGAAGGAGGTAGAGGATACCTCTGTCGTTTCTGTGACGCTGAAGAGCGGCTCGCGAATCCAGATCGAAGTTAGCTGGACGATGTCCCTCGATGACGATGTCTACTTCTGTCACGTGTTCGGCACGGAGGGGAGCGCCAGCCTGAATCCGCTTCGGATCCAGAAGGAGCTCCGTGGGACGGTAGTGGATCTCGCACCTGCCAAGATGGCGCCGCAGCACACCTTTTTCAAGCGATCCTACGAGAACGAGCTGAAGCATTTCATCGGGGCGGTGCGCGGCCTGCACCCTATCATCTCGCCCGCGGATGAAGCGGTCCGACGGATGAAGATCCTCGAAAATATCTACCGATCGGCCCGTCTGGGAAAAGAAATCACCCTGCGATGAGACCTCAGGAACCCAAGAAGAAGGTTCTCGTTGTCGACGACGAACGCGATATTGTCGATCTCATTCGGTATAACCTGGCGAAGGAGGGTTGTGAGGTCATCGGTGCGTACAACGGAGAGGAAGCGCTGGAGAAGTCAAGCGAACGGCCCGACCTCATCATCCTGGACCTCATGATGCCGGTCCTGGACGGGTTTGAAACCTGCAAGCGGCTGAAGGCGGAACCGAGTACCTCGGCCATTCCGATCATCTTCCTGACCGCCAAGTCTGGCGAGCTTGACGAGATACTGGGCCTTGAGCTGGGTGCCGATGACTACATCCAGAAGCCGATAAGCCCCAGGAAACTTGTGGCTCGTGTAAAGACAGTGCTCCGGAGGGCCGGGAAGCCCGAGAGACCCCCGGTCGAGGGTCCGGTGATACGTGTCGACCGTCTGGAGATCAACCGTTCGAACTACACTGTCCGCCTGGGGCCCAAGGACATCTTCTTTCCCAAAAAGGAATTCGAACTCCTCGCGCTTCTCGCCTCAAACCGGGGAAAGGTATTCTCGAGGGAGATGCTTCTCAATAATGTCTGGGGAAGGGAAGTTGTCGTTGTGGATCGTACGGTCGATGTTCACATCAGGAAGATTCGCAAGAAACTCGGAGAAGCGGCCGCATTGATCGAGACAGTAAAGGGGGTCGGCTACCGGTTCAGGGAATGAGATCGACCGTGTCATCATGCAACAGCGTTGTGATGTCCAGCAACCCGCCGTCCGGCATAGCATCGTACGCATTCTTTATAAGGTTCATGAAGACCTGATGAAGCTGTCCTCCCCGAACCGTCAAACCGTTGTCGCACAGATTTAGTACAACCTCTATTCCTTGTGTGGCGGCCATAGGGGCCATGGCATCCACGGCTTCTTTAACGATATCATTCACGTTGACGCACCTGTTGTCCGCACCAGTGCTCTTGCGAGAAAACGACAGAAGTGCCTTTATGATATCAGCCATCCTGTTGAGCCCTTCTCGGGCGTCACCTAGATACTCGCTGACCCTGCTATCGGGCGGCAGCCTGGACATCGACAGGTTTACGAAACGAAGCACGCCGTCTAAAGGGTTATTCAACTCGTGTGCAACACCTGCGGCGATCCGTCCGACGGCCGCCTGCTCTTCGGACTTAACCAGCTCGCGTTCCAGCTCGACGCGGGCCGATATATCCTCCGCGACAAGAACGCCTCCAACCACGCTGCCGGACGACGCACTGAACGGGGCAAGATCCAATTTCAGTATTCTTTCGCCGGCCGGGTTACGCCATTTCACCGAGTCGAACTTGTGTGTTGTACCTCCCCTGATAACATCCAGCAAAGATTTCTCCAACTCGCTGACATGGATATCCAGACCCAGGTCCAAGACGCTTACTCTGACAAGCTCGGCATCAGCCTTGCCAAACATAGCGCCGAAGGCGCTGTTGCAGAAATTGATCTTCAAATCGTAGCCGAACACCGCTACCCCAACCGATATACTGTCTATAATATTGCGATTATGGTCCTTGAGGTATGCCAGTTCCTCGATCGTCTCTTGATATTGCGCCGATAGCTTGTCCATCTGCTCCCTGAGCTGCGTCGTCGTCAGCACTTCCTTTTGATGGGCAAGGAATCGCGCAGTGACAACCGCCCCGTTTGCCGCAAGCAGTGAGAGAAGCTCCACATCCGTCTTCGTGAATGGTGCGCGTTCTCTCTTATCGGTGGCGCAAAGCACTCCGACAAGTTGGTCGCCGCTCATAAGCGGCACGCACAGAAATGATCCGGTCTCGTACCTTTCTGAATT